>Ga0193752_1001083_pt1 | contig 23731 bp, 19 predicted proteins | sample H1c1metaG_FD_144924 | JGI IMG/M metagenome (GOLD analysis project Ga0193752, IMG submission 144924) | Soil microbial communities from a riparian zone of the East river system, Colorado, United States - H1c1 | ecosystem: Environmental > Terrestrial > Soil > Riparian zone | place: USA: East River...
CGGTGTCGCGAAGCGCTTCGCGACACCGGGTAGATGCCAGACCGGCTCGATCGCGGCTTTCGAGACGACGCAGGCGCCTGACTCCTTCAGCACTACGCCATCTGCGTGCAACCGACCGGCCGCCATCGCGGAACGGATCTCCGGCAAGTCGAGATGTGCGGTCGTGATCGCGATCGTGGGCTGGATGTTGTAACCCGCCTGGATCTCCCGCGCGAACACGTCGGTTACGAGGTGGCCGTATGGATCGATCGAGACGATTCGATCCGGATCGCCCCACTGCGGGTGCGGGCCGACGGCCTTCGTCGGCAACGTGTTCGTGAGATCGGCTTGGTGCGAGGGATCGAGCGCGCCCGACGCGATCGCGAGCGCGCGGTACACGGCGTACGATCCCGAATGTGCGCCGATCACGTTGCGATGGGCGGGGCTGGTGAAGGTTGCGATCAGCGGGCCACGCTCGAGTGGCGTAGCGGCGCCCCACTTGATCGGCGGCGGCTTGTGACCGTTGTTGCCCGGGTGGGTCAGGAGCCGGATGTGGCCGTGTCTGCGCCGTTTCTTCATCAACTCATCCAACTTCCATCTGTGTTCGTGCCCCACTTGCTCGTGATCTTCTTCAAGTGCGTCCAAAGCTCGACGCCACCTTGGCCCGTGATGTCGCCGTGGCCGAAGCGCGAGCCTTTCGTGCCGCCAAACGAGAACGGCTCGCGCGGCACCGGCACGCCGACGTTCACGCCGATCATGCCGCTCTGAGCGGCATCGCTCACTTGGCGTGCAACTGCGCCACTCTGGGTGAAGATGCTGGTCGCATTGCCGTACGGGCTGGCGTGTTCGAACTCGAGCGCCGCTTGGATCGAAGGCACGCGCACGATGCTCAGCACCGGGCCGAACAGCTCGGCGGTCGCGCAGTGGCTCGCCGGTGGGACGTGGTCGAGCACGGTCGGTGCAAACCAGGAGCCGCCTTCGTACCCGAGTGGAGCAGGTGCGGTGCGGCCGTCGAGCACGACGCGCGCGCCGTCGGCGACTCCGCGTTCGACTGCCGCGCGCAAGCGGTCGACCGATGCAGGATCGATGATCGCACCCATGCCAGCGCCCACTTGGATCGCTCCCGCCGCTTTCACGATGCGCTCGATCAGGCCGTCACACGGACCGACTGCGACGAGGACGCTCCCCGCCATGCAGCGCTGGCCGGCACACCCCGTGAACGACGCGACGATGCCTTGCACCGCGAGCGCGGGATCGGCATCCGGCGCGAGGATCAAGGTGTTCTTCGCGCCGCCGAGTGCGAGCACGCGCTTGCCGCGTTCGGCGGCCCGGGTGTAGACGCTCGCCGCGACTTTCGACGAGCCGACGAAGCCGTACGCGTGAACGTCGGGATGATCGATCAACGCTTCGACTGCGCGCGCCGAACCGTGCAACACCGAAAACACGCCCTCGGGATAGCCGGCCTCATGCATCAACCGCGCGAGCTCGGCAGCCGTGAGCGGCGTCTTTTCCGACGGTTTCAAGATGAACGGGTTGCCGAGGGTGACCGCGAGCGGAAAGAGCCAGAGCGGGACCATCGCCGGGAAGTTGAACGGGGTGATCCCGGCGACCACGCCGACCGGCTCGCGCCTCAGCTCGCAGCGCACGCCGCGGCTGACTTCGAGGGAGGCGCCGCCATCCAGGTTTTGCAGGCTCAGGCCGTACTCGACGACCTCGATGCCTTTTTCGACGCCCGCCGCAGCTTCGGCCACGGTTTTGCCGCACTCACGCGCGGCACTGTGTGCGAGCGCATCGAGGTTGGACAGCAGCAGCTCCCGAAAGCGAAACAGCGGCTGCGTGCGCTCCTTGATCGGCAGCGCGGCCCAGCTGCGGCTGACGCGCAGGGCGGCGGCCACGACCTCTGCGACTTGCTCCGGGCCGCTGTCCGGCACACTGCCGAGCAGCTCGCCGGTGTAAGGGCTGTGGACCGAGATGCGGCGCACGCCAGCGGCGGATAGCCGCCGAGCACCCACTTGATTGTCGTGAACGAGCGGCGCCGACGGCATGCGCACGAGCGGCTCGGACACGAACACAGCGGCTGATTCAGCCATGGCCACGACCTCCTTGTATCCTAGTCCCTTCCCAGGACATCTGGGAGGGGCGATGACGGGCAGGCGCGCGGGCCGCTGCCTACGGCTGCAAGGCGCGCCCGGTCACTTCGGCTGCTGCGCCTGCTGCTGCGGGGTCCCCTCGTTCTCGAACGGGTTGCGAGGCGCCTCGAACATCGACTCGACCGTCGGCCGGAAGATGATCGGCATGCTGGCGTAGGTGTCGGCCTGCGCCGGTGGGAACTTCCATGTGCGCACGACATTCGCGACGCAGGTGCCCACGTTCGCCAGGCCGCCGCGCTCGAGCTCGACGTTCTCGACGTTGCCGTCCTTGTTCACGTGGAGCGTGGCCTGCATCCGGAACTCCTGGCTGTCCGGCTGCTTGTCGAGTGCAGTTTGGTAGCAGGGCCGGAGCTGTTCCTGATTCGCGCCGACGACGGTCGTCAGTTGCGCAACGGTAAGGTCTTTACCCTTGTTGGATTGGCAGCCGAGCACGATGAACAGGCACGGCCACAGTGCATGACGAAGCATGCCTGCAGTCTACGCGGCGTGTCGGCGCTGGCAAATGCGCGGCTTCGAGCAGCGTTTCAAGTCGTGTCGAGCGAGAACGGCGTGAAGTTCGTGTTCGTGTCGTAGAAGTCCTCGCCCTCGGCGCGCTTCAACGCGCCGACGACTTGATACGTGACCGGCGTCGCGAACACTTCCCAGGCGACTTTGATCACATAGTTCGCGGCCATCACGCGCAGCAGCAGCTCGTTGCTCCAGAGGCCGTAAAACGCGAGCGGATAAAACACGACGGTGTCGCAGGCTTCGCCGACGATCGTGGAGCCGATCGTGCGCGTCCAGAGCAAGCGGCCCTTCGTCAAGATCTTCAGCTTCGCGAGTGTGACCGAGTTCGCAAACTCGCCAACGAAGTAACCCACGAGCGAGGCGAGGGCGATGCGCCACGTCGCGCCGAACGCGGCTTCGATGGTGGCTTGACCAGTCCAACCCTCGGCCGGCGGTAACGCCACGATCACCGCGCTCATCACCGATGCAAACAGCATCGCGCTAAAGCCGGCCCAGACGACTTTGCGGGAGCGCGCGTAGCCGTAGACCTCGGTCAAGATGTCGCCCGCGAGGTAGCTCAACGGGAAGAACAGGTTGCCGGCGCCGAACGCGAAGTCGTGACCGAACAGCCTGACCTGCGTGATCTTCTGGACGCCGATCAAGTTCGCGCACAGCAGCACGCAAACGAAGCCGGCCATGATCAGGTCGTAGTAACGGTAGACTCGCGGGCCGGCAGGCTGCGGCCGAACCTCGGAGGCGATCCGCGGCTGCGCTTCGGAAGCTGTCATTCGGGGCCGACTGTAATCGGCTCCGACCGCTGCCGCTATAGCGCGCGGGCTTTGCGTTTGCCTTCGATCGCTTCCTGCAGACGTACGCGCAACGTGTCGCGATCGAATCGTCCCTTCACGAGCGCGTCCTGCGCGCCCAACTCCAGCAGCTGCGGCCGCAGACCCTCGTCCGCACCGCTGACCACGATCAGAGCCGCGTCGGGAGCCGCGCGTTGCAGCAGGCCGATCGCGTCCAAGCCCGGCGCGTCCGGCAGATCCAAGTCCGTGAGCACCACGTCGAACGTCTGCGCCTGAAGCAGCGCGAGCGCGCTCGTCAGCCGCGAGCAGTGAGCTACGTCACCGCACGCCCCGCAGTTCTTGAGAAAGTGCGTGATGAGCTGTGCGTGCGACTTATCGTCCTCGACCAGCAGTACTGACCAACGCGCCGTCGAGCTCGGAGCGGCCGGGGAAGTGCGCGCGCGGTGCTTTTCGACCGCTCCGTCGACGAGCTGCCCGAGCTCGAGCTCTTCCCACGGCTTGCGCAGCCGGCACGCGATCGACTCCAACATCGGGTCGGGCGCGAACAATGCCGATTCATCTGCCGAGGCGAGAACGAAGCTCGCATCGGGTTGCAGCGCGCGCAGCTCCGAGATCAACGCGCGTCCATCGAAGTTCGGTAGCTTCAGCTCCGCGACGATCACCGGGTACATGAAGCGGTGCGCGAGGCGCAGCGCTTGCCTCGGACGAGAAACCGTGTCGACGCGAAAGCCTCGAGACGAGATCGTGCGTGCGAACGATGCTCGGAGCGCGGAGTCGGCGTCGATGTACAAAATCCGGGTTGCTCCGGGTTCGGGCGCCGCACTGACTTCCTCGCGCAGGATGGATTGCACTTCATCCCCCAAGCTGCTCGCCAGATCGTTCTGGACGAACTCGTATGATGCGCAGAGCCGCAGCAACCAGGGCTCGCAATTCCATGCTTGCGCCCAAATTGCTGATACTTAGGCCTGCTTCTCCCGAGGCCGCGGCACATGTGCGAACACCCGCGCTTGTCAAGGTCGAGGTGGAAACATTGAGAGCAAATACCCGGGGAAACGTCGCCGTTTCCCCGGTGGTCAATCCACAGTGATGCTCGCGAAACACGGAAGCTCGGCAGTCGGCGTTGCAAGGTCACCGGCGCTGTTCGAGACTGCATCGCACGATGCCCGACACACGTTTGCCCGATCAGCGCGCGCGGCTTTTGGACGAGTTCGAGTCGGAACTGGCAGAGGGTGACAGCGCGGGCGCAGCGCAGTGTCTACGCGCGTTGCAGCGCATGTTGCCGGCGGGCGACGCAGAATTGCTGTACGCGCGCGCTCGGTTCGCTTGGGTCGAGCAAGGGCAAGAAGCCGCGCTGCCGACGCTGCAACAGGTGGTCACGCTCGATCCGCGGCACTCGGACGCGCACTACGACCTGGGGCGCATCGCGGAGCAGCAGGGCGACCGTGCAACACTCGTACGGCACTTCTTGCGGGTGCGCGCGCTCGACGCCGAGCACGATCGTGATGCCGGGCTGGGCAAGCCCGAGCACTTCGACTTCATCGACCGCGTGGCGCGCGAGGTGCTCGATGCGCTTCCGGCCCCGTTCGCGGCGCGACTCGACCACGTGCCGGTGATGATCGAGCGGCGGCCGGCGCGGGCGCTCGTCGAAGATGGCTTCGACCCGCGCTCGTTCGGCCTGTTCGAAGGTCCGACCGAAGCGATGCGCGACGTACCTGCGCCGACGCGAATCGTGCTGTTCGCGTGCAACTTGCTCGCGGAGTTTTCCGACCCCGACACGCTCGCCCACCAGGTGGAGCTCACGCTGTTGCACGAGATCGGACACTTCTTCGGGCTCGACGAAGCGGAGCTCGAAGAGCTCGGGCTCGGCTGAACGGGTTCGCGCACTTGCAGCTGTCAGCTGCGGAGGTGTGCGCCGATGCCGCCTGTGTACGCGCGAAAGGGCGCCGCCCCTGCATGCGGCGCATGGCCAAGCCATGTTAATAATCGATCTCGGCTGACGCCCGTGATTGGGCGCGGAGACTCATGCGCATCGGAATCGATCTCAACCCGAGCTTCACTTCCATCCGTCCCGTACGCCGAGCCCAGTTAGTTTTTTGTCTCGCGCTGATCGCGTTCTGCGCCGGCTGCAACGCCGTCGTCGACTTCGGCGACTTCGAGTTCGGGAAGGGCGGCAAGCGAGACGCCGGCACTCCGGACTCGGGGCCTGCAGCTGACGGCGGCGACGGGCCGGGCACTGACGGCAGTGTGGCGGGTGACGGCGGGGCCGGTGATGGCAGTGTCAGCGGCGACGCAGCGATCGGTACGGACGGCAGCGTTTCTGACGGCGGTGGCGCGGACTCGGGCGGCGCGGACTCGGGCATGAGTTGTCCGAGCGACGTCGAGATCTGCGACAACGGCGTAGACGACGACTGCGACCGGCAGAGCGACTGCGATGACGACGATTGCGCGGGCGTGGGTTCGTGTTGCAGCACGACACTCGAAAACACTCAAGCTGCGTGCAGCGATGACCGAGACAACGACTGCAGCGGCCAGAAAGACTGCAGCGATTCCAGCTGTTCGAGCACGCTCGCGTGCTGCACGCCGACCGGCCTTCCGGAGAACTCGCTCGCTACGTGCGGCGACGGCGTCGATGACGACTGTGATGGAAAGGTCGACTGCGCCGATCCGGATTGTTCAGCTTTGGCTGCGTGTTGCGGCGTAGTCACGGATGGCATCGGCGAAACCGTGTCGGCGTGTTGTACGCCGGACGGGCTGAACGAAGTCGATCAACCGAACGACGGCAAGGACAACGACTGCGACGGTTTGACCGACGTTCCGCTGTTGCAGTCCGCGTTTCCGACGCAGGGTTTGCCGGCGTCCGGAGCCGAAGTCACGTTGAACCTCGTGCCCGAGATGAATCCTGCGGCGACGCTGTCGTGCAGCACCAGGCGCGTCGGACAGCCGCAGTCGTTCGTTGCGTGTCCGCTGATGGGCGCGAGCGTAAAGCCGTTCTCACCGAGTCAGTCGGCAGATCCGTCGAACAATGGAATCTGGAGGACGCAGGTTCGCTGGGACTTCCCGGACGGCAAACACAGCTCGATCTACAACTTCCAGTACTACATTCACAACTCGCTCAACAACGTCGGGCACTGCAACACCACGCCGCCGTACCACACTGACCAGCAGTGGTTCGATCTGGCGCATTCGCGGCTCGGCGTCGGCGCCAACTGGGATGCCGGCGCGTTCAAGCTCGGCGTCGACACCTTCCTGGCGAGCCCGTTCATCCGCGTGAGTTACAAGGTTCCGATGAGCGGTACCGCTGCGCTGATCATGAAGTACATGCTCAATGGGCAGACTCCGAGCGTGGACATGTGGTCGTTGCGCCGTCGGTTTACGCTGAGCAACGGTTTGGGCACCGCGCCCGGAGGCAATAGCCCGGTCGGCACTGCGAATCGCTACCTCTTGATCACGCGCAACTACAAATCGCTGCGCAACCCGAGCAACACGACGAACTGCAACACGGCGACGATTCGAGTGCACGTGACGCACTGGAACAACACGGTCCCGTCGCGAAACCATTTCTATCGCTACGGGTGTGCCGCGATTGTCATGAACCGTGCCGGCGTCGGCGTCTGCATGGACAACGGAGGCACGGGTCCAGGGGGGCCCGTCTTCACCGCCTCGAAGGATTCGTGGGACGGTTACCCCCTGAGCTCTGATCCTTGGCAGCAGGCCAACAAGTTCATGTGGCGCAACCTGATGGAAGATACGAACGGAGGGTTGCGGAACTTCTCTCCGAAGTGCGCGACCGCGCCGTGCACCGGTGGTGCCACGTTCCTGCCGGATCGCGGCCAGTTCTCCCCGTGACATTCACGACCGCGGCCCGGATAATGCTCCTGGCCGCGGTTCGCGTTCGGCTCGCGCGGTGACGCGCTCGACTCAGCGTGCAGTGGGGACTGCGGTCTCGCTGCACGCTTTAGGTCCCCCACGTACGATGATGACCTAAATGATCCCAGCGGACCGCGGCCTTCGTTCTTCGTCCGACCTGTTTGCTCGCCTCGCGGATCCCGCTCTCTACGTCGTCTCTGCCGAACGCGTGCGCGAACGCCAGCTTGCGAGTGGTCAGCTGCGACCGCTCGCGAGTGACGGGCCGTGGCTTCAAGGCGTGCTGAACATCGAGAGCTTCGCGAGCGCACTCGCGCGGGAGGTCGGGCGCGGCGCATACCAGTTTGGAGCGGTGCGTTCGCGCGCGGCGATGGTTCGCGGTGAGATGCGCACGCTGTACGTCGCGCCGCCGCTCGATGAAGTCGTGCTCGGCGCGCTCGCGAGTGCGTTCGCGCCCTGGCTCGAACACTTTCTCTCACCGCGCGTGTTCTCCTATCGTCGCGGCCGCTCCGCCCTGCGGGCGGTGGAGGACTGGCTTCAGTACCTGCGCGCGCACCGGGGTCGTAGCTCCGAGCGGCGGACGTGGGGCTTGTACGTGCTCCGGCGCGACGTGCGCGGCTACGGTGATGCGATCGCCTCGGGTCCGGACTCGCGCTTGTGGCCGCTCCTACGCGAAGCGCTTGCGAGGGCAGGTTGCGCTCCGAGCCCCGCGCAGGAAGTTTGGTTGAAGGGCGCGTTTCGACCCCCGGTGATCGACTCGAATGGCGCACAGGCGCTGCCTGAGCTCGGTATTCCGACCGGCTCCGCGCTGCAGCCGACTGCGTGCAACGTGTACCTGACGCCGATCGATCGGCTTCTCGAATCGGTGCCGGACGGCTTTTATGCGCGCTACGGCGACGACATGCTCTTCGCGCACCCAAATCCTGAGCGGGTGAAGGCAATCGCAGTCGAGCTCGATCGAGAGCTCGAAGCGTTGAAGCTCTCGTGGAGTGGCTCGAAGTGCGCTCAGCTTTATTTCAACCTAGCCGGGCGCCACCCGGCGCGAGAGCACGCGCAGTTTCGCGGCGCGTCGTCGCTCGACTACCTGGGTCTGCGCGTCGACTTCCACGGTGTGATCGGTTTGAAACACGAGAAGTCGCGCCAGCTCTTGCGCGACTTGTCGCTGCGGCTCGCGCACACCGATCGATTGCTGCGCGGAGCGGCGGACTCCGATCGCGCGCGGGATCTGTGCGCGATCGCGAATGCGTTGCTCGATCCCGTTCACCCGACCGCCAACTCGAACGCAGTCGCGCTTCGCTACCTCGTGAGCGACCGTTCGCAGCTGCGCGACTTGGACCACCAGATCGCGTTGCGCGTCGCGCAGCAGCTTTCCGCGCAGCGGGGCGTGCGGGCATTTCGCAAACACTCACCGCGCATGTTGCACATGGAGCTCGGTCTCACGTCGCTCGTTCGCGCGCGGAACCAGGTCGGACGCCGTCCTTCGCCCGAGGCTTTGGCTGCGCGTGGCTGAGCTCACGCAATGGCTCCGCAGCGAGGCACGCCGCCAGGCCGCGCGGCCGGACTTGCTCGCGGCGCTGTTGGCGGGCGGCAGCTTCGCGTACGCGCGTTATCGGCTCGGCTTCATGGCGCTTCGGATGCTGCTTCGCACGGGCATCCACGCGATCGAGATCCAGCTGCTGATCGCCGCATTCGTGCCATGGGAATACTTCGTGCCGCTCCTCGCCTATCGCGCGGTGTGCTCGCTGCTCGGCGCGGCGCACTGGGGTGCACTCGAGACGTTGCGCGAACGAGTTCGCGATGCGGTGCGTCGCCGCCGGCCCGACGAGGCGCGAGGAGCGATCGCGCGCGCATTCGGACTGACGCTGTGGGCTGCAGCAGGCCTGATCGTGGTCGTCTTTGGCACGGAGGTCGCGTCGACGCTCGCCTCGGGTCTGATCGAGCTTCGTGCGACCTACGCGCTCGCGTGCGTGCTGCGTCTCGGCTCGGACTCGGCGCTTCGCGCGCTCCACAGCGGCGTGTTTGCAGTCCGTCGCGTGCACCGTCCGCTCTGGAGCACTCTGGTTCCGGATCTGGTCGAGCTCGCAGTGATCTCGTTCGGATTCGGGGAGCTCGGCTTGTGGTCGATCCCGGTCGCGATCCTCGCCGGGGGGGCACTCGATGCCGTTCTCGCGTTCGTGTTCGTGCGGAGAGCCTATCTGCAGCGCCGCTTGCAGCTGCCCCGCGTTTGGCAGTCGCTCAGCGTGGCGCGCCAGGTCCGCGCCCACGCCGGCGAGGCAGGCTCCGGAGCGCGACACGCACTTGCAAGCGTGACGCTTCAACTCGACGGCGTGCTGCTGCTCATCCTCGCGCAGGCCGGCCAGTCTGCGCCGGGCGCAGCATCGTTTGCTGCGCTGTACTACGTGCTCCGGCCGCTGATGGCTGCATCCACGCACTGGGTGCGAACGTTCTACTTCGACTTGAAGCTCGTCGACTCGGGAGCCTTCCGCGCGTTTCGACCGCAGCTGCTGCGTTTTCTCGAGCGCCTTGCGGTCAGCTGGGCCTTCGTCCTCGCCCTGGTGACGCTCGTGCTCGCGCGCTTCGTGTTTGGAGAGCACGCGAGCTGGTCTCTGCTCGTCCTCGTTCCATTCTTCGTGGCGCGCTCGGCGTTTGCGTTGCTGCAGGTCGTCGCGTTCGGAGCGGGCGACTTGAAGCGCCTCCTCCAGACGGGCCTCGCCGTGATCGCGGGGGTCTTCGTTCTGCGTGCGACGGGTCTCAGCGGGATGGGTTTGCTCGCCGCGGTCACCGCCCTTCTCGCGCTCACGATCGGAGCGTCGCGACGGTGGTCGGGTTCGCAGTCGAACCCGGCCGCTCGAACAGGGCTACTCGACTACTGCGGTTGGTTGGCATCGTTGCGCAGCACCGAGGAGTCGAAGCTCGCGGTGTTGCAAGTCGACGCCCGTTCGGCGCGCGTCGGTTCGGTCCTGCGTGGCTTACGCGTGTCGTATCCAAACGTGTCGCTCACGCGCTGGGGACGTAGGTACGTGCTTCTGGCAGCGGCGGGCGATGATCTGCCGTCCGCGCGTGCACTCGTGCTCGCATGCGGTGGCGCCCTGCAGGGCGTTTGGGTTTCAGAGCACGCGGCCCCGCTCACGCTGTTCGCGCAAGCTAGCCGGGCGAGCGCGTTGCCGAACGGATGGGGCGAGCTCGCGAGTCGCGCGACTGCGGCCAGGGACTTCGAGGCGCTCGCGCGCGAGTTCAGGGCGCGATTCCCCGGCGGTGAAATTTGTGATCTGCATCGAGGGCGCGGGCTGAGCGCACGTCCAGTGACTGCGGCAATCTTGCGTGTTCTCGTTTCGACGATTCAAGCGCGCAGTCACGGTCGTGAAGCGCGTTCGGAACGTGCACTACCGTTCTCGATCGCCGTGTTCGCACCGTGCGGGCAGGCGAGGGCGCTCTTCATCGCAGATAAAAGCGCGCGTGGTTTCGAGACATTTCGTAGCGAAGCGCACGACGCTAGCGTGCGAGCGTCGTGGCCTGAGTTGTTTGCGCAGACAGTTGCTGGCACCGAACATGGTTCGCGCGGCTCGCTGACGCTCACGTCAGCGGGTTGATCGCCCGCTCATCGTCGCGTTCCTGCTCGGAATTCCCGAAGCAGTGTTATACCCGCGACCGGTAGTCACGAGCAGTTGCAGACAAGCTCTCATCCACACGCTGAGAGCATGTCGCGACAGGCTGTTAGTGGTCCCGCTTGCAGCGCGCTTCACGGCGGCTGCCAGGAGATTAGAAGTGCAAGGCAACGATCGCATCCCTAACCGACGTGCGTGCGCGCAGCTCTGCGCCGCACTCTTAACCTGTCTCGCGTGCTCGAACCTCGTTCGCGCGCAGTCCGAACCCGCACCTGCAACGCCGCCTGCTGCGGGCGCTGAACCTGCGGCGGCCGAGACGAAGTCCGCCGACCCGCCGCCAGCAGCTGCAACACCTAGTGTTCCGGCTGAACCGGCCCCACCGCCACCACCGCCGCCGCCACCACCGCCGCCACCCGTGGGTCCACCACCGGCGCCCGGTAGCTTCGCGGAGAAAGTCGCGTACGAGCCGCCCAAAGACGATGTGACCAGCTTGTCTGCGAGCGGCGGCGGCGCGCTCAACGGCGGCAACACGAACAGCTACGCAGTGAACGTCGGAGCGAACTTCCAGTTGATCCGGCAACCGCACGGCTTCACTGCAAACGCTCAATTCGCTTACGGCGTTGCCGACCTCCCCGGGGACGCCAACGACGATCTCGAGCCGATCGTTCGCAACCTCAACGCAAAGGCGCGCTACGACTTCTTCGTGTCGCGCATGGATGCGGTGTTTTTAGCGACCGTGTTCCGCTGGGATCCATTCGCGGGCATCGACCGACGTAACCAAGGTCAGGTCGGTTACCTGCGATATTTCCTCCGGAACGACAAACACAGGTTCTGGGGTGAGGTTGGCTACGACCTCACGTCCGACAACTATGGTCCCGTCGAAGGCAAACCGGACGCCGAGTTGCCGCTCGAAGAAACCGCAGTCGTCCATTCAGCGCGCTTGTTCGCCGGCTACGACAACCAGTTGAATGCTGCGCTCACCTACCTCGGTGGGCTCGAAGCTCTGTTCAACGTCGAAGACGGGAGTGACGTGCGTCTCAACTTCTCGAATGCGCTTCGCTCCGCGATCGCGGGCAACTTCTCGCTCGAGCTCAAGCTGAATCTGTTGTTCGACAACGTTCCGGCCACACCCGACGCGAAGAAGCTCGACACCGTCGTACTCATCAACCTGCTCTATCAGCTGATCTGACAGCGGATCCTCAGATCAGCCCGGGTGCGAGGTTTCCAGCAAGGAACACGGCTCGCGCCGTGGGCTGATCTGGCCGACCAGTTGCGGCGCACGGAACGCCGCATTTTCAAGCGCGTTTCGTGACGGCACGGAGTTTGTAACAGGCGCGAGCATGCTTGAGAGTGTGCTCGCCGCGTGCCGTCGCCAAGTGCGCGAAGAACTCTTACTCGATGCCCTAGAGGCGCGTGAGGCCGGCGTCCTCGAGCGCGCGTACCTGCGCCTGTCGCCCGCAGCCCTGCGCTGCGAAGCCTGGTTGATTCGCTGGCCGCCAGGGTCTGTCGCGCCGCTGCACGACCACGGGCTGGCGCACGGCCTCGCGCAGGTCGTGACGGGGACGCTGCACGAGTTGCAGTTTGCCCCGCGCGTGAAGGTCGCCCGCCAACGCGACTGGAAGCCTGGCGCGGAGATCGAGCTCCCGCGCGGCACGTATCACGAAGTGCGAAATCGCTGTGCGCGTGTCGCCTACTCCATCCACGTGTACGCGCCTCGACTCGAGCACATGACGTTCTACGATCGTGGGGCCGGCGGCGAGCTTCGTCCGGTGAGGCAGGAGCGTGAGCGCGAATGGCAACGCGAATGGCAACCACGCACGACGGTTTTCGAGTGACGAAAAGTGCGGATGCGTTAGTCGCTCGAGCGCGCGAAGACATCGAACGCGTTACACCGGAGCGCGCGCTCGAGTGCCAGCGGGAAGGTGCGTTGCTCGTCGACATTCGGCCGGCGCAACAGCGCGCGACCTACGGCGTCGTTCCAGGCGCGCTGATCATCGAACGCAACGTGCTCGAGTGGCGACTCGATCCAACGGGCGAGCACAAACTGCCCGAGGTGACCTCACACGAACAACACGTGTTGATCCTGTGCCAGCAAGGCTACGCGTCGAGCCTTGCAGCAGCGAGCTTGGCTGCGCTGGGTTTTCGCCGTCCGGGCGACGTCATCGGAGGGTTCGACGCCTGGAAAGACGCGGGCCTGCCCACTCAGGCCGGCGCCTAACGTTCGACTCGCCGGTTTACTCGCCGCCGATCGACTGCGCTTCGGCCGTGGTGTCGACGCGCGGCGCCCGCTCTGCGCGCGCGGTTGCAGTCGACAGCCACTCGAAGATGTCGCTCGCGGGAGTCTCCCAGCCTGGTTCCGAGTACAGCCAGTGGCCGTGGTTCGGATACTCGCGGAACTCGCCGCCGACAGCTGCGAACTTACGACCGGTCAGGCGCACGAGCGACGCGGGTACCAGCCGATCGCGACCCGCCGCGACGACCAACACCGGCACGCGCACTGTAGTCTCGTCGATCGCAAAGCCTGCGAAGTCGGCAAACGCGCGGCCGGATTCATGCACCATCGCTTCGAGCACGGCTGCGCGCTCGAGTGCGGGCAGCGCATTGAGCACCATGCGATCGAGCGTGCGCTGATTGGGCCGCATCACGGGCGGCGTCCAACCCATTCGGTGCGCGAACGAAAAGCCGGACCAGAACAGATGACTCTGGAGGGTTCGAATGCCTGCAGGTGCGGCTGGCGAAATGAATACGCCCGCACTCGTACGACCGCGCGCAGTGAGCGCCGAGGCGAGCAAACCGCCCATCGAGTGACCGATCACGGCCGGCGTAGTGCCGGTCTCTTGCTCGATCTGATCGATCTCTTTTTCGAGATCCGTGACATAGTCGGCAAGCGTGAGCTCGCGCAACCCACGCGGCGGCCGCGCGCGCACTCCGACTCGCAGCTCGGGGCGAAGCGTGGGCGTGTAGACCTTCACACCGCGCGACTCGAACAACGACCGAAACTGTGACCACACCTCACCGGTGCAGCACATGCCATGGATCATCATCACGGGTGTGTTCATGCGTCGGGGCTCGAGACTAATGTGAAGGCCCCACCAGTGCAAACCTCTGGCGTCGCGGGTAAACGCTTTGGCTGCGATCCGACATTTACCAACATTTCGCTTACTTGCGCTGCTTGGGTCAGAGTCAGGCCTCGCGGCCACCCGGGATCCCGCGGCGTGACAGAACCTCGGCGAGCGCCGACCTGAGCTGCGTAGCCTCGGCCTCGCCGACGCCCGAGATCCGCAAGTGATCAGGCAAGCCGTACGCGGTGCAATCGCAGACCGCGATGTTGAACCGGGCGAGGAGCTCGGCCGCGACGTCGGTTGCCCGGGTCACTCGTACGAGCAACGCCCCGGTGACGGATGGAGTCGCGACCAGGCCAGCGTCCTTAACTACGCCGGCGAGCCTGTCTCGATCGGCTAGCAGCCGTGAGCGGCGGACGGCAATGAACTCGGCTTGGCCCGGCCAGAGCTCGGCGGCGCGCTGCGCGAGCGTGTTCGTGTCGAAGCTCGGCTGCCGGCCGCTCAGGTAGGTGCACAAGTCAGGCCGCGCCCAGAGGTAGCCGATGCGCAATCCGACTAGCGCGAGGCTCACGCCGATCGAGCGCACGCAGACGAGGTTCGGGGGAGGCGCCGTGGTGAGCTCTTCGAATTGTTCGGAGAGCTCGATCTCGGATTGATCGACGACGAACGTGCACTCTGGATGGTCGGCCGCCAACAGCTGCAAGGCTTCGAAGCGTACCGGCGCTCCGCTTGGCCAGGCCGGAGCACACAGGTTCACGAGGGCAGGGCGCTCGAGTGCGATCAACTCTCGCACTTGCTCGAGATCGACGGCGTGCCCAGTGCGCTCGACCGCGCGCCACTGCACGACGCGCGCGCCGATCGCACGTGCCGCTGCGGAGAACTCGCCGGGCCCGGGCTGGATCGCGAGCACGACCGAGTCTCGCCTTGCGAGCGCGCCAGCGATCAGCCACATCAGCGCGCTCGCGCCATTCCCGAGCAGGATTCGATCGGCGGTGGTTCCCAATTGCGCGGCGATTGCCAGGCGCGCGCGCATCGCCATCGGATCGGGATAAGCGTTGAGCGGCGTCTCGCGCAGTACGGCGAGTAGATCACTTGGCGGTGCGTGACGAGAACCGATGTTCGCGAGATCGAGTACCGCTTCGCGCGTCGTCTCGGCCGCCTGCAAACGCGCTTCAGTCAATAGCCCGTGCTCGCGCGGCTCGACACGTGGTTTCTCGTTCGACTTCATCGGTGCGCCGTCAGTATCGTGCGTTCGCCGCCGGCTGTCATGCCGCCGACGTGTCTGCTACGAAACTCGGATGGACAACGGTGCGAGCGACTACTTGGGCCGGCTTGGGGTTTGGTTCGTCGGTGATCCGCTCGACCGTGACGCGCTTCGCGATGTCGCAAAGCAGCTCGAGGCCTGGGGCTACGGCACGCTGTGGTCGCCGGAAGCGGTCGGCCGTGACCCGTTTTCGCTCATCGCGTATCTGGGTGCGCAGACCGAGCGCCTCGTCTTCGCAACCGGCATCGCGAACATCTACGCGCGCGACGCGATGACGATGAAGGCGATCCAATACAGCCTCTCGGAGTTTCTGCCGCGGCGGTTCGTGCTCGGACTCGGCGTGTCGCACGAACACTTGGTCTCGAAGTTACGCGGCCACGAGTACAAAAAGCCGGTGCCCGCGATGCACGACTATCTCGAAGCGATGGAGAAGGCGATCTACTTGGCGAAAGCGCCGGCTGAAGTTGCGCCGATCCTGCTCGCGGCACTTCGCCAACCGATGCTGAGGCTCGCGGCGAGTCGTGCGCGCGGCGCGCATCCGTACCTGGTTCCACCGGAGCATACGAAGCGCGCGCGAAAGCTGCTCGGACCCGAAGCCTGGTTGTGCCCCGAGCAGAAGGTGCTCCGCGAGGCCGATCCGGATCGCGCGCGCAGCGTGGGTCGCGCAGCGCTCAAGGTGTACACGCGGCTACCCAACTACCAGCGCAACCTCCGCGACTTCGGGTTTGGCGACACTGACTTCGAAAATGGGGGGAGCGACCGGCTCGTGGACGCGCTGATCGCGTGGGGGGACGACGCGGCGATTCGCGCGCGCGTGGAGGCCCATTTCGAAGCGGGCGCCGACCATGTGTGCATCCAGCCGCTGCGGCCGGACGGCCAGCCGGGGCCCGATATCGCTGCGCTCGAAGCGCTAGCACCCCGCCGCTGAGTCCCTCGGCGCTTGACCGGCCTGCGGCTGCGTGACAAGCCCTGCCGCGCGGGCGGTTTCGGGGTATTCTCGAAAAGCTCGCAATACTGCGGGTACATCGGGTGGATGCGTTCCACCCACGACGAGGAGCGGATCGTGCTGAGAGTGGGTTTCATCGGTTGGCGCGGGATGGTGGGCTCGGTTCTGATGGACCGGATGCGTGAGAACAAGGACTTCGACGGAATCGAGTCACGTTTCTTTTCCACGTCGGACGTCGGCGGTAAGGGGCCTGAGATCTCGGGTCGCAAGTACGACCTGCACGATGCGCACGACACGAAGAAGCTCGCGCAGCACGACGTTTTGATCTCGTGCCAGGGCGGCGCGTACACGAGCGACGTGATCGGGAAGCTCCGCAGCGAGGGCTACAAGGGCTACTTCATCGACGCGGCGTCGACGCTGCGGATGGCGTCGGACTCCGTGTTGATCCTCGACCCGGTCAACCTCGATGTCATCAAGCAGGGCCTGAAAGACGGCGTGAAGACGTACGTCGGCCCGAACTGCACCGTGAGCTTGATGCTGATGGGCATGCACGGCTTGTTCAAAGCCGGCCTCGTCGAGTGGGTCACCAGCATGACCTACCAAGCTGCGTCCGGCGCGGGCGCGAGCAACATGCGTGAGCTCATTCTGCAGATGGGTGCAGTCTCCGATGCGGCGCGTTCGCTCCTCGATGATCCGGCGTCCACCGCCCTCGCACTCGACACGCGCGTCAGCGAGACGCTGCGGAGCGCGTCCTTTCCGAAAGAGAACTTCGGAGTGCCGCTCGCAGGCAGCTTGATTCCGTGGATCGACAAACCAGTCGAGAACGGTCAGACGAAGGAAGAGTGGAAGGCGTTTGCCGAGGCGAACAAGATCCTCGGATCCAAGCAGCCGATTCCGATCGACGGCATCTGCGTACGCGTCGGCGCGATGCGCTGTCACTCCCAGGGCGTCACGGTCAAGTTGAACCGCGACGTACCGTTGCCCGCGATCGAAGGCTTGATCGCGGAAGCGAACGAGTGGGTGAAGCTCGTGCCGAACCAGCGCGAAGCGACCGAGCGCAGCTTGTCGCCTGCAGCCGTCAGCGGCAGGCTCGACATCCCGGTCGGCCGTGTTCACAAGCTGAACCTGGGGCCGACCTACCTCGGCGCGTTCACAGTCGGCGACCAGTTGCTCTGGGGCGCCGCGGAGCCGCTTCGCCGCATGCTGCGCATCTTGCGCGAGCACCTCGGCCAGTGAAGGCCTGAAGTTACGGCGGTTGCGAGGTCGGCCGCTGATCGCAGCGGCCGACTTCCCTGACTCGTCGTGCGCTGCAACTCAGACGCGTTCGATCAAGATCGCGATGCCCTGGCCCACGCCGATACACATCGTGCAGAGCGCGAGCTTCTGCTTGTTGCGCTGCAGCTGATACATCGCAGTGGTGACCAAGCGCGCGCCGCTCATGCCGAGCGGATGCCCGAGTGCGATCGCGCCGCCTTGCGGATTCACACGCGGGTCTTCGTCCGAGAGCCCGAGTGTCCGCGTCACGGCCAAACCTTGCGCCGCGAAGGCTTCGTTCAGCTCGATGATGTCGATGCGGTCGAGACTGATGCCAGTCTTGTCGAGCAGCTTCTTTGTCGCCGGCGCCGGGCCGATGCCCATCACGCGCGGAGGAACACCTGCGACCGCAGCCGCGACGACGCGTGCACGCGGCGTCAGGCCATAACGCTTCACTGCGGCTTCCGACGCGAGCAGGAGCGCGCACGCACCGTCGTTTACGCCCGACGCATTGCCCGCCGTGACCGTTCCCGGCTTGCGAAACGGTGTCGACAGCTTCGCGAGTGCTTCGAGCGTGGTGTCGCCGCGCGGATGCTCGTCCTTGTCGACTTGCACGACTTCGTTCTTGCCGCGTTGCACCGGCACCGCGACGATCTCTTCGGCGAGCCAACCGCGCTCTTGCGCTGCGACAGCCTTCTTCTGGCTCGCGACCGCGAACTTGTCCTGCGCGTCGCGTGCGATCTTGTATTCTTCGGCGACGTTTTCCGCGGTCTCGGGCATCGAGTCCACGCCGTATTGGCTCTTCATCAACGCATTCACGAAGCGCCAACCGATCGTCGTGTCGAAGATCTCGGCGTTGCGGCTGAACGCGGTCGTCGCCTTGCCCATGACGAACGGCGCGCGCGACATGGATTCCACGCCGCCCGCAATGATCAGATCGACTTCGCCGCTCTTGATCGCACGCGCAGCGATGCTGACTGCGTCCATGCCCGAGCCGCACAAACGATTCACCGTCGTGCCCGGAACTTCGGCAGGCAAGCCCGCGAGCAAGCTCGACATGCGCGCCACGTTGCGGTTGTCCTCGCCGGCTTGATTCGCACAGCCGAAGATCACGTCGTCGATCGCGCTGAAATCGAGCTTCGGATTGCGCTCGCGCAGGGCCTTGATCGGAATCGCGCCCAGGTCGTCGGCGCGAACGGAGGACAGTACACCGGCGTAGCGGCCGATCGGCGTGCGGATGGCGTCACAGATGAATGCGTCTTTCACGATGGGTCTCCAGGGGGTGCAGGGGACTGTAGATCAGTGTGGGGTTCCCGTCTCCATCGCCCGGGACCGGAGCGATTCACTGAGGCACGGATGCGCCACATGGGTCGCAGCCCGAGCCTGCATCGCCACACGGCGCCGCCCGAAATTCCCAAACTCCTCGAATCGTGAAGCTTTTTACTTGCCTGACGACCGGCATGCGCCGTGCTTTGTACCCAGTCACCTTGGGCATAGAAATCGATCAAGAGCACTTCACGGCGGAGGACCATCGCCGTTTCAAGGCACGTCTCCAGGACGCGCTGACGGCACTCGACCATGTTCTCGATCGGCCAGGGTTCGGGATCGGCGATCGCACGATCGGCGCCGAGCTCGAGCTGTTCCTGATCGATGGCCAGGGTCGTCCGTTCCCGGTCAACGAACAGGTGGAGAGCGCGGCGAAAAATCCGCTGATCACCCCCGAGCTCGGCGCGTTCAGCATCGAGCTCAACACACCGCCGGTTCGGCTCGCGGGTCGCCCGTTTACGGCGCTCGAGGATCACCTCGTGCGCACGATCGACGACATCGAACGCCAAGCGGTTGCGCGCGGTGCGCGCTCGGTGCCAATCAGCATCTTGCCGACGTTCCGCCCGGACGACTTTTCGAGCGGCTCGATCACTGATCGCCCGCGCTACCGCGCGCTCGCGGCCGGGTTGCGTCGCTTGCGCAAGGGGCCGTTCACGGTTCGCATCGAAGGCGAAGATACGCTCGAGCTGATCTCGGAGGACATCGCACTCGAGGGCGCGAACTTGGCGTTTCAACTACATGTGCGCACCGCTCCGGAAGAGTTCGCACGCATGTTCAACGCAGCGATGATGCTGACGGCACCGGTGCTCGCTGTGTCCGGCAACTCACCGACGTTCCTCGAGCACCGGCTGTGGGAAGAGACGCGTGTCGCGTTGTTCCAACAGGCCGGAGACGACCGGCCTGTCGACGACGACAACGACTGGCAAGCGCCCGGACGCACCGGATTTGGCAGCGGTTGGGTGCGCGAAGGTGCGGCTGAGCTGTTCCGTGAAAGTGTCGCGCTGTACGAGCCGGTCTTACCGGTGTGCAGCCCGGAGCTGCCACTCGCGGGCCTCGCGCAGGGTGGGGTGCCGAAACTTTCCGAGTTGCGACTGCATCACGGCACGGTCTGGAAGTGGAACCGCCCGGTGTACGATGCCGAAGGCGGAGGACATTTGCGGATCGAGTTGCGTGCGTTGCCTTCAGGACCGAGTGTCCGCGATATGGTCGCGAACGCGGCGTGTCTGCTCGGCGGAATGCTCGCGTACGCACCGCGCATGCTGGAGCTGTTGCCGGCGTTTCCGTTCGCGCTCGCGGAGCGCAACTTCTATCGCGCGGCGCAGTTCGGGCTCGATGCCGAGCTCGCGTGGCCGCGTGAAAACGGCCGGCCGGAATCGGTGCTCGCGCGCGACCTTCTCCCCGAGATCGTGTCACAAGCGCGTCATGCTTTGCTGGATGCCGGTGTGACTGTGGCAGAAGTCGACGATACACTTGGCATCATCAACGCTCGCGTGCATATGGGCACTACGGGTGCGGTGTGGCAAAGCCGTGCTCTTGCGGCGCTCGAGGCTAGGGGCCTCCATCGCGCCGAGGCATTGCGTCAGATGCTCGCATATTACGTCGAGCAGGTGCACACGGGTCAACCCGTGCACGCATGGCGCGATCCGGAGTCGCTGACGTCGCTCGAGCTCGAGTGCGACAGCGCCTGAACGAATTTATCGAACTCGAATCGTCGCCGCTGATAGCGGCATGGAGGTGTATCGTGTGTGAGTTGCTCGGCGTGGTTTCCAACGTGCCGGCTGATCTGGTGTTTTCTTTCACCGGTTTCGCGCTGCGCGGCGGACAGACGGGCCCGCACGCGGATGGCTGGGGTCTATCCCTCTACGAAGGCTACTTTGCGCGCACGTTTCTCGAGCCGCATCCGGCGTTCTCGAGCCCACTTGCACGTTTTTTGCGCGAGAACCCGATTCAAACCGGCTTGGCGATCGCGCACATTCGAAAGAAGACGCGCGGCGAGCCGAAGATCGTGAACACGCACCCGTTCGTGCGCGTGTTGCACGGGCGTCATCTCGTGTTTGCGCACAACGGCACATTGCCGTCGATCCGCGAACGCCCGCTGAAGTGGCAAAGCACGCTCGGCGATACCGATAGCGAACACGCGTTTTGCGTGTTGCTCGAAGAGCTGCGCACAGCGTACGGCGATCGCTATCCGAGCGATCCGTATCAGCTGGGCAAGACACTTCACGAGCTCGGCAACGAACTCGGACAAGACGGCGTGTTCAACTTCTTGTACGCCGATGGCGAATGCTTGTACGCGCGATGCGGCGACAACCTGTCGTGCATCCTGCGAGAGCCGCCGTTTGGCTCCGCGACGTTGGTGGACGCCGACGTGCGCGTCAACTTGGGCGATGTGATGCGCGAGGTTCCCGAAGCGCGGATGGCCGTGATCGCGACCGAGCCGCTGACGCGCGACGAGACGTGGGAAAAAGGTCAGCCCGGAGCGCTCTGGGTGTTCCGCGCTGGCGAACGCGTGTTGTCGTTTCCCGGAACGGCGTCTGCGCAGGCAGTCGCAAATACCTGGGTCAACGGGCAGCACAAACCGCAGCGTCCGAGCGTGCCACCCGCGGCCGCCGCGGCGCAGTCTAGTCCGCCGGCACGCTGAACTCGGTCGGGCTCGAGGCCGCGATCTGGATCCACAGCAGCGCCTCAGTCGGAGCCCAACTTTTTCGCGAGTGTTTGGCGGGTGATTCCGAGCAACTGCGCTGCCGCGGATTTGTTGCCGCCGCACAGCGCGAGCACGCGCCGAATGTGAAGTGCTTCAACTTCGGCCAGGGTTGCGACCGAATTGAGCCCGGAAACGTTGTCGCCGTCGGCTCTCTGTGGCCGCTCTGGTTCGGCGAGCGCTGCGCTGATCAGCTCGGCCGGCAAGTGCACGAGCTCCAAGGTATCGGCATCGTTCATGAGCGCGGCGCGGTGAACCGTCGCCTTGAGCTCGCGAATGTTGCCCGGCCAGCGATAGCGCTCGAGCACACGCCGTGCCGGGTCGGCTACCTGCCGCCAACGGCGGCCGTAGGTTCGGTTCGCTTCCTGTAAGAACATGTGAATGAGTGCGGGTACCTCCTCCGGCCGATCGCGCAGCGGTGGGATCCGCAACGTCATGCCGCTGAGGCGATACCAGAGGTCTTCGCGAAACGTCTTGTCGTTCACCATCGCGGCGAGATCGCGATTGGTGGCCGCGACGACGCGCGTCTGCACGCGCTTGAGGGTCGTGCTTCCGAGGCGCCGGAAGCTGCGCTGCTCGAGAAACGTCAGCAGCTTCGCTTGCGCCGAGATGTTCAAGTCGCCGATCTCGTCGAGAAAGAGCGTGCCACCGTCCGCGATTTCGACGAGACCGCGCTTGCGCGAACGCGCGTCGGAAAACGCTCCGCGTTCGTGACCGAAGAGCTCACTCTCGACGAGCGTTTCAGGGATCGCCGAGCAGTTGAGCTCGACGAACGCACCTGCGCGCACGGCGGAGCTCTCGTGCAGGGTTTGTGCGATCAGCTGTTTGCCAGTGCCGCTCTCCCCGACGATCAACGCGACCGGCACGTCGTTCGTCGCGATCAAGGTCGCTTCGGCGAGCAGGCGCCGCATCGCCGGAGACTCGCTGACCATCTCTTGCGGCGTGAGGCGCGCGCGATCGCGGTTGGCAAAGTACTCGACGCGTTGCTCGAGCGAGCTCATGTGCAGTGCGTTGCGAAGCCCGGCGATCACTTCGGCGAGATCGAAAGGCTTGCGAACGAAGTCGTAAGCGCCGAGCTTGATCGCTTGCACCGCTTCTTCGACCGAGCCTTGCGCCGTGATCACGAGAAACTTCGTCTCGGGCGCTTCGCTGCGCATCTGGGAGAGAAGGGTGAGCCCGTGCCCGTCGCCTAAAATCAGGTCGACCACGACCGCATCCGGACGATTCTGCGCAAATGCGGAAGTAGCTTCGGCCACGGTCGATGCCGCGCTGACTTCGTAGCCTTCGCGCTTCAGTGCCGCCGTCAGCGTCTGGCGGATCAAAGGCTCGTCGTCGACGACCATCACGTGCGCGTGCATGAGCTACCTCGCCAGCGGCAATGAGACGCGGAAGATCGCACCCGGCTTGTCGGTGCGGTTCGTGGCTTCGAGCGTGCCGCCATGCTCGACCACGATGTTGCGCGAAGTCGCGAGCCCGAGTCCGTGGCCGTTCGGTTTGCTCGATCGAAACGGCGTAAACGCGTGCGCGAGTTGTTCCGCCGACATGCCGGTGCCCTCGTCTGCGACCTCGATCCGAACCTCGCGCCGGCCAGGAGATTCGGTCACGAGCGCGCGCGTCTCGATCGCGCCGCCGCTCGGCATCGCTTCGGCCGCGTTGCGATACAGATTCACGAAGACCTGTGTCATCAGCAATGGATCGACGTTGAGCTCGGGCAGACCCGATTGCTCTTGAATACGAAACTTCCACAGGTCTTGCCGCAGTTGTGCCTGGACCGCATCGCGGGCGGACTCGAGAAAGCTGCGCACGGGCGTCGCGTGGACTTCCGGTGCGAGGGGCCGCGCGTAGCCGATCAAACGCCGCATCAGCTGCTCGATGCGCGTGACCTCGCGTTCCAGCGCTTCCGCGGTCGGGCGAACGCTGTCGACCGACAAGTCGCCCGCATCTGCTTGCATGCGCATCAGCTGAACCGCAGCTTTCATCCCGGCGAGCGGGTTCAGGATCTCGTGCGCGAGCTTTGCCGTGAGCTCACCGATCGCGCCCATCTTTTGACTCTGGATCAATCGGCGGCGCTGCTCGGCGAGTGCGGTATCGGCTTCTTCCGCTTTCTGTACGAGCGAGGCGATTTGATCCGAAAGCTGCGCTGCGTCGTCACTCGTGTTCTCGAGCCGAATCTTCGTGCGTTCAGCCGCCGACTCGAATTGCAGTTGCAGCTGATACATCGGCCGCGCGATCCTGCGCGCCCACAAGAATCCGACTGTCACGCTCGAGAGCGCGACGACCAAACACGT
>Ga0193752_1001085_pt1 | contig 23716 bp, 24 predicted proteins | sample H1c1metaG_FD_144924 | JGI IMG/M metagenome (GOLD analysis project Ga0193752, IMG submission 144924) | Soil microbial communities from a riparian zone of the East river system, Colorado, United States - H1c1 | ecosystem: Environmental > Terrestrial > Soil > Riparian zone | place: USA: East River...
GCAGATCTTACCTGGCTCGCAGCGCGCGTCGTCGTCGACGACGCCATCACAATCGTTGTCGACCGAGTCGCAGCTCTCAGCCGCTGCCGCCACCAGCTGCCGGCACGCCGGCGCGCCTTTCACCTGGCACTCGGTCAAGCCTGCTGCACACGCGCCCGGTTGACCGGTCACGCACGGCTCACCGCCGCCGGCGCAGCGCACGCCGGTCAATCGAAACACTTTGTCGTTGAAGTCACCGTCGTCCGGCCAATTGCTCTCGTTGGCGCCTTCCCAGTCTTCCCACGCGAGGTAATACGTCGCGGCTTCGGTGCTGGAAGGATATGCGAGCATCATCTTCCAGTGGCCCGGCATCGAGCACGCGGTGCAGTTCGCGTTGCGCGCTTGCTCCGAAAAGTAGATCGGCCGCCCTCCAAACTTCGTCAGCGCGAAGCCGACGAGCCCGCCGGCGTAGTTCGGATCGTCGCGGATGGCTGCACTCGACAGGACCGCACCAGGTTGTGTGGTCTCGGCCACGACTTGGTACAGCGTCGCCGGCGCGGCCTTCGGGTCACTCGGCACGTTGTACCAAGCGAGACCTGCGCTCGCGGACGACGCGCTCAGGACGAGTTCGGCTTGAAAGCCACACAGCGGCGAAAACACCGACGGCTCAGCGCTCGCATCGCGCACGGCGTCGATCACTTCCGGGGGCATGCGCGCATCGAAGTAGCTCTGCAGACTCGGCTCACTGCCGTTCGAGCCCGGCAACGGCACCTGAAGGCCATTCGGTTCGATCACCTGCGCCGCAGCCACGCACGGCGCGAACACGCTCGCGAGCCAGCAACTCCACGCGAGCCGACTGCGCCGCGATCTGAGCCAGGCGTGCGACTGAACTTCACCCATACCGTTCCGTGCATCGCTGGCACCCATCCGGGTCACGACGTCAGCAAAAACGCGCCGCGATCAGCACCCCGACCTCGCACAGCTCGATCGCAGCCCCGTACACGTCACCCGTGAGTCCACGTGCACGCCAATGCACCCAAAACGCGACGACCGCAGCGAGCGCAAACCCGAACGCCGCCGCCGCCACCAACTGCCAACCCGCGGCAAAGATCGCGATCAGCGTAGTGCCGGCCGCGATTGCGACGTGTTGCCAATGCGCGTGATCGCGAAAGCTCCGGCCGGCGCCTTCGGCACGCGCATATGGAAAGCCCCGAATCAACACCGCCGCCGCTAGCCGCGCGCACACCGGCGCGAGAAACAAGCCAGCCGGCAATCCGCGCGCGGCCAAGCCCCCGCTCGCGTACACCTTGGCCAGCAGGACCAGCACGAGTGCAGTCGCACCGTGCGCGCCGATCCGCGGATCACGCATGATCTCCAGCATGCGTCGGGAATCTCCGCGACCACCGCCGAGCCCGTCGAACACGTCTGCGAGGCCATCGAGGTGAAGTGCACCCGTCACGGCCGCACCGAGCGCGACGAGCACGACTCCGATCAGTGCGGGATCGAGGTCGTCGGGTAACAGCAAGAGAGCGAGCAGCTGTAGGCCGCCCAGCACCGCGCCGACGAGCGGAAAAAATGCGACTGCCGCTCCGAGCTGCGGCGGGCTGACCGTTCCGATCGGCACCGGGATCCGCGTCAGAAACGCGAACGCGAGGCGCAATGACGCCAAGGGCGTGGTCACGGCAGTCACCGGACCCCCGAGACGAGCGCGACCGGGTCGGGACGCAAGCGAAGCATGCAGCCGAGAGCGGCGAAGTAGATTTGATCGGCACTCGCGCAGACTCGCTGATGCGCGCGGCCGGCGAGATCGCGAAACAAGCGCCCGAGCGCCGATTCGGGCACGACGCCCATGCCGACCTCGTTCGTGACGAGGATCACGTGGTTGCGCCGCATCGACAGCGCCTCGGCGAACCGTTCGATCTCACGTTCGATCTCTGGACCGCGCGGTTGGGGCGAGGCGAGTAGCAGGTTCGAGAGCCAGAGCGTCAAGCAGTCCACGACCACGACGTCGGCTTGAACGCGGTTCAAGAGCGCCGTCAGCTCGCGCGGCTCTTCGTAGGTCTCGAACTGTCGGCCTCGCTCTTCGACGTGCCGGTCGATCCGTTCGCGCATCTCGGCATCGAACGCTTGCGCGGTCGCGACGAACGCGCGCCGTTCGCCGAGGCCGCGTGCGAGCTCGAGCGCAAACGCGCTCTTGCCCGAGCGAACACCACCGCCGACGACGATCAGCTGCGGCTGGCTCATGCGCCGTGCTCCGCGAGCAAACCGTTCACGATCGAGAGCGACTCTTCGAAGTCTTCTGGGTTGAAGACTTCGAGTGTGAGCACCCCGCGGTAGTCTGCCGCGATCAGGTCCGCGATCAAGGCGCGTGCAGTCTCGCGCGGAACGTGCGCCAAGCTCTTGTGGTCGCGACCGCCCGGGGCCGTGCCATGCCACTGCACGAGCTTCGTGCGCGGCAAGTACCGCTTCAAAATCTCGCGCCAGTTGCGCCCGTCGCGCAGCAAGTGTCCGACGTCGAGCGCGACGCTCAAGTCGAGCGCTTCGATGACCGGCGAGAGCAGATCCAAGTCGTAGTCCAAGTATTCGACGCACAGCTGCGCCGCCGGCACGCCGCTCGCGACAATCGCTTCGAGCGAGCGCGTCGCGCGCGCGCGAAAGGCCGACAGATCACTCGGCCGTGGGCCACCTTCCGAGTCGCCGTGGTAAACGTGAATCACGTACGCGTCAGGCTCGAGCGGTCGGCAAAACTCGAGAATTCGCAAAACTTCGCTAACCCCATCGCAGCGCCGCGCTTCGTCTTCGCTCGCGAGACTCGCAGAGAGCGGTGTGTGCACCGAGTAGCCGAGCCCTAGTGCTCGCTGCGCGCGCAATGCTGCAAACTCCGCAGCGTCCGGCAAACCGGTGGGACCCGTCGGATCGAAGAACAAGAGCTCGACGTCTTCGATACGTGCGGGGCGTGCAGGCGCGCGCGCCAGCCGCTCGACATTGGCGAGCCAACCTGCCGGATACACGAACGACGTCGCACCGATCCTGAACCTACGCATGCACGTCTCTCGCGAGCGCCGACCGTGCGTCACGCACGGACCGTAGTCAAGCGCGGCCTTGACACCACCCTGCCCCCCACGCATCGTCGCGCCACCTCCAGCTCGGATCGGATGGTCGTTCGTGTCGTTCGCGCTTTTCAGCTCGGATTTGAGCCTTTTGGTGTACGCGAGCGGATGCGTCGCCGACCTGTTCGTACGCATTCCCGACGCGCTGCATCCGGTCGCTTGGTACGGCCGCGCCGCTGCGAGCGTCGTTCGCATCGCGCCGACTGTCGGGTCGGCGCGCGCGTTTGCGGCTGGTGTTTTCATCGCGCTCGGCTTGCCCGCGGCGGCAGTCGGCATCGTGCACGGCGCACTCGTGCTCACGCAGCCGTGGCCCGTCGTGTCCGTGCTCCTGCAGGTGCTGATCTTGTATTCGTGCGTGTGCCTGTTCGGCTTGCTCGAAGCCGCGCGCACGCTCGTTCGCACGCTGCGCGAGCAAGGCCTCGAAGCAGCGCGGCCCCGGCTGCGTTGGTTGTGCAGTCGCGACCCGGCCGAGCTCGACGCGAACGGTCTCGCGAACGGCACTGTCGAGTCGCTCGCGGAAAACCTCTCGGACAGCGTGGTCGCGCCACTATTTTTTCTGGTGTGCTTCGGCGTCGAAGGTGCAGTCGCATATCGCGCGATCAACACGCTCGACGCGATGATCGGCTACCGCGGGAAGTACGAGTGGCTCGGCAAACCGGCGGCGCGACTCGACGATCTCGCAAACGTCGTCCCCGCGCGTTTGACCACATTGCTGCTCGCAGCGGCGGGGCTCAGTCTGCGCGGCGTCTCTCTCGCGCGCGGCTTTGCAGTCTGGTCGCGCGACCACGCGCGCACGGCGAGCCCGAATGCCGGCCATCCGATGGCGATGGCCGCCGGTTTGCTGGGCGTGAAGCTCGACAAGCCGGGACACTACGCGCTCGGAGACGGGCTTCCTGCGGCAATACCCGAAGACATCCCGCGCGCGATCTCGCTGAGCCGTCGCGCAGGGCTCTTGGCGCTGTCCTTTGCTGCAGTTGCCGTGTACTGGTTCGGGCTGGACGGTGTGTATGGCTGAATCACCGAACGAATCGCGTGTGCACGGAGGCCTCGATCCGCGCGAGCTCGCACGCTTCGGCATCGCTCCGCAGAGCGTTCTCGACCTCTCGGTGAACGTGAATCCTCGCGGGCCGCACGAGGCGGTGCAACGCGCGGTGGCAGAAGCTTCGATCTCGGACTATCCGGACCGAACCGCGAGCCGTGCGCGACACGCCGTTGCAAACGCGCTCGACTGCGACCCTTCGCGCGTGATGCTCGGGCACGGCAGCGTGGAGCTCTTGTGGGCACTCGTCGCGGACTTACGGCGCTCAGCTGGCGGCAAGCCGCTGTTGATCGTGGGGCCGACGTTCGGCGAAGTTGCAGCCGCGGCGCGCGCGCACGACGTGACGTGTGCGCAGATCGACATGCTGGAAGCGGACGGCTTCGCGCTCGACCTCGCCCGCATCGAGGCTGCGATTCGCCAGTGCGCTCCGTGCGCGGTGTACTTGTGCCAGCCGAACAACCCGACCGGCCGCGCGCTCGGCAACTCGGAGCTGCAGGTGCTGATCGCGCAGCACCCACACCTGCAGTTCGTTCTCGATCAAGCGTTCCTGTCGCTCTCCACCGAACACGCTCAAGCGAAGCTCCGGCTCGAGCGCGAACCAAACGTCATCGTCATCCGATCGCTGACGAAGGACCACGCGCTCGCGGGGTTGCGCGCAGGTTATGCGCTCGCGAGCCCGGCGTGGATCGCGCGCCTCGACGCCCAACGTCCGCCCTGGACGGTCAGCGCGCCTGCACAAGCGGCCGTGATCGCGGCGATGGAGCATCCAGAGCATGTGCGTGAAGCGCGCGAGTTCCTGCTCGCGGCTCGCCAGCAGCTCTCGGCGGCAGTCGCAGCGCTCGGTTTTCCCGTCGTCCCGAGTGAGACGCACTACTTTCTGCTGAAGGTTGCCGACGCGGATCGCGCGCGCGAGCAACTGCTGCGCCGCCATCAACTGCTGGTGCGCAGCTGCAACTCTTTCGGCTTGCCGGAGTATCTCCGCGTCGCCGCCGGGGACGCCGTCGCGAGTGAGCGGCTCCTACGCGGCCTCGGGGAGCTGCCGCGATGACCGCCGCAACCTGGATGGTCTTCGGCACGTCGTCCGATGCGGGCAAGAGCACGATCGTCGCAGGCCTGTGTCGCGCGATCGCAAATCGAGGCCTCTCAGTCGCGCCGTTCAAGGCCCAAAACATGGCACGCAATGCGTACGTGTGCGCGGACGGAGGCGAGATCGGTGTCGCCCAAGCAGTGCAAGCATTCGCTGCGCGCGTCACTCCCTGCGTCGACCACAACCCGATTCTGCTGAAGCCCGAGCCCGGCATGCGCTCGCAGCTCGTCGTGCACGGGAAGTCTCAAGGCAGCCTGTCGTTTCGTGAGATCTTGGAACGCGGGCCGCAGCTGAAAGCGGCGCTGACCGAGGCGCTGACTCGGCTTCGCGCGCGACATGAGATCCTGATCCTGGAGGGCGCCGGCAGCCCCGCCGAAGTCAATCTTCAAGCGCGAGATCTCCCGAACCTCGCCGCCACGCGGGCGGCCGACGCGCAAGTGCTGCTCGTCGCCGACATCGATCGGGGCGGCGTGTTCGCGTCGGTGCTGGGCACGCTCGAGCTCCTTCCGAGCGACATCCGCTCGCGCGTGCGCGGCGTGATCATCAACAAGTTCCGCGGCGAGCGCGCGCTCCTCGAGCCCGGCCTCGACTTCATCGCGCAGCGCTCGGGTGTGCCGGTGCTCGGCGTCGTTCCCTTCTTGGACGACCTCGCCCTTCCCGACGAAGACAGCCTCGCACTCGCGCGTCATCGCGGTCGGCCGCGTGCCGAGCTGAACCAACTCGAGATCGCGGTCGTCGATACGCCGTGTCTCGCGAACTTCGAAGACATGTTGCCACTCGCGCGCGAGCCCGGCGTGAGCTTGCGGCTGACGGCTGCACCACGCGAGTTGCTCGAAGCGGACCTGGTGATCCTGCCGGGGAGTAAGAGCACGCTGCACGACCTCGAGTTTTTGCGCAGCCACGGCCTCGATCGCGCACTAGCGCGCCGCGCGCAGCGGCAGGAACCGATCCTGGGGATCTGCGGCGGAGCGCAGATCTTAGGCACGCGCATCGACGATCCCGACGCGATCGAATCACAAACGAGCGCGGCGACGGCGCTCGGTTTGTTGCCGCACCGCACGCGCTACGAGCTTCCGAAGTTGACACGCCAAGTGAGTGGACACTGGCTGCTCGCGAGCGACGCACGCATCGATGGTTTTTGGCTCCACCACGGCCGCATGTTCGACGCGGCGGAGCCGCTCGTTCGGCTCGACGACGGTGAGCCCGAGGGCAGCCGGCAGGGTGCCGTGATGGCGACGATGCTGCACCGCGTGTTCGATCACGAAAGCGCGCGAGCCGCGTTTCTCGCGTGGTTGCGCGAGAAACGCGGGTTGCCCAGCAGCGTCACGCCACCCGAGCCGCAAGAAGACCCCTACGATCGTTTGGCTCGGCAGCTCGCCGCGGCACTCGATTGGCCGCGGCTCGAATCGATGCTGCGGAGCAGCTCTAAATGATCAGCGCGGCATGTAAGCCGAATGCGAGCCACTGCGCCGGTTCCAAACCTTTTTCCGCGTCGCCCGAGACCCGCGCGTATCCCGCGTGCACGCCGAGGTCGAGCAGCGGCAGAATCGTGAGATCCAAGAAGAGGCCACCGTCGAGCGTGAAGCCGGTGTGTGAGACGTCCTCGCCCGCGATGTCCCAGCTGTAGTGGCCGAAGCCGATGTGCGCTTGCACGCCGAACCGCAAGATCTCACCGATGCCGACGCGCGCGCCGAGGATCCCGCGATAGATCGTCGGACCGTCCGAGAAACTTCCCCAGTTGAAACCGATCTCCGGCGTCAGAATGATCAACGGCAAATGCAACTGTTGGCCGAGCCGGATCCCGAACGCTGGACCGCTGCTGACGTTGTCGAGGTCGAGCGGCACGCGCGCTTCGAAGTCCGCCGCGATCATGGTGTCCGCATGCGCGCTGGTCGAGCTGCCCGCCCACACCGAGACTGCAAGTGCCGAGACGATCAGCGAGCGCACTACACAAAGCGACAGGCTCTTTCGATCAAGCATGAAGTTCTCCCGGTGAAGACGCCCTGGGGCGTTCAGGCACTGGTACTCAAAACATCATGTAGGTCAAGTACTGCGCTCGATACGCGCTGGATACGCGCGCGAGACCGGCGGCTCAGCCGACCTCGTCTTCGGCCACGACAGGTGCGTCATGCACTTCGTGCGGATGCGCTTCGAGGCCCCAATCCACGCTCAAAACGAGCGAGTGGTGGTCGACGCGCACCGCCCCTGAAGATGCGAACAAACGCACGCGATACCGCGGGCTCACGAGCTCCGGCAGCCGAAAGCTGAAGTCGAGCGTCTCCATGAAACGCCAGCAGATGCTCGACTTGTTCTTCGCGAGCGCATCGTTCACGCGGTCGAGCAGCACGTTCTCGACGAAGCTCGGGATCGCAGACAGGTCCGCGTCCTCGATGCGCACGCCGAACATCAACACCATCTGCCCATCGACTTCGGCGATGCTCGGCGACAACAACACCGAAACGCGCTTCATCGAAACCGGCACACGCAGTCCGATCACATCCCACTGCAGCTGCAAATCCGTCACGATCCGCAACCCGCGCGAAGCGACGATCCCGACGTGGGCGGGTGGACTCAACGCGAGGAAACGCTTGTCGCTATTCGGATCGAGCGAGATGCGTAGTGGCGTGAGTTGGGCGAATACGTGGGCGAAGTCTGTCGAGGTAAGGTGTGCTTCGAGGTGCATGATCGCGAGCAGCGCGGCGAGAGACGGGCTCGGCTCGTCACCCACGGTGTGCCCTGAATTGCGAAATGACGCAACCTGTTCAAGGTTTGCGCGACCGCGACGATCGCCGCGTTTTCGCGCAGCGATCGTCACCGAATCGACACTCCTGCGCTCACTCCGGAACGCCGCACGCGAGCCACTCACCGAGCTTTTTGCGATCGGCGAGACTCGGCTTCGTACCGCTCGGCGGCATCGTCTCGTTGGTCACCGTCGGGCCCGCCGCAGCCTTCTCGTCGATGTGCTTCGTGAGCAACTCGATCTCTTCGATCGTGTCGAAGTTGTGGTCGACCGGCGAGCCCATGCGAGCATCGCCCTTCACCTTCGCGCTGTGACAGCGCAAGCAGTACGAGGCGAAGAAGCCCTTCGCGAAGTTGTCGTACGTCAGATCGGAACCCCCCTCGGGGCAGGTCGACTCGCTGGGCGGTCCGACGTCTGCGTTGTGATCGTGCGGCTCCGCATCGCCATGCTCGTCATCGTGTTCGCCATGATCTCCATGCTCGTCATCACCCGAGTCATCCCCGCAGCCCACTGCGAGAATCACCGGCACGCTCACCCAAAGACCACACGCCAACACCACCGCTAAGCTTCGACTCATCGACAACACTCCTGCAGCGGGTCTACGAACCCAAATTGCGCCCGCGAGAGGCATAGCAGTAACGCCCGCCACGAACCTGCGTCCAATTGTCGCATGATTACCGGCGTTGCGTTGCGCAACGCACACCGAGCGCGGAGGTAGGCAAGATGGTACCCTCCGGCGGATGAACGCTCCTAACGGCCTACGTTCCGAGCGCCCGCCGCAAGCGCCGATCGTGCACGGCCCAAGTGCGCCCGGTTCCACTGGCCTGCCGCCGCAAGCGGCACCGCCCTGGGTGCACGCACTCGTGAAGCTGATGGACGAAGCGTTCCGCGTTCCTGGAACGAAGTTTCGGATCGGTTGGGACGCGATCATCGGGTTTGCAGTCCCGGGCGTCGGCGACGCCGCTTCGGCGCTGAGCCACGTCACGCTCCTGTACTACGCGTTTCGCGCGGGAGTACCCGCCGTCGTGATCGCGCGGATGGTGCTCAACGTCGCGATCGACGAGCTGTGGGGCAGCGTCCCGATCGTCGGGGACTTGTTCGACGCGGGCTTTCGCGCGAACCGCAAAAACCTCGACCTGATCGAGCAGCGCGGTGGCATCCGCCGTGGAACGCGCCTAGTAGATTACGTAGTTATCGGCGCGGCGATCAGCCTCGTCGTTTTGATCGTGCTCCTACCGCTGATCGTGATCGCACTCGTAGGAGGCGCGGTCGTCAATTGGCTGCACAACTAAATCCTCATGACCGACCCAGAAGCCGCTACTGAATCAGTCGCGAGCGACGACGAGCCTTCGACCAAGGTCAAACTGCTCCGCGGGTGTGGTTGCACCTTCGGTCTACTCGGGCTCGGACTCGGCATCCTCATCATCGGGAACTTCGACTCGGGCGCGTGGGCGTCGGCGCTCGGCGCAGTCGTGATCGGCTACTTGGTATTCAACATGTCCGGCATCAACGGCTTCTGGGAAAAGTAGGATCCGCCGCCGTCAGCTGCGTTCATCGCGGCGCGGCCAAGAACTCGCGGATCAGCTTCGCCGTTTGTTCCGGCCGCTCGAGATGCGGCAAGTGCCCGCAGTCCTCGAGCAGCGCGAGCTTCGCACCGGCGATGCGCTCCGCGAGCAGGTGACCATTGCGAACCGGGACGAGCGGATCTTCTTCGCCGTGGATCACGAGTGTCGGACAGCGGATCGAGTTCACGACCCCGGAGCGATCGCTCGACAAAATCGCTTCGAACTGCGCCTTGAACGTCGGCCCGGAGGTGGGGTTGCGTTCGCGTTGAGCCACGAGCAGCTCGATCAATTCGCTGTGATCGTCCGCAAACGCGTCCGACGTGAGCGCGCGCAGCCCTTGGCGGCGCTGCTCGCCGATCGGCATACCGAGCGGAGGCGCGAGCACGGCGGCAGCTTTCGGCTCGGGTGGAATCGACTCGCGGCCGCCGAACGTCGTCGCCATCAATACGAGCCGTGAAACTCGCGCCGGGTACTGTGCCGCTACCAGCTGCGCGACCATCCCGCCCATCGACGTGCCGGCGAGCTGGACGTTCGGCAGCCCGAGCGCATCGACGACCGCGATCACGTCGGCGGCCATGTCCAGCATCGTCCAGCTCGCAGCACTAGTCTGCGATTGCGCGATGCCGCGGTTGTCCATACGCACGACGCGATGGTCGCTCGCCAGATCGGTGACGAAGGCGCCGCCCCACTCGCTCGCGTGGCCGCCGAGGCCCATCACAAGCAGCAGCGTGTCCCGGCCGCCGCCCTCTGCGGCGTAGTGAATCGTGGCACCGGCAGCATTGGCGAAAGGCATGCGAACCAGTGTACACGAGGCGCCCCAACGTTCAGCATGGAGCGCGTGCGGGCCTCTCAGCGCAGCAGAATCCAGCTGAATGTAGCGATTGTGTTCGGCGTGTGTAGCGCTGTTGCGTGGGCAGAGGCTGAGCCCCTACAACCACCGCAGGCCGTTCCGCCTCACAACCGTGCCGACCTGAAGGAGCCACCACCGCGTCCCGCTGCGAGCGATGCGGCAGAGAAAGCAAAGCGCTTGTTCGAAGCGATTCTGGCCGATGCGCCGGAGCGCGCGGAAGACGTGTTCTTCCCGCGCGCGGCGTTCCTGCTGGTGAAGGACATTCCGGATCCCGGCAAGTACTACGACCGGTTGAAGCGCCGCTTCGAATCGGACATCCACACCCTACACGCCAGCCTCGCGGACCCGGCAAACGCTCGATTCGAGAGGTTCGAGCTGGCGAACCGGGGAGGCTTCGTCCGCGTACGCGAGGAAGGCAACAGGCTGCCGTATTGGGCGTCCCGGCACTCGTTCATTCACTACCGCGTCGCCGGCAAAGCACAACGCATGGAAGTCCGCGTGCTCATCACTTGGGACGACCGCTGGTACGTCATTCATTTGAACGAATTTCGTACCGGAAACGTGGAACAGCCACCTTCAGCGCGGCCGGCCGTAAAATTGACGACCCCGTGACGACCCCCCGTTGACATACGAACTGCGAGCCTCCATACACGGCGCCCATGCGACTCTTGCCACGCGACGAATCGTTTTTCGACGAGTTCGAGAAGCAGGGTCGGAAGACCGTCGAAGGCTGTATGGCTTTCGTCGACATGGTCGAAAATCCGGCCGACATCCAAGCGCAAGCCAAAGCGATTTCCGATATCGAGCACGAGTGTGATCGCATCACGCACGCGGTCGTCGCGAAGCTGCACACCACGTTCATCACGCCGATCGATCGGAACGACATCCATCGTCTGATCAGCAAGATGGACGACGTGATGGATTTCGTGGAAGCGGCCGCCGAGCGCTTGGCCCTCTACGACATCCGGGTGATGACGAAGGAAGTCGCGGATCTCGCGCGCGTCCTACTCTCCAGCTCGGAGCGCGTCGCCGAAGCCGTTTCCGGATTTCGCGACCTCAAACATCCGCAGAAGATTTTGGACAAGTGCATCGAGATCAACCGGCTCGAAAACGAAGCCGACGCGCTGCTGCGAGGAAGCCTCGCGCGCTTGTTCCGTGAAGAGCAGAACCCGATCACGATCATGAAGTGGAAAGAGATCTACGAGCTACTCGAGACCGCGACTGACCGTTGCGAAGACGTCGCGAACATCATCGAGGGCGTCGTCCTCGAGAACTCTTGAGTCCAGGCCGCTCGGCCCACGCCCACAATGGACCATCAGCTCATTCTGGTCTCGGTCGTCGTTCTGATCGCGCTGGCGTTCGACTTCATCAACGGCTTCCACGACGCCGCGAACTCCATCGCCACGATCGTCTCGACTCAAGTGCTGACGCCGCGCGTCGCAGTCGCGTTCGCGGCCGTGCTCAACTTCGTCGCGTTCTTGATCTTTCCGCTGCACGTCGCGGGCACGATCGGCAAAGGCATCATCGACCCGTCGATCGTGAACCTGGCCGTGATCACCGGCGCGTTGGTCGGCGCGATCATCTGGAACTTGGCGACGTGGTGGTGGGGCCTGCCTTCGAGCTCGTCGCACGCGCTCGTCGGAGGCTTGATCGGTGCCGGCGTCGCGAAGGGCGGCACGGGCGTGCTCGGCACGACGAAGATCATCGAGACCGCAGCGTTCATCGTGATCTCGCCGGTCGTCGGTATGGTGATGTCGGCGGCGCTGACCGTGGCGCTCGCGTGGCTGTTGCGCCGGAGCTCCCCGGGCAAGGTCGACCAGTGGTTCCGCCGCTTACAGCTGCTGTCGGCCGGTGCGTTCAGCTTGAACCACGGCGGCAACGACGCGCAAAAGACGATGGGCATCATCGCGGTCCTGCTCTACTCGCAAGGCTATCTCGGCAAGGAATTTCCGAAGGGTGACGAGATCCCGTTCTGGATCGTGTTGAGCTGCCATGCAGCGATGGGCCTCGGCACGTTGTCGGGTGGCTGGCGGATCGTGAAGACGATGGGCTTGCGGCTCACGAAGCTGAAGCCGTTCGGTGGCTTTTGCGCGGAGACGGGCGGTTCGGTGGCGATCTTCATGGCGACCGTGCTCGGCGTGCCCGTGTCGACGACACACACGATCACGGGTGCGATCGTCGGCGTGGGCGCGGTGAACCGGCCTGGCAGCGTGCGCTGGGGTATCGCGGCGCGGATCCTGTGGGCGTGGGTGTTCACGATTCCGATCAGCGCGGCGCTCTCGGTCGCGACCTATCACGTGCTCGTCCTGCTCGGGTTGTAGCCGCTCGCTTCCGTTGTTCGAGGCACGCGCGTAACATTTTGGCTGCGAATGATCGCGAGCTTCCTCGCAGGGTGTCTGATCGCGGGTTCGATCGGCGTGGGCCTGCTGATGGCAGCGTGCGCGCTCGTCAGGTTGTGGCCGGCCTCGGATTCGCGCGGCGAGCGCGTGAGCGAGCTGCTTTTGGCGATCGCGGGCCTGGGCGTGGCGGTCGTGCAGGGCTTGGGTTTCGCGGGTGTGCTCGGCACCCGAAACGTCGTCCTTGCGGCTGTCAGCTGCGGCGTGTTCGGGTTTGCGTCGCGGCGTGCTCGCGAACGCGCTGCGATGCTGCTGGCAGACATTCGTGCCGGTGTCAGCGCAACGCAGTCTTCGCTGCCGCTCGCAGCTGCAAGTGCACTCGGTCTGCTGCTGGCTTGTCGCGGGTTGTGGCTTCCTGAGCTCAGCTGGGATGGGTTGACCTATCACCTCACCTACCCGGCGGCGTGGCTGCAGACCGGGAGCTTCGATCGCTTCGAAGCTGGCGGCGTCTGGGAGCAATACGAGAGCTTTCCGAAGGCTGGCGAAGCGCTGTTCTTCCTCGCGATCGTGCCGTTTCACGCCGACCACTTCGTGCACTGGGTCAACCCAGTGTTGTGGCTCGGCATCGCGATCGCGGTACGTGCCGCTGCATTGCGACTCGGAGTCAGGCGGCTCGCCGCGGACGCCTCTGCGGTGCTCGCAATCGCTTGTCCCGCGCTGAGCGCGTACGTGACGCCGGCGTACGTCGAAGTGCCGATGACGTTTGCGCTGTGCGTCGCGCTGACTGCAGCCCTCCGAGCGCTGATCGCAAAAGACGCGGGCGCGCTCGCACCGATGTGGCTCGGGCTCGGGCTCGGAGCCGCAATCAAAATGACCGCGCTCGCGTACCTTCCGCTCGGATTACTCGTGACGTTGTTCACGCTGCGAGCGCTCACGCCGCGCCAGTGCGCGCGATCGGCCGGCTGGGGATTGCTGCTCGCAGCCGTAGTGGCGCTGCCCTGGTACCTGCACAACCTCGTGCACTGCGGCAACCCGCTCTACCCCGCGGGCCTGCCGGGTGCGAGTGATGGACCCGGCGCCGGTACGCTCGCGAATGTCTGGGCCGTGCGCGAGAGCTCGGTGCTGAGCCAAGCCGCAGTGCTCGACGTTCTCGATCACTTGGCAAAGCCACCCTGGAAGGTGCGCTATCCGCTCGGACCCGGCTGGCTGTTCCTGGGTGCCTTGCCGCTGTGCCTCGCGCTGAGCTTTTGGGTTTGGCTGCGCGCTCGCGCGAAAGCGCCTGCGATTCTCGCGGGCCTCGCAGTCGCGCTCAGCGTGCTCTATGCGGTCAGCCCCTGGAACGGTGTATTTCGGGAAGCGAACACGCGCTTTCTCGCACCGGCGCTGATCGCGGCAGTGTTGAGCTGTGCCGCCAGCAGCTCGCAGCTGCAGGCATGGTTGGGCCGGCTGCTGGCCGCACTCGGAGGCAGCGTCCTGCTCGTCGCGCTCGGCTCTGCGAGGTTCGTGCGCGATGGCGTTGGGAGTGCGTCTGCCGCGCTCGCCGTCGTCATGTGCGTCGGCGCCGTGCTCACCTGGCTGCACGCTACGGCAGTTGCGCGCGAGCGGCGATTGCGCTGGCTCCTCGGTGCGGTGTTCACGGCTTCTTTGGCTTGCGCCTCACTGACCTACGCGGTCCACGTTCGCGAAGGCCGCCGGCATGCCGCATTCGCAAACGACGTCGACTTGCACCCCGGCGCGCGCTCACCGGAGCTATGGCGATTCGTGGACTCGCTCCCGCCGAGCCGCATCGCGTTCAGTGTCGGCGACGTCAACGCGACCGAAGGCTGGTTCTTCTATCCGCTGTTTGGTTCACGACTCCAACATCGCGTGAGTTATGTCGACATCGAAGCCACGGACAGCGCGGCCTGCCTGCGGCGAGGACTGATTCGCGATCAGCCGGATCGAGAAGCCTGGCGAAATAGGCTTCTCGAAAATCGGTTCAACTATCTCGCGATCCAAGGCCGCTCTCTCGAGCTCGGTTGGGCGCAATCCGATCCGAAGCTGTTTCGCCGCGTATTTAGCGCGATGAACGCGACGGTCTATGCGATCGACCCTCCGGTGTTAACAGGTCATGAGTAGTGAGGGCACGCCGCCTCACAGTGTGTTGGTGTCAGCGCGCGGCGACGCACCTGACACTACAAAACCGAAATGACGTCGCGCAAAACGAGTGCAATTCTGGTGCAACTCTGACGTCCTGTTTCGACTGCGAGGAAGGGCACCTCGCAGCCGAAGGCACCGCGACGAAGAGGGCAAACATGGATTCGGCAACCATTGATCTCTTACGCAGCTCGTTTCAAAAGATCGCTTCAGGCAAACTCGACGTCGCGACGATCTTCTACGATCGTCTGTTCGACGTCGCGCCGGGTGTCCGGCCCCTGTTCAAGAGCGATATGGATGAACAGCGCAAGAAGCTGATCCAATCACTCGCGACGATCGTGCTGTACGTCGATAAGCCGGAGAAGCTGACCGCGTTCGTGTCGAGCCTCGGTCAGCATCACGTCGGTTACGGCGCGAAGCCAGAACACTACGACGTCGTCGGGCAAGTGTTGCTCTGGACGTTCGAGAAGGTACTCGGCTCTAACTTCACGCCGGACGTCAAAGCAGCCTGGACCGGCGCTTACACCGCGATCGCCGGCAGCATGAAGACTGCGGCGTCTACCGCGAGCGCTCAGGCTGCTGCGGGGTAGCGCTGCTTCCGGCATGGGCAAAGCCCTGACGAAACAGGACGTCCGCCGGAGTCTGCTGGAGGACTGACAAGGCTTGTTCACGTCGGACCGTCTTGGCCTTGAACTGACTACGTAGACCGGCTTCACACGTCTTGAGCACGGTCTCGAGCGCTTCCAGCGGGCGCGGCCGGCGGCCTTCGTGGTCGCCGCCTGCCATGAGCACGTTCACGAGATAGCCGAGCTCTTCGACACGTTCGGAGAACACGCCTGCGTCAGTCTCACGGAGCTCGCTCATCGCGCCTTCGAAGAGCGGCGCCGTGCGCTTGGCCGCCGACTTGGCTTTGCCCTTCTTCGATTTGCCCGCGCCTGCCGTGAGCGCCGCCAACGGCTGCGCGCTCGCGGGCGATACGACTTCTGCTGCCTCTAGGAGCTGCACGAGTTGGTTGACGTCGGCGCCGGCCGTCGCGAGCTTCGAGCCGTGCGCGGCAGGCGCCGGCGATTCGGCGGGCTTTTCCACGCTCGCTTGCCCGAGCTGGCGGAAGTATGCACGAGTGATCGGATCGCGTTCAGCGGTCGCTTCGCCTCGGCGCGCAAGCTCGAGGAAACCTCGAGCGTCAGCCGGGGTGATGAAGCCCTCGGCTGCGCGCCGGTCCTCGCGCCCCGCGGCAACGTCACTCTCGAGCATCTCATCGGACGTCAGCACTTGGTACAAGCCACCGAGGCCACCGATGTACTCCGTGCTCATCGCGCAGCACTGTTCGAGCAGCGCGCGCAAGCGATGGTGGTGATCGCGATCGAGGGACAAGAGCGCACTCCAGACGTCGTCCCAAGCGTTCACGTCGCGCGCGATCAAGCGAAATTCCTCCCACTCTTCGAACGACGAGTTCTCGAGCGCGCGTTCGAGCCCATCGATCTCGTCGCCCGCGCCGGCGACTTGTTCTGCGAGCAAGTCCATGTCGAGAACGAGCACGAGCCGGTGGATGGCGAGAGCGAGCAGATCTTGCGGCAGCTCAGTCAGGCGCTGGACGAGAAACTCTTCGCCACCTTCGCCCATGACGTTGAGCCAGAGCGCGAAACGGTCCGGGCGAAACGTTTCGTCGTCCCCGGCGCTGGCAGCTTTCCACAGGTCGTCGTCGAACAAGCGTTCGAGCTGCGCCGTGCTCGCGAGCGCGACGAGCTCGCCCGCGTCTTCGAGGCCGATTCGATCGATCAACTTGCTCAGCACGGGGGCCGGAAGCTCTCGTACGGCGGAGACGAGCTCCGGTCGCTCGAGAATGCGCATGAGGAGTGCGCTCGACGATGGAACGTGATTGCGGCTGAGAGAGGTCATCGTGTGCTCCTTTCGCGGGTCGCGGGCGCGATCCGAGGGCCGGCGGGAGCTCGCATCCTCGGGAGCGGCCGATTTTTTTCCTAGCTATTGATTTTTCGGGCGTTTCAGTACTATTAATTGGCCTCAACGCGCTGCTGGCTGAGCTCTCGCCGCAGCCTCGCGAATCCCTGCCGCCTCTCGAATCCCTGCCAGCAAGTGCGCGGCCCGCGTGGTACAAGGCCGGCGTGAAAAAGCAGTCAGCCGAGCGAGTGTATGGGCTTTCCGCTGCGCTCGCCGCGTTCGCGCAGCGGCCGGACCACGTGATGAGTATCGCCCACACGCCGGAAGCGCGACACGACATCGCGGACATGCTTCGTGAAGCGGCAAAGCGGCGGATCGCCTATCGCGAAGTGGACGGCGACGCGCTCGCGCAGATGGCGGACTCCGTGCATCACGAAGGCGTGTGTTTGCTCGTCAGGCCTCGGCCCGAGCTCGAGTTGAGTGAGCTCGGGGATCGCGTCGGCGACGAAGGTTTGCTGATCGCGCTCGACGACGTGCAGAACCCGCACAACCTCGGTGCGGTGTTGCGGAGCGCGGCGTACTTCGGTGCGCGAGGCCTGTTGGTGAGCGCGGACAAGAAGCTGACGGCGGCAGCGAGGCGCGTCGCGGAAGGTGGCGCGGAGCACGTGCCGGTGGTGAGTGTGCCAGCGATGCCGGCAGCGTTGCAGGCGTTCGTGGATCACGACTTCGCGGTGATCGGTGCCGATACGAGAGCGAAGGTGAAGCTGCCCGCGTTGAAGTGGCCGAAGCGATCGGTGTTGGTGCTCGGTCACGAGCGAGAGGGTTTGAGTAAGCCGGTGCGAGCAGTCTGCACGATGCTGGTGCGAATCGAGGGAACCGCGGCGGTGGATTCGTTGAACGTGTCGGTCGCAGCCGGTGTCTTGCTGGCGAGTTATGCGCAACAACACGGGTTCGGTGAGCGGTGAGTGCCGCGACGGGAGCGACTCGTGACTCGGCAGAAGCAACGCACACGTTCTATTAGTACTCGCGGCGAGGCCCGACGCGGAGCCGCCGGCGGGCGCGACTCCAAGAACCCGCGCGACCCGAAGAACCCACGCGACCCGAAGAACGCGCGCGGGGTGAAGTTCGACCACAGCCGCAAGCGAGACCCCAAGCCGCACGGGCAGCCCAATCGCGCATCGACGCACCCACACGCCCGAGGACACCGCCCCGGCGCTGTGGGCGCAGCCCATGGAGCTCCCGACGCACCCCGCGCAGGCGGACTCGCACCGCGCGACGCCATCCTCGACCGCGAGCTTCCGAAGCTGATGGCTGCGACCGATCCGCCGGCGATCGGCGACTGGCTCTGGACCACGCGCGACGGCGCCGAACGCGACTGCATCGAGGAGCTCCTGCTTCGCCGCGGCTCCGAGCCCAAGCTGACCGCACGCGGTTTCGCGCCCGGCCTCGTCGTCAGCTCTCGCGCCGCCCGCGATCCTCAAGGCCGCCTCGACCTCACGTTCGCCCGCCAGGGCTTTGCGGTCGAAGCGCTCGCGCGCGACGTCGACGAGGCTGGACTCGCCACTGCACTCGCGAGCGCAGCCAAGCTCCTCATCCATTCCGATCGCTACGCCCTTCAAGTCTTCGTTCCGGATACCGATGGCGGCAACCGGCTCACCCAACGCGCCGAACGCATCTCGGAGCAAGTCGCCCTGCAGCTGGCAGCGGCACTGCCCTCCGCGGAGCGCATCGACGCGGCCGAGCTCCGCCGCAGCACGGCCGAGCTGGTTCAAATCTGCCTGTGCTCCGCGGACCTCGCGGCGCTCGGAGTCGTGCCTTCGGACCAAGCACTCTCGATCTGGCCCGGCGGCCGCGCTCGCATGAAGCTCGGCGCCGATCGCCCGTCGCGCTCCGCTCGCAAGCTCGAGGAGGCACTCGTTTGGCTCGGCACCGGCCCTAGCGCGGGCGAGCAGTGCGTCGATCTCGGCGCCGCTCCGGGCGGCTGGACCTGGCTGCTCCTGAATCGCCGCGCACGCGTGATCGCGATCGATCCTGCCCGCCTCGAGCCTCGCCTGCTCGAGCAACGCCGCTTGAGTCACATCCAAGGCAGCGCGTTCGACTGGCAGCCCGATGAGCCGGTCGACTGGCTCTTCTGCGACATGGCCTGGCGACCACTCGAAGTCGCACAAATGCTCGGCCGCTGGGCTCGCAAACGCCAGACCCGTATGCTCGTCGCGAACTTCAAGCTGCCGATGAAACGCAAAGCCGAGATGGTCTTGCGTCTGCGCGAGCTGCTCGCCGCGAGTGGCTACCAACAACTGCGAACGCGCCAGCTCTACCACGACCGAGAAGAGATCACGGTCACAGCCCGCGTTTGACCGCTCGTGCGCACTTCGCGGACTTACGCAGCTGATTTCGGTCCCCTGCTCAGGTCGCGTGCGCTCCGCGTTGCACGCCCCACCCGGCTCTGATAGAGCTGCGCCGCCCGGGCGGAGCTTCGGCCTGTCTCACGCGCACTCGGGCTCGGGCGGTCAGCCCGAAGCTATCCCGGTAGGCATGCACTGCGCGTGACCGGTCCGGCGCGAGAGAGCGGTCAGGGTTTGGCTGTGAGCCGGCTACCGGAAGTTGAAGGGAGGAACCGATGCATGAACCATCGGGTCTCATAGAAAACCTGTTCGTGTTCGTGCTCGCGAGTTTCCTCGGCCTCGAGTTGATCCGTGGTGTCTCACGGCTTCTGCACACGCCGTTGATGTCGCTGACGAACGCGATCGCGTCGATCGCGATCGTGGGTTCGCTCTTGATCACCGGCCGGCCGCACGAGGATCCCGTGATCACGGCGCTCGGCGTCGTCGCGATCGCGTGCTCGGCCATCAATGCTGTCGGTGGCTTCCTGATCACCGAACGCATCCTGAAGATGTTCAAGAAGCGGAGTGATTAGCACCCATGCACGAGCCTAGTGCCATGTCTTCCGCCGTTCAGTACGTGTACCTCGCGTCTGCGGCGCTGTTCATTCTTTCACTAAAGTGGATGGGTCAGGTCAAGACCGCGCGCCGCGGCAACTGGGCGGGCGCGTCGGCGATGGTTCTCGCCGTAGTCGGTACGTTGATCGGCGGCGGCATCAGCGGCCAAGGCTACCTGTGGATCGCTGGCGCGATGGTCGTCGGCGCCGCGATCGGCACGCCGATGGCGATCGTGATGCCGATGACCGCAGTGCCGCAACGAACCGCGCTGTCGCACGCGTTCGGTGGTCTCGCCGCAGCACTCGTCGGTGTCGCGGAGTACCTCGAAAATCGCGAGCACCTCTCGACGTTCACGGTCGGCGCGCTCTCCGCGGAGATGCTGCTCGGCTTCTTGACGTTCACCGGCAGCTTGTTCGCGTTCGGGAAGCTGCAAGAGATCATCTCGACGCGGCCGGTGGTTTACCCCGGCCGCAATATCGTGAGTTTGGGCACGCTCGTGATCGCGGTGTTGTCCGGTGTGTACCTGACGATCGATCCGAGCTCCACGCTGGCGTTCGGCACGTTGATCGCCACGAGTTTGGCGTTCGGCGTTTTCCTGATCATTCCGATCGGCGGTGCCGACATGCCGACGGTGATCGCGATCTTGAACGCGTACGCGGGCTTGTCGGCTTCTGCGATGGGCTTCGTGATGAACAACAAGTTGCTCATCATCGCGGGCGCGCTCGATGGAACGTCGGGTTTGATTCTGTCGATCTTGATGTGCAAGGCGATGAACCGTTCGTTCGCGAACGTGTTGTTTGCCGGCGTCGGCGCGGTGCAGCCGTCGAAGGGCGGTGCCAAAGCGCCGGGCGGAAAGACCATCGTCGGCTACTCGATCGAAGACGCGAAGGCAGTGCTCGAAGATACGCGTCTCGTGATCATCGTGCCGGGTTACGGCATGGCGGTCGCGCAGGCGCAGCACGCGGTGAAAGAGCTCGCGAACGTACTCGCCGCTCAAGGCACGGACGTGAAGTTTGCGATCCATCCGGTCGCGGGCCGCATGCCGGGCCACATGAACGTGCTCTTGTCCGAGGCGGACGTTCCATACGACCAGCTCTGGGAGATGGAGCGCGTGAACTCGAGCTTCCCCGAAGCCGATGTCGCGATCGTGGTCGGTGCGAACGACGTCACGAATCCGGCTGCGCGCACGAACAAGGAGTCGCCGCTTTACGGCATGCCGATCTTGGATGTCGACAAGGCGCGCACGGTCATCTTCATCAAGCGGAGCATGAACCCGGGCTTTGCCGGCGTGGACAACGAGCTCTTCCTTCTCGACAAGACGATGATGGTGTTCGGAGACGCGAAAAAGGTGATGACGGACCTGATCGCAGCCTTCAAAGAGGGCGCGCACTAAAACAGCGTCGCATGGGACGCGAGACATTTCGCGAGGCGCCGCCGGTCGCGAGGAGCGCGCGGAGCGTACGCTTTGGTACGTGAGCACGCACCGCAGCGAGCGGTGGCGCCTCGCGGGATGTATCGCGTTCCAGGTGACACTGTTTCGCCACACCTACACGCACCACAGTGCCCGACGGGAGTTTGGTCGGAATCGGCGCTCCGCAGCTGGAAGCTGCTAGGCTTCAATCGGCACCAGTCAGGAGCGCCGATGGAGATATCTGAAGAGGATTTCCGAACGCTCGAGCGGGCGCATCAAATCCTGGAAAATCCAGGATTGACCGCAAAGCTCACGAACCTGATCGGCCTGCCCGTCGAAGCGGGCGTCCGCAGCCTGCCTATGGCGGCTCAAGCGCTAATCGTGAGCATCACCCGGCATTCTCTGCGGGGCGGGCTCTCAGCGATCGTCGCGACGATGGATCGGCAGCCAGGCATTCCCGCCGCGCCCGGCAAGTATCGCTTCATGAGTGGCTTGAGCGGCGCAGCGGGTGGGTTCTTCGGCCTCGCCGCGCTTCCGATCGAATTACCGGTTTCGACTTTGCTCATGCTGCGTTCGATCGCGGAGATCGGCCGAGGCGAAGGCGAAGACTTGTCGAAGCCAGAGTCGCAGCTCGCGTGCCTCGAGGTGCTGGCACTGGGTGGACGCTCGCGTTCGGACGACGCAGCCGACGTGGGCTACTACGCGACGCGGATCGGGCTCGCGCAGACGATCTCGTCCGCGGCGCAGTACATCTCGAAACACGGGTTCGGACACAAGCTCGCCGGGCCGATCGCGAACTTGATCACTCGGATCGCCGCGCGTTTTTCGGTGACGGTGACCGAGAGCATGCTCGCGAAAGCGGTGCCGATGCTCGGTGCCGCGAGCGGCGCGACGATCAACGCGTTGTTCATGAAGCACTTTCAGGAGATGGCGTGGGCGCACTTCAACGTGCGGCGGCTCGAACGGAAGTACAGCCCGTGGTTGGTCCAGCGGCGCTATGAGGCGCTCGCGGCGTGGAACCCGATCGAGTACGAACCGCCTCGCTTGAACCCGTAGGTTTAGCGATCCAAGCGCAGGTGATGCGTTTGCGCCTGCTTGAACGTTTGCGTGTCGGCCGCAAAATCCCAACGCTCCACGTGACACGTGTTCGGCGTGGGGACCGGATACCGAATCACGTTGACTGAGTTCGGGACGTTGTCTCGAATCCGCGTCGACACCGCCGTACCGGCCTGCACCGCCCACACCGCACGCGGCAAGTCCGGGAATCGTTCGTTCAACGGCCGCACGTACGGCAAATGAATGTGCCCACCCACGAACAAGTCGATGCCAGCCTCCGACCAACAGCGCACCGCTCGCTCCGAGTTGTGCAGCAGGTTCGCGATGTCTTGCTTGCGAATCACGTGCACTGGCTGATGTGTGACAACGATGCGTAGCTGGTCCGGCCGCGCGCGCCGCAAACGCTCCGCCACGCGTTCGACCTGCTCGTCCGAGACCTCGCCATCTTTGTGCCGTCGCCGCCGCGTCGTTTTCACGCCCAACACCAGCACACGCTCCGACTCGTACTCCGGCTCGAGCTCTTCCCCGAACTCGCGCGCGTAGTTCGCGTACGGATACAAAAAACGCGCGAACAGATTGTACAAAGGAATGTCGTGGTTGCCCGGGATCACCAACAGGCGGTGGGGCGACAACGTCTGCACGAAGCTGTTGGCGGCAGCAAACTGTGCCGGGCGCGCGCGCTGCGTGATGTCGCCGGACAACACGACCAGCGCCGGCTCCTGATGCAAGATGAAGTCTCGCAACGCAGAAACGACGTTGTGTTGCTCCGTGCCGAAGTGCGTATCCGAGATCTGAATGATCAATGAGGTCGGCGGTGAGGCAGTTTCGTGAGGCATGAGGTGGGGCGACTCCAAATATAGTCCCCAAACTGCTCACGTCATCAGCTGCAGGCCCTACGTACGGTCGGCACGCAGTCCACGGCGAAACTGTGCCGGCGTCTGGCCGGTCCACCGTTTGAATGCGTGAAAGAAGCTGCTCGTGTCGGCAAAGCCGAGGCGCTGCGCAATCTGGTCGACCGGCTGCGATCCGTGACCGACCAACTTGCGCGCTTGCGTCGACCGCAACTCATCGAGCAGCGCGTGATAGCTCGTGCCCCGCTCCGACAATCGGCGCCGCAACGTCCGCTCGCTCATGTGCATCGCTCGCGCGAGCGCACCGAGCCCGACGTCACCGCCCTCGAGCTGCGTCATCAACTTCGCCCGCGCAGTTTGCACGACCGAGTCGGTCTCGGGCAACGACTCGAGCAAACTCGTCGCGTGTTGTTGCATCACCTCGCCGAGCCTCACATCGGCAAAATGCGGCTTCATGTCGAGCCACGCCTTTGGCACTTCCAACTCGTGGTGCGGTGCGTGAAGCTCGACGCGACAGCCGAGGTAGAGTTCGTAGGTCGCAGCATCCAGCGGCGACGCGTGCCCGATCCGAACCAACCCGTGTTTCGCAAAGCCGCCGTCCGCGACGAGCTCGCGCATCACCCCTCCGATCGCCGCGAACATGCAGTCGGCCGCCAGGTCCGGAATTTTGTAACCAGCGGGGCGCCACAATCGAACGACTACGCGCTCACCCTCGACT
>Ga0193752_1001086_pt1 | contig 23695 bp, 15 predicted proteins | sample H1c1metaG_FD_144924 | JGI IMG/M metagenome (GOLD analysis project Ga0193752, IMG submission 144924) | Soil microbial communities from a riparian zone of the East river system, Colorado, United States - H1c1 | ecosystem: Environmental > Terrestrial > Soil > Riparian zone | place: USA: East River...
CCGTGCACCAGAGAAGAAGATGGAACAGAAAGATATTCAACCATGCCGCCATCGATGTGTACGCCGCAGACCTGTATTTTTACACAGCAATTGGGCTTTCCGCTTTTACAAGCTATACATTGACCACAATCGAAATAAGGAACGAATGTAACAGCTTCCGCCAAGTCAAAATCGGGAGCATCATCAAATTCTACCAATTCACCCGACAGTTCATGGCCGAGAATGCGCGGATAGCTAAAAAAAGGTTGTGTGCCTTCAAATGCATGCAAATCTGTCCCGCAAATACCGATTCGCTTAATTTTAATAATAGCCTGTCCTTTTTTTATCTCGGGCCTGCGTCCTGTTGAATATGCAAACTTTCCAGGCTGGGAGCACACCAATGTTTTCATCTTAATCACATCATTATAAATTTTAAAAACAAATGTATTTAGGCACTAGCCTCATTCCCTCATTTCTTCTCGGTTACCTGCTGAATTACACGGAGCCAGTTTAAGCCAAGGATCTTTTTGATTCGCTGATCGTTGTAACCCAGCTTTTGCATCGCCATGGTCATCTGTGGATAATCGCTGATGTCTTTAATTTCGTGCGGCAGCTCCGGGCCGCCGTCGAAATCGGAACCCAGCGCCATATGGTCCTCCCCTACTAACTGTACGCCGTAGTCGATCACTTTAGCCAGCTGATCTACATGCATCCAATATTCGTCGGGGATGGTTCCTCTAAAATTGAGTGGAACCTCCCGCGCCAGTTCCTTGTCTACTTCTTCAATTGTCTGCATCGTAGATCGCGGTACTAAAGAGTTCGGTATGGTCCCTTTTGGCACTGTCGGTTTAGTAGAAGCAGGTGGTCTCTTCCATGCCCAGTATTTTGGATTGTTAAAGAGGCTTCCGAAGTGAATGCCGATCACACCACCCTTTGATGCGACAGCTTTTGCCGCTTCGTCGGAAATACAGCGGGGATGATCTACGATGCTGTAAAATCCTCCGTGGCTGTAGATCACAGGATGTCTGCTCGCCTCCACAGTTTGCAGGATGGCATCATTAGATGCATGAGCAATGTTAATGACCATTCCAAGACTATTCATCTCGGCGATGATCTTTTTTCCCAGGTCGTTAATGCCACCCCAATAGCTGATATCATTGCAGGCGTCTATAAAAGCATTTGTGGTATTATGTGCGGTAAGCTGCATCGATCTTAGTCCCAGGCGGTAAAGTGCCCGGAGCAGGTTGATATCGCCGTTAAGGTCATAACCGCCTTCCAAATCCAGAAAAGCCGCGATTTTGCCCTTCTTATTGATGCGTTCTATATCAGAAGCCGTGAGCGCCAGTTCGATCATCGAACTATTCTTTTTGATCTGGTCCAATGCAAGATTCACCACACGAAATGTATTTGTTGTCTCGAACCTTCCGGGGTAATAGTTTTCAGGAGTATAGACCGAGAAGAACATCGCGTCAACGCCGCCTTCTTTAGCCCTTGGGAGATCGACGTTTCCATCCGGATAACGCTGGCCTATGTCGGTTTTCATCAACAGCTCGCGGGTCATTACATGCGTATGTCCGTCCATCACAAATGCATTGCGATGCAGATCAGGCATAGGCTTATGTTGAGTAAGCAAAGGATGATTGTACCCTGGGATAGGAGCGGCCAATAACGATTGTGGCAGAACTGTTCCGGCTATCGGCAGGATTGTTAAGCTCTTAATAAGATCTCGGCGTTTCATTCTTTAGTAGTTGATTGGTTTGTTGGCCTATTTATCGAAACCCCGTATGTAGGGGACGTTCGGTGGCCGTTCCCCGGTGCTGAATTGCGATCCTCGTGTGGAGTGGTAGGTCATATTCATGAAAGGCGTCTCGATTCGACGTCCGATGTCAGCGTAACGGCCGTTCTCCCAGTTTGATTCCATATTGTACGCCACAATCCCGGTCGACAGCAGCAGCCGCTCTGCATTGAATGGTTCCTTTTTGGTTACCATCGTCTCCGTAATCCAGTGCGGTTGTGAGTTGGAGGCGTGGTACTGCGAGAATGGGCCTGGCCAGCCAAGCATCGAAATCACCGTCGGGTCTTTATGCCCTTCGATTTCGGCGGTGTAGGTCCATCCGACACCTTCGCCGTTGTATATCGCAGCCTTTGTGCCATCGTTGTACTCCACGATGCAGACGTTTGGTCGATCGATCTCCTGGAAATGTCCCTGCTTCAAATCAAAACTTTTTCGTACTGTCTCGAGCAGTTTGCCCGCCCAGTGGTTGCGTTCCGTCCACTTCCATGTTTCAGGCCCGCGAATGCACTGCACCGATTTGACGCCTGATTCTCCCCCCTTGCGGCGTTCTACAAAGGCCTGGAGGACGTCAACACAATGGAAAAGCGCTCCCTCGTCGGGTGCGCCGCCAACCACAATTGAAGTCTTTATAGGCGTATCGATATCGAGTTCAATCTCGGGCTTGCGGAAGTAAGTTGGTATGGAGGAACCTCCGGTCAGGGAAAAGTTAAGCTCACGGGATTTGTCGAACATCCACCTGGCTTCGTCCCAACTGTAGGAAAGGTGCTTGTCATTGAAGACTGGCACCGTGCGCTTGCTCTGCTCGAAAACTTGCATAACCTGTTGGTAGATCCACCATCGAGGCAAGAGCCACTGCCCTTTGAGATTGGTTGGATAGTTCCCGTGTTCTGCGATAATGACCACACCATCCACAGCAAGTTCCTTCCCTCCCAGCGTGAGCGCCTCACCTACTGTCTTAAAGATTGGAATGTTCTTCGATTTGCATATTTTCTGCCCCAGTCCACTTTCCGGAAGCTGATGTATGTAAACCGATACAATGTCTACTCTTGAAGGAGTGTGGGCCCCCTGCCACCAATAGCCGTCCAGCAACTTGGCCATGATCCAGTCCGCATGTGAATTTGGGGCAGCCCAATAAGATGCGAGACAAGCGACACGAGGCCGCTTTTGCGCAGTCTGCACAACAGCGCCGGATGCGGTGTCGGTCAAAGCCGTCAAACAGGCCAATCCCGTTAGTCCCAGCATTTCGCGCCGGGTGAAGCGATTTGATTCCATGGTTTCAACAATTGAAATAATATTTCAGGTTTTGCATCCGGATCTCACGCAAAGGCGCAAAGTAAGACGCAAAGGCGCAAAGTTTACTTGTATTCTTTGCGGCTTGGCGGCCGGCAGGCTTGGCGCCTTGGCGTGAAATCTTCTCCGCGTCTTTGCGTGAAACAAATACTGATCTCTTAATATAAATCTAGTGATTACTTAACAATTGTTCCCGCAGCCTCGATTCATTTTCGGGATACTTCCTAATTTCACGGAATGAAACTCTTCGCTCCCGCGCTCATCTTCTCTTCAATCATATTTTTCGCAGCATGTAAGGACCACGGTAAAAGACGAAGATCTTCAGTGGACCCCGATAAGGTGGTCATCACCGTTCCCGATAGTTTCAACGTTACTGTCTTTGCCAAATCAACCGGCCGTGCGCGTCACATCGCGGTCAGTGCCAACGGCGACGTCTATGTTAAACTGAGAGACGCCGAACCCAAAGGCCTTCTTGCGCTCCGTGATGAAAATGGCGATGGAGTAGCCGACAAAAGAGAAGCGTTTGGCGACTACGACGACGAAGGCGAGTACGGCACAGGAATGAGGGTCTACAATGGTTATCTCTACTTTGCCACCGCAGGCGAAGTGTACCGGATGAAGCTCACCGGCAAGGACCTCGTTCCAAAGAGTAAGGTAGAGCTGATCGTGAAAGATGATTATGAGAATGATCCTCATGGATATGAGCATATCGCGAAGCCCATCACTTTTGACAATAACGGCCACCTGTATGTGCAGTTCGGTGCCCCTGGCGACATGTGTCAGGCGGAAAACAGGGTACCCGGCTCACCCGGACAAATGCCCTGTCCCCAACTCGAGGAGCATGGAGGAGTGTGGCAGTTTGACGCCAACAAGCTCAACCAGACACAGAAACAGGGAAAGCGTTACGCCACCGGAATCCGGAGCATAGTAGGCATGGACTGGAACCAGGCAGACAACACACTTTATGCATTGCAACACGGACGCGACGATCTGCACAGAACCTGGCCGGCATTATTTACTCCCTGGCAAAGTGCCGTTCTTCCCTCGGAAGAATTCCTGAAACTCACGGAAGGATCGGATGCAGGCTGGCCATATTATTATTATGACCAAATGCAGAAAAAGAAAATCCTTAACCCCGAATATGGCGGCGACGGCAAAAAGACAGGAGATGGCGACAAATTAACTCAGCCGATTATCGGTTTCCCCGGCCACTGGGCCCCGAACGATCTTCTTTTCTACACCGGCAATCAGTTTCCGGAACGATACAAGAACGGAGCGTTTATCGCTTTTCACGGATCAACCATCAGGGCTCCCTATCCACAGGCAGGGTATTTCATAGGCTTTGTCCCGTTTAAGAACGGAATACCGGCAGGCGATTTCGAGGTGTTTGCAGACGGCTTTGCAGGTCTTGACACCATTGTGAACACCCGCGACGCTGCATTCCGGCCAATGGCGGTCGCCATGGGGCCCGACGGATCGTTGTTTGTGGGAGAATCAGAGCTGGGATGGATTTGGAAAATTACCTATAAAGGCGACAAAAAATCTTTTTCCGAAAAGCAGCTCGCGAAGATGGAGGAGCACAAAAAACTTCCGCATATCAAAAATCCGGACGAGAGAAGAGATAACCTCAGCGCTAAAAGAGGAGGTAAAGGTTCGGAAGTTTACTTCAGCTATTGCAGCACCTGTCACCAGTCGAATGGAGAAGGCGATGGCAACAGGTTTCCGCCACTTGTGGAGTCAGAATGGGTAAACGGCGACAAAGACAAACTTATTGGAGTGGTATTGAATGGGTTGCAAGGAGAAGTGAAGGTAAAAGGCAAAATGTATAACAACCCGATGCCGCCACATAATTTCCTGAAGGACGAAGAGATTGCGACTGTGCTCACGTATATCAGGAAAACATTCAATGATAACGACGAAGCGATTACCGCGGCAGAGGTAAAGAAGGTCAGAGATAGGGTCGCGAAATGATCTGTTCGAAATTCGAGGGCTATAATAGCAAACAATATTTATTAATTGCGGCACTCAAAAGAATACAGAGTGAATGTTGCTGTTGCCAAAGAAGACTGAGGTATTTATTTTAGGATTGATAAGGGCAGTACGCTTAAACAGACATGGCACTATGAATAAAACGATACTGATAATCTTAAATATTCTAACCTTAACACAGGTTTCTTGTAACAACTCCGGGGAGCAATCTAAAAGGACAAATATTAAGGATTCACGAATTACCAATGATGGTGTGTATATAGATTATACAGATTCTAAAATTGGTGACACTTGTTTACTGTTTGTTCACGGGTGGGACATTGATAAAACCTACTGGAAGGATCAAAATAATTTTTTTAAAAGAAAATATAGAGTTGTTACAATTGATTTGCCTGGATTTGGCAAATCAGGAAAGAATAGACAAAGCTGGACGGTAGAAAATTACGGTGTAGACGTCGCTACAGTTATTCAAAGCCTGGATTTAAGGAATGTAATTCTCATCGGACATTCAATGAGTGGAGCAATCGTATTAGAAGTTGCAATAAAAAATCCTACTCGAGTCATTGGAGTTGTCGGTGTTGACAATTTTACAAGCTTTGGAGCTACTTATTCTGACGATGTAAAAAGAGAGATAGCAGATGCGTACAAGGCATTAAAAACAAATTATAAAGAAGTTGCGGTGCAATACGCCAATCAATCCTTATTTTCCTCTTCAACAGACAGCACAGTTAGAAAGAGAGTTATAAACGATTTTATGAAGGCAGATTCAATACTCGCTCCAAAAGTTTTAGAAACAATTGACGAATATCCAACAGACGAAAAAATGAAAACATTTGGGAAAACAATTTACTTAATAAATAGTAGCTATCATCCAACAGATACTTCCGGGTTTAAAAAATATAATGTGCCCTTTCAATTATTATATGTTGGACCGACGGGGCATTATCCAATGATTGAAAATCCGAATGAATTCAATAAACAATTAGAACAAGTAATTGAAAAAATCGGAAAATTTAACGATTGACAATAGCAAACTGTTTCTCGGGATGAGTGTGTAAGCAATCGGTCCTTTGCACATGCGGATCAGCTTCCGAAGTGTAGAGAACTTGCCGTGTAATTTTTCGTACCTCATTTAGTCTATTATTATAATTGTGGTCGATTCAGCACTGGAACCTGCGCGATAATTGTAGTGGCTATTACTTGACCGTACAAACGAAAAGTGTTAGACAGCTTGTAAGCTTACGGTTACCGAAATTTGTTGTTTAGTATATTGTGATTTATCGAAATGAATTTATTAGTCCCTGAATTTGTAAATTTTAATTTGTGTCTATTAAGCTAAATGCTAAAAAATGGCAATAAGAAGTATAACGCTAGCGCTTTTTCTTATCTTATTCGATAACGGACAGCTTGTTTATTCTCAACCAATATCTGATATGGTGGATGCTTTCATAAAAACTGAGATGAAAGAGCGATCAATTCCTGGATTACAGGTAGTGGTTATTCAACATGCCAAGATTGTCAAGAAGGGCAACTATGGTTGGGCCAATATTGAGTTCTCTGTTCCAGTAACGGATAGTACTGTATTCTCCATTAACTCTATCACAAAAGCATTTACCGGGGTGGCGGTTATGCAATTGGTCGAGGAAGGAAAGATTGATCTTGAAGCTCCTGTTTCTCATTATCTTGATAGTTTACCGGAGCTTTGGCAGAAAATTACCGTATCGCAACTGATGGGGCACGTTTCTGGTCTTCCGGATATTACAGATACTTTAACTGATGAATTAGTGAGTAAAAAAGGAGAAGATTCTGCCTGGACAAAAGTAAAAACCTTGCCATTATTCTTTCCGCCAGGCGAACGTTTTAACTATAACACAACAAATTATCTGTTGGTGGGGATGCTTATTGATAAATTGAGTGAACAACCTTTCGCAAAATTTATCCAACGCCGTCAGTTAGATGTTGTAAACATGCAGCAAACCACATTTGGCAATTCTTTCGATGTAACACCCAAGAAAGCACCCACTTATACCTATTATAAAAAGGATGAAAAAGGAGAATTTATAAAGCGAGATCACTTGATGCAGGCTTATGAAGCGTTTCCCGCCTTTTTGCTAACAGATGCAGGGATGTTCAGTACAGCAGCAGAAATTGGCAGTTGGATCATCGCTTTGCAACAGGGCAAACTGTTAGAGAACAAAAAAAGTATTCATACGATGTGGACTCCTGTACGACTCAACAGTGGGTCACTTGACGGTTTTGGCGGTATCCTTAATGGTTATGCACTTGGATGGCCTGTTGTAGTCCGACCGAAGCATCCTGCAGCGGCGCCGATTGGAGGTGGGCGAGCCTCACTATTTATCTACTTTCAAGATGACATTTCGGTTATAGTCCTAACCAATCTGACGGGATGTAGCCCGGAATCATTAGTTGAGGGCGTGGCAAAGTTTTATATACCTTCTTTACCCTAATTAAAACTTATATTTTATAAGGCAAATTGTCGCCGTATTAATGTTTCTGTTTTCTCATCAATAAACCAAAAAAGTGTAAGATTAGATGTCACCTTTCATTTATTAATCGTCATCTCAAATATCGGCCATTACAGATAATTATGGCCGGCCAGGTAGGATACTCCAGGAACAAGGCCAATACTTTTGTTGTACGTTCGTGCCTCGTACTTACTTGATTTTTTTCCATTCAAATTGTCCGTTTTGACTGACCATGATTTTGGCAACCCTTCCATTCTCGTTTACAAACTCGCCTGTCATATCTTTTACATTTTCTAATTCAAATTTTGTCATTGTTCGAAACAATATTTCAAATGTCTGTTGTCCTGAAATCTTTGCAAGCAAATGGTTCTCATCTTTGGAAACAACAATGGTTCGTTTGGCGTCTGTTATCAGTGAATAAGTGCCAACGTACGAGTTCAAAATACTGTCGCTTAGATTAATCTCTGTTTGTAACGGTTGTCCCAATATGATTTCAGATATAGCCTTTGATATTTCATCTTTTGGTGCATTTTCACAATTAAACAAGGCAGCAATAAAAACATCCTGCAGTGGATAGTATATTTCATTGGTTATAAAACCATTCATTTTACCACTATGCTCAATAGACGTGACATCGCTCAGATTCTGAATATACCATCCATAACCATAAGAAATCATAGAACCATCTTTAAGTTTAAAAGGTGTAAATGCTTTATCCAAAGTTTCTTTCTTTATTATTTTATAGGACAGCAACGCTTTAAACCATTTAAATAAATCTTCCGTATTTGATAGCAAGCCTCCTGCAGCATAAGCTATTGTCGGACTCCAATAATCTGCATTTCTATAGTCCGCTCCTTCTTTCCTGTAGCCGTTAACTCTGTTGGGAATGATAATGCCCGCATTGTCAAAATAAGTATGAGTTAATTCCAACGGTGTAAGAATACTATCCTGCACATAGTTTTGATAACTTTTGCCGGAAACTTTTTCAATGATGTAACCTAACAAATAATAGCCTGAGTTGCTGTATGAATATTTAGTGCCGGGTTCAAATTCCAAAGAATAATTTTTAAAGCTATCAATAAGCTGTTTAGGAGTAAAGTCCCAACGTTCCATATACAAATTCGAATAGTCAATTTGCATGTAATCCCGAATGCCTGAAGTATGCGTCAGCAAATTTTCAATTGTTATTGTCTGTCCCTTTGAAGGAAAGTCAGGAACAAATTTTTGCAAACTATCGTGCAGAGAAATTTTGTGTTGCTCAACTAACCGAAGAATAGCAACAGCTGTAAACTGTTTTGTTATCGAGGCAAGTTTAAAAATCATGTCAGGGGTCAGAGGAACGTTCAATTCAAGGTCAGCACTCCCAAATGTTTTCTTATAAATTGTTCGCCCCTGTTTTGCTATCAGTATTTCACAGCCGGGTTCAGTTGCTTTAAATTGCCTAGTGAATAGTTCATCAAGTTGCTGTTCAACTTTTATATTTTGTCCATAAGAAAATGAGATAACCAGTAAAGAAATTAGGAGATAAAGGAGAGACCTATACATTTCTAAATTATTAGAGACCGTCAAACGGCATATGCCCAACACAGCAATTTACGCAATCAGTATCTGTTTGTCAGAACATATTCAGGATTTAACTTCCTCAAGCACTTTGACATTGTTTATGGTAAAATAAAAGTCTCAGTATAACCATCCCCTACTAACTTCTCCATGACCTCGATCTCTTTACAGATAGCATTCATTTAGAAAAGCAAGTAGTTTTTCTGCCTTCCTTTCACGCATAAAATTTCTCGACATAACTTTGAATTGTTGATATAAAGTAACCACATCACCACCTGTTTGTAAACAATTTGCGCCAAGTTCACTTTCAGGCCGGAGCCCGCAGCAAAGCTGTTTAAACAAAAGGCAGGGCAATCACCCAATGATTACAGGATGTTGAATTGATGACGTGTGAAGTATCGACACAAACGCTACGGCACAAAGCGATACTTCGGCGAATCGATCGTAGAACTCTTCACCTCACACCAGTTGAAGGTAAGTCATCGGAGTTATGGGTTCGACAGGATCAATGAGTCGCAAACCTCAACGGTTTCTTCCATGAAATATTGTCTGGACAGCAGATAAAAAAAACTTGTAAATCCTTGTCTATAAAGACCTAAGCACTTGCAAGGAATAGATTCTTTTTCTATTTTGTGCGATAAATCCTTACCTGCCCTTCAATGCGTTACTTCCGGATATTTAAAATTATTTTCCTCTTTATCATTGTTTCAGGAACTGCCAAAGCTCAGACGAAAGAACAGCAAAAAGCCATACTGCTCAAAAGAGTCATTGAAATCAATCACTACCAGCCCAGGCCAGTCGACGATAAGTTCTCACAATTGTTTTATGATGCCTTTATCAAATCGCTGAGCGAGGCCGAACTTACACTCACCGCTGACAATCTGAAAACTTTATCGTTTTTCTCTACCAAGATCGATGATGAGCTCAACGGCAAAGAATGGAAATTTCTGCCCGTAGTAACTTCCATATTAAAAGAGAATATTCAGAAAAACAAGAATGATTCTCTTCAGCTTACCGATGAGGATTTGAGAGATTTTCTTTTTGAGCTATACTGTGACGTATTGGCAAATACTTTTGATCCTCACACAGAATTCATGCCTTCAGAAGAAAAAGAAAAATTTGAAACTCGCCTGAGCACTGAAGGATATTTTTTCGGTTTCGCCCTCTCTGACAATAAAACGCAGGAACCGGAAATTGAAACGCTTATTCCAGGAAGCGCTGCCTGGAAATCCGGGGAGCTTAATAAAGGAGACGTGCTAACAAAGATCTCTTTTAATGGCGCAAAGCCACTGAGCTTGAAGGGTCTTAATGCGCGGCAGATCTCAGCATTGCTCGAAAGCCCCAATGACGCCCGATTGACAATGACAGTCAGAAAGACCGACGGAGTAGAAAAGGAAGTTACCATCACCAAAGAAAAGATTCGCAACGACGAGAACATAGTAAAAGGCTTTATATTAAATGGCACCAGTAAGATTGGTTATATATACCTCCCTGATTTTTACACCACCTATAACGGAAGCACAGGCAGTTGTGCTAACGATGTGGCCAAGGAAATCGTAAAACTCAAGAAAGAAAATATTCAGGGACTCCTCTTTGATGTTCGTTATAATGGGGGAGGATCGCTTCAGGAAGCCCTTGATCTGGCAGGGATCTTCATCGATGCCGGACCGCTTTGCATTGTTCGCGATAAAACGGGAAAAACGCTGACGCTGAAAGATCCAAATAAAGGCACCATCTACGACGGACCCATGGTATTGCTGGTGAATGGCCAAAGCGCATCCGCATCAGAACTGGTTGGTGCAGTGTTGCAGGATTATCACCGCGCTGTGATCGCTGGCTCCGCCACATACGGGAAGGGAACGGCCCAGGGAATTATTCCAGTCGACAGCACCGTCGGCCCAAAAGACGACTGGAACGGCGACTTTGTAAAAATAACTTCGGGAAAATTCTATCGGATCACCGGATTGACGACACAGAATACAGGCGTTCATCCCGATATTCTTCTTCCTGACCTCTTTGATGGCATGAATTATCATGAAGGAGCTGCGCCATCAGCCCTGACCGCAGATTCAATTCCAAAGAACAACTACTATAAGCCTTTATCGGAGTTGCCACTATCAGACCTGATCGCCAAAAGTAAAGCCCGGATTCAAAACAATACGCAATTTCTCGGCGTAAAAGAAGCGAGCAAATTACTGAGTGATCCCAATCGCAAACAAGCGATCGAAAAACCTGATTGGACCAAAACAACACTGTATACATCGGATAATAACTCGTTGGACAAGACCGTCATCCAGTCAGATTCCTATCGCGCCGTCCTTAATAACAACTGGCTCAAAAGGCTAGACACAGATATTTATATCGCCGAAGGATATAGCATCCTTCTTGATCTCATTAATCATAAAACTCCCTAACCCAAGCCCTCTTGTATGAAACGCTACATTCAATCTATTTTATTTGGAGCACTATGTTTGACTTTTAGTACCTCACACGCCCAGGACTTTGAAAAAGCCGGAGACTATCTTTCTTACATCGGTCAGTCGCAGAAAGAACTAGGTACCAAATACCTCAGCTATATCAGCGCGTCTTCACATGGTAAGAATATGAGGAAGATAGAAAAGCGCAGAAGTGCGCTGATCGAGTCGATCAACGACACCAGGACGAAGATATTTAATATGCCGAGTTTCAATGGAGACAAGTCGCTTCGTGACTCAGCAGTTACCCATCTTAAACTCTTATACAGTGTGTTCAACGAAGATTACTCCAAGATTGTGAACATGGAAGAGATCGCAGAGCAATCTTATGACAATATGGAAGCCTATCTGTTGGCCAAGGATAAAGTCTCCGAAAAACTGGGAGCATCCTCGGAAGCCTATGACAGGACGGAAAAAGAATTTGCGGCAAAAAATGATATCAACCTATTAGAGAATCAGTCTGAGTTATCAAGAAAGCTAAAAGCTGCAGGTGAGACAAATGATTATTACAACACCGTGTATCTGATCTTCTTCAAGGCCAGCGTACAGGAAAGCTATCTGGTCGAAGCTCTGAGCGCCAAAAATACAAGTAGCATCGAGCAGAATCGTAGCACGCTTATCAAGTACTCTTCTGAGGGCCTTGAAAAACTCAAGAGTATGAAAGGGTACAATAGCGATAAATCTCTTGAAAATGCATGCAAAAAGGCATTGGAGTTCTACATCGAGGAGGCTGAAAAGAAAATCCCTATTCTTTCTGATTTTATCATCAGCTCGGAAAACTTCGAACTGGTGAAGAAAGCGTATGAAAATGGCGATAAAAACAAGCAGGCGGTAGACAACTATAACAAGTCGGTGAATGAATTAAATAAAAGCGTAAACACTTACAACAATGTAAACAGGCAATTGAATGAATCGAGATCATCATTTGTTTCAAACTACAATACTACCGTTGAGAGTTTCTTAGACACACACATGCCGCACGCTAACTAAAACTTCAATTGTAACTGTTCATTTTATGGAAATTTGATTTTTTCGAATCATAATATCAAATGAAATTGACAGTATTTTGTTTGTTCAATATTATCTACATGGGGTGTGCATCCAGTGAGCTGCCAACTTTCTCCTCATTCAAAGAATTAGATTTCTCCTATAATAATGAATGGAGTTCATGCTTTTCTATTAAGTTTACTCAAAGTGACACGGTCTACATAAGACAGCATTTTGCCTCCATTCGGTATATGTCACAAGATAGCGCTGTGAAAAACAATGCATCATATATTGGAATACTAACTGATGATCAAAGGTCTCAACTGGATAGTTTTATCCGAAGCATAGATTTACACCGGTATGACACGTCTTACTTTCAAGAGGGGCTGGAGGACGGTACGGAATACAAATTTTATATAAAGAACGATTCTTTAGCCAAGTCAATTTACATATATGGTGATAGTTGTCCCATTGAACTAGCTAAACTTGCAGAATGGTTAGCCGAAACGAGGAAAACCTTACAGTTGGTTGCTACGGATACAGCAATAATATTCAATAGCCACATCAATTTGGCACGGCCAGCTCCCGTTCTAGATATTCGCAAGTTTGTTCCCCCTTCAGCAGAGGAATGATATGAATAAAGAGAGAGGGCCTACAGTATTAGCAGACTTCACAATTGCACAACGAACCTTCTATAAGCCAGATAATCTACCTGCAATCGAGATAAAAGTCCATCAAGAGTCACGACAAACTTTCCCTCTTCATCTGAAAGCAGGGTGATTTCTTTACCAGAATTACTTAACAGTTTCACGGACGCCTGGGTTAATGGGATTGTAGTATTTACGTCCCTTATTAAGCCCGAAACCATTCCTTCTTTATGGATATTAAGGTCAATATGCATTTCGGACATAATGATGCATCCATCTCTATGCCCATCTCCATAATCTGGAAAGCGATTGATGATCTTGCCGTTTCTGGTGTGTGAGTTAATGGTGAATACCGATAATTTATGCCCTTTATATTTAGTCACACAAGAGCTCGTGAACACTAAGAGAGACAGGAGCAAATACAGAATTCGCATGTAGAAAATCTTGCTGAAAGATAGAAAGTTTCTCTCAACTATGCAACAGATCGGTGCTTTGCATCGGTTATCGTATACGCTAATGTACTCAGCGTTGGGACTTGCGTGATAATTATGGCCGAGCAGGTCTGATACTCTAAGAACAAGGCCAATGGAGGTGAAAAGGACATGAGTTCATTAATCTCCGTAAATCAAATATTTTTTGCGCATCTTTTTGTAATTGTTCAGACCTGGTTCCCAACTTTTGCGTATCTCTTCCTCGGACACACCTGCAATGATCTGCTTCCGGAATTCAGAAGTGCCGATCTGCACCTCGATCGTATTCATTTCCCTACTGAGCTTTGAGTCGAAGAATTTTTCTTTTTGCGGAGAAGCCTTATAGAGTTCCATGATCCAATTGAGGTTGATCTTTTTTCTTTTCAGCAAAAGGTTGACATCGTAATTTTTCAAATCCAGTCCGTAGCACACCTGGTCCATGAACAACGGCGTTTCCGCCATACCTTTTATACTGGTTGGCGTAAACGAAAATTCATATATACCCTTCAGGTAAGGCGCACCGAATATCGTAAATGGAAAATAAGTGCCACGACCATGATTTAGATAAGTTGCTTCAAACATACAGGTAGAAGGATACAGCATGATGGCCTGTTGCGTATTCAGGTTGGGCGATGGCTTAACCGGCAATGTATAATACATGCTGTGTTTGTAATTTGCCACTGGTATAATTTTCAGCTGGCATTTTATTTTGTTGGTAAGGAAACCTTCGCCATTGGCCATTTTGGCAAACTCGGCAACGGTTAACCCATGCGACATCGGAATGGGAAACATGCCAATGCCGGATTTATGTTTCATATCCAATATAGGTCCGTCCACCAAATAGGCATTCGGATTGGGCCTGTCGAGGATCATCAGTTCCTTTCTATTTTCCGCACATGCTTCCATCAATCTCGACAGCGCATTGATATTGGTATAAAACCGGACGCCCACATCCTGCACATCATAGATCACAATATCCACATCGGCCAGATCTTCCTTTGAAGGCTTATTCTTTTTACCATACAAAGAAATGAGGGGTATGCCCGTAGTTGGGTCTTTTTCATCGGCCACTTCAGTGCCCGCGCTGGTATTGCCTCGGAATCCGTGCTCTGGTCCAAATACTTTCACAATGTTTACACCACGCGATTGCAAACTGTCCACCATATGGCGACGACCAATGACGGAAGTTTGATTGGCCAAAATAGCGACTCGCTTTCCTTTGAGGAAAGGAACATATTTTTCCGTTTGATCGGCGCCAGTGACGATAGTGTCTTTTGGGGCGACGGCTATCGCCGTGCCGTTAACATTATTCCGATCGATGGATACAATGGGTTGTTCACGCACAGGATTTTTATACGCTGTGATCACTGCAACAATCCAGAGAGTACAGAAAATAAGCAATGAAATTTTTTTCATGATGCTCCAAATATAATTAATCAATGATTAATGCGCTATCAGATGCGCTTGTTTGATAGCTAAATGAGCGAAACATCATGTTGTAAAATTTGAAAGCACCCTTATGATCTGCAGGTCTATTTTTTCACTTGGAAATCCGGGTGTCCGCATTGCCACAATGCAAAAGCAAACTGATCAGCAAAATTGGAATAGGTTACTGCTTTGTCTTCTGTAAAATGGCCATTGTCGTAATTCACTTTCATCAACACAGGTTTACCGGATACAGAAGCATTTTGTAAAGCGGCGGCAAACTTGCCGGGCTCCCAGGCTATCACCCTTGGGTCGTTCCATCCCGCCACACACATTACAGCGGGATACTTTGTATTAGGTACCACATGCTGTACGCCGTCCATCTCATACAATGCCCTACATTCCACACTATCTTTCACCGTTCCAAATTCCGGAATCCCGGGAGGACCATTGGGCGTGATTTCCATCCTCATTGCATTGGCACATCCTACATTGCAAACCGCAGAAGCATATAAATCAGGCCGCTCGGTAATGGCCCTGCTTATTAAAACGCCGCCGGCGCTCGTACCCCTGCCACTCATTTTGCCTGCTGAGGTATAACCTTTGGCAATCAAATATTCGGTGCAACTGATAAAATCTTTCCATGTATTGGGTTTGTGCACTTTTACACCGGCCTTATACCATGAATTGCCTTTTTCGCCGCCACCTCTAACATGCGCTGTTGCTATTACTACATTTTTTGTAGCAAGCGTATTCTGCATGATGTCGAAATATGGAGTGAGACTATACCCATAAGCGCCATATCCTTCCATGATGCATGCGTTGGTGCCATCCAGTTTTATTCCTTTTTTATAAATAATGGATAGTGGTATCATAGCACCATCATGACCTTTTACTTCCACTTCTTCGACTACTAAATCTTTATATTCTGCCGGGAAGTTTGGGGTCTTATTAAAGACAGTTTCGATAAATTGGTTTTTATCCGCGTTGTATATAAATTCTGTATAAGGTTTATTCCACGAACTGATGCCGACAATACAATCATTTGTTGCGACATCTAAACAGCTAAGATTTACCATGCCGGCAAAGGGCAGATTAATTTCATCCGTTTTCTCAGTTTTCAAATGGTATCTGAATACCCGACTTGTAATACCGTTACTATACAGTGCGTACAGATAGTCCTTACTATGTCCAATATTCTCCAGTACTTCCTTTTTTTCTTCAAAAATTGTTTTGGCATTTTTCCAATCGGGATTTACAAGGCTGGTAGACACCAGTTTGTAATTTTTTGCGCCCTTATAAGTAATGCCATACACTTTATCGCCAATTACCTGCATGGAAATATCCCAGGATGCCCGGCTTAAAATAACTCCGTCTTCAGGCTTGCATAATATTTTCCAATCAAGCTTTTCGGTAAAAGATTTTGGAACAGGAGCATAATAACAATGATACTCCGCCTTGTCGGTATATAGATAGCCAATAATGTAGTTACTGCCTTTAGGAAGGTCTGCCAGCGGTATATCTACCGGCATTATACCTAGTGTGGGATAACTTTCGCTACTATAAAAATCAATATCGTTTTTAACATCGCTGCCAATTGCATGAAGTTTGGTTTTATTATTTTGCTGAATTTCAAAATTTGTAATGTCGTCTGTCGGCAACCAGGAGTAAGTAAATGCTTTATTGTCTGCAGTCCAGCTTATAGGCCCCGACCAACTTGGATAAATAGTTTCGGGTATAAATTTTTTGGTATCCACGTCCAATACTTTAATCGTTGAGATTTCACCACCACCTTCGGCATAAGAAAGCAGCATCTTTTTTCCGTCATGACTCGGAATTATTTTTTGAACAGACAAGGTTTTGTCTTTTATATGACCAGAAGGGTCGAACAGCAGTTGTTCATTCCCATTCAGCCCCTGCCGATAATATACCTTCCCTACCGTTTCCCCGGGCATTGTTTTTATGTAAAACACCCGCCCTTTTTCTGTAATGATGTCTCTGTATCTTGCGGGCTTTATTTTGTCTAATTTTTGCCATTCTGCTATCAATTCATCTCTGCCCGATATTTTACTGAGCGTAGCATTGCTAAAATCAGCTTGCTGTTTAAACCAGCTTTCCGTTTCGGGGCTTTTTATATTCTCGAGCCAGCGGTAGGGGTCTTGGTACTTAACGCCAAAATAAGTATCACTGCTGTCAACGGTTTTAGTCGCAGGATATTCCCACTGCGCATTCCCCGCCAGTGTTACGGAAAGCAAACAGCCAAAAATGAGGATCTTATTCATGTGCATTATTTTATATTTTCTGACCGAATTGGAGCAATTTGACAAGTCTGAAAATTAAAAAGCCCCCGAAACGGTGTTCGGGGCTTTTGATCTAATTCTGATATTAACCTCCGGTGTACCTCAGGGGAGTCGAACCCTACCCTATTACGTTAGAATACGCACGTTAATAAAATCTGATGTTGCCAATTCATGAATTACTCACAGCTTTCTGAAGAATCCAAATAACGTCAATCAAAATACGAAGATAAAAGTAATGCCCCAAAATAAGATAAGCATTGAATTATCCGGTCAACATACAAAATATAGTATGCCTAAGAAATACTAACGCCATCCTAATCCCGGTGCCACATGCTTTAAAATAGAAGACAGTACATGTACATTGTAGTCAACTCCTAATGTATTGGGTACTGTCAAAAGAATCGTATCTGCTTCCTGAATAGCTTCATCCTCCGCCAATTCTTTTATGAGTTGATCCGGTTCCGCAGCATAGCTTCTTCCGAAAATGGCGCGTTTGCCCTGTTCAATCATTCCAATTTGATCGACCCGATTGCTTTCCTGCCCGAAAAAATTGTGGTCTTGATCTGTTACCAACGCGAAAATAGATCGGCTCACCGAAACCCTCGGTTCGCGCTGGTGGCCCGCTTTTTTCCACGCATCTTTGTACAACCTGATCTGCTCGGCTTGCTGTACATGGAAAGGCTTACCACTTTCATCGAACTTCAAAGTAGAGCTTTGAAGGTGCATTCCGTTTTCGGCTGCCCAAACAGCTGTAGCATTAGAAGCGGCTCCCCACCAAATACGTTCCCGCAATCCTTCCGAGTGTGGTTCAAGCCGTAGCAAGCCAGGTGGATTTGGAAACATCGGGTACGGATTAGGCTTGGCAAATCCAACACCTTTTAGCTGATCCAAAAATTCCAGCGCTTTTCGGCGTCCCATATCTGCATCGTCTTCTCCTTTGGCCGGCTCATATCCAAAATAGCGCCACCCCTCGATTACTTGTTCCGGCGAGCCTCTACTGATTCCCAATTGCAATCGACCCTCCGAAATCAAATCTGCCGCTCCGGCATCTTCCACCATATACTTCGGATTTTCATAACGCATATCAATTACGGCCGTTCCAATCTCTATCTTGCTCGTTTTGGCACCGATAGCCGAGAGCAAAGGAAATGGAGATGCCAACTGAGCTGCAAAATGGTGTACACGAAAATAGGCACCGTCTAAACCAATTTCTTCGGCAGCAATTGCCAAATCAATAGACTGAAGCAATGTGTCACCAGCTGTACGGGTCTTATAGGCAGGATGCTTAGACCAATGCCCAAACGATAAAAATCCTATTTTCTTCATAAATCTTCATTCGGGCAAAAAATAGCCCATTATTTTTTATTTATTACGACAATTCTTTCGCTCTATTCTTGCCCGTGCCTCAATCTTAATATTATGTATTTTCTTTTCAAGTCGTTCGTAAGATCCTTCCGCCTATCGATCTGAACGAATACAAAGAAAAGTCTAAGGGCGAATAAACGTAGGGTATTATTGTAAACGCTGCTCCCAAGCCTAAATTAGGATTAGTTATCGGGTGGCCGTGAATTACTTCCGTATAATCACTGGTTTGACTTTCTGTCAATTGCGAACCAAAATCCCGTAAGCACCAGCAAAAAACGGCCGGCTTCTAAAGCCCTAGCTAATTCGGGTGAGATACAGACCTTATTAGCGCTTGATAAGGCCCCATCGGGCCATCCTTTCACCCGTATTCGCGATTCTTCCCCCGGTGTTCGAGGTCTAATTTGCATTTAAAGGAATCATCATGAACCGACTTCTACTTTTCAGTTTGTATTTTTCTACACTTAGTCTGGTTGCCCAGGTGCCTTCCATTGGCACGGCTGGTCCTCAATTACAATGGTCGAAAGAGTTTGGGATAAACGGCCAATTGGATGAGGCAGCAAACGTTTTGACGGACAGTCAGGGGAATATTGTGATTGTCGGCCTTATCGGTGATCTACCGGGAAAAGTATCGCTGGCAAAATACAGTCCTGCCGGATCCCTGATGTGGCAAACCACTTACACTGTCCCCGACGGGTCATCTCTCTCGGAGAACCTGAGAGTGGGTACCGACGCAGTAGGGAATTTCTATATCGCCAGTACCTACACAAGGTCTTTCGGGCCTGGCTTTTTCTTAGTGAAATATTCTTCTGGTGGCACTAGACTTTGGGAAAAAGTCGAGACGGCTAACTCCGATCATCGTTCGATGAGACAGATGAAAGTTGATGCGGCCGGAAATTGTTATGCAGGCTTCTATATAGCGGGCCACAGTGGTGGCGTTAGCAGCGACTACCTGCTTAAAAAGTACGATGCACAGGGCAGTAAATTATGGCATTATATTTACGAAGGCACCGATTACGTTTCACATCTTCGTGACCTTGACATCGATGCCGCTGGCAATTGTTACCTTATGGGAAGCCAGAGTTACCAAACTTCAAATGGCGTTCGGGATCGCATCCTGACTGTGAAAGTTACTTCGAACGGGAGCCTCGGTTGGGCGCGCACTTACGCCTTCAGTACGCGGGTATGGCACGATCCGGAATCCATTAAAGTAGACAATAATGGAAACATCTTTGTTATCACCACCTGTAGTAATTATGTCAATGGGCGAGATACCCTGTTGACGCTCAAGTATGGGCCCAGCGGTACTTTTATGTGGAGCAACCTGCAAATGGCAGGCAGTTACACTTGGTATCCCGGAGTTCCCGGGAATGATGGCAGTTTCTACCTGGCCACGACGGCATCCAATTCAAGAGTACGCGTCATAAAATGCAACGCTGCTGGTCAGACTGCCTGGACGGCTTACTATCCAGGCTCCCTGGGAGCTAATCGTCCGGTGTCGATGAAATTAGACGGGGCAGGTAGCGTGTATGTTACGGGATATAATGATGAAAAAATATTTGCGGTAAAGTTTTCTCCATCCGGCGAAAGAAAATGGTCGTTTCAAACACTCGGTAATACTGGTGCGACGAGGAGCCAGGGAAGATATCTTGCGCTTTATCCTGCGACTAGCTCGACTCCTTTGGTGTATTTATTTGGACATTCGATGGTGCCAGGTGAATATTCGGATGACCCCGGCAATTTATTATTGCTGAAATATACCCAGCCGATTACGCCGACTATTGGATTATCATCGACGCTGAATCCCACCACCAATGTTCCAACCAATTTTGAGTTTGGCAGCTGTCCCAATCCATTTCGTAACCAGCTCACGCTGGACTATCATTTGCCGGAGAGAAGTCATGTCATTCTTGAAGTGTCTGACATTTCGGGAAAATTGATCTCCCGGTTGGTGAATGCAAATCAGGACGGCGGGGAATTTCGGGTCGGCTTTGATGGCAGCCACTTACCTGCCCAGCCCTTAGTTTTCACAATTCGTATAAAATCATCAACTCATAATTATATGCAAACGAAGATGGTTGTATTAAAGAAATGATTGGATATTTCATTTTCTGCTGAAATCCGTGGGATTCTCGCCCCAGGCTACCGTCTTCCTTTTCAGTATTGTAAAAGGTAAACAAATGAAGAACAAAGCTGGTACAGACAAATAGAAACCTGTATTGACTTTCTAATAGGCCATCGAAATCAGTACTACTGAACATAAAGAATTTCCAGTGTCAGAGGTTGCTAACATATTAAAGCTCGAAAAAAACCTTGCTAAATCCTGGGCCTATAAGTTTTCGGACTACTTACAACCGCAAGCCACAATAGGTTACACTTATGATTTTGGTATATTACTCTTTATGAATTCTTGACAATAGCTTTTGATTCTTCCCGGACGGCGGCAAACTGTCTCACGATGTCAGCTTCCGAACCTTCTGCTTTTGCCGGGTCTGTAAATTTCGATGGGACTTTTGTGCATTAGATGGAAAGAAATAAACAATTATCGCCCTGTCAATTTTTTCTAATTAAATGAGCACCGATAGCCTTGACCTCATTATTACACAAATCTCAAACGCCGGGGCGACAAGCGGCATTTCATACTCATCAACTCAAGATTTCAATGGTAATCGACTTGAAGCTGTGCGACCAATTAAGTATATTACAATCAAGTAGAGGCACTGTATAAATTCCAGGGCGTATATCAATAATAAACAAATTCAATATAAACCACTGAAAGAACATGGACAACTCAACTCCACGCATCGTCCCCCCCGGTATACTTTCTGGCAGCGGTAATTCTGATGATTCTGCTACATTTGTTCAGTCCGATTGGTTATTGGTTGCAAACCCCTTGGAAATATCTTGGAATTGTGATTATAGTTTTCGGGTTCGTTCTGAGCCTCGGAAGTGGTAACCTTTTTCGTCGGCTCGGTACCCCTCCCCGGCCGGGTATTCGTGCTACCGTCCTTGTTACTACAGGCGCATATCGCTACACAAGAAACCCAATGTATCTAGGACTTGTGACAATGCTTATCGGTCTTGCAATACTTTTAGGTTCGTTTACTCCTCCAGTGATAATCCCTTTCATAGTTTGGATTCTTCACTCGAAATTTATAGGTCGGGAAGAAAAATGGATGGAGAGTTGGTTCGGAGAGTCATATCTTGAATACAAAAGCAAAACATCCAGGTGGTTATAATAACAGTCGGCCTTGACACAGCACAGGGGAATTTAATTTAACCTAATTATTTACCAGACAAACAATTTATCAGAAAAATAATTCCACCAAGCGAAATGGCTGAGAGCGAAGTAACACTTTCCAAAGTTGTCTGCCTTCCGATAGGTCGGTCAATGAACCATTACGCCATGTAAATTATTAATCTTGTTTTAAACGAAAGGCAATATAAGCGTCACCTGACTTCGATCCCACTTTTCCACCACCACCAGCGGCAATTACTATGTATTGTTTTGATTCAATAGAATAAGTGCTTGGCATCGCGTAACCACCTGCTGGCAGTTTATACTCCCAAAGCAATTTGCCGTTGTCCTTATCAAAAATCCGGAATTTCTCATCCTTAGTCGCTCCGATCAGAACCAGTCCGCCAGCTGTAACCACACATCCGCCCATGTTTGCCGTGCCGGTTGCAGGGATTCCTTTGCTTAGCAATTCCGGATATTCTCCGAGTGGAACCTGCCATAAGATATTTCCGGCATTCAGATCAATGGCATTCAGGGTGCCCCAGGGAGGTTTTATTCCGGGATATCCATTTTGATCTCTCAACGGCTTCCACCCATCGTGAACATAGCGGATGGGAGTATTTTTAGATCTGGCATCTTCATTTTTTGTTCTAATTGTATTATTCTTTTTATTGAACAGAAAATTGATTAGTTCCGCCTTGTCCTGATCATTGATGGAGGGAAACGGCGGCATCTGTCCTTTCCCGAATCTGATTACCTTGCCAACCTGATCTTCCGTCAACCGCCCTGAAAGGTTTGTTAATGAAGGAAACACTTTGTCGCCCTCACGATCGGCCCCATGGCACATTGTACAGTTGTTCAGCGTGTATATTTTCTCGCCTTTCGAAAAGATTTTCTTATTGTTTGAATCTAAAGCCGACATCGTAATCAGCATAGCTTCTTCATTGGCATTTACATAGAGAATGCCCGTTTCCGGATCAACTGAAGCGCCCCCCCATTCCGCACCTCCTCGCGTTCCCGGTAGTTGAACCATTCCCTTCGCGCTGGGTGCGGTGTATATATCGCCGGTTTGTACATTTTTTACCAGATTCCTAATATATGTGTTTGATTCAGCGGAAATATCGGTGATCGTCTCTTCGGTAAATCGTTGACGTACAAAGGGCGCTGGTTTAGCAGGAAAAGGTTGTGTTGGAAAAGCAGCTTCTCCAATTAGTTCTGATTTACCTACCGGTCTTTCTTCGATAGGGAATAACGGTCTTCCTGTATAACGGTCAAACAAGAATACCATTCCCATTTTTGTGACCTGGACCACCGCATCTACGATACTATCGCCTCTTTTAAGGGCCACTAAAGTCGGAGGCGCGGGAAGATCATAATCCCATAGATCGTGATGCACGAGTTGATAATGCCATTTGCGTTTTCCTGTTTGAGCATCCAGGGCTAACAGACAGTTCCCGAAGAGGTTTTCTCCTTTGCGGTTGCCTCCGTAAAAATCATAGGCAGGCGATCCGGTTGGAACATACACAATCCCTTTTGCCTCGTCGAGACTCATTCCTGCCCACGAGTTTACGCCTCCAATATCGGAATTTGGTTTCGGCTCCCAGGTATCAAAGCCAACCTCTCCGGGTTCAGGAATCGTATGGAAATTCCATACTAGCTTTCCTGTCTTCACGTCGAAAGCTCTTACGTAACC
>Ga0193752_1001087_pt1 | contig 23662 bp, 18 predicted proteins | sample H1c1metaG_FD_144924 | JGI IMG/M metagenome (GOLD analysis project Ga0193752, IMG submission 144924) | Soil microbial communities from a riparian zone of the East river system, Colorado, United States - H1c1 | ecosystem: Environmental > Terrestrial > Soil > Riparian zone | place: USA: East River...
GTGATCATTCTTGGCGGCGACAATAAAACCGATTCGGTCAATGCATTCTGGACCGATTCGTGGCACATGGCCCATCAGCTTATGTTGTGCGAAGGAACGCTTCGGGATGACGGCAGCATTTCGGTAAAAGGATATTACAAGGTTCCCGATCATCCGGATTGGGGCTGGCGAACGGAAATAATTCCGGGTTACGATTCGTTCAGATACCTGATGTACAACGTCACGCCTGACGGCGAGGAAACGATCGCGGTCGAAATGGATCTGTCGCGGGCTTAAATGATTGTGGAGTAAAGTGTGAGGTATTTGTTTGAGAGTTTGATAGTGCTTTTGCTCCTCTCGATGGCTACCTACGCCCAATTTACCCGAACCGATTTCTCCGATAAAACCGCCGACGTGCAGGAAATACGAAAGTCGATGCTTGAGATCGAGCGTGCGTTTGTTGCCCGCGACCTTGAACCTTTCGAACGTCTTTTTATTGACGGCTACATCGGCGTTCGCGGCAAGCCGGTTTACAACGCCCGCGATCCGTTGATCAGATGGGACGCGGCGACGATCAAAGCTGGGAAAAAACTTGACTTCGAAACGCTGTCGTACGAAAGCGATCATCCGTCGATACATATGTTCGGCGATGCGGCGATAGTAAACGTCATGAAGAAAAACCTTTGGCGTTATAAAGACAGCAGGTGCCTGACACAATATCAGGCGACGGAACTTTGGCTAAAGCTGGATTCCCGTTGGCGTTTAGCGGCCGGGCATATGACGACATTTCAGTGCGATTCGATGCCCTGGCAGCCGCCGCATCCGGCATTGGCCGCGATCAAATCTCAGTTTAAACCAACCAAGTTCATTTCCCCGACGGTCGAGACCGAGATCCGCGAATTGCTTAGCAAATTGACGGAATCCGGTTTACGGGGCGACGACAATACCGATGCGTTCGCGTCCGACTTTGTTTCGACGGCGATAAACGGCGATGTTTCGGGTGACAAGAGCCTCTTGCTGAACGCCCTGAAAACACCCACGAGTCGCGCCAGCGAACGATATCGTGATGATGAGGTTTTTCAGAATTTCGGCAATGCGGCGATGTATCTTTTCCGCGTCCGGTCGCTGGCGAAGGCCGGTGAAACAAAGCCGGAACCGCCGATAGTTTTTACAGTGATATTTGTGAAACAAGACGGAGCGTGGAAAATAGCCGGGTCGCACGCATCGTCGCTGCAAGATTAAAAATGCAAATAGCCTTAATTTAACTTGAGCGGCTGCCTGTAAAGGTGAGCGGCTCAGGAATGATCGGCGCCGAGAGTGATCCTGAAATGGAATCGCCATCCGCTTTTCCGCTGATCGCAAGTTCCAGAGATTGCCCCTGCATCTCGGTCACTGCCGTGCCGGAAAATTTCGATCCTTCGACCTTGCCGTCCGCGATCTCGCCATTGCCCAACATCGTTTCGAGTTTGCCATTTATCGACGCTCCGTCCTGTTCCAGCGTCAACGTCACTGGCACCGCCTGGCCCTGAAAATCCAAAGACAGGTTCCACGTTCCCGCGATATTTACAGGCTCGCCAGATTCGTCTTTATCATACGCAGAAAGTTCTTTCTTCTTTCCATCCGTATCGAAGATCTCAATCGTCTCGGCGTATTCACTGACCTGCGGCAGGACATCTCCGGCGTCACCGACGATGACGATCGAGATCATGTCCGGATGAATTTGCTCGTTCGCGACGCGCTGAACATCCTCCGCGGTGATGGCATCGACGTTGTCGCGATAAGTTTGCAAATAATCCGACGGCAGATCGTAAAGCTGCTGATTGACGATCAATCCGGTCAGTCCTTCCTGAGTTTCTGCTCTGATCGGAAATACACCGGTCAGATAATTCTTAGCGTCGGCCAGTTCGTCGTCGGTGACACTCTCATTTCTGATGCGCTCAAGTTCGTAGAAAAATTCCTTGAGCGAATCGCCGGTCACGGGCGTACGCACTTCGGCGGTCGCTTCGAATTCACCCGCGAGTTTTTTCAGATCGAGCCGCGTATAAGCGCCATACGTGTAGCCCTTTTCCTCACGAAGGTTCATGAACACGCGTGACGACGCACCTGCTCCGAGCACCTGATTCATCACGATCAGCGGAAAATAGTCCGGATGATTTCGATCTACCGAAAGATTGGAAAGCACGATGTTCGCTTGGGCCGATCCCGGACGATCGACTATCGTTATCGTCCGCTTAGTCCGCTGCGGCAGTGCGGTGTGTTCGGTCGTGTGAATCTCGCCTTTTTCCCAGGTGCCAAAATGCTGTTCGATCTTGCCGAGCAGTTCATCGCGATCTACATCGCCGACGGCGACGAACACTGCGTTGTTCGGCAGAATACGTTTCGCGTGCAGTTTGACCAGATCTTCGCGGGTCAACTTTTCTACATCTGACGGCGCTGGCGAAAGCGTCGCGTACGGATGTTGGCCATACAGAATTCTCGCCGTTTGCTCATTCGCTAGAAAGTTTGCCTGCGAACGCTGAAACTTTAAATTCTCAATGGTATTTCGCCGATACAGATCAAGTTCTTCTTCCGGAAACGTCGGCTGGAAAACAACTTCGGCAAGCAGGTCCAGAATGTCCGCACTGTACATCGTCAGGGCCGACGCCGAGATGATCGTGAAATCGTCTGACGAACTCGCCCCCAAACTCGCCCCAAGCCGTTCGATCTTTTCCGCCAGCTCGCGGCTCGAATAATTTTCCGTTCCCTCCGTCAGATTTGCGACCATCGCGGATGTCAGTCCGGTGTGATCTTTCGGGTCATGTGCGTCGCCCGAAAAGAACGCCAACCTGTAACTGACCAATGGCAAACGCTCGTCGTCGATTATCACCACCCGCAGCCCATTAGGCAGCGTTGTCTCGAAAGGCTTCGGTATCTGAAACGCTACAGGAGCTAATGGCTCTGGGGCAGTCTGTTGAATAGCTTTAGTCATAAGAAATATTTAATGCGAAGCCGCTAAAGTCGCAAAGTCAAACAGATCAAAGGTCTTTCCTTCGCGTCTTTGTCGCTTGGCGGCTTTACGTTGAAATCACCCTTTACCAGCGGGAACAATATCAAGCAATGCCCGATTTTCCGTGTTCAAAAATTTATCGACCGTCGTCCGTATTGCGTCGGGCGAGACGGAGAGAAGTTCGTCGAGTTCGTTATTTATGATCGCCGGATTTCCGTCGTAGAGTGCAAACTCCGCGATCTGCTGCGCACGGGTCATTGATGATTGACGCATTCTGACGGCGTCATTAATAAGCTGATTATGGAGCTTTTGCATCTCGTCCGGCGTTGGTCCGTTTGCGGCGAGATCCTGAATTTCATGCATTATTGTTTCGCGGATCTTGCTCAGGTCTTTTTCAGGCTTAGGGATCGCTCCGACAAAAATGCTCGACGGGCCGCGACGCTCGTCCGTAAAACCAAACAGTTGAATAACAGATTCTTCGCCTTTTACCAGCTTCTGATAAAGCCGTGAACTATCGCCGTCATAAAGCAATTTCCCTGCCAGATAAAGCGCGTGAGATTCCGGCGTGCGGCGTTGCGGTATTTTCCATCCGAGAAGAAATGCGGGAAACGGCGCGAGCTTATCTTCCCACTCGCGATAGTTCGCGGCGACCTCTTCCGGTTCCGCAACATCCAGTGAAGGCGGCAATGGCTGCGACGGAATATCTCCAAAATACGTCTCGACCAATTGCTTCGCGGTTTCGGTTTCGAACGCTCCGGACAGAACCAGCACGGCATTGTTCGGCGCGTAATAGATCCTGAAAAATTCCTGCACGTCCTCGACCGACGCCGCATCCAGATGATCCATCGAACCGATCGTCGAATGCGAATTGGCAAAGTTCTTATAGACCATTTCGTTGATCAGGTCGAAGATCTGTCCGTAAGGCTGATTGTCGTAACGCAGCCGCTTCTCTTCCTTTACCGCTTCGCGTTGGTTGTCGAGATTTTCCTGCGTCACGGCTAGCGATCGCATTCTGTCAGATTCCAACCAGAGGCCGAGCGGCAATTGATTCGCCGGCAGCGTTTCAAAATAGTTCGTCCGCTCGCTGGAAGTAGTTCCGTTCATCGTTCCGCCGGCTTTCATTATGTGCTGAAAATGCCCGGCCTTCGGAACATTTGCCGACCCTTGAAACATCATATGCTCGAACAAATGCGCAAATCCCGTGCGGTCCTCGCGCTCATTTCGCGAGCCGACATCGTAATAAACAGCCAACGCCACGACCGGCACGGCCATATCCCGATTCAACACGACCCGCAATCCGTTCTCCAGCCTATATTCTTCGATCTCTAATGGCTGCAATCTAAATGTTTCCGACATAATTTGACTACTTTCTCTGCACGCTTGGCGTGATTTTATCAATATTTATGAGAACATTTTGCCTCCCAAAAAGCAAAAACCGCCCAACCCGAGCGGTTTAGCCACGATTCGTAAATTCTTAGTTCCTAGTCTCGATTCCTAACGAGACGTGCGACGATCAGCGCGACCGGGAACAGGTAGATCGAATACCAGAAATACAGATCGGGCTGCAGGGTAGGAGTAAATAGAGAGGCGAAAAGTGCAATAATTGCGGCCAGGCCTACAATCGAAGACGGAACGGCAAGATTCTTAGTCTTATTTAGACTGCCTGAACCAGCGTAGACCATAAATATTCCGGACAGGAACATAAATAATCCCTCCAAAGTAATCCCGAGCGTAGGATAGAAAAACGCTAAGGAAAGCGTCATGTAATAAAGCAGAAATGTTCCCGGTCCGAACAAAACTACCTCTCGCACAATGGACGATATTTTATCCGCCTTTTCACCAAAGGTCTCATCCTGTGCAAGGATAAGGTCATTTTGGCGACTCCGTGCGACGGCTGTTTCGCCATAATCGCTTTCAATATCAAAAAATGCGTTCAAAGCATTTTCAAATCTTTCATCCAATTTTACTTTGTTCATGGGGTGCAAATAGGTAGGCCTGGGAACAATTATACGACGAAGTATTCTACCGAATCAACAAGTTTAAACGGCCAGTCAATATTCATTATTCCCATTTACCTGTCAGTTCGAAGTTTTTTATCCCAAATCTACTTCGGCTGAGCAAATTTCGCATCTTCGATCGGCACTCCGTTCTTCACTTCTGTAACGAGCGTAATTATCTCGAACGCGGCGGTGACCGTTCGCGTTTTAAAGGGCAGTTTCATGCCGTCTGAGTCGCGGTAATCTTCGTAGAAATTCTTTATTGGCTGGGAGCCTTCGGGTGTGACCGATGTGCTGTCGGCTCGCAGGAGAAGTCCTGATTCCGTGTCGAAATAGAGCGTTTCGGCGTGCAGGCCTTCGCTGGTCGCCAGAACTATATTTGCCGTTTTGTCGCCGATCTTTTCCGTGCCATTTGCTTCCAGTTTCGAATAGGTCTTGTCGAGATTTATTTCCCTGTAAAATGAGCTGTTCTGCTTTACCTGCAGCAGTTCCTGTCCGGCCTTAACTCGGCTGCCTTGAATAGGATTTACCGTCCACCCGACTTTGCCGTCATACCCGTCAATAAGTTCGCCGATACCGGTCAAGTTGGCTTTCAAAAGCGTCTTGTCGTCCGCCGCTGCAAATGCTTCGAACGGCCCTTTTACGCCCATTGGCGACAGCTCGATCGTACCTTTCATTGTGCGGGTCTTAAATTTCAAAAAAGCTTCGCGTCCGCCGATCGCCTTTACGTATTTTTCGATTATTTGTACCGCCGTCGGGGCACGGGAAACGGAGGCCATAGCGGCTTTTGGAGATGTGCCTTGGCCATACGCCACAGCCGAAAAAACTCCAAAAGTAAGTAGTCCACATATTAATTTGAATTTCATTATTATTTCCTATTTTAATGCGTTTATCGCTGCTTCAAGCTGTGCGTCACGGCCATCAAGAAGTCCTCTTCTCGTTTGCAAGACTTTCATATCCGGCGAGACGCCCTTGCCCTCTATCAGTACGCTTTTAGGCGTCTTGTAATCCGAGATCGCATATTGAAAAGTATAACCGGTCGGCAATATCTCGAATACCGAAGGAAGAACGGCACCGGCCGTCGTCTCCCCAACTATCTTCCCTCGCCCGCTTTCCTGCATTCCGGCGGCGAATAATTCGCTGGTCGAAGCCGAGCCGTGATCTGTCAGCACAACGATCTTTCCGAGATAAGGATCGCTTTGCGGATAGGCAATTAGATTTGTCACTCCACCGCGCGACGCCATCGAACCGAGCGACATTTGCTTGTCTGAGATCAACCCGGCCAAACCCGGCGCCATTCCGCCAAGTCCGCCCGGATTTCCGCGAAGATCGATAATAATACCGTTCGCCTTTGCATATTCGCGAACCGCCGCACGGATCTTAGGCATCTGCGGAACGATCCACATATTAAAGCGGATATAGCCAATGTTTCCGGGTAACAACCGCGATTCGAAAACGACTTCCTGCTTTGGAAAATTTCCGACCGGCTGCGACATCTCGCCCGTAAATGGCTTTCTGATAAGCTCGACAGTTTTCGGTGCGTCATTGGCCTGCAGGACCTCGATCTTCACAGGTGTTTCGGACTTTCCGGCGATCAGAGCCTCGACCGAGCGTTCAAGATAGACCTTCTTTACACCTTCGGTGAGTGTGCGTTTTGCGAACGAAGTATGTACGGGCTTCAATAATTCGAGCACAGACTTATCGTCGATCTTGCTGACCACAAATCCCGGTTTCAAACCGGCCGCATCAGCCGACGAGTCCTTATCAACTCGATTGATGACCGCCAAGCCATCCAGCCAGATAATATCGATGCCGACCGATCCGTTTGCCGACTCGTTGCCGGCGGCCGGGGGCGGTGGAAATATGCCGAAATGCGACAGTTTCAATTCGCCCAGCATCTGCCTTAAAACCGAATGGAATGCCTCGTCCGACTTTGCAGCCTCGGCCTTCGGCAAATAGATCTCGCGTACCTTTGCCCAATCTATCCCGCCGAACGTCGCGTCATAGTGCTTTTCGTTGACCGTGTTCCAAACCTTATTGAACGCAACAAGCCGAGCCTGCGAAAACTCGCCCCCAGGCTTAACCGGTGAGCTCTCCGAGGTTACCCGCGCCGTCTGCGAATAGGCCGACAGAGCAAAAATCAATATTGCCAGATAAGAGAAAAATTTCATTGTAATGCTCTCCACATCTCAGATGCCGTTAGTGAATACAGGCGCAGAATAATTTTCCGGCAGAGCTTTGTCAACAGGTTGACTTCTCGAGCGGTCAACCGCGTAACATCTTTATGAATTTTGGTTCTGATTTTCCTTCGCGATCGCGTAAAGGGCGGATTTGACGTGAAACGGTGTGAGGTCCGGATGCTTCTCCAACAGCAGAGCAATAACGCCGACAATATGCGGACATGCAAAACTGTTTCCGGTGAGATTTCTATGGCCGCCGCCAGGCCAGGGCGTCCGAATATTTACTCCCGGAGCAGTAAGCTCGATGATCTCACCATAGTGAAATCCAAAGTTCAACGGATCAGTTTCCGCACTCTTGACGACCGATATCAGCGATGATGAAAACACCGACGGGAAACTTGGCTGAGGCAGGTTATTCGCCGCCGCGACAACGATGCAGCCAGCCTGATAAGCTCTGTCCAGCAGGTCGTGCAGCGGTGCGAAGAACTGGGGTTTTGTCGTACCCAGGCTGAGGTTTATAACGTGGTACCGCTGCTTGATCGCCCACTCCAACCCTGCAAGAAAAGCCATCCCGTCGCCCAATCCACCAGCTCCCAAAACCTTGATACTGTGCAGTTTCGTATCCGGCGCGATCCTGGAAATTATTCCCGCGCAAGCTGTTCCATGGCCGGCTGAATCACCGGCATCCGACGGATCGAAAACGACCTTCTTCTTATCTACTCTGGCCTCGACTGAATCAACGACCTTGCCCGCCAGATCCGGATGCGTCGTGTCAATACCGCTGTCGATGACTGCCACCGAAACATCCTTTCCCGTCGCCGAGCGCCAGTCGTCAGCGAGTTGGAAATAGGTCATCCGCGTCGCGTTCCCAAATTCTTCGATGCCGGAAACTTCGGTCATTTAATAACTGAGAAAACTTGTTTCGGTCTTGTCATCCGTATATTTCAACATCGCATCCAGCACCTCGCGGCACATTCTGCGTTCGGCCTCTCCGCGTCCGGCTATTTCACGGACAATTACGGCTAGATCCATCATTTCCTTATGCTCCGCACCGCCGCGAAAACCGGCCAGCCAATCACGCACCTCGGAAACGTCAAATTCGCTCTCGCCTCCGATGATCATCTGGCTCATATCGCGAAACAATTTGGCCGATTCGTATGCGTGGACCAGCGAGGCGATCGCGTCAGCAAAACGGGCTGCCCGATCCATTTCGTCGGGCGTAAAAGCCTCATAAGGCGGATCGCCTGAACGATTTATATATTCCAAAACACCGATCACCTCGCCCTCATAACGAAGCGGCGTCGCCAGGATCGTCTCCGTCGAATAGCCGGTCGCTTTATCGACCTCAGCGTAAAATGCATCATCCTGCTCGACGTTCGACACGGCCATGGGCTGACCTGAAGAAAGCACAAAACCCGCAATTCCCTTGCCCGCCGGAACACGCATATCTATAAGGCGTTCCGCAACTTTACCGATGGCCGAAAGAAAACGAAGGTCACCCTCGTCGCCGTCACGGATCAGAACCGACGCTTCTTCTGACTTGATATCGGCCGCCGTCGCGCGCAGCAGATCTTCGATCGATCGCGTAAGCGGGTCGGTCAGCACATTCGCTATGTCTATCGTCTCGATCAGACGTTGAAGTTTCGCGGGAAGGTCACTTTCGTACGAATCTGACATGGTTTGATTGTCGCCCAAAAACCAAGGTTTTTCAAATAGTTATGCCGCTTGGTTACAGTTATTGGAACACAAGGGTGATTAGGCGTATAGTGTGGTCAAAGAGATCTTAAGGAACGCTCGGATATGGCCGCAGGTGGCTTAATCCAGTTGTTGGGAGTATTGCGGCTGCGATGCCGTGAAACCGGTTTGCAAACGTGTATTTTATGTTTGAACGTATTATTTCGATCGCACTGATATTATCGGCATCGACAGCCGCATTTGCCCAACAGGAGCGAACAAAATCGATCTCACGCGCCCCGAAAAACGATCCCTTTGCGATCACGCGTGGAGCGTCGTTTTCAGCCTCGACCAACTCGCCTAGCAGCGGTTCTAAATCGGCTCCCGTAATTTCCGAAATGATAGTTACGGATGTCGAAGACGCCATTTCTATCATCAAGCAAAATTACGTCGGCGGGCGAGGCATCAGTAATAACGAGCTTACGAAATCCTCGATCAATTCGATGCTAAGGTCGCTCGACCCGCATTCCAACTACTTCGATTCTGCGGAATACGATGAGCTGATCGGCGAGCAAAAAAGCGAATATTTCGGCACGGGTTCGACAATTGTTTCCTATGAACGAGCCGGCCGTCTCGATACTTTTGTAATTTCTACATTTCCCGGCTCTGCTTCGCAAAAAGCTGGATTACAGTTTGGTGACCGCATAGCCGCAGTGAATGGCGTCTCTACGGATGGCAAATCATCGCTGGAAATTCGCGATCTGATCCGCGGCCCGCGAGGCACAAGTGTAAAGGTCACATTAGAACGCGGCGGAGCGAAACAGATCGTTGAGCTAAAACGCGACAGGGTTCCGCAATTGACGGTGACAAATGCATTTTTGATGGAAAACGGCGTTGGCCTGATCGAGATGCCGGAAGGTTTTAGCTTCACCACGTCCACGGAATTTGACGCCGCATTTAAGAGTCTGAAGGCTGCGGGAATGCAGTCACTGATAATCGACCTTCGCGGCAATCCGGGCGGCATTCTAGAACAATCCATAAAAGTAGCTGAAAAGTTTTTGCCGGCGGGTTCCGTGATCGTTACGCAGCGAGGACGTTTTGCGGTCGATAATAGAGTATGGAAATCGGCGAATCGATCGGCTGAAACACTGCCTTTGGTTGTATTAGTCGATGGCGAAAGCGCCTCGGCATCCGAAGTGGTCGCTGGGGCGTTGCAGGACAATGATCGTGCGTTGATAGTCGGAGAAAAGACCTTCGGCAAGGGTCTTGTGCAGAGCGTGCTCGACCTGCCGAGCGGAACCGGTTTGACGCTGACCACGGCAAAATACTTCACGCCATCAGGCCGCTCAATTCAGCGTGATTATTCGCATAGCGGATCGTACGATTACTTTAGCCATAAAAATTCTGAGTCGGTCGACGCGGTAAAGAAAGCCTCTTTTACGCTCAGCAAACGGAAGGTATATGGCGGCGACGGAATTACGCCGGACGAACCTGTAAAAGCCGAAGAAGTAACCCGAACCCGCGTAACGCTGCTCGACCCGTTGTTTTATTTTGCGCTGGAATTGAAAGCCCGAAAGGTAAAGAGCGAATCGATAAACGACGAGATCATCGCCGGCTTTAATGAATTCGCCGCAAAAGACTGGCCGTTAGCGGCTAACGACCTTAAGAACGAAGCAGCGTTCATCAAACTACGATTGAAATACAACGTCGCCCTTGCGGAAGGCGGGCCAATGATCGCGAAGGAATTTCTTTTGAGAAACGACTCGCAGGTATCGACCGCAATAAACTCTATTCCACAGGCAGCCGCGTTCTCTACGTCGGTACGCCGCAACAAAACTCTATCCATCAAATAAAAAAATGCCCGTTTCAAGTCACATACTTGAAACGGGCTAAGGTAGAAACAGGAGGAAACTGGAAAGACTCGTTAGACAGAAAAACCCCTTCATCTGCCTACTGAACTTTTGTTTTCCATATATAGTGATGCCCCCAAAAACCGTGAGGTTGCCTGGTCCGGGCGCCAACTAAAACGACCTCGTCTTTTAACCCTTCAAATTCGAATCTAAGCGCTTATGCGTTCATCCTTTGCTGACAGAAAATCCGCGGCCATTTTCACAGCCGCGGAGTTAACTAAGCTAAGTTTAATTTTAGAACAACAATCTAAACCCAAACCTTACAGTTCGAGAACCTTGGAATGTGGAAGGCTGCCCATACCTAGCATCCGTGAGATTTAGAGTCGTAGCGTTGCCCGCCAAGTATGCGTTTATGATCGGCAGTAAAGAACCCGAAGTGTATGCGTTTACAAACGGTGAGGCATTACGCGGTACCGGGAATAGTAAGCCTGGGAAATTAGTACCGCCGCTTATGACCGAGGAGTTCAAGTTCTTAACCACGTACACATTTGTAACAGTATCCTGGTCAAGAAGATTTAGGATACTAAGATCGCCAACGAGCGTGAATCTATTATCGCGTCCGAACTTATAACGGTGCGTGACATTAAAATCCGTCTGGCTGTATGTCGGACTTCTGCCGAGGTCTCCCCGCTTAAGAAAGATCGCAGGTGTGACTGTAGATACCAGGAATATTCTCGTTGTCTGTGGTGTACCCGATGTTACAGTTTGGAACGCTGAGAACTCTGTTGAATTGGACTTACTGCCGGCCCAATCAAAGATATAGGCCCCGTAAATATTGAATACATGTGGCCTATCCGTTTCAAGTCGTCCGTTGTCAGGTTCCCCCGTCGCAGTAAAACCAATAAATGGCAGGTCAAATGCTCGCGTCGTACCAGGAGCAAGGCGTCCTGTGGGAGCATTGATCTCGTCCGAACTGGAGAGACCGGAATAATTACCGTACAGGCGGCTCAGTGTGTAGTTCGCGTTAAAATACCAGTTATTGGATAACCGTTTTTCGAACACAAATTCAAGACCGTCGTAGCGTCTTTGCGGAGTTGCGAATTTATTATAACCAAAAGTTTGCAACGTCTGCAAATGCAAGCCTTTTCCTGGGTTTGCGATTATATACGCCTCGCTGTCAAGCTCATTGCGGACACCGGCGTCCTCTACTACTTCGTCAACGTTCTTCAGTGTATAGCGAAGTCGGAATACATAGTCGTTTCCGATCTGTCTTTCACCGCCGATCGTATATTCTGACTGACGAAACGGCTTCAGATCAGGATCGACCTTACCGCCGCTGCCGTAGATAGAGGCATTAGGATCGTTCGAGGGAACACGCAGGTTCCGTGAGAACTGACTTCGACCGCCAAGAATATCATCAACAGTAAATTGTGAGAAAGTCTCGCCAGATCGGATTTCGAAGAAATCATCGATCACCAGATCTCCGCCAAATGATCCACGTGGAAGGTTGAATTTCAAGCGATCCCTAAACTGGCCGTAACTTCCAAAGATCTTTGTTTTGCCGTCTCCAAATATATCGTACGCAAACCCAAGCCGAGGAGCGATCTTATCACCCCAGCCAAAGTTTATAGGAGGCGCAAATTCATTGTAAGAGGGTAGATCTTCTTTCTCGATCCTGATCCCTAAATTAAATGTCAGTCTATTGATCGGTTGATACTTGTCCTGTATGTAGAGTGCCTGCACGAGATTTGACGCTCTACCGAATGTACCCTGACGGCGAAGTATTCCCGTACCAAGTATGCAGTTGGTAGTGATAACCGCCGTGTCGGCCCTGTCGGGGTAACGGGGGTACCGGCCGCGCTTATGCTTGTTCCATACTGAAAAGTGATCTGTCCCTTCGTTGAGAACCCTAAGGCCACGTCGTTTAAAACAGAAGAACGCTGGTATCCGGCCTTAAATTCATGCCGACCGCAAATTTGGTGAGATACGTCGCATCAGCTTCGTAGTTTGTTCTAACCGAAACATCTCTCACGGTTTCACCGTTCGCCGGAGAACTAAACCCCTGCGAACAACCCCCTGGGTACTGATTGGGATTTCCTGGTGTGTTACCTATCTGGCAGACTATGCGCGTTCCAGGAACCGCAAAGTAGCTGCCATTTTTTTCGTTCAAAAAGCCACGGGAAAATCGACCGCTAAAAACCAAATTACTGGTTGCCGAATACACCGCTTGAGCTGTTACATTGTTCGCATTCTGTCGTCCGCCCTGCCTGTCAGACAATTCACTGCCAGAGAGAACGCCGATCGAGCCACCATAATTAACCGACGTGGGAGATCCACCAAGACTAAGCGTTCCGAACGGGAGATTTCCTTTATCGATCACAGGATTCCAGAGATATGTTCCGGTTAAACGCAGCTTGTCGAAAAGTGAACCGTCTATGCGTCCGAACGCATACTCATACGTTCTTTTACGTCGAAACGTCTGGGTATTAGTAATAGTTCTAGTCGCAGCCGGAGCATTGGTATAAAAAGTTGTGTCGTTGATCGTATCGAAGATCTGTGGGGTGTAGCTTCCAAAGAAGAAGAGCTTGTCCTTGACGATCGGGCCGCCTAAATTCGCTGTCGGAAAAACATTTGTTCCTTTCGATTTCGGTGAATAAACATATTCGGTAGGCTGAACGAATGCCGCACCCGAACCGCTGGCAAATCTGACCAGGTCCGGTCTTGGCTCTCCGTTAAGTTTCGGAGTTTCAAACTGAATTCCAAACTCACCGCGATATTCACTTCCGCCACCTTTACTCACAACGCTAACCACACCGCCGGTGGCCCCTCCAAACTCAGCGCCAAATCCACTCGATTTAACCTGAACCTCTTGGACAAATTGGGTTGGAATACTGAAGGTGTCGTTCAAGGTTCCCGTTCTAAAGTTTGTAACTTCCTGACCGTCGATCACGAAAACATTTTCTGCAGCCGAAGCTCCATCAACCGAAAATCCACCGGATCTGCTTTCTGGCCGTGTTCCGGGCACGGATCTAAGTAAGCTGGTAAAACCAGTTCCCTTCGGCAGCAGCTCTATCTTTTGCGAATTAATGCTTGTCTGAATCGCACTGTTGGTCGTATCTACAGGCGGTGCATCCGAAACCGACACATCGACCGATGCACTCGTGTTGCCCGGGGTGACCGAAATCGTTAATTGAGTATTCTGTCCGATAGCGACAGAGATATTGTCATATTTGGCTTCGCCAAAACCGCCAGTCGCAGCGGTCGAAACATTATATACGCCGGGAGGTATCTGAACGGCACGGAAGAATCCTTCGCGATCGGTCGTAACCGTTCGTTTAAAACCAGCCGTACCGCTCGTCGAAGATTGAGCGGACGTGATCGTCACAGTCACACTCGGAACAACGGCCCCGGTCTGGTCTTTAACAGTACCTTCCATGCCTCCACTGGTCTCTTGCCCGAAACCGGTAAAGACAAAACAGCAAACAATAAGTAACATCGGGACGATGCTCCCAAAGCCCTTTTTCATATTCTTCCTCCGTAAATTGTTGACGTCATCGCGATTTTGTTTGGTGAACTAAATCCTTTTTCTCGGATTAGGCAACATCTGTGCCTTTGGTGACTATTTAACACAAATAGTTCCTGATTATTAGGATCTTTTAATGCATAAGACTCTCTTATGGTTAAGAATCTAGATTTTCTCGTGGTTTCAGGGACTTGAAGTCGCCTAAAACCTAGTCAAAAGTAATGCAGTTTAGAAATAGATTGAGAAAATCTGAGGTAAGTTAACACACTTTTACAAAAGTGTTAACCAAAAGATTGGATTTTATTCAATTTTCACAATTAGCGTTGATAGCCGACGATGAGGCCTTTTGAGCCGACGGCCCAGCCGTATTTTTTGAACATGAAGAGGCCGTAGAGGTGGTTGGTGGTGTCGCTTTCCTGTTTGAGCCAGGTGCGTCCTTTGTCTGAGGAGCGGAGGATGGTGCCGCGGTAGCCGACTATCCAGCCGTTTTTATCGTCTGCAAAATCGACGCGCATAAAGGTTTCGGTGAAATTAGCAATGACCCGCTGCCAAACCGATCCGCCGTTATCGGTGCGAAGAATCGTTCCCTTTTCGCCGACGGCGTAACCTTCGTTGTCGTCACGGAAATCGACATTGTAGAGAGCGTTAGTGGTGCCCGACGATTGTTTCACCCAAGTGCGTCCGCTGTCGGTCGAGGCAAGGATAACGCCGCCATCACCGACGATCCAGGCATGCGAACTGCCGTTAAAGTCTAGATGAAATAACTCCGTTTTGGTCGGCATCGTAATGCGAAACCAGTTATCGCCGCCGTCATCCGTTCGCATCACCAGCGAATCGACCACGACATCTTCATTCTTGACCTTTCGCAGCAGCGACCCGATAGCAATGCCGCGTTTCTTGTCGGCGAAACGAATACTTAGAAATTCAGGCGTGAGGTTCTTAAATTCATTCGGTTTATAAAGGCGTGTTTCCGTCCATGTCCGTCCGGCGTCACTGGTGATAAACATCTTGCGGCCCGCAACGAGATAGCCGTTCGTTTCGTTTCGAAAATAGATCTCGTTAATATCCTCGGTCATTTTCAGAGGATACGGTGTCCAGGTTTTTCCGGCGTCAGTTGTCGATGCCAAGTAGCCGCCATCGCCGGCGATCCAGCCTCGTTCGACCGATGTGAAATACACTGCCACGAGGTCGCCAGAGCCCGAAGGCGGAAGTTTGGTCCAGCCAGTTTGGGCGAAAGCAGCGAAAGCAAAAATATATAAAGTAATAAAAACGCAAAAACCTTTAGACACCAACACACTCCTGAAAATAAAAGAAAGGGTAATCTATAACAAACTAGGATACCCTGTTTGTGGCTATAAATCACCCTTTAAGACGAAGGATCGTAATCGTTTTTGCCGTCGCTGCCTGTGAGCTAATGTTCGGGGCATTCCGTGCTTTTCTGTGAATTCCGTGGTTCGATTTATTTAGAGATAACCACAGAACACACAGAAAAAAGCACGAAAAAGACGGAACAGAAGACAATTTCCTTACTTGGTCACGCGATAAACACGGCCTTTCAGCACCACCACGACCTCTTCGCCAAGGGCAAAATACTGAGCTAATTCGCGTTCTTTGGTTATCAATGCAAAGTATTCTTCGCTGCCGAATTTTACATTGGTTTCCGGCAATTTAGCCTCGTTCTTAAAATCGGCGTCGATCCAGACATTGCTCTGATTAAAGAAGTTCTTGGCGCCCACGAACTGATTCGTTGACGAATTATCGACAAGGATTCGTTCACTCTTGTCTTTCTTTTTGTCCTCGGCGAGAAACACATTTTCCTTCATCGAGTTTTGCTGAACGCTCATTTGAACCGCGTCCGCACCGCTGCGAGCAGACATTTTTGCGGGAGCAGATGCGCCGAGGCTTCGCTGCCTGTCGGAATCGCGAGGCGCATTTGCCAGTGAGCCATCAGTCGCAAGATACGACGTGTATGGAGTTACGATCCCGTATCGCGTTCCAAGTTCCGTCACTTCGTCTCGCAGTTCTTTTGTCTCTCCATTCTTGCGAATCTCTTCGATCAGCCAGCCGACGCGGCGGCTTGCCCATAGTCGCGGCAGAAATTCGTTTCTATCGGAACGCTCAGGAAAATCGAGGCCAGTAAAGCTGAAGCTCTTTGCTTCCCTGCCTGTCTTACCGCGAACCAATATCGCGATATTTTTAAGATCTGCCGAGTTTTTATATCTGCCGATTAGGGCGATCTGCATACCTTTGAAAAGATCGCCGACCTTTCGCGGATAAACATACTCAGCCTGAACATCGCCGAGGTCAAGATCGATATCCGAAAGCACAGGCGAACTGACGCGTGCAAAAAAGTTCGAAACCTTTATCTCGAGGTCTTCTTTGGGCTGGACGTAATCTGAGATGCCAGAATTTTCCGTTCCGATACGATCGAGCAGGGCCGTATTTACGTCATAGCCGAAACCGAATGGAAAGATGCGGACATCGATATCTTTTTGCTGTGCGGCCTTCAGATTTGTAACGATCTTTTCGGCATCTGTTACGCCGACCGTCGGGTTCCCGTCGGTCATAAACACCAGCATTTTCGGCCGGTCACTTTTGTCGAATTGTTTGAGCGATGCGATCAGTGAATCATTGATGTTCGTACCGCCGGTTGGGCTCAGTTTTTTGACAAATTCTTCGCCGCGACGTTTTCCGGCAGCGTTCGCGGGGGTCAAACCTTTCTCCATCAAATGCTCTTCGCCGGCGAAGTTGATGATATTGAAACGGTCGCCGTCACGCAGTGTGCGGACACCGAAAAGCAGAGCGTTCTTGGCCTTTTCCATCTTGCCTTCGTCAGCCATCGAACCGCTTGTGTCGAGCACGAAAACTATGTCTTTGTTGACCAATTCACGCTCGGATGTATCATCTTTCGGCGACAGCATCAGCAGGAAGTATCCATCTTTGCCGGGTTCTCGATGGGTTATCAGCGACATTCCGAAATCATCATTCGAGAGGCCGTAGAAAAGCTGGAAATCGCTATCGTTGTCGCTGGTTTCGAATGAGATCGAAGCGGTACGCTCGCCTTTGTTCGAGACGTCGATTTTATGCGAAGGCGAATAGATATTTCGCAGGGCTTCTTTGCCGACGATCTCGATCTTCCCGGAAACAGTGCCGAATTTTTGCGGCGGCATCCCGGCTCGAATTACTTCGACTCCACGGGGCTGCTGCCATAGATTTCGGCCCATTCCGAGCGGATATTTATAAGCGACCGTACCGGATTCCGCCTTCAAAACCTGTGAATATGTCAGTTCCAATTTCTTGTCGGAATTTCCGGGAATAGGAAAGATCGAGGCTTGAAAAAGATCTTTTCCGGCATATTCGAGCAGGCCCGGATCGCGTTGGCGACGAACTATCTCATCGTAAATTCTTCTAGCTTCTTCGCGGGTTCTTACCTCGCCGACCAGCTTCTTGCCGTTTTCCCAGATCGAAAATTCTACGATCGACGCTGTTTCCGGTATCGGGAAAAAATATGTTCCTTCGAGAGTATAAGGTGTGTCATTGCGAAAAACCTGCTCGACGTGCGTCGTCGCAACCTGGCCTTCGATCTTTGTGTCTAGTTTTATCGATTTTACGGGCAGAGCGTTCGGTATCGGGATGGGCCTGGGAATCGGCGGACGCGGCGGGCGGCACGGCCGAATGTCGCAGATTATCGGCACTATAACACCCTGAGAAAAGGCGGATGGTGCGAGAAAGAGAACGCCGAACACAGCGGCTACTATGGTAAGAAAAACCTTATTTTTTGACATTTTTATCCCTCGCATGGAACTTTGCCCATTTATTGCTGTCTAAAGGAACGAGCGGTTATGCCCGTTCTTGCACAGGCATGCAACTTTAATGGGTGAAATTTGTGTATTCTCTGATAATATTTTGAGTCTCTAACCTGCATTCCCTTTGGAGCTAACAAAATGAATTTGAGGAATATCTTGCTGGTCGCGGCGATGTTGTCGGTGGCGTTGTCTGTCTTTGGGCAGGATACGGTGACGGATGATGCCGTATGCAATGACGAATTTGCGAAGTTCATTGTCGATCAGCAAGTCTCGGAGGGTCGTTGGGTTGCCGAGACGGATAAGCGGGTCAGAATACTGACGCGGTCGGCGGATTTTCTATGGAAATTCGATCAGCCAAAAGCCCGTGAATATTTTACGGAAGCCTTTAAAGTCGCATCCGACCGGTTTGCTGAAAAGGGATTTGAGAAAAAAAATGATGCCGGCCTCACCGTGCAACTTCCAGATTACAGGTTCGAAGTCGTCAAGGCGATAGCCAAACACGATGGAGTTTGGGCCCGTAAACTGACTGAGGATCTGTTAAAAGAATATGAAAAAGCCGCAAAAGATCGAGACGGCCTCGATAAAAATCGTGAGTTAAACGCAATCATGGATATCGCTATTTCCAACGTGGCGAGCAATCCCTCACTTAGCTGGTACCTCTTCCGTCGCGTTATGCGTGAGCCGGCGGATTACCACTGGATGTGGGCGCTTTATTCGGTCGATGGGAAAAATAAGCTTTTTGCATTACAGCTTTACGACGAACTGCTCAGGAACTACGCGAATGAGTTGCCGAGCAAGTTGTTATTTTTTTCCGCTTATCCGTTCGGCCGTCCAAATGTTTTCGGTTTCGACCGGACAAGTTACAGCACGGGCATTGCCGAGAGTTTTGTCGGCGACCTGAATCTACAGGCGAGATTTCTTGACACGTTTCTTCGACGTTCCGATTCCTATGCCTCGGATCCTGCGAATCTCAATGTAGTTCCGGAAAAGTATCGGCAGCCTGAGGCTGTCTATATAATCACAGCCTTGCAGGAACTAGAACCACTTGTGCTGCAAACCCATCCCGCATTTCTGCCGCGATTCGGCATCGTGCGTTCGAAAGCCTTTGCGATGCTGTCCGACGAAAACAAGAAAAGTATGGACGAACGTGACAAATGGAGCGAGTCGCTGAAGACACCCTTTGAAAAGCGTATAGCCGACCTTGAAAAAGCGGAGGAAGAAGGGCGTCTGACGGACGGGATGATATTGGGCGTGCTGATCCACGCCGGAATAAAAAAAGAAGAGAATTTCAAGATATTCGAAACGTGGCTAGATAAGGTCGTGGACGGAAACGCTCGAAACCAGATGGTGAATTACTTTTGGTTTCTGCGGTCAAAGCTCGCGATAAAAGAGAAGAGGTTGGCGGATGCCGAGCAGTTCGCGAAGCGTGTTCCAGAGGTGGAGCATCAGGCGATATTGCTATTCGAGATCGCGGAAGAGCAGCTAAAAAATATGAACGACACGCCAAGCGCTTATCAAACTTTGGCCGACGTTTCTAAAACGGCTAGACGGGCTGAGGATTCCGTCGGAAAGGCACGTGTTTATCTCGGGCTGGCCAACCTTTACGAAAAGCTTAACCATTCGTTTGCGATCAGCGAATTATCTGATGCCGTTCTGGTCATCAACAAACTAAAGGAAGGCGACCTGCTTTCGAGTTCGGTTTTTCGCACGATCAAAACTAAGGATATGTCATTCTTTGCGTCGTTCGGAATACCAAACTACGATTTGGAAAAGACGTTTCAAACCACTAGCAAAAATGATTTCAGCCTGCCGTTGTCGAATGCTAAGGCGATCGACGACAAGTTTTACCGGACGATCGCGGTGATCGCTATTGCGAAAAATTGCATTGATAAACCGAAGAAAAAGGCGCCGGTCGCGGCACAATAACAAAGCTATGACGCCTACAATAAATGATCTGGTTGTTTACACGCCTGCGGAAGATTTCGAGATTTCGAAAAGGTTTTATGCCGCACTTGGGTTTACACTGACCGAAGGTTGGGGCGGAACTATGGATTGCTCGCTCGGCGGGGCGGCCTTTCGCCTGCAGAATTATTATGTCAAGGGTTGGGCAGAAAATTTTATGATGAAGTTCAGCGTCGATGACATTGACGCCTGGCACGAACATGCAAAGCAAATCATAGAAGCGGGCGATTTTGGCAATGCCCGCTATGACAAGCACCCGGAAATCATAGGCGATACCAAGATCTTTCACATCTGGGACCCGTGCGGAGTGCTGTTGATATTTATTCAGTGAGACTAAGGTTTGTCCATCGAATCTTCGTTCAATGCAGTGTCGATGTCTTTTTCCAGTTTTGCTCTGAGGCGCTCCACTAGTGCGTCAGAGCGGAAAAGATTTATCTCCAGATTGGCCTTATTCTTTTGTACCTCGGTGAGGAGAACCGTTAGATTTTGTTTTTCAAGATCTAATGAGCGTTTTTTCTGTGCCCGCAATTCCTCAGGCTTGAGCGAACCATAGGTTGCGAAGCTTCGTTCCAGCGCTTCGGGACGAGCGTCGTTGTCTATCTGGTCGATGCGTGTCTTGATCGAGCTTTCTTTCTCGATCATTTCGAAAAGCTGCTTTCTGAGGTTGTCAGAGCGCTGTTCGGACTTTGTCAGAATGTCCAGATTCAAAGCAAGGCGTTTCTGCTTTTCGTCGTAATTATCCTTTTTGTTCCCTTCCAGCCTGCCGATACGCGTACGAAGATCGTCCATCGAATCCGTCGAAGAAGGTTCGCTTCTTAAGCTGTTATCAGCCGGTAAGCGTATTGGTTCCGATCCGCCCATGGGAAAATCGTCGGCGCGGCTGACGATAATAGGCTCGGATGTCAGCGGAGTCGCAGAAGCGACGGGAACGGGTTTGGGCCGACGTTTCCGCGTTTGAGCATCGGCATCTGACGACATTAAACCCAATGACGCCGTTATCGCAAAAAGGAGAGCGAAACCAGCCGGTAATTTATTTCCTAGTGACATTCTTTTTCACCTCTTTATCGGGGATAAAATCGCCCGCGAATATCTCGACACCGTTTTTTACCAAACCGAGTATCGGTATAGCGTCGAGGCCCGAATTCAGGACGCCTTTGAACAAGCCTTTGTTTTTGACGTCGTTTCCGACCAATCCGATAGCAATGACCGTACCGCCGAACGGGACCATCTTGGCAACACGTTTTGCCGTCTGCCATCCCGCAGCATGAATCAAGGTCTTTTTAATGCTTCGCTTTTCTTTTGCCATCTCAATTTAAGTCTATACTTGCCTAAAATGGATGACAACAGCATACTTTTCTTTGCACGCTATTTCACTCCGAAAGTTCCTTAAATCATCGATAATGCCGATAATTATTGAAAAACTGTCAAAGAGATCGGGCCGGGAATGGGTTTTTCGGGACGTTGACCTTGAGGTTCGCGAGGGCGAGGTTTTCGGCATTTTTGGCCCAAACAATGCCGGAAAGAATACGATGCTTCAAATGATCGCGGGGAATGCCGAAGCCAACGGCGGAACTATCAACGGTGCAAAGAAGGTGACGTATCTTGATACGAACGCTCCCGCGCCGGGATCGCTCTTGGGCGGTTTGTTCGGCAAGCGATCGAATGGGACAAGTTCAGGACGACAAACACAGATCGAACAAGCTATCGAAACTTGTCAGGGCATTTTGCTCTTAAATGAACCTTTTGCAGGTTTAGATTCCATTGCAAAAAGCTCTCTGATAGAAAAAATACTCGGTGCTGTTCGCGAACGGAATTTGACAGCCATTATCGCGACGGCCGATTTCGATACCGTTTTGCAGACATGTGATCGGGCAGCGGTTTTGTCGGACGGATATGTGAGGCAGACGGGAACGCCGCAGGAACTTTATGACGCTCCGGAGATGCGGGCGGTCGCGGCCCTGACCGGACGCAGCAATCTTTTTGAGGCACGGCGGCTTACGTCATCAAAATCGGATATGCCGGAGTTTCAAACCATTGACGGCGAGCACCGGTTGTTCACGCAAAAGGCAGAACTGGATGTGCTGGGAGCGATCAATAAAAATGCGACGCTCGCCATTCGCCCGGAGCAGATCTCGATCTCGTTCGGAGCGTCGTTCCCCGAAGATAATCTTATAAAAGCCGTTATCACCGGGACGCGTTTTTTAGGATCGACAACCGTGATCGAATTGGATTGCGGCGGACTGAAGCTGGAAGCTTTGGTATTTCGCGTTGTCGGGCTGAACGTCGGCGACGAATGCATGGTCGGCCTGCCGCCGGACCGCATTCGCGTTCTCAAGGATTAGGCCGCGCAAGAAAGTCCGCAGTGGTAACGTCGTCATTTGGGTGGACCAACAGCGTTCCGGGTTCAAACGAATATCGTTTATTCGATGGCGTTAGGGCGTAAGCTGTTCCGGCCGGAACGGACCCAAACCGGTAAAATCCGAACGTGTTCGTAACCGCAGCAGCAGTTGTCGAACCGTCAAAACCAACCAGCCTAACGGATGTTCCCCGAACTCCTCTGCCAAATTCGTCGATAATTCGTCCGCCGATACTTGCCGGTGCGGCGGTCGGAGAGAGCGATTCGTTATAGACCACCAGCCCAAAATGCTGATCGGTCACATCGGCATTTCCGAGAACGCCATCGCCGTTCAACGCGGTTGCCGAAACCGTAACCGTGATCGGAGTTCCCGGTGCGATCCCGGCAGGCAAAAATACATTCTCAACATTGTCGTTCGAATTTGCCGAACCGCCCGTGACCGACACGCCGCCGCTGAATACATTTCCACGATAAGTATTCGCACCGACAGTCACCGTGAGATCGAGATTATTTACCAAAGCCGGATCGGACGCTCCCGGCGGATCGGTCCATACGAGCGTTACCCGCACGGGCTTTGTCGATAAGGCAACGACGCCTAGCAAGACCGAACTTTGTCCCGGAGCAGTCAGAGGTGTCGATTGATCGACATAACGCATCGGAACGCCGGTGTTCAGCATATTCGACATATCGATGCGGCCCCAACCTTCGATGCCATTTGGAACAGTCGCGGTGCTCGTTAGAAATCCGTTCATCTCGACTGCGCTGTTTATGACCGCAGCTTTTATCAAAGCCGGGCTCGGGTTTTGACCGAGATTTGTGTCCTTCCAAAACTGTGTAAATAGAGCGGCGGCCCCGGCAACCTGCGGCGCGGCGTGCGATGTTCCTGTACTCCAGGCGTGGTTAGCATCGAAGCACGAAGTGACGCTTAAGCAATTCCCTGCTCTGCCGCCAGTGATGTAAGAACCGGGAGCAACGATATCGGGTTTGATGCGGCCGTCGGCTGTCGGCCCTCGGCTCGAAGAATTTCTGAGGTCGTCGATATTATCGGCGTTCGCGGCACCAAACTCGGTTCTCAGATTCTCGGAGTTGCCGACAGTGATCAAATTCTTTGCGGCTTTCGGCCGTGTTAACGTGGTTGCTCCCGGGCCGCTGTTCCCGGCCGAGAAAACTAGTAGGAGCGGATCGATCGACGCAGCGGACGACGCATCACGGGTGAAGCCGTCATACATCGCAGCGTTCGAATCGTACGCGGAACTAAGACCGTTGCCCCAACTATTGTTCGATATTGTCGCCCTCACGCCGTTCGGTCCAGCTGTCGTGACCGCATCATTTACTGCCTGAGCTTCGGT
>Ga0193752_1001088_pt1 | contig 23624 bp, 15 predicted proteins | sample H1c1metaG_FD_144924 | JGI IMG/M metagenome (GOLD analysis project Ga0193752, IMG submission 144924) | Soil microbial communities from a riparian zone of the East river system, Colorado, United States - H1c1 | ecosystem: Environmental > Terrestrial > Soil > Riparian zone | place: USA: East River...
CAAAAGATACCGCACCAATGCAGTGCTGGATTTTTACCATTAAGCTCCCTTTTATACTTATTTAGGGCAGGAAATGTTATCTTAAAAAATATTTAGAGCACTTTAAAATATTTTTAATGCCCAATCGTCTTTTATAACATAGAAAGACGAAGCGATGACATTAGCCATAGAAATGACTGCAGAGCGTAATAAAAATATTACCAACACTATAAAATCAATAAGCAACCGTTTGTTTGGATTTATCAAACAAAGGGTGGCCAGCACCGAGGATGCGGAGGATATATTGCAGGAGGTTTTTTACCAGTTTGCCGGCAATACCGAACCTATTGAACAGGCTACCGGCTGGTTATACAAAGTTGCCCGCAATAAAATAACGGATAATTACCGCAAACATAAATTACCGCTTGCAGATGATGTCTTCAGTAATGCGGAAGGCGATGAAGATAATTTCAACTGGAAAGAGATGTTGCTGCCATCAGACTCAACACCTGAAACGGAATACCTGCGTAATATTTTCTGGGAAGAATTAAAAGCAGCACTGGATGAATTACCGGCTGCACAAAGAGATGTGTTTATACTAAATGAAATTGAAGGGGTACCTTTTAAAGATATAGCCGAACAAACAGGTGAAAGCGTGGCCACGCTTATCAGCCGGAAGCGTTATGCGGTACTGCATTTGAGAAGCCGCCTGTCGGTATTAAAAGATGAATTATTAAATTATTAAAATAAATTTTTATGAAGAAGATGGAACACAGGATAAAAAAAGGAGTACTATTTGTGCCCATTTTTATCGGCGGATTGTTTTTGTTTACCTGGATTATTATGCTGTTGTGGAATAACATTTTGCCGGGAGTTATAACAGGTGTAAAAGCCATTAGTTATTTCCAGGCCATGGGTATTTTGGTTTTAAGCAAGATACTATTTGGCGGATTTGGAAAAAGCCACAGCGGCGGCTGGCGCAACAAAGAAAAGTGGATGGAGATGAGAGAAAAGTTTTCCGGGATGACTCCGGAAGAAAGAGAAAAGTTCAAGGCAGAATGGAAAGACAAGTGCGGTGGACGTTGGGGTATGCGGCCTGCAAAAACAGATCCGCCCACCGATATAACTGTGGAGTAGATCAAAAAAGATCTCTTATTAACCAACTCGATATGGAAATTCTTGTTTTCAAAACCAACCTTACCAATACCAGGCATATTAAAAATGTAAGGCCTGCTTTAAACCAACATCCCTACATTAAAGAATGGAATGTGGACCTGCATGATTGTGACAAGATACTGAGAGTGGTTGCTGAAAATATTCCCGCTACAGAAGTGGAAAGTATTGTTTCTTCCGCAGGATATGTATGTGAAGAGCTGAAATGAGCCAGCAGAAAGGCTTTGTTTAAGTTTTTCCAGCTTTTAAGTCCCCCTTTTATTATTTTGAAGTTGGTTTTCATATATCTTTGTCCTTTCAAAACAAAAAAATTACATATGAAAACTTTATTTACATTTTTTACCCTTTTACTTGTTACCAGTAGTGCTTTTGCACAAAATGGAGACTATGATGAATTATTGCGTAAATCCCGCAGGGCAAGAACCACCAGCACCATTTTGGTAGCTACCGGGCCGGTCATTGCAGCAGGTGGTATTGGTACATTAATTTATGGCCTGGTTCAAAATGAATTGGGTGAAACGGATTATTATTATGACCAGAACGGAAACTACATAGAAATACCCGCAAAAAGACATACTACTGAAATTATTGTAGGTGCAGCAGGAACCGTAGTTGGTATAGCATTGGCTCTAACCAGTATACATTTTTCCAACAAGGCGAGCGATCTGAAACGAGAAGCCAGGAAAGCAAAATTAAAAGCGGGAACTGACCGGATAAATATTCCGGGTTTGCAAAATGGTTTTGCAAGTAACAAAGCAAAGCAATTTAAAATTTCATTGATGATCCCTTTGGGCAGATAATAAGACCAGGTATATTAAAAAGCCGTCCCGCCTGAGGCGGGACGGCTTTTTTTATGAGCATGACTTCACCAATTACATATTTCTCCTGTACTGCCCGCCAACAGCATATAATGCATTGGTAATTTGACCAAGTGAACAATACTTTACTGTTTCCATCAACTCAGCAAAAAGATTTTCGTTATTAACAGCAGCCTGCTGCAAACGTTTTAGCATCGCAGTGCTTTTAGCTTCATGCCGCTTGTGAAAAGCCTGCAGGGTCTTTATCTGGAATTCTTTTTCTTCTGTAGTAGAACGTATCACTTCAGTTGGTAAAATAGTTGGGCTACCTTTCTTATTTAAGAAAGTGTTTACACCAACAATAGGATATTCACCCGTATGTTTTAAGGTTTCGTAGTACAAACTTTCTTCCTGTATCTTATTACGCTGGTACATACGTTCCATAGCGCCCAATACTCCGCCTCTTTCTGTTAACCGTTGAAACTCGGCCATCACTGCTTCTTCCACAATATCCGTCAACTCTTCGATCAGGAATGCACCCTGGTTGGGGTTTTCATTTTTTGCAGTACCCAGTTCCCTGTTTATAATTAACTGGATAGCCATCGCCCTTCTTACACTTTCTTCAGTAGGCGTTGTAATGGCCTCATCGTATGCGTTAGTGTGTAAAGAATTGCAGTTATCATAGATCGCATACAAAGCCTGCAGCGTAGTACGAATATCATTAAAATCAATTTCCTGCGCATGCAAACTGCGGCCGGATGTTTGAATATGATACTTTAGTTTTTGAGAACGGCCGTTGGCTTTGTATTTATTCTTCATGGCTTTTGCCCAGATACGGCGGGCAACACGGCCAATAACACTATACTCCGGATCCATACCATTACTGAAGAAGAAAGAAAGGTTGGGTGCAAAATCATCAATGTTCATTCCGCGGCTTAAGTAATACTCTACATAAGTAAAACCATTTGCCAAGGTAAATGCCAGTTGCGTGATCGGGTTTGCCCCGGCTTCGGCAATATGATAACCACTGATACTTACGCTGTAAAAATTCTGCACAGCATTTTTAATAAAATATTCCTGTACATCTCCCATCAGTTTTAATGCAAACTCGGTAGAAAAAATGCAGGTGTTTTGCGCCTGGTCTTCTTTTAAAATATCGGCCTGCACTGTACCACGCACAGTTGCCAAAGCTTTCGCTTTTATCTCTTCGTAAATTGCTGCCGGTAAAACATCCTGTCCACTTAAACCAAGCAACCTTAATCCCAATCCATCATTTCCCCCAGGGAGTGCCCCAACCAGTTCCCCTTTTGCAGGAACGATCTCTTTACCATCTACACCAACATATTTCGGAAGAGAGTCAACAGTATATAACCCTTCGATCTTTTTATTTACTTCTTCCTTTAAGTTATTTTCCTGTATATATTTTTCGCATTGCTGATCAATAGCAGCGTTCATGAAAAAAGCAAGCAGTATCGGCGCAGGGCCATTAATTGTCATACTCACAGAAGTTTTCGGGTCGCAAAGATCAAAACCACTGTATAATTTTTTTGCATCATCCACCGAAGCAATGCTTACACCACTGTTACCAACTTTACCATAAATATCCGGGCGGTGATCAGGATCTTCACCATACAAAGTTACACTATCAAATGCAGTACTGAGGCGCTTTGCAGGTTGGCCAAGACTTACGTAATGGAAACGCCTGTTTGTTCTTTCGGGCCCACCTTCCCCGGCAAACATCCTCGTAGGATCTTCACCTTCACGCTTTAAAGGAAACACGCCGGCAGTAAAAGGAAATTCGCCTGGTACATTTTCCTGCAGCTGCCATTTTAAAATATCGCCCCAGTCTTTATATTTTGGCAAGATGACTTTTGAAAGCACAGTGCCTGATAAACTTTTGTAAGTAAGCGGCTGCTTAATTACTTTATCCCTTACTTTAAATTCATAGAATTCTTTTTTATATCGCTCAACAACTTCGGGCCAGGATTGAATGAGTTTTTTACATTCGGGATGTAATTGTTCTTCTAAAGAATTTTTTATTTTTTGTAATTCTTCTTTTGCAACCGCCGACAGGGTTATAACCGCTGTCGGAGTTGAAGCAGTTGCCAGGGTTCCGTCAAGCTGGTATAATTGTGTTGCAATGGTTGATTGCTCAGCAACCCAGCTATCATAAGCCGAAATGGTTTCAGCGATCTCGGCCAGGTATCTTACCCTTTTAGGTGGTATAATGGTTGACTGGCTGAATGTATCATTTGCGTGTGCATGATGCTCTATATCACCGGAAAATTTGACGTTGCATTTTGCTGCTACTTTTTCCATCAGCCTTTCAAACAGTTCATTTACACCGGTATCATTGAACTGTGCAGCAATGGTGCCGATGATCGGCAATTCTTCATCCTTTGCACTCCATAATGTGTGGTTGCGTTTGTATTGCTTGCGTACATCATGCAATGCATCCAATGCACCGGCCTTATCAAATTTATTTACACAAACCACATCTGCATAATCCAGCATGTTTATTTTTTCCAGTTGCGATGCTGCACCGTATTCAGGCGTCATCACATACATGCTTACATCTACATAATCAAGGATCGAAGCATCGCTTTGACCCACGCCTGCACTTTCTAAAATAATAAAATCATAATTGGCTGCTTTACAAATGTCAATAGCTTCCTGTACATACTCACTCAAAGCCTTATCGCTTTCTCTTGTTGCAAGGCTACGCATATAAGCACGGGGAGAAGAAATGGAATTCATTCTTATCCTGTCGCCCAATAAAGCACCGCCTGTTTTTTTCTTGGATGGATCAACAGAAATTACTGCGATCGTTTTATCAATATAAGTATTTAAAAAGCGCCGTACAATTTCATCGGTTACAGAAGATTTACCTGCGCCGCCGGTTCCGGTAATTCCTAATACCGGTATTTTTTTTGTTGATACCTGTGGATCATTATTTGCAGTTAATCCATTTTCTACATTAGTGATCTGCCTGGCGATTTTTCTTACATCGTTCACTTCGCCCAATGTCATGGCGGTTTTATAATCGCCATTTCCATTCAGGCTAAAGTCACATGTTTTAACCACATCCTCGATCATTCCTTCAAGCCCCATATGTCTTCCATCATCGGGACTGTAAATTCTTGTAATTCCATAATTGTGAAGTTCTTCAATTTCACTTGGCAGGATCGTTCCGCCGCCGCCGCCAAATATTTTTATGTGCCCGCAACCATTTTCATTCAGCAGGTCTTTCATGTATTTAAAAAACTCCACGTGCCCGCCCTGGTAACTGGTAATGGCAATGCCCTGTACATCTTCTTCAATGGCACATTCTACAATTTCGGCAACACTGCGGTTATGTCCCAGGTGAATGATCTCTGCACCTTTTGCCTGCATGATGCGGCGCATGATGTTAATAGCTGCATCATGTCCATCAAACAATGCAGCTGCTGTTACTATCCGTACTTTATTCTGAAGTGTGAATGCCATAAAATTCAGCAATTATTTTTTTGCCACCCATATGGGTATTAAGCAATACAATCGAATTGTAAAATTACTGATTATAGACTGGAAAAAAGAATAACGGTATTGAAAGGTTTACTCAGCTGTTTTCTTAAATAACCTCCCAACGTCAACCCAGCTGCCAATTGAAAAATTGAATTTACGGTAGTCAGCATAATTCTTTGCCATTAAAAAAGACAAGCCTCCCTGAACTTCAAAACGCAGACCGGGCAATCCTTTAAATCCAAAACTACTTACAGTGGCTGGCTCAAAGAACCATTTTGCCCTGCCGTTCAGGTTCTCCAGGTGATAGTCATCTAATTGCACGGCAGAATAGTTGGTTTTGATTTTACTGTAATTAATGCCACTGAACCTTATCGAAACTGAAGTGGTGAAGCTTCCTTTACTTTTAAAAAGAATGGCTGGCTGCAGGTAAATTTTTGTAATGTTTGCCTGGTGGTAATAAGAGCCTGTTTTATCAACATCGGTAAAGCTGAACCGGCCCAAACCGGCTCCGGCAAAAACCTGGAAGAAGGTAGTTTTATTATCATTGATCGGAAGGTAATAACCTAATCCGATCTCGGTAAGGTTCCTTTTATATTTTAAATTGGTACTATCGGGCCCGCCTTCGGTTTTTTCCCAACGATAAGCATGGCTGGCCTGTATGGCAAAATTATTGGTAACGGCTACTGCACCATGCAGGTCATAACCACGGCTGCGGTTATCAATCTCAACGCCCTCCTTCTTCTCCTGGCCAACAGCATTGGTGGAATAAACAGCGCCGATCTTGCTATCGCCTTTTTGAGTAAGCACGGGTACATTTTGTGCTGCAGGACTATAAATATGCCTGGGCGTATTGCAGGAAGCTAAAATGAGAAGTACGATTACAAGCAATAAAAGATCAAGTATATTTTTTTTCATAAAGGGTACTTAATTACGTCGTAATTACAGATTTCTTTTGGGGCTAAACCGCTGCATCGCTGTGAATAAAAAAATAGGTTATGATTGCATCCTGAATGTTAACGCAGCAAATTCTTCTACACTCAGGGCTTCGGCACGTTTTAAAAATATCTCATCCTGTAATACATCTGCAGGAAATAAACTTTTAACTGCATTACGCATGGTTTTGCGGCGCTGGTTAAAAGCAGTTTTAACCAATACCCAAAATGCCCTTTCGCTTTTGTAATCCAATGCAGTTTTTTTTCTTTTCATGCGTATAACACCGCTCTGCACTTTTGGCGGCGGATCAAAACATTCGTTTCCTACATCAAATAAATATTCTATCTCATAATAGGCTTGCATCAACACACTTAATACACCATATACTTTACTTCCTTCTTTGGATGCAGCCCTTTCTGCCACTTCTTTTTGAAACATCCCGATGATGCAGGGCACATCATCCTTCCATTCAAGTATCTTAAATAAAATCTGTGTAGAGATATTATAAGGAAAATTACCGATCACGGTAAAAGGCTCGTCGAAAGGTTTTTCCATATCCAAAAAACTCTGGTGAATGATCTTGTCTTGCAGCGTTGGATATTTTTTTGAGAGGTACACCACTTTTTCTTCATCCAGTTCCACCGCTTTAAAATTGATGCCAGGCAGGTTCATCAGGTGTTTGGTTAAAGCGCCGGCACCGGCACCAATTTCAAGCAGGTTGGTAAAACCATCTTCTTTTAAAACATCAATGATCCTGTTAATAACATTGTCATCTTTTAAAAAATGCTGGCCCAGGGATTTTTTATGAGTGTACATGGCTGCAAAAGTAGCGTAAAAAAGCCCCTTCGCAAGAAGAGGCTTCATTTCAAGGCTATAATCATCAATTGTGTATAATGATCTTCTTCGCGGTTACATTTCCATCCGCTTCTATCTTAAGTATATATAAACCGTTGGGGTACCTGTTCATTTGGTTAAGCTGAATATTGTTGAATCCCCTAACCAGTTTTTGTTTTTCTCTTAGAATAATTTTACCGGCATTATCGATCAGGCAAACGGCTGCTTCACCAGCTTTATCTGCATACATTCTTATTACAACATAATGTTTTACCGGGTTGGGAAGAATGCTTATTTCAATATTGGCTGTATTTTTTCTTACGCTGATAATATTGCTGTATTTTATTTCTCCTGATCTGCCAATTACTTTTAGGCGGTAATAAATGATGCCACTGTTTACATTGGTAATATCATCTGTTGCCGAAAATCTTTGCTGCACCTGCAATACAACTGGCCCGTTCACAGTTGTCGTTTTAATAAAATCTACACCATTCACACTTCGTTCAATTTCGAACCGGTCAATTTCTTTTTCTGCAATGATGGTCCATTTCAATAAAACATTGTTGTTGTTTTGTGTGCCTGTAAAATTCAGGAACTGAACCGGTAAAATAAATCCTACAAAACGCCAATCCCTGTCTGTTTGAGATAGTAAGGTTTTTTGAACAGTTGTCCTGGAACCAGGGGTTGCATCGCCCAGGAAAGAGCCTAAATTGCCCATCCGGTAAGAAGTACCCTTGATGTTGGTAACAGAGTTTAAAGAATCAAAACGATTATCCAAACCATCCCCATCAGTATCAATCCCTGTAAGGGTTACATTGTCATCCAATATTCCATTCAGGTTAAAATCATTTCCTTCCACAATATCCAACAGGCCATCACTATCAGTATCGGTATCCCTGTAATCAGGTGTTCCGTCAAGATCATGATCATAAACATAAATACCAGAACCGCCAAAGCCAATAAGGTTATCATACGGAAGATACAATCCATCTCCATCCAGGTCTGTTAACTGGGGCAACAGGTTACCCAGTGTTGTCTGTCCTTCTATATTATCCGGTATACCATCCTGGTCTGAATCAATGTCCAAGTAATCGGGGTATATATCACCATCTGTAAACCGTAATGCCAATGAAGGCAATGCAGCCATAACTGTTGACCAGCCATTGGTTCCAATGGTTCCATCAATGATACCGTTATAATTGGCATCTGCAAAACCTGCTTCTATCACATCTGCAATACCATCGCCATCCGCATCCAGGTCGTATGCATTAGGCCTGAAGTCGCGGTCTTTATTTTTAAATGGAAAATCATCTGCTCTTCCATTAACGGGCGAAACATCAACACCGGTAAACAATAATCCATTGGTCAATTCATAGCTATCATGCAAACCGTTACCATTGGCATCAATAAAACCATCGGGTTTACCATCGTTATTTGTATCCGGTACCCCAGTTTCAATTGCATCGGGAATACCATCATTATCACTATCAAGGTCAAGATAATTTGCAATACCATCCCCATCAAGATCCTGTGCTCCCAGGCCATTGCCTGAGCTGTTCACGCCCGAGTTATTGGCATCTACATTTTGCGAAAAGCCATCGTAATCAGTTTCTGTAAAATTGTCGATGATGCCATCACCGTTGGTATCTACACCATAAGATTCCACCACATCCGGTATGCCATCGTTATCACTATCCCTGTCGTATTGATTGGGTAAACCATCCTTGTCTTTATCAGATGCATCATTTACGCCATCTCCATTCGTATCAAGCCATGCTATCCAAAAACCGGTATCCTGGAAATTAGGAATACCATCATTATCCGAATCGGCACCCCAATCAAAATTGTCATTATAACCATCGCTGTTGTGATCTATATACCCTGCGTAGAGCGGGTTGTTCCAGTTAGGTATTATAATGCCGGCAATTGAAAGCGGGTTATTAAATTCCACATAATCCGGTATGCCGTCATCGTCATCATCAATATCGGGACAAAGGGTAATGATAACCTGTATCCTTGCTGTATCGGAACAACCGGCGCCACTGTTAAAGTAAGCCCAGTAAATTCCTGAAGAAGTAACCGCAATAGCGGGATTGTACATGTTTGCCGGTATAAAAGGCATGCCCGAATAAAATGTGTAACCTGCATATTTTACTGATGGCAGCATAACACTTGCTACCGGGCAATGCACAACCAGCAACGTATCTTTTGGGCTAAAACATGAGCCGGATACCGGTGAAATTACCGGGCCTTTTATAATACACCCTGCAGTACTAACACCGCTTGAATCATATAAAACATTTCCTGATCTTTTACCATTGTAACTGATCCTGGCTTCATTTCTTAATGCTCCGGAGCAGGATAAAATCTCGCAGGAAGAAGCAGTAGCAACATTGAACTGGATATTGCCGCTAACACCGGGACCTATATTACCACCGGTTGCAGCATTTGCCAAAGTGCCTACCCGTAAAACAACACGGTTATTGGTAAAATCATACTCTGCCTGGTCGTCGCCGGCTGCATCTGTTTTAGCAACACCATTTATTCTTATACTGCCAGGTAAAAATGTAGAGCCTAAAGGAATGTTATCATAAATGATGGTGTTGGTACTGGAGTCGTTGCCTACATTATTATAATTTACCTGGTACCTGATACTATCGCCGGGAAAAAGCGAACCTCCGTTTATGTCTGTAGCCGTTTTATCAAAAACAAAAGCAGGATTATATTGCGTAATAGACGTTGTTAGTACGTGTACAAAATAATTTTCTCCGGGTGATGAGAACCTTACCGTAGCAGAAGTTTGGTTATTGGATAAATTTACGTTGGATGTATTGGGAAGATCAAAAATAGATGCATCGTAACCAAGCGTATTATTAAACGCAGGATTACGGGTAGTTACAATACTGCTCTTGTAAGATATTTTACTGTTCCATGCATCGTTGGTATTATTGAACGGCACTGTAGTTGTAGCAAGATTATAAAAAAACGGCGCCCCGTTTTGTTTAAAAGAAAAAGAATCTGTTGAGTTTCTGTCACCATCATACACAACTGATCCCAACTCGCAACTTACCGGCCCGGATGGTGGCGTTAAAAATCCGTTTATGCTGACATCAACCGCAGGATCGCCCTGGTTAACAATTACGCTGCCATCAAAAACAGTCAGGTTTCGTGGCAATAAAGATGCATTTGAATAGGCTATAACGATCGTCCACCCGCCACAGGCATTGCCTATACCAATGGGCCCAACTACATTACCAACAGTATACGTACCATTGGCATTTGTGCTGTTGATAAGCGAAGTGATGTCCGCAAAACACAGGTACCCGGTATGTGGCAAGCCCGGTGATTGCGCTGCACTATGCTGATCTGTTTGGGTGGATGTTATAGTTTGATAATTAGCGCTGCCGGGAATTTTGAATTGTACAGCATTGTAGGCGCCTGTTATCCAGCTGGTATTAGTACCATTGTTTCCCTGGTCGGCACCCCAATATAAACCTGCAAATAAAACCTCGTTACAGGTTGTTGGAATGGCAAGATCAGCTGTTGATGAATTGTAAGTACCATTATTACTTAATCCCTGCACTTCCAGGTCAAAAGACATATCAGTAGAAGTAGTTGTTCTTAAATGTACTTCTACTGCTATCGTGTTTACTCCGGCAGTAAAATAGGTTGGGCTTAAATTAACCGATACGGCTTCTGCTGCGCCGGGTGTTATACCTGATGATGCCAGTGAACCATAAGTGATAGTTCCCGTTGGCATGTTATTTCTAACCCTTTCAACGCCGTTTACATAAACAACAATGCCATCATTGCGTAACATATTCAGCTGGATAGTTTGAAATGTTGTTGATAGTTCGGCTGCTGTAAAACTTACTGTGTTGCGATAATAATAGGCAGCGTATTTTGTTCCGGTAGGCACACAAACCGTTCCTCCGCCACCGGACGGAATACAGGTTGTTTGCGAAGAACTAAAACCATATTTACCTGTCCCGTTTACAGGAGAGCCACCGGTGTTCCATAGCCCCGTTAAAGTATAAGCTGATTGTATCCAGATATTTCCGCCACCGTCATTTGTGGGGGCTGTGCCTCTTGCAAAATAACTCCAGGTGCTTGCAAAAGGTAATTTAACTATTGTGTAATTATCTACATCAATATTGATTCCCGATCCTGCATTATTTTTTGTTGTACCTGCCGGGGGAGTCTCTCCTGTTCCCGGGCTACCTGATCCCACACCTGAAGTAGAAATGATACTGTTTGATACATACACTATATTACCCTTAACAGAAGGATTGTAATACCTGGCTGCAAACGGGCGTATGACCTGTGCACCTGCTCCAAAAGCAAATAACAGCAATACAATAAGTATGCGTAAAGGTATTTTCATAGTTAGGGATCGTCGGACTTCTCAACAAAAAAATAAAAGCGGCAACTAAAAAATTTTTGACATTTTTATAAAAAATTTTTTGATGTCCTGCATTTTGTAATACAAATTCTACACAACAGCTCAAACTCGTACTACAAGCGGCTTACATCGTATATATAAATTGAAAATTTTAGTACACCTGTCTACCGCATCCAATAGTAACGTAGTATTTAAAAAAATTATTACAAGAGATATTAAGCCTGAATGCAATCCATGATCCTGCAGAAGTAAAAAAGCCCCTTCCGTTTAGAAGGGGCAATTATTGAAGGGGGTAATTTTTTTGCGCTATTAATGCAGCAGCACCAGTTTTTGTGTGATCACTTCATCATTCACAAATACCTGCAGCGAATAAGTACCATTGCTATATTTTTTCAGGCCGGTAAGCTGCAGGATATTGCTGCCCCTGCCTGCTTTTTGATCCTGGCGTAAAACCATCCTGCCTGCCTCATCGATAAGGCGTATGGTTACTTCCGATTCTTTTTCAGCATAGAAGCTGACGGAAACATAATCATTTGCCGGGTTAGGCATTATGCTTAACAGGACTTTGGTTTGATGCCTGCGTATAATAAGGATATTACTGTATTGTATCTCGCCGGCTTTACCAATAACTTTGATACGATAGTAGATCACATCTTTGGTTACGCTGCTAACATCATCTGTAAAAGTGAAGGTCTGTTGTTCATTTAATTTTACAACCTGCGTGACCGTTCCTGTTTGTATAAAATTCCTGTTGTCTGTACTTCGTTCCACTTCAAAATGATCAACCGGGGTAGTGGCAATGATCGTCCAGCTAAGCGGTACTTTATTTGTCTGTAACTGGCCTGCAAGTTTTACAAACTGAACCGGTAATACAAAACCTACAAAACGCCAGTCGCGGTTTGTTTGAGGTAACAAGGTTTGCTGAACAGTAGCTCTTGATCCGGGTGTTGCATCTCCGCTATATGAACCGCCATTGCCCATCAGGTAGGATGTTCCTTTTACATTGGTTGTTGAGTTTAAAGAATCATACCGGTTATCAAGGCCATCGCCATCTGTATCAATACCGGTAGGCGTTACCAGGTCATCGGGTATTCCATTAAGGTTATAATCGTTTCCTTCTATACGGTCAGAGAGGCCATCGGCATCTGTGTCCATATCACGGTAATCAGGCGTTCCATCTCCATCATGATCATAAGGTGTTATACCAGTACCTCCGTAAGCTGCAGGCTGGTTATCATAGGGAAGCATCAAACCATCGCCATCAGCATCCGTTAAGGTTGGCATTGCATAAGCCGCTGTTGATATGCCCTCTATATTATCGGGTATACCATCTTCATCCGAATCAATATCCAGGTAATCATGACTACCAATGCCATCCGTATTTCTTAAATTCAATGCGGGCATTACTGACACTGTTGTTGACCATCCATTGGCTCCTATCACACCATCAACAATACCATTAAGATTGGCATCGGGCAAGCCTGCTTCAATTACATCAACAATACCGTCTCCATCACTATCCAGGTCGTATGCATTGGGACGAAAATCCATATCCAGGTTTTTATTCGGATAATTATCTGCCCTTCCATCAGCAGTAACATCTGCACCTGTCATTAATAATGCTGTTAAATTGATATAACCATCATGTAACCCATCAGTATTTGCGTCTACAAATCCATCCACTTTACCATTGTTATTGGCATCAGGTGCACCTGCTTCAACTATATCCGGTATACCATCATTATCACTGTCAAGGTCTAAGAAGTTGGGCATAACATCACCATCTAAATTGGGCAATCCCAATCCTATGCCTGAATTATTGGCACCGGTAGCATTCGGGTCAACATTTTGCGATAACCCATCACCATCTGTATCTGTAAAGTTGTCTATTCGTCCATCTCCGTTTGCATCCACACCGTTTGCCTCCACCACATCGGGAATTCCGTCGTTATCACTATCCAGGTCAAACATGTTTATCCTTCCATCCAGGTCAGTATCAAATCTGTCATCGATACCATCCGGTACACCCAAAGGGCCGCTTAGATCGATCCTTCCGGGATAAGTAGCATCCAGGTAATTTGGAATTCCATCATTATCTGAATCGCCATCTCCCTGGAAATTATCGTTGATGAAATCATTATTATAATCTACATAGCCGGCGAAACCGGTATTATAACCATTAGCCACAGCCGCTGCAATATTGCTCTCAATATAATCCGGTATGCCATCTTTATCTTTATCTATATCACAACTTATATTTACGGTTATTGATTGTGCAGGAGTTGTATTACAGGTTCCTTCTGCCCGTACATAATACGTGGTATTTACTGCAGGTGTTACTGTAAGCGTATCACCCGATCCTATGAATGTACCTCCGGGGCTGCCCGTGTACCACCTCCAACTGGCACCCACTCCCAATGTTCCTCCTGTCCGGTAAACTTTTACAGAAATACCGGGACAAATATTATTTTTATTCCGGCCTGCCGACGTTGCAGCAACAGATGGTGTTTGTCCGTTTAGTTTTACACCCGGTGAAGTAGACCGGCAAATTGGAATAGCAATACTACCTTGTGCCGCAACAATCAGCCTGTAAAACTTACCGGTGTCAGCAGCCAAAATTGGATAAATAAGATAAGTGGATGAAGTTGCTCCGGGTATATCGGCCCAGGGGCCGCCTACTGCATTTGCTACCTGCCATTGATGATCTTTCGGGCCCGGTAAAACAGTAGAGTCCGCTAAGGTTCCAACAAAGCGCACACTATCTCCCAGGCATCCTGTTAAAGAGCTGGTATTTACAACAGGTAAGGCGTCGCAACTTCCGTAAACGATATCATCCAGCACAAAATCATTTCCACAACCACCGGATGCATAATTCACAATTTCCATGATCAGATTAGAATAGCCCTGGGGCATGGTCCAACGGTATCCAAATTGTGTCCAGGTTGAATTGGTTGTAATAAGAGTTGTAGTATCTTCTACAGCCGTTAAGCCGGTAGTAATATCCCTGAATTGAACTTTGAATTTGGGGTACCTGAACCCACCCAATGCATCACATGTATTTTGATAAACGGTGTTAAAAGGAAATGCCGTCCAGAAAGAAAACGAATATTGTCTTCCGGGGCATGAGGTTGGTAAAGTATCCCTGAATATGATCCTTGGAGGTGCATCTCCATTCACTATCAGCATTCTTCCTCCACCTGTATGGTCGGTTAAAGAAGTGAAATTTGCCGGGTTTGCATTGATCGCATTATTGGTTATAGCGAATGTATTATTTGCAATGGGCTGTGTTGTAGTTCCTGTATATGTATTGCTGGAAGTGTTGGGAGATGTTGGCAAAGTAGCCAAAAGCCCCGAGCCACCAATGGCGCCTGTACCAAAATTCTCTGTATACAATACTGAGGTGAGTGTAGCGCATGCACTGTTTATTGGATCAACCGCAATTAAGAATGGAGTTGGTGTTGCTTCACCCAAATCATCAGGTTTATCATTCTGGTTCAGATCGGGCACACTACCATTGGTTGAAGAATCTCTTAAAGGAACATTTTTGTAGCCATTGGCAAATCCTATTGCACTGTTATAATATACCACACCCTGTACAACACTTGAGATCCTGCAATTTACCCGTATGGTAAAAGTGCTGCTGTCAACCGGGTAGTTAGGTAAATTCTGACCTGTAAATTGTAACAACCTGGCATCCGTAGTGCCGTTATATCCTATATTTAAAGCTATACCCGGTGGAGGCGGTATGGTAAGCATAGTGGTAGTTACATTAGATACATTACCTACGCCATTAATTTTGCTTAAACTATCATATACCTGTAAATTGGTGAGCCTGGTGGTTCCGTAATTTTTAATAACGATATCGTAAGCAACATTATACACCCCCGGTGAGCCGGCATAGCTAATAGAAACTAATCTTTTAGCAAGGCCCAACCCTGATGATATCTGCGACATATCTGTTGATTGCACGCCCTTATTTAACAGGTAGGTATAGTTAACAAAGTTTGTATCACCATTTACCGGGTCGATCCTTCGATAAATACAGCCCGGCGAAAATGACGAGATCAGGTCTCCGTTTCCGTATGCCAAACCCACCAGGCTTGTGGCTCCTGCTGGTCTTTGAACGGTATCAATAAAAGTAGAAGTAATATGGTGGCCCGGGGCTCCGTAACTGCCATAATCCGGTGTAAATAATTTATTATCGAACACGTAGTACATCTGCCCGTTTGGCATTAATGTAATATCCCCGCTTCCTACATTATACATGGTATCGCCTACACCACCTGCCCCAGCTATCAGGTCAAGTGTGTCGGGTATGGGATCGATAACTTTTGTTACAAAATCAAGCCTGCGCAACCTGGATTTATAAGGTGAAGGAGGATTGCTGAATTCCAGCTGCCATGCATTACCGAGGTTATCAAAACTTATACCTCCGATATCAAAAACAAAACTTGCCAATGTATCTTTTAAGTTAGCAGCAGCAGGATTATTAAAGGAAACTGTAGAAAATGTTGTATCGGGATCCCATCTCCAAACATAGGTCTTTAATGTTCCGGAAACAGCGCCGTTATAATCGGTCCACAAATAATATAACTTACCATCTTTAGGATTAAATGAAACACTTGCAGCAAAGATGGTAAACCGGTCCCTGTGAGTTATGCCAGATCTTACATAAGTACTGTTGCCTACCCTTAACCTGGGGAAATAGGCATTCTTTAAAGTGCTTCGTGATAAATTAGGAGATATATAATTGAAGAAGTAAAGAGAGTCGTAGCTGTAGGCCCGGTCCCCGCTGGTTGGATGCTGGTACAATAATGTGGCTCCCGTAGTGCTTCCGCATCGTTCCCTGCCAATACTAAACGGCAAAGCGTAGGTTGCAGGTTGTGCCATCACATCGGCATAAAGACAGAGAACTAATGAAAAAAATAGTAGAAATTTTTTCATAGGAGTTTCGGTTTGGTATATTATCCGGATAATACTTTCACATTAAAAGGATAATACTTGTGGTATATTGAATCTGCCACTTAAAGTAACGCTCATATTCTCCGGGTTAGTATATTGTCTTTAACCCCTCATAACAGATTTTACAAACTATGCTGCAACTTTTATTTTTCTCTCATACGCAATAGCTTGTCTTATAATTGAATGCTTGGAATTGGATCATTATTTTTTTTAAAAAAAATAATGATGATTTTTATACACAACTTTTATTACATCGCCGGATACGTAGTTTCACTGCGGCTTTTGCATGCTTACGGTTGTTTTTACGTAGAAAACCCTGTTAAAATACCATTTCCAAAAAACAAACAATATCAACAAATATTTAGGCGTTAGTAATTAACAACAGCCTAAAGAAATTAAATCCGCTCTATGAAGAAACTATACTTTCTACTATCAACAATATGTCTTTACAATCTTTGCGCAGCACAACTTACAGTTACCGGGTTTGCAAATAATTCAACCGTATGTTCGGTTAATTCAACAACCATTACTGCATCTGCAACGCCTGTAACTTACGGTGTAACAGCTATACCCAATGCATTAATTGCCGATTATGGAATTAATATACTGGCAGATGCCGGCGTAGCAGTTACTTCTTTCACAGTTGGAAATTTAAACGATTGCAGGTGGGATAATATTCCAATCCCTTTCACTTTTACTTATTATGGAAGTCCATTCAGTACGGTTAATATCAGCTCAAATGGCTGGGTAGGTTTAGGTAATACCAACTCTACAACAACAGGTGTAGGTTTTGCATTGCCAAATGCAGGTGCACCAAATAATGTTATACATGGAGTAACGGCTAACCTTACCCTGGCAGCTTCCGGTACTTTAGAATATTTTACAGATGGCAGTGCCCCGAACAGAACATTTATTATCAGTTACCAGGCTGTTCCTTTTTTCAGTGGTGGCGGAACAACAACTTTTCAAATTCATTTAACAGAAGGCAGCAATATAGTTGAGATACATACTACCAGTTGCACCAATACTAGTTTACCAAAAGCACAGGCTATTGAAAATCCTACAGGCACTGTGGCAGCAGTTGTAAGCGGCAGGAACAATACTACCGACTGGACAGCTACCGGTTTTACAAATGGTTACCGCTTTACACCGGATGCAATAAATTTCACCTGGTCGCCAAGCAGTACTTTAAGCAGCTCTACCGGTTCGGTAGTAACTGCTACACCAATTGTAACCACCACCTATACCATCAATGCTGTCAATCCTTCCAATGGTCAAACAGGCAGCAATACAGTTACTATAACGGTTGACCCGGCTTCATTTATACTGGCCGGTACAGCAGGCGGGGCTTCAGTTTGTCAAAACATCAGTATAGGAGGCCCGGGTACAAATTACCGCGACGGGAATTGCAATTTAATAGCTAACATTACCCCATCAGGCGGAAGCCCTGTTTCAAATTCAATAAATAGCTGCGTCCAGGTTGATCTGAATGCTACAAAAAGAGGAACATCAGATCTGTATGCTTCCAGGAAATATGATATAGAACCGCTTGTAAATCCTGCAACATCCACTGCGACTATTAAACTCTATTTTCTACAAAGTGAATTCACTGATTTTAACAGCAGGGCAACCGATAGCGGACACAGGTTTTTACCGACCGGTCCTGCAGATGCAGTAGGTATCAGCAATCTTGTATTAAGACAGTTTCATGGCACGGGTACCAACCCAACAAATTATACCGGGTCGTATGTTGATCTTACAACAGCAACGGCTGGCTTTACCGTGGTTTGGAATGCAACACAAAGCTGGTGGGAAGTAACCGTTCCGGTAAATGGATTTTCAGGCTTTTATATGACAAGTGCTAAAATGGGCGCCTTAAGCATAAAGCTTACTTATTTTAAAGGAACGCAAACAGGTAAAAAACACTTTTTAAGCTGGAAGGTAGTTTGTACATCGTCAGAAGCTAAGTTTGAACTGCAACGCAGTTCCGATGGATCGAACTATACATCGATATATGCATTTGCTGCCAGTAAGGAAAGATGTGAGAACCCTTTTGACTTTACAGATGCAGCTCCCGCAGATGGAAAGAATTATTACAGGCTTAAGATGATAGATGTGGATTCAAAAGTTAATTACAGCCATACTGTATTGCTTACACAAAAGAGTGGCCGTTTCGACCTGATATCGATCAATCCAAATATTGTTAAAAATGAAACAGCTGTTTTAAAGATCGATGCTTTTGAAAAACAAACCATCACCATTGTAGTAAGCGATTTTACCGACAGGGTAATTCAACAACAAACTGCATCATTACAAACCGGCTTAAACCAAATTACTTTACAAACAAGCAACCTGCCTGCAGGTATATATAATGTAACGGCTTATTCAAACAATGCTAAGCCTAAAGCGCTTAAACTGATTAAGCAATAATAACAACCCCCTCCGCCCCCCAAAGGGGGAACCTGGGTGTCTGATACTTGGCAGTGTCTACTAAAGAAAACCGCCTCATTTAAAAAAATGAGGCGGTTTTTTATTGCCTGTTAAGATAAGGTGTTTTTAAGATTGGATTGTCCTAACGACATTGGAAATGTATAATACTAAAACATTGGGTTTGAAGATTAATGTTTTTAAAGGAATAGTATATAATAGCATAAATTTACCTGTTGTGTGTCACCTTATTTGACACAGTCTGCTAACTCAGGTAGGACAAACCCTAATAAATTAAAAGCTAATGAATATTTTAAAATTAAACAACGGCAAGGTTGAGTTACGCAAAGACAGCGGCTCTTTAATCAGGACAATTGGTAATGGTGATGCAGTTGATGCAGACATTAACAATGACGGTTCATTAATTTTAGTTACGACAGTAAAAGGTAAAGTTGAACTTCGTAAAGAAAGTGGCTCATTAATAAGAACAATTGGAAACGGAGATGCAACAGGTGCAAAGTTTAGCGGTTCAGACATTTTAGTAAAAACAGTAAAAGGCAAAACGGAACTTCGAAAAGAAAGCGGCTCATTAATAAGAACAATCTAACCAACCTAAACCTTATGTCAAGTGGATTTGTAACGCCAATAACAATTAAAGAAGCAATAGACAATATTGTTGACAGGACTTATCTTTTACCAGCCATTCAAAGAAAATTTGTTTGGAGTAGCGACCAAGTAGAAGTTTTATTTGACAGCATTATGAGGAGTTATCCAATTAACTCATTTATGCTTTGGGAAATAAAAGAAAACAAAATAAAAAATGAATTTAAGTTTTACCAATTCCTTACAGAATATCGCCAGTTCTTTAAGGAAGACAATCCGGATATTGATACAAAAGGTTACAAAGACTTCTACGCTGTAATTGATGGGCAACAACGACTAACAAGTTTATACATTGGGCTTAAAGGTTCTTACGCTTATAAACTACCGAGAAAATGGTGGTACAATAACGAAGGAAATATTCCAACAAGACACTTATATTTAAACCTTGCTCAATCACTGCCTGACGAGAATGAAAGGCAAATGATTTACGACTTTCAGTTCTTGACAAAGCCTGAATATGAACATAAAGCTAATGACGACAATAATCTTTGGTACAGAGTAAACGATATTCTTACTTTCAAAACCATTGAAGAACTTGATACTTTCATTGACAATAAGGGTTGGCTTACAAAAACATTTACAAAGCAAACAATCAGAAAATTATACAAAGTAATCTTTGAAGAAAAACTGATTAACTATTATCTTGAGAAAACTCAGGAAATTGATACTGTTTTAGATATTTTCATCCGTACAAATAGTGGTGGCGAGCCATTAAGTTTTTCGGACTTACTTATGTCAATTACTACTGCACATTGGAAATCAGATGCAAGAAAAGAAATACCTGATGTTGTAAACAAAGTATTTGAAATAGGCAATCCTGGATTTTTAACCAGTAAAGATTTTGTCTTAAAAACCTGCTTAGTTTTATTCAACGATAACATAAAATTTCAGGTTAGAAACTTTGACCAAAGCAATGTAATTGTTTTTGAAGCTCATTGGGACAGAATAAAGAAAAGTATTACAGAAGCATTTACCCTTCTTTCAAATTTAGGATTTAACAATCAAAACCTACGAGCCAAAAATGCTGTAATTCCGATAATCTATTACATATTTCACAGAGGAATTGAAAATGAAATAAATAGCCCAATAAAATTCAAAGAAGACAAACAACTTATTAGGAAATGGCTTTGCCTATCACTATTAAAAGGTGTATTTGGCAGCCAATCTGATACAGTTTTGGCTGGACTAAGAAAAGCCATAAAAGCAGAGTTGGCAGACACCACAAAGCAGCCTTGCTTTCCTCTTGACAGAATAAAAGAAGAATTTAAAACAAATCCTGCAAAAAATCTTTCGTTTGACAATGAATTGATCGAAGGACTTTTGACAACTCAAAAAGATGCACCTGACTGCTTCCCTATTCTTTCTTTAATCTATTCGCATTTAAACTTTGGCAATCAAGATTATCATAAAGACCATTTGCATCCGGCAAGTTATTTCTATAATCTAAAGCGACAGAGTTTTACATCTGACGATGACTTTGCATTTTATAATGACTCTGCAAATTGGAACGCTATTGCAAATCTTCAATTACTAAATAGCACTTTAAATATATCAAAGCAGGACACAGCTTTGCAAGATTGGGTTATAAAAAATAATATTGACAAAGTGAATCAGCTAATTCCTAACATAAGCCTTGACATTGCTGACTTTAAGACATTTATTGCTGAACGTAGAGAGTTACTAAAAACAACACTTAAACAACTTGTAACCTGACAGCGAAGAATGTCCCGTCCTGGAATAGGTTGATTACAAAATCAGCCAAAAATAAATTACCGCTATTTTTTTGCAGCATAATTCCAAATGAAACCCCCGCATAAAAATTCCTCTTGGGCGCTGCATTATAATAATGGCCTCCGGCAGCATTGATATCGTTGCCGGGGCTATAGGTTTCATTTAAAATATAGTGACTATCGGGATGACGAACACAAGCGTACTTTTATGACAAAATAGCACAAAAAGATGAATCTGTTTGATTTTAACGATAGGTTTCCAAATGAAGCGGCTTGCGAGAATTATTTAAGGTTGAAGCGTGAAGAAGAAGGTATTGTTTGTACAAAGTGCCATCTGTCAAAGCACTACTGGGTTGAATCTTTGAAAAGATGGAAATGTGCAAACTGTGGGATGACTGAAAATTTGAAGGCAGGCACAATGATGGAAAAGACAAAAGTTTCTTTGAAAGTATGGTTTCAGGTTATTCACTTAATGACCAGTACCAAAAAAGCATTTTCAGCACTTGAAATACAGCGGCAAATTGAGCACAAGTTCTATGAGCCGATTTGGTACATGATGCAGAAAATTCGTATCACAATGGGCAAGCGTGATGCACGATACAGGTTGCAGGGAGATATTGAAATTGATGATGCCTTTTTTGAAACAGTTGATTTGCCAAAGGAAATGCTTTTAGGAGGTATTATAACAGAAATGGAAGTTGAGAGTTTTGCAAAGGGAGGTATGTTGACCAGGGGTAGAGGTTCTGAAAGGCAGTCAAAAGTATTGGTAATGGTTGAATCAGTACCAAACCCAAAGCAAGAGAACCCACACAAAAAGAACAGGATAATGGGCTTTGCAAAAATGATCGTGATGGATGACTTGTCGGGTAGTGGAATTAACTATGTGGTAAAAGAATCCATAAGCCCCAGTTCAATAGTGATAAGTGATGGTTACAGGGGATTTTCGGGGTTAAGTGAAATTGTTGAGCAACACAATGCAATGGTTGTTCCGCAAAAGGAAGCACATATAAAATTGCCTTGGGTACATACCGTAATTGCTAATTCGAAAAGGAATCTCTTAGGTGTGCATCATTCCATAGGTAAAGGATTTTTGCAAAACTATCTTAATGAGTTTGTTTATAAGCTGAACAGGAGGACGTTTGAGAGTGATTTGTTTGACAGAATGATAGTAGCAGGGGCGCATGATACTTGGTATTAAATTAGTTCTTTTAAATATATTTTTCATTATTTTAGCTATAACTAAAACTACTGTTATGGCTGAAATAATTGAAACTGAAAACTCTCATAAGAAAGGAGCAGACTTTGAAATGCTATTTGCTGAATTTATGAAAAGTGATTTAAAATGGGACGGTTATGTTATTCGTTCCCAGCAAAAAGGTAAATCAAATAGCAGAGGGGCAAATGTAGATGTAATTGGTAAGCGAAAAGATGATAGAGGCAGGAAGCTATATAATCTTGGATTTATTTCTGCAATTATCGGAGCAGCTTTAGTGATATTTTCACTCATTGACGATACTGATGAAATCTTTTTATGGGGCGGTATGATATTCTTAGGCTTGGGTATTTTATACATTGCTTTTAGTGGTGATTTGCATCAGGAACATGCGTGGGTTGAGTGCAAGAATTTGAAAGGTAAAGCCACCATTGAACAAATGAGAAAGTGTATTGAGGAGCATAAAGATTATGTGGCTACAAGTGATAAAGAATACAAGTTTGTGAGAAAATATTTTGTATCGGCATCCGGTTTTGTAGAAAACGCTTTGAAACTTGCAATGGATAACAATGTTACCTGTTATGAGTATAATAAAAATGAAAAATTTGAAGAAGTAAAATATTGGAAATAAAAAAACATTTAAAATGAAAACACCATTTACTGAAGATCAAAAAAAACGTGTACGAGGCATCATTGCAGGTACAGCAATGATGGGATTTACATTGGGGTTCATAATTGCAATGGCAATGAGCAAGAAACGAACTGATAAGTTAGAAGCTAAAATCTTCAAGTTAGAAGGATGGCAATAATTGAAACAAATTTTAAAAATAGGGGTAACAAGCCAAAATGACTGTTAACATTTCATTTGTGTTTGTCATCCCTGTAAGTGTTTAGTAATTCGGTAACAGAATAAGCTTTTTTCATCTATAATGCTTTACCCTTTTTTTGACAAATTTTCTTTAGCTATAGAGGCTACAAAAATTTGTCAAAAAACATTTACTCATTTC
>Ga0193752_1001089_pt1 | contig 23617 bp, 20 predicted proteins | sample H1c1metaG_FD_144924 | JGI IMG/M metagenome (GOLD analysis project Ga0193752, IMG submission 144924) | Soil microbial communities from a riparian zone of the East river system, Colorado, United States - H1c1 | ecosystem: Environmental > Terrestrial > Soil > Riparian zone | place: USA: East River...
CTACCGGCTGGCCAATCTGGCCCTGTCAGAGCATTATCAGATACCGGGCCTTCCTTACAAATACCCAGTGCCCGGAGAGATGCATGTAATAAAAAACAGAATTGTGATCGGTATAAAAAATGCAGCCAATGGACTGACCACAAAGGGGGCTCCGGCCAGGGAATTATACATTGCCGGGGCCGACAGCGTGTTTCATTTGGCTAAAGCCAGTATTAAAGACACGACGATAACGGTGTGGAATAAAGACGTGAAAGATCCAATAGCAGTGAGGTTTTCATTTTCGGACACGGCTATTGGCAATATTTTCAGTGCGGAAGGACTGCCTTTGTCACCATTCCGAACAGATAAATGGCCGATTGTCGCCGACGGACACTGATTGAGGGCTTTGTTGCTGTCTTTCTCTTTCTCTTTCCTGTTCCTGTTTCTGTTCCTGTTTCTGTTCCTGTTTCTGATTTCTGTTTCTGATTTCTGTTTCTGATTTCTGTTTCTGATTTCTGTTTCTGATTTCTGTTCCTGATCTTTGCATATGCCAGGATACACCAGTGAAGAGCCTTTTGAGTTACCTGTCGACTACCGTGGACAGGTAATCACCTTGTCCGGCAAGCTCGTTCAGATGGGTTATACCTATAAATTCTTCCTGGAGGTGGAGGGTCAGACAATTATTTTTGAGCCAGACGAAGAACGAAATTTTCGCGTTGTGAGCGAAAGTCCGGGAATGAAAGCCATTTCGGTAGAAATGTTTCAGGCGATCATCGCTTCCCTCGAAAAAAATTTGCGATAACTGACTGGTGTACCCACCTGGCAGACAAGTAGACGAAAAGTACTTACTTGAACGGCTTCAAATAGAGATTTGAAAGACCACCTGCATGGAAAAAGTCTAAGGTGCCAAATGGCAAAGAAAAACAAATTCGGACAACTATTGTATCGGTTTGGACATTAGACGCATAAAAATTCTTGTACAATTTAATGATAACCAGTCGATAATGGAATTGGCATGGGTTTTTGTCTTTTGGGGTTGCTAATTAGCTCTACTGTCAAATTAAAGATTATTGTATGTTCCGATCCTTGCTCAAGACATCCTGGAGGAATTTTACCCGCGGAAAAAGCTTTTCCATAATTAATACGACGGGCCTTGCAATTGGAATGGCTGGCGCTATTGTCATTTTGTTATGGGTGGAGAACGAGATCAGCTTTGACAAATTTCACAATAACAAAGACAACCTCTATCAAGTATATGGACTTACCAGCATTGACGAGCATCCCAATGCGATTCCGGTTGTAGCCCAACCACTTGGTCCTGCATTAAAGCAAACCTTCCCTGAAGTGGAGGCGCAAACTCGGGTAAAAGACTTAAATAGATTTCTCTTAACCGCAAACAATAAAAGTCTTTCAGGAATTTCGGGGAGCATTGTTGACCCGTCATTTCTGCAAATGTTCAGTTTTCCGTTGAAGGAAGGGAATATCTCAAGTCAACTAAAAGACATATACTCAATTACTATTACCGAAAGTCTTGCTAAAAAATTATTTGGTGAAGCTGATGCGTTAGGCAGGACGATAAAGATTGACAGCGTAGATCAATTTACAATAACAGGGGTATTGAAAAACCTGCCTTCGAATACTCGTTTCGATTTTGAATATTTGCTTCCCTTTGACTACTTAAAAAAACTGGGAGCAGGCTATATCAATCACAGTTGGTTCAGTAATAACACCGCAACCTATTTATTACTGAAACCCATGACCAAGTTGGAAGCCCTGCTTGGAAAAATCAAAAAATTCTCCCAGGAAAAGACAGGTAAGAATGATTTGTGGACTCATTTTCTATTTCCATTAAGTGATTGGCATTTGTATAGCGATTTTGAGGATGGCAGGCCGGTTGGAGGCAGGATAGAAACGGTTCGTGTGTTCGCCACTATTGCAGCTTTTATTTTATTGATCGCATGTATTAATTTTATGAACCTCAGCACAGCAAGGAGCGAGAAAAGGGCGAAGGAAGTTGGCATTCGCAAAGTGGTTGGGGCGGAGAGAAGCTTATTGATCGGGCAATTTATCGGGGAAGCATTTTTGACGACATTTATAGCGGGTGTCATAGCTTTGGTGACCGTTGTAACAGTGCTACCCAGTTTTAATAATCTGACAAACTCGAGGCTTTCAATTCCTTACGACAAAATTTATTTCTGGATTTACTGGCTGGGTTTTATTGGGTTAACAAGCTTGCTTGCAGGAAGCTATCCCGCGTTTTACTTGTCGTCGTTTAAACCTATCAGCATTTTTAAGAAACAATTCAAAAACACAAATGCTGCGGTATCGTCCAGGCAGGCACTGGTTGTACTTCAATTCACCATTGCGATCGTTCTTATTATTTCAACTATTGTAGTTCGTAACCAGCTTGAATTCGGCCAGAACAGGGACAAAGGATATTCGAATAACAATCTGATGCACGTGGATTTCACTGGCAATATTGAACGCAGTTACGATTTGATAAAACAGGATTTGATAAGTTCAGGCACTGCAGCCTTCGTAACAAAAAATATGATTGACATAACAAATGGTGGGGCTCATGCCTGGGGACTCCGATGGCCGGGCGAAATTCCAAAAGATACTAATACGACGATTACTCTGTTCAGTGCGGATGCGGATTGGGTAAATACCGCCGGGTTGCATTTGCTGGCGGGAAGAGACATCGATATTTATAGATATCCAGCCGATAGTTCTTCTGTTGTGTTGAATGAAACGGCAGTGAATTTGATGAACCTTAAGAATCCCCTGGAACAAACGATCCTGATGAAGCCCAACAATAAGCCATTACGTATTGTCGGTGTAGTGAAGGATTATATCATCGGGTCACCTTATGAGGCCGTACCACCAACGGTCATCATGGGCCCGGATTCCTGGTTTAATACCATGCATATCCGGTTCAGTTCTTCCAGGCCAATCAAGGAGAATCTCGCGAAAGCCGAAGAGATATTTAGAAAATATAACCCCGCTTATCCCTTTGATTACGGTTTTGTTGATTTGGAGTATGCAAAGCAATTCAACGACGAACAACGTACGAAAACTATGGCGGGTTTATTTGCCACTTTAGCCATATTCATTTCCTGCCTCGGCCTGTTTGGTTTGTCGGCCTTTGTTGCAGAGTCCCGGGTAAAAGAAATCGGTGTTCGAAAAGTGATGGGCGCCTCGGTTACGAGTATTACCACCTTATTGTCAGTAGACTTTATTAAACTCGTCATCGTTTCCATTTTCATAGCTACTCCAGTTGCGTGGTATGCAATGAATATTTGGTTGAAGGAGTATACTTATCGTATCCAGCTTAGCCTGACGATATTCATGATCGCAGGGCTAATGGCAATAATGATTGCTCTAATTACCGTAAGTTTTCAAGCTCTTAAGGCAGCTACCGCGAACCCAGTCAAAAGTTTGCGGGCGGAATAGCGGGCCTGAAGAAAATGCTGCGACGTTTTGTGTTCTAAATTTATCAGCTTTAGTTCCTCTTTTGCGATAGATAATTCTGTAGTTTTGAACTACACCATCTTGCCATTTTATCATGAGCTCACTTGACAAGGAAAAAATCAGCCAGGAAGTTTTTGATCTTTATGATGACTACGCGCACAACAGGATCGACCGGCGCGACTTTGTCCAGAAGTTGTCGACCTATGCCGTCGGTGGACTGACTGTAAGCTCACTAATGAGTTTCCTCATGCCGGATTATCAGGCGGCCATTCAGATTCAGGCAGATGATCCAAGAATAAAATCGGAGTATATTACTTATTCGTCTCCGAAAGGAGGGAAGACAATAAAAGCCCTGCTTTCAACACCTGCAGATGCGAAAGGGAAGCTTGGAGGTATTGTGGTTGTTCATGAGAACCGCGGCCTCAATCCTCATATAGAGGATATCGGCAGAAGGGCGGCCCTCGCTGGTTTTATCTCCGTAGCACCGGATGCCTTAACTCCCCTCGGCGGTTACCCTGGCAATGATGATGCGGGTCGTGAACTGCAAAGTAAACGCGACAGGAATGAAATGCTCGAAGATTTTATAGCTGCCTTTGACTATTTGAAAGCTCACAAAGATTGCAATGGAAAAGTGGGTGCGGTGGGGTTTTGTTTTGGTGGATGGATCGCAAACATGATGGCGGTGCGCATTCCAGACCTTTCCGCAGCAGTGCCTTTCTACGGCGGTCAACCGGAAAGCGGGGATGTACCAAAAATCAAGGCTCCCCTGTTGCTTCATTATGCGGGGCTCGATACACGTGTGAATGAGGGATGGCCGGCCTATGAGGCTGCATTAAAAGAGAACAACAAGAAGTACACGGCGTATATTTATCCGAATGTCAACCACGGGTTTAACAACGACACTACACCCAGGTATGACAAAGCAGCAGCAGATCTCGCCTGGAAGCGTACCACTGACTTTTTCCGGGAAAATCTCAAGTGAATATTTATCAAAGGATAGTCAAACAATGTCTGCAATCGCAGAGGCTTTGATATAAGATTTGTGGTTTTGTTAATATCCCCTGTCGTCGGCGGAGGGTCCATAGATCGAAGGAACCGCAATGTCGTTGAGTCGTAAGTAAACCGTTAACTGTCCGCGGTGGTGAATCCAGTGATTGATGGTACTACCAATATTTTCCAGTTTCGGTCCACTGTATAATTCCTGCCCGTTATTTTTTAAGTAGAACTTGTCGCTCGCGAGGTCTTCATCGTTTGATTTGGAGAGCGCGTCTTCCGCTTTTTTCAAATTCTCCTCATAATGCGCCAGGAGAGCCGCGGTGTTGCTTAATTTAAAATGTTCGTATTTCACAAAATCAATTACGGAATCCTCGATGATTGAATATACCCACTTCGGAATTTCCGCGACTAAGAGTGCCAGGTAGCCCATTTCCATGGATTTCTCGTGGGGCTTGAACTTGTAAACCGATTCCGGAATGCGTTCAAGGCATTTTCGGGTTGATCGGGATTCAGCTCTTAGTTCCTTGATATAGACCTGTGTGATTGTATTTGCCATAACATGATTTTCAAATGGTCAGAAATTATTATGCCAGAAAACCAATATTAATTGCATAGGTTCCACGAGCAGGCAGTTATCAGTCGGTATTTGACGTGGGCAAGCACAGTTCCCAGCAATATTTCTACACCCTCAAACCCGCTGCTGCAAAAGGGGAGTTCAAAGAAACAAAACCATTACTGCTGAGTAGATAAATTTTGCAGCTATGGATGCTTGTTATAAGGCCGAATCGAGGCATCCGTGGTGGATAAAGGTTCAAGCCAGATGTCAACGCGTTTTCTATTCCACCAAAGTCCTTTGGAATTGCCGGGCTTCGCAAAACTATAATGATAACGAACAACACGGATAAATTTGGGAGGTTGGGCCGGGAAGGGGTTTTGTGCAAACAGACTGAGTGCGCCGGGGTCGTTATGAAGGAGTTTAGAAACCAGGTTGAGGGTCCATGGATATTCATCGGAGGTGGACATGGCAGCAAACCAGAGTTGCCAGTCGAGTCGCAACTGGTAGGGCGCAACCTGTGGAGAGCGGCCGTCGGGCAGTACCGGCAAACCCTTATATATATAAGATTTCCAGTCCGCCTGTTCATTGGGCTCATCATCAGTCGTGCCTTCAAATACCAGGTTCATCCGTTCCTTTTCCACGGTGCCAAATGCGCCATATGTGTTCACCAGATCCAATGGATCGAATGAAGTGTTCATGATCTGCCTTGATGACAACATGTTGCTCACCGGCTGAATACTGAGTATGCCAATTAGTACTGCAAGCACCCGGGAGCTGGTGATCATGGGCTTTGAGATGACGGCAGCTGCAGCTGCTGTTTCTGCTTTGCGCACCAAAAAATCCGGAAGCAGTCTCGCCCAAAAGCGGTCATCAAAACAGGCCAGTGTGGGAACGATGGTCAACCAGTTGAGAAAAGAAAGGTTGCCACTTAAAATGAGTGTTACCTGGAACAATATGATCACCGATCCCGCGATCTGGCGGGCGAGCCTTGGCCAGAAGACAAACCAGGGAGCAATAAGTTCGGCGAGGTGATTCATCCAAACGCCAGTCTTTAGCAACAAGTGCGGTAGAAAATGAAACCACCTGCTCAATGGTCCCGGCAGGGGCTGTGTTTCGAAATGATAGAAAAGCGCTGTGCCATCGTGCCACATGGTGTTGCCACGAATCTTGATAAGACCCGCGCCAAGCATGATGCGGAAGGTCAGCCAGCGAAACAAAAAGATGACTGGCAATGGAGGCGGTGCCCTGGGAAAGGGACGCATGTCGAGGAGTGGGCAAAGGAAAATGGCGAGGAAGCCGGTTTCTGTGAGCTGGATTTCCCAACCGAAGCCATACCAGTCCTGACCCACATGTACAAACGAGAGGTAAAGAAACCAAAGCACCGCAAGGATCAGCGCGTTGGCAAAACCCGCTGCCACCAGGCAGGAGAGCAGGAATCCGATCAATGCGGCAACCAATAAGCTGGAATCAGAATGATCGAACCAAAACAAGGAGGGCAGACGTAAAAATCCATTGGTCTTTGAGCCGAGGGCATCCTTTACGCGCTCCAAATATTCACCAACGGGCAGCAATCCATTGGATCCAATTAGAGGAAGGATCTGGTTGATGGCCACCAGGAAGGCGATCGCATAGATGAAGCCCAAGAGGCGGAGAATCATAAAGCGCGTGAGCCAGTAAGTGGGCATGATGGAGAATTAATCAGAAGCAGGAAGAGAACAGGAACAGAAACAGGAACAGGAACAGGAACAGAAACAGGAACAGGAACAGGAAGAGAAACAGGAACAGGAACAGGAACAGAAACAGAAAGAGGACAAGAGGTCTTCGTCAGCCGTAGCTTTAGCGCCGGCTGAAGCTTGAGCGTAGTCAGGAAGAGAGTTAGACGAGCCGCTCTCCCCCTCTTTCTGTTTCTGTTTCTCTCTCTTTCTGTTTCTGTTCTCTTCCTGTTTCTGACTTACACTATATTCGGAATCTCCGTCTCAGGAGGAAGAGTCGGCTCGATCTCCGGATTGGTCGTTGGTGGTGGTTCGTCTGGCTTTGGCTTTGGATCGACATATACAATTTGCTCTATCATAATTCACGTTTCTAATAATTGTGAAAATGTCGTGCCAGCTCATCTGTATAAATAGTTAAAACAATGATTATGAGGAGATAAAACGATGATTAGGCTATGGTTCCTTCCCATCTCTACTCCTTATTCCTTTCTTGGAACACCCAGCGGATACTCCAGATCGAGGTTGTACCACCTTGCATTAGCTTTGAATCCCGCAATGTAAAGGGAATCAGTTTTCTTCCTTCTTGCGATGATAATACCGTAGGGATTTATCGCGGCTACCGCAGTCACCCATGTCGCACCATTTCCGGCTCCGGTTACGGGTGGAGTCGTAAAACAACCAGTCGCAGCCGGCACAATGTCTCACCCTCGAATGATCCGATTGCGTTAACACTTCAGCGGCATTCCAGATGACCGGAGCAACCGCCTCTACCAGTGTTTTCGGTGGGTTCCAGACCCATTCAAAACTGCTGGGATGAATGTGTCGCAGTCCCGAAATACTCTGGAGTAATAATTCGAAGTTTTTTATCAAAGCGGGATCCGGCTTTTTATCAAAAGCAATCGGCGCGAGCAACTCCCTCAGTTCTTCCCTGATCTTTATTACCGTTTTCATCTCTTTCGCGGATTGTACCCCGGAACGGTGCCTGAGTGAGTCTGCCGCCGGCTTGCTGATCGTCTTCGCAGCCAGTGACCAGGTCAGAAAATTCTCCGGCGAGGAAAGCCAGTCGTGTGCCCCGTCTGTGTCACGCCATGCCACGGTGTTGGTAAAGTCAAAACAGACTTGCTCGCCGATCAGCTTGTATGTGCCGCCATATTCACCCCCATCCAGCTTGACAGATTCCATTTCTGAATAATTATTCACAAAGATAAACTTTACCTGCTAAATAAATTTGACTGGTTAAATAATCTTTTATAGTTTTACTATCTAAATTGAAATAGACGGTAAAAACTTAAAAACTGATATATGCTTAAATCACTCTTTATTTATGGATTTGCGGGCGCAACGCTCTTCAACCATCAGTCTGCAAACGGCCAGGCCCTGACCAGGCTCGGTTCCGCCGACTCCGCTCCCCGAGCTGATTTTGCGATGGACAACCCATCCATCTACCTGAATGACCTGAATAGGACATCCATCAGGCACTTCGCAAACACCTATGGAAACGAACGTGGCGAAATCTGGAATACCAATGCCGGCGGCTACCGGGCAACCTTCAGGAGTGAGAATATTCTTTACCTGGTTGACTACGACAAAACCGGCAACTGGTCTGGCACCACTCGTATTTACAATGAAACCAAATTGCCCAGAGAGATCCGAAGGATCGTGAAGTCTACCTACTATGATTATGCGATAAAATCTGTTTCTGAAGTGACCGGCGCCCAGAAACTGATGTATTTCGTGAAGATCCAGGATTCAGTTACGCTGAAGACGGTCAGGGTGATGGACGGTGACATGCAGGTGATCGAGGAGTTCAATAGGGGAGACAGGAACCAGGCAAGGCATTAATCAGAATCTGTCTTCTGTTGATACAATGGTGTTGCATTCTGAATGGGTGGAAAAGGAAGCTGCTCGCCCGCACCCGGGGACTTAAAATTCCGAAATCAGCGATAGCCATCTGGCGGCCGAAGAGCCCCAAACCTCCTTGTATGTTGCTGTGTTGAACTGCGGCCAGTAAGGCTTGTCTTCATTGTACCTCGATTGCATGCCAACAGGGATTTCACCTACCGTTTCTCCCGGCAGGGCAGTGTATTGCTGCGCGTAGTTGCTGCCTTCGCCCCAGATCAGCGACTGTCCGAAAGGATTTTTTCCTACGATCCAGAATAATTGCTGCTCGGCAATATCGATCAGCACTTTATCCTTCAGGAATTTTCCACAGAGTGCGGCTGCCTTGCCGGTAGACAGGTGAACAGCAATATTTCCCTTGAATGAGAACCATGCCGGGAAAACCCTGAGGTAATGTTCATCATCCAGTTTGACACCATTTTCAAGTTGTTCCCGGTAATCCCTGGACACATCAGTTTTGATTCCTACCTGCACCATATAAAAATTAGCGGAATCTTTTACCTCATCCACATGATAAACACCGCTCGGGATCATGCCGTATGGTTCTACGTATTGCATAATATTCTTCAGGTAATCGGCGTAAAGACGGATCGAACCTTCCCATTTTTTATAGTCGGGATGATTGGGCTGGGTTTCGCAGAGTGCCGTCAATGCCTGCATGTATATCTGGTCGCGTGACTGGTGGGTAAAATGCACGATAGATTTCCTATTCTGGTCGCGATAGAAGAAGCCCCTGGTTTTGTTTTTGTCTTTCAACGGCTCGGTACGCTGGCAGGACAGGGTGTATTGAATAAATTCAACTGCCTTGCCGGCATAGTAGTTTTCCTTGGTTAGTTTATACAGCATCGTCGCTGCCCAGGATACCGTTGCCATGTATTGGCTTTGCGAAGCCATGTAGGCGTGACCACCTCCGCCCGGAATCCTTTCATTGTAACCCAGCTTTTCAAACCGGCGCAACGCGAATTCAAAATCCTCTTTGGCCACCTTACGCAGATGGTCTTTCAACATCTGGTCTTTTTCAATTGTCATTGAAGCATAGGCTTCAATTGCAGAAAAGAGAAAGTTTTCAAATCCTCCGTTGTGAACAAATACACGACGCCTTGCACTGCTGTCGTCTTTTGTGCCGATAAAACCATCAGTCCACAAATTCGTGCCCCAGGTTTGTACCCGGTATCCATCTCCGAAACGGGTTTTGAGAATGTAATCGATCCCCCACAGCCCTTCTTCCATTAACCTCTCATAAAGTTCAGTGTTATTTTTTTCCTTTGCCCTCCCGGCCATTTCCAGGAATGAATAAGCTATTTCCCCCGTTTGCAAAGTCTGCTGCGACATATCCGCGGCATCGTGCCAGCCTCCGTTCACAGCAAACAGTTGCCCATTGTGTACGCCGTTGAGATCGGTATGGCAGACGCCATGTTTTTGAGGAACGGGATAACCGCAACGTTCGCAAAACATAAAGTTCAACACCCGCCAGGCGGAGTTGTCCCAGATATTGCGGTTGATGTAGAAAGGTTTTGTTGTAATGTCTCCAACACGAATGAGGTATTCACCTTCCCGTTTGAAGTCGCTGAAATCAATGGTTTCAAAACTGCCTAGAGCAGTTTTCGCGGGATTGATCTTCCCTTCATAAACTACCCCTGAGGTGATTTTATCCACCAACTGAAATCTTCCGTTGTGTTTAGCAATCCTTAGAATCGCCGATTTCCCACTTTCGACGCCATAGCCGGTGGTGGAGTAAATTATTCTGTTTGCGGCAGGCATCCACCCACTCACCACTTCTGGATTTTCTATCGTTTGTAGTGATACAGCGTCAATATCAAATTTCAGCGAATCGCCCATGGTTCGTTCTTTGCCAAAAACTTCAATGGCAAAGGACAGCTTCGTCACTTTATCACGCGACAATTCGGGCATTTCAACAAAACATTCATTCCACTGGCCATTGATCAGGTTAATCTCATGATACCCTTCGCGGCCATACTTGTCAGGCACCTTGATCTTACCATCATTTTCCACATATAAGTTCAGATAAATACTACGGGCCCCTTCACAATTCGGATATATGTAAAATTTGATTCGATTGTATTTTTCCCAGTTGGTTCCGCCAACATCGAAACTTGCGAGCGAGGTGCCAAAGCCTAAACCCCAGCCCAGGAACTGGGGAACGGTTGTAGGGGCGACCAGCCTGAGACTGCTTTTTCCGGAAATGCTTCTTTGGGAACTTACCGACATCCCGCCAATACCTTTATGTGACCATTTGCTCAGGTCTTCCATATCACAAAGGATGTTCGAGACCTGTACTTTCTTAGTAAGCCCAAAGGCTTCATAAGATTTGGTGTAGTCGAGTGGCAAAGGACTGTGTACATAACCCGTATTGCGAACATCTTCTTTCAGCTTTTCATCAATCTGTGCAAGAAGAACAGTGCATGGACAAAGGATCAGAAGGGCAATTGCTGCTAATTGTTTCATATTCGAAGACTGAACAACTAAAATAGGGAAAAGAAGCGAAGGGTTTACTCAGTGAAAAAGCAAAATCCAAATGTGAACTTCTGGGTTGGTTTTCCTAACGCTGTTTGCAAACCGAATGTTAGATGCATACAACAATCACCCGCATACCCATGCGTTCCCAGCTTTGCGTGAGGTTGATAAAATGGACGTGAAATAAATCAATAGGAATTCTCCTTGTCGTGAAAGTAAGATTCGATACGTTGGCGGTCGTGGCCTACCAGTGCAATAATATCGACGATATCCTGGCCGGACACACCCAGTTTATTGGCCAGCTCAGCAATTTCCTTTTCGTCTACGTTCGCGGGCTGGTCGCGTTCGGCTTCTCCGCAATATGTTTTGTCCTCTGAGGCCATGTTATTGATACTTCAAGTCCCATGCCATGTTCATCGTTCTTTTTCTTTCTGCGCGGCCAGCCTGGTGAGGTATTTTTGGATGGACTTCAGCTGAGAAAGATTCTTCCGCACCAGCGGGATGGCTTCTGTAACGGCCATTTTCAGACGCGGGTTGGTGACCGTCTCTTTTTGCTGAACCAGCTCATCATACTTTCCCTGCATCATGACCAGGACATTGGATACCCACATCGTGTCAAAATCCATCCCTGAACGATTTGCAAGTCTCTCGTTCAATGAAACTGCCTGCTGATTTTTCGGGGCCGGTCCACTTTTTTCGGAAGCTCCTGTTCCCGATGTGGCCAGTTGACCCATCGAATAGAGCATGGAAGTATGCGCCTCCGTCATCTGCTCTGCCAGTTCCTTTACCCGCTCGTCGCTGCTGCGTTCCTTTGCCTTCTGCGACAAAAACATAAAGGCCTCATTGTCTTCAATACTGGATGCAATATAAGTGGCCTCATTTCTGGCCGTCGCCTGGGCAGAACGTTGAGGGTCGATCACCTGCGCGTCAACTGCTTTGCCGGAGAGAATAAGGCCTCCAGATATCAGGATCCGGCCGATAAGTTTCATGTTCATAGAAATAAAGACGAAGCGGGGCAGCGTCGAGTTGCGCCCGCCTGGAATCAGGGCGAAAAAACAAAGCGAAGAGCGGTGAATCAGAGCGCTTCGCCCGCCTTCGTCCGCCGTAGCTGCAATGCAGCGAAGGCGGGAGGCAGCGAAGGCGGGCACTCAGGCATTCCCAAATGTCTTGATAATGGGTTCCCTCACAAGGCTGATTCTGGCAAAGTGTAATGAAAAATCACTTCTGCAATCTCAGCGGCTTTGACCCACTTGCTGAAGTCGGCTTCAGGCATGCCCTTTCTGTTCTGGGGTGTATCAATAGTACTTGGTACCACCACCGAGGTGACCACATTATTACCCTTGGCTTCAAGATTCAGTATTTCAGCCAGTCGGAAAATCAGCGATTTTGACAGGCTATAGGCCACCGAGCTCTGTCCGTCCTTCGAATTCAAACCCGCTCTTGATCCAATGAGGAATATCCTGCCACTGTTTTGCTTCATCATCTGCGCAAATACCGGGCGGGCCACGTTGTATGCAGTTTCAAAATTCAGTTTGTATTGCTCCTGCATATCAGCGGTGGATGTATCCGACACCTTTCCCATGGCGAAACCACCTACGGTAAGTACCGCCGCATCTATATTCCGATATTTTTTTATCACCGAGCCCACAAAGGCTGCGGTGTCTGCCTCACTGGTGAGATCGGTTACAAACTTCTCAAAAGCATCCCCAAAGGCAGGTTGCTGAGGTGACTCCTGATCTGTTCCTATGACTTTATATCCCCCGGTAATAAATCTTTCGACCACTGCCTTACCGAGATTTCCGGAAGAACCCGTAACGATTGCAATCTTTTCCATATTCTTCATTTATGCTATTTCATGTTTGGACAAGAATGGTCTGCGTGTCATCGTTGCATCCGCAGATGCAAAAATATTGCAGGAAGTTTGTTTTTCCCGCATGAATGTATGGTTCAGAATTAAACAGGTGCCCCCGCGGGAACTCATAATTTCTCGCCGCAATATTTGCAGAACACGGCATTGGCATCATGGCCTTCTCTGCCGCAACCCGGACAGGTTTCCGTGCCATGTTTTCTTGCCCTTGCGGTTATTGCCATTTCCGTAGTAATAATCCCTGTGGGCACGGCAATGATGCCGTAACCAATCAACATAATTATGCTCGCGATGAATTTTCCAAGGGGAGTGACCGGGGATATATCTCCATAGCCCACGGTAGTGATGGTTACAATTGCCCAATAGATGCTTTCTGGAATACTTTCAAAGCCATTTTCTTTTCTTTCTATAATATACATGATGGAGCCAAGGATGACAACGAGTGCAAGAACGACGAGCATGAATATGCTGATTTTTTTAGCACTTGACTTCAAGGCGGCTCCCAGGAAACTCATTTCCGAAAGGAAATGCGTCAGCTTGAAAATCCGGAAGATCCTCAACAACCTAAGCACCCTAAGTACAAGTAATGATTGTGCTCCAACAAGCAGGATGCTCAGGTACATCGGGATTGGCAAGCAGATCAATTAATCCCAGGAAACTGAATATATACCGTATGGGCCGCCTTACCGCCAGCAGCCGCAAAATGTACTCTATCGTAAACAAAATGGTAAAACACCATTCTGCCACATAGAACAAATGGCCATAATGGAGATGTAAGGATTCTACACTGTCCAGCATTACAACTGAAATACTCAGGAGGATGCAGGCAAGTAATACAACGTCAAATACCTTGCCCCAGATGGTATTGGATTCGAAAATTACATCGTGAAGTTTGGACTGCCATCCTTTATACGGCAAGGACATAATACGCGTGTTTCATCTGTCCAAGGTATAAAGTTATTTGAGAACCTGGAGCGAAGTACCAAGTTCGAACTGCGACTCAAACGATCAGTCCTCGCCGTTCGCACTTCACTGTTTTCTCCTCCCTCACTATCACGGCCTTTTCAAACCAGCACCAGTTTTGAGATAGCCCGGCTTTGGCCAGGTCTTCTATCGCTTAATAAACAGCATCTGGGTTTTGCGTTCAGCGTCGATAATCACGGCCAGATAAAATCCCGGGGGAAACGCATGTATGTCAATCCTGTTCGCGTAATCCTGTAATGTTGAGGAGAACATTATTGAACCAGAAACCGAATAGATATTTATCAGGCCGCCTGGTTTATTTCCTTCATAAATTATTGTGATCTGATTGGTTGCAGGATTTGGCGACAGAGAGGTTTGTGCCGGTTCAAAATAGACCTGCCTCACGGGACTATAGCTGGATTGTCCATCGATATCAAACTGTTGGAGGCGATAAAAGTTTTTTCCTTTTGCTGCATTCCGGTCTGTCCATTTGTAAAATTGCTTCACACTTGAATTTCCATGTCCGGGCAATTCAGCTATCTTTTTAAACGTGGTGCCGTCTGTTCCCTGAAGTATGTCGAAATGATCGCAATTGTATTCCATCTCGGTTGACCACTTCAGTTGAACTACCCGCTCAGCTTTTTCTGCATTGAATTCAAGCCCCGTGACAGGCACTATGCTATTGTTGTAAACAATTGTGTTGGAACTGAGGTAAACCAGTGGATCGGTTGGGAGCCCGCCGTATTCGACCACATACTGAAGGCTTCCGTCACCCTTGAGGTCATTCCATTTTCCGGGCGAGGACGCGGAGGCGTAGATCTCTCCATAGTTCTCATTGGTTGAACTATTATTGGGCTCTCCCGTGTTCCAGTTATTAAATACCCCACCCACAGCCACTCCGACAGATGTACCGTTTGGTGTATTCGCAGTGGTGACCTGGGTACCTTTTTCAGGACCGGTTACCCAATACCATTTTCCCTCGGCAGCTGCCTGATCCGCGTAGGTCGTGACGCCGGTTGCGATATTGATCTCCGAATACGAATCGCTCAACCCGATCCATGCGTCTGTTCCGAGCTTCTGCTTGATAAAATCATTTTCGGTTGTGGATGTTACCGTGGCGAGATATCCCTGTAACCCCAGATAGCTCCGGCCTGCACTATTGCTTTTGGAGGTTATCCAGTTAGCGGTGCTGGTTACAGATTCATAAAAATGTCCATTTGTGAAAGCAACATTGTTGCCGACCGAGAAAGTCACTGTGCGATCTCCGACAACATTGGAGCTTGAGTTAAACTTTACTGTACGGAACAAAGCCTGCCAGTTGGCCGGGCTGGTAGTACCGGAGAAGGAAAGCACGCCGGTAGCGGCTACGTATCCCGAACCGGTTACACCGGAAGGCAGCGACCCGGAATAACTGAGTACATCACCAGTATTGAAATTGGAAGAAATGGTCGCCTTTCCATTGGTAATCGTTCCGGAACTAAACACTGTCATATTCGGATCAACTGTCATGGCGATATCGTGCAATTGATAACTTGTACCTGTTGTGGACTGCAGCTGGGTAGCGATCATGTTGATCACCCGGGGATGATAAAAGTCAACTGCCGGCTCTGAGGACACGCCTCCAAATTCAAGCAGGTAACTTTTTGTGTTAGTATTTATGATATCGTTCCATGATCCTCCGGTACCAGTATTGTCTGCGAAATTTTCGTTGGCTCCTGAATTGTTCGGTTCGCCGGAGCTCCAGGCGGCATAGGTGACCGCTGATGAACCATTGGAGAATAATATTCCTCGTTCAGGACCCGTGACCCAATACCACTTGCCCTCCGAGGCAGCCTGGTCGGCGAATGTTGAAGTTCCAGTGGAAAGATTGATTTCAGAAAACTCATCACTTGCGCCCAACCATCCTTTGCCTGACAAAGCGTTTACGAATGTATTTTCTGCGGAACTGGTAATAGTTGTCAAATATCCCTGCATACCGAAGAATGATTTCGTAGCGGCATCAGCCTTTGCAGCCGAAAAGACAAAAGAGCCTGATACATACTTATAAAAGTGCCCGTTGGCAGCATTATACACTAATGTGCCATCACCCGCCTCAAAACTGATGGTTCGGGACAATGCAGAAGAGGAGCTTGTCGAAAATGTCACACTTTGAAGCAAAGCCTGATAACTCGCAGCAGAAGCCGCTCCTGTAAACGTATAGATCCCTGTTCCGGGTGCATAATTCCCGGTTACACCACCGGGAAGTGCTGCGGTAAAAGAAATCAGATCACCGGAACTGAAATTAGACGAGATACGTATCTGGAATGCTGGAATGGAGAGGGGAGAAACTACAGACAAAGCAGCATCCACGATTGTTGAAGGACCATTGTTTATTGCTGTAGTTGCAGAGGCACTGCCAGTTACGGCTATCTGGCCATAGGACGCGACATGACAGATGCAAAGAATAAAAATCAGGATTCGGTTCATAGATATTGGAGTCAGGGATAAGTGTGTAAGCTAACCTTATTAAAGCTTCGGGCATTGTAAATAGTTAGTATATACCCCTCACGGGATGATATTTTAAACTGGGATCGATATCGTTAAATGTTTTACCTTATCAACAGCAATGATTTACCATTATAATAGAACTGACCCCCCAACCCACACAGCAAACAACATGAACAAGCTAGTCGCGTCGGTCCTGTCTTTGCTCATAGTTTTCTTTTCCCCGGCCTCGGCACAGTACATTGATAACTTTGATGGCAACGGAACACCGGATGGCTGGTCGTTTCGTACAGGGGATGGGACGGCTAAGATCGATTTCAAACAACAAAATGGTATCGCAACCATTTATGTGGATGCCACCCACGACAGCTTAGGCATCTGGTGGGCGCTCATCCACCACAAAGCGAATGGAATCGACATGAAGCAATTGGTCAAACCAGGTTACAGGCTCAGGGTAGAAGCCCGTATCCGGGTAAGCCATGCACCCAGAAGGGTTAACCTCTGTGTCAACCACCAGCGCACCACCGATTATCATGCTAATTTGATGGAATACGATATTGCGGACACCAGCGACTGGCACACGATCAGCATGACCGCCCGCAGTTTCGAGACGGCGTTGGGCGACACGGTCGCTGCTCAACTTGCACTAATGGACTGGGGTTTCAAAAAATACCGTGTCGACCTGGATTATTTTAAGGTTGATGTGGTGAAATCCGACACCGTAATACAGGACCTCGGTGAGCCGATACCCTATCACCCGCCGATTGCTGATCCTTCTGGATTCCGGCATCAACTCGGTGCTATCCAGGACGCGGTTGTTGACACGCAGTTTCCCGACATGAATTTCAACAATTGGCATACCCGCGGATCGTCAGGCAGGAACACCAGGATACTGACGGTAAGCGGAACACAAAGAGTGATCTTGCGCTGGGATTTTGGTTCACTGAAAGGGAAAAAAATCCAACGCGCGGGCCTGCTCGAACTTACGCCCTATAGTGTTCAGCGTTCCTCCGACTTTGAAAAAGATTTTGGTATGGTAAGGGTCACCGAGCTACTCAGTGGGGATCCGCGATGGGATGAAGCAACAGTCAGCTATGATAATCTTTTAAAAGATCAGCCAATCGATCAGGTGATCAATTCACAAATGATCATAGACGACAGTGTGACCTGGAATAAAGACAGGAAACTGCTTTTCACCATTTCGAAACCAGTACTCCAGCGATTGATTGATGGAAAAACACTTGGTATCCTGATCAGGCCGCTCGGCGCGATAAATGCCTCTTTTTACTCAAAGGATGCAGACAGGAAGAAAGGGCCGAAGTTGTATGTGGATTTGGAACCTTAAATACTCTGTTCCTGCTTTTTTCTTTGATAAAAAAGCGGGCAAAAAATCAAGGCTGACATTGGGGTTCTTCCTTTTTTTCAAAAAAAGGAAGCGAAAAAACTTTGGCTGTCGCGAGAAAAGCCTGTCTGCCGGTAGGCAGGGCGAAAAACCAGCTCTCGGGCTAAAGAAAAACAAGTCACAACTGGAGAATATATCCGAGCAACAGTAGGACTTACGGGCTAAGAATAAGTTTCAGCTTTTGTATCAACTGTTTTTCTTTTACGCCCTGCGATCCGGTTTTTTGTTTCGCCTTTTCCGCGAAGGCCAGAATACAATGATGATGACTGCTTCCCCCTCTTTCTCTTTCTCTTTCTGATTTTCAGGTCTTATTCTGACAGCGCCACAGTTTTTTGCCTACTCTTTTTTTCTAAAAAAAGTAGGTGAGGTTGACTCTTTGTAAAAGAGTTTCTAAAAAAAAGTGAGACGAGTTCCCCCTTACTAAGAGCGTCCAAAAAAAGTAAGGGAAGAGCTTTCTTTTTACCAAACCGTATAATTCTTCAAATTATTCTCAAGTTCCTCCATCATCGACCTGCTGCCGATAAATAGCGGGGTACGCTGATGCAATTCCGTTGGAACAATATCAAGTATTCTTTGTTTTCCGTTTGTTGCCATACCTCCGGCAACTTCCAGTATTAAAGCGAGGGGGTTGCATTCGTACAACAACCTGAGTTTACCTTTTGGTTTCCTGGCAACGGCAGGGTAGAGGAAGATCCCTCCACGGATCAGGTTCCGGTGAATGTCCGACACCATACTGCCGATGTACCTCAGTGTATAATTCCGTTGTTCGCAAAGCTCAATGTATTTTCTGACCTTGGGCTCGAACTGAAGCAGGTTGCCATAGTTCACGGAATACATTTTGCCTTCAGGGGGACACTGGATAGTGGGATGACTGAGACAGAACTCGCCGATCGAAGGGTCAAGCGTGAATCCATTAACTCCCCTTTTTGTGGCGATTACCATCATGGTGGAAGAACCATAAACAATGTATCCCGAAGCTACCTGCATGTTGCCGGGTTGGAGGAAGTCTTCCGCTTTTGCAATGGTGCCCACAGAGCTGACCCGGCGATAGATACTGAATATGGTGCCGATGGACACATTGACTTCGATATTACTGCTGCCATCGAGCGGGTCGAATAAACATACATATTTTGACGCCCGGCTCACTTCATTATCGAACACCTTGAAGTCGTCCTGTTCTTCGCTGGCGATGCCGGCGCAACTAATGCCCGTGCTCAGGTTGCCGATGAGTTGCTTGTCGGCAAATATGTCCAGTTTCTTCACGTCCTCACCCTGGATGTTTACCTCTCCCGCGTCTCCCAGTATATCTACCAACCCGGCCTTGTTTACTTCCACATTAATTCTCTTGGCTGCGCGGCCGATATCACGGATCAACCCACTGAGTTCACCTGTAGCGTGGGGGAAATTCTTTGACTGCCTGATGGTGAATTCATCGAGCGTGAGTACATTCCTGTTAAAATCATTCATATCCTGAACTGGGTCTTGTTCACAAATGTAATAGAATCAGAAACAGGAACAGGAAGAGGGCGGAAAGAGCCACGCCTTCGCCGAGGCTTATGCTGGCGAAGAAAGAAAAAGAGGAACAGGAACAGGCAGGCTTTGCGCCTTCGCGTCAGCCGCAGGCTGCTTGGCGCCTTAGCAAGAAATTTTTGGGTGAAATTTTTGGGTGAAACTTTTGCGTGAAGCTTTTTGCGTGAAATCGCCTTGAGAGCGGCAATCCTTTCGGACCTGCTTCATCAATGATCGACTTTCAGTGAATTTTTTTCGATAATATTGAAGGTTCAATTGCGCACATGAAAAAGCCAGTCTCGATTTTGTTTGCCATCCTTGTATCCAGTACCAGTATTGCCCAGAAATTTGAAGCCAACTGGGAATCTTTGGAGAAACGCAAAATCCCTGAATGGTTCCACCAGGACAAATTCGGCATCTTTATTCACTGGGGTCTGTATGCCGTTCCCGCCTATGCGCCGGTGATACCCAACAGCGGTGTCAGTTATTCGGAATGGTACTGGCACAGTCTTATGGAAAAACAGAAGGACTTCAAGGCTTTTCATGATAAGAACTATGGTGAAAACTTTACCTACCCTCAGTTCGAACCCAGTTTCAAGGCTGAACTTTATCAACCGAAACAATGGGCGGAGATATTCAAACAATCCGGGGCAAAATATGTGGTGCTGACTTCCAAGCACCACGAAGGTTATTGTTTGTGGAACAGCGCGGAAGCCGATCGCAGCTGGGGCCGACCCTGGAATGCGGTCACGGGTACCCCTAAGCGCGACCTGCTTGGTGATCTTACCAATGCGGTGAGAGACGCGGGCCTGAAGATGGGATATTATTATTCTCTTTATGAATGGTACAACCCGCTCTGGCTGTTAAAAGATAAGAGTCGCTATGTGAACGAACACATGACTCCGCAATTCAAGGACCTGGTCACGCGTTACAAACCTTCCATTATATTCTCTGATGGCGAATGGGATCTTTCGGACACGGCATGGAAGAGCGAGGAACTCCTGGCCTGGCTGTTCAACGAATCACCTGTTGCGAAAGAAGTTGTAGTAGACGATCGCTGGGGAGGCAATACAAGAGGTAAACATACTTCAGTAACATATACCACTTCGGAATATGGTAGCGGGATGGATGCCAACATAACCTGGGAAGAGAGTCAGGGTATGGGACACTCCTATGGATATAACCGTAACGAAAAATTGGAAGACTACAAGTCGAGTGAACAGCTGATCCTGATGCTGGTTGACATTGTATCGCGGGGTGGCAATCTACTGCTCGACATCGGTCCCGCTGCCGACGGCACCATTCCGGTGATCATGCAGCAGCGCTTGGCCGACATGGGCAAATGGCTGAAAACAAACGGCGAGGCCATCTATGGAACTACTGCCTTCAAACAATCTTACCAGTGGAGTGAGGGGAAGATGCCCGACAAAAAGAAAAAGAGTTTCATGGCTGGTTACAGCATCGCTGAAATGGTGAAACCCAGGCAGGACCAGGCCTATGTGCAAGCCTTCTTCACGCGCAAGGGTAGGGACCTTTATTGCATAGTGCCGGGCTACAATAAACAATTACGACTCAGGAATTTCCAGCCTGCTGCCGGATCATCTGCCATCTTACTTGAAAATAATAAATCACTGAAAGCAAAACAGGTGGGCAAAGACCTTGTGATCGATCTGTCCATGGTCGAGCCCGGGGAAATCACACCGGAATTGTTTGCAATAAAATTGAAGGCGGCCTTAAAGGAGTGATCCATTGCCGTCATAAACAAAACCTGCTGAATGAAACTCCTGGAGATATTATTGGCTCTCAATGTGCTGCCAGTTCTTATATATGGGCAGTCAATTGATCCTTCGGCCACGCCCGAAACCAGGGCGCTCTATCACAACCTGAAATTATTGTCAAAGCATCATGTCCTTTTCGCTCATCAGCATGCGACGGAATACGGCCATGGGTGGATCAGGGAGCCCAACCGGTCTGATGTGAAATCCGTGACGGGGTCGCACCCCGCCATGATTGGCGTGGATCTTAGCGGTTTTACCGGGCAGCCACCAGAAGCGGCAGACAAAACAAAGGCGGATCTGAGGCAGACTGTCGCTGACACTTATAACAGGGGAGGCGTGACTACTCTTGCCTGGCATTTTCCAAATCCCGTTTCAAGGGGCGGATTTTACTGGGTGGATTCTTTATCGCTGCCGGCCGTTAAATACATCATTCCCGGAGGTAAAGCTCATCAGCAATACAAGGATATTCTGAAGGGAATCGGAGATTGGGCGAAGAGCGTGAAAGGAGCTGATGGGAAACAGGTGCCGATGATATTCAGACCCTATCATGAATTTGATGGTGGCTGGTTCTGGTGGGGAAAACCGCATTGTACCAAAGAGGAGTTTATTACACTATGGCGCTTCACCGTGGACTATCTCAGGGACAGCATGCAGGTGCATAATTTTATCTATGCCTTTTCACCCGACAACAGGTTTATCACGGAAGCCGAATACCTCGATCGTTATCCCGGAGATGCTTATGTTGACTTATTGGGCGTCGATAATTATGGAGACATGGGACGCGACCGGTATGCACTGGACACCGCCGTCCTCAAACTGAAGATCGTTTCTGATTACGCAAAAAAAACCGGTAAGCTTGCCGCCTTTACCGAAACCGGCCTCGAATCCATACCCAAAGCAGATTGGTGGACAAAGGTTTTGTTGAAAGTACTGAAGGGCCATGACCTGGAACTTGCTTATGTGCTGGTCTGGCGGAACGACAAGAGCAGTCCCACACATTACTATGCACCTTTTCCGGGACAGGTCAGCGTCCCTGATTTTATCAGGTTCTATCAGGATCCATATACGTTATTTGAGAAAGACCTTCATCATATTTACAAATGAGCGCTCTTCGCTCTCATTGAATCTGGGCCTCACGCGAAGGCGGACCCTTTAGCGAAGGCGAAAGCGTGGCTCTCCTCTTCCTGTTTCTCTTTCTCTTTCTCTTTCTGATTCTCTAGTACTATTGTACTATTCTCTCCGGTCTGTTGCCTGGTTATTTTCGCGCTGCACTAATCAATTCACGTGCTGTCGATCGGGTATTGTATCCGGCAGCCGGCGCGATCATTACAAACCTTTCAATCAGATGTTATGAAGAAATCAGTTTTTACTCTCAACAAGTCCATTCCAAAGTTCCTCGCCATCACGGCGGCAATCACTTTACTTGCTTCCTGCCATAAAATAGGCGACTATTTTCCAGGCAAGGATCATCCAAAAAAAGATCTCGGCAATTTTAAACAGTTCAACCTGGTAGCCAACAATGATTCCTATGATGCGGCCCGGGTTGATCCGAAATTATTAAATGCATGGGGTATTGCCTTCGGCGCATCGGGTGTGCCCTGGCTGACCTCCACAGGGGCCGGTGTAAGCACAATTTATGACCGTGAAGGTCTCCAGGTGCTGGATCCGGTAAACATTCCATCACCCGGCGGACCTACAGGCGGCCTTCCCACAGGTATTGTCGCGAATGCTGACACTGCCGACTTCCTGCTTTCCAATGGCAAGGCAGCAAGATTCATTTTTGTGGGTCTTGATGGAGTGCTTTCCGGCTGGAACAGCGGATCCAATGGAAATGCTTTCCTCATAAAGAATAACGCCGGCGAGGCAGTGTACACAGGACTGGCCCTGGCCAAAAATGATGGCAGTAATTATTTATACGCGGCTAATGCCATCAAAGGAAAGGTTGAAGTCTTTGACCGCAACTTTGCACCCGACACGACCAAACCCTTCTACGATCCATACCTGCCTGCAGGGTATGTGCCATTCAATGTCCACCTTGTGGGAGACAAGTTGTATGTCGCCTATACGCAGGTGGCTGCCGACGGGCGCGCAAAAAAAGAAGTGGGAAATGGCGTGGTCAACGTATTCACGACGGGTGGTGTATTCGTGAAGCGGTTTGCCGATGGCGGTAAACTGAATGCTCCCTGGGGTGTAGCGTTTGCTCCAGCCAGCTTCTTCCCTGGCGAAGGGGCTCAGTCTGCGATCCTGGTCGGAAACTTTGGCGACGGCAAGATCAACGCCTATACTCCCGACGGTAAATTCATCAGCCAATTGAAGGTAAACGATGAGCCAGTAGTTATCGAAGGCCTTTGGGAGATCAGCTTCCCGCCGGCTACTTCAACGATCGATCCCAACAGGCTGTATTTTGCTGCCGGGCCCAATGACGAGAAGGACGGCTTGTTTGGTTACCTCCTGAAATAGCACCAAAATCAGAAACAGAAACAGAAACAGAAACAGAAAGAGAAAGAGAAAGAGGAAGACGGCGCT
>Ga0193752_1001090_pt1 | contig 23575 bp, 16 predicted proteins | sample H1c1metaG_FD_144924 | JGI IMG/M metagenome (GOLD analysis project Ga0193752, IMG submission 144924) | Soil microbial communities from a riparian zone of the East river system, Colorado, United States - H1c1 | ecosystem: Environmental > Terrestrial > Soil > Riparian zone | place: USA: East River...
ATCGGGTGGTGGTGATGGCGCGCGGCCGGGTCACGTCGGCGCGCACGCGCGAGGACCTGCTGCACGGCTCGCTCGACCACGTCAGCTTGCACGACGCGATGAATGCGCTGATCGCCGGCCGCTCGCACGGCGAAAAAGAGGACGCCTGATGCGCGTGCTGCTCACGCTGGCGCTCAAGGACCTGCGCGTGTTGGCGCGCGATCGCATGGCGCTGTTCTGGGCGTTCGGCTTTCCGGTGCTGTTCGCGCTGTTCTTCGGCTCGATCATGAAGGCTGGCGCGGAGCTCGATACGCCCGCGGTGCCGGTCGTGTTGGTCGTGCCGGAAGGCACTGCCCCCGACTATCTCGTACAGCTCGAGCGCGCGCTGCGCGACACAGGGCTCTCGCTGTCGACTAGCACGCGCGAAGGAGCCGAGCGCGCGGTGCAGAGCGGCGAGGCCGCGCTGTTCATCGATGTGCCTGAGCCGCAGACCTGGCAAGCGCTGCACATCGGGATCGATCCGGCGCGGCGCGCCGAAGCGGCCTATGCGACGGCGGTGTTGCGCGCGGTGCTCACGACTGCGCTCGCCAAGGAGCCCGCAGCGTTGCCGCCGTTCGAGACCAGCGTGGTCGCGCGCGCTGGGCGCTCGGCGTCGAGCGGCTTTGCGCTGGTGTTCCCGGCGATGATCGTCTGGGGTCTGCTCGGCTGCACCGCGGCGTTCTCCGTCGCGCTGGTCAGCGAGCGCGCTTCGGGCACGCTGTTACGCTTGTATGCGGCGCCGCTCTCGCGCGTGCACTTGGTTGCGGGCAAGGCGCTGGCATGCGCGCTGGCGTGCGCGGCCAGTGTGCTGATGCTCAGCGCGGTCGGCGTGCTCGGGCTTGCGGTGCCGATCGAGGACGCGCTCAAGTACGCCGTGGCGGCGATCGCGGCGATCGCCTGCTTCGTGGGCATAACCCAAGCGCTCAGCGTGCTCGGCCAGACCGAGCAAGCCGTCGCCGGCGCCGGTTGGTCGACGTTGATCGTGCTGGCGATGTGCGGCGGCGCGATGGTGCCCGAGGTGCTCATGCCGGACTGGCTGGTCTCGCTCTCGGCGTGGAGCCCGGTGCGCTGGGCGATCGTCGCGCTCGAGGGCGCGATGTGGCGCGGCCTGTCGTGGATCGAGCTGGCGCAACCGCTGTTGATGCTGTGCGCGCTGGGTGCGGTGTGCTTTGCGCTGGGCGCGCTCGCGCTGCGGATGAGGGAAGCGTAGATGAGCGCCGACGGCCTGCTGGTTCGCCCGCCTCCGAACGTTGAGCGCGTTCCGCAGCGCCACGCGCGCCCGCGGATCTTGTTCGTCGCCGAGAACGTCTCGCTCGCCCAAGTGGTGCGCCTGCGCGTGCTGGCCGGCAGCTTGGATCCACAGCGTTATGAGGTCGTGTTTGCGTGCTCCGAATTCGATCCGTTGATCTTCGACGGCACCGCGTTCGAGCGCCGCACCATCCACAGCATGAGCGCGGCGCAAATGCACCGTCGCATGGCCTGGGGTCGCAGGCTCTACGGCCGGAGCACGCTCGCCGCGTACGTGCGCGAGGACCTCGCATTGCTCGAGCGCGTGCAACCGGCGTTGGTCGTAGGCGATCTCAGGCTCTCGCTGCTGATCGCAGCGCCCACGCTCGGCATCCCGCACGCGGCATTGATCAACGCCTATTGGAGCCCGCACGCCGAGCGCGATGGATTTCCGCTGCCCGTGCATCCGGTGGTGCGCGTGATCGGTCCGACGCGCGTCGCGCCGCATGTCGGCAAGGCCATGCCGCTCGTGCTCGATCACTTCGCGAGCCCCGTGAATGCATTGCGCAAGCGCTACGGCTTGCCTGCGATCGGCAACCTGCTCGAGGTGCTGACCAGCGCGGATCACACGCTGTTCCCCGACGTACCGGAGCTGGTGCCGCTCGCGCCCGCCGCGCGCGGACTGCGCAGCCGGCAGCATTTCCTCGGGCCGGTGCTGTGGTCGCCGGACGTGCCGCTACCGCGCGAGCTCGACGCCGGTGCCAGCTCGATGCCGCTGGTCTACGTCACGCTCGGCTCGAGCGGCGATGTGCGGTTGATCGACGCGTTGCTGAGCGCGCTGGCGCGCTTGCCGGTGCGCGTCTTGCTCGCGACCGCTGGGCGCTACGATCGCTCGCGCTTGCCGCACAACGTGATCGCCGCGCGCTACGCACCCGGCAGCGAGGCGGCGCGGCGCTCGGCGCTGGTGATCTGCAACGGCGGCAGCAGCACCGGCTACCAAGCGTTACACGAGGGTGTGCCGGTGCTCGGCCTGCCGTTCAACTTCGATCAGTCGCTGGCGATGCAGGCGATCGAACGCGCCGGCGCCGGCCTTGCCGTGCTGCCGCATGAGGCCAGCGCCGAGCGCTTGATGTTCGCGATCACGACCCTGCTCACCGACGGCAGCTACAGCGAGGCTGCGCAGCGCATCGGCCGCGCGCTCTCGGCGGTGAGCGCCAGAGCGCGCTTCCAGGACTGGATCGAGCGGATCGCTCCGTGACGGCGCGTTACTCGGTGACCGGCACGAACGCTTCGGCGATGCGGGTGACGATCAGGTCGATCGCCGGAACGAAGTCGTCCTCACAGATCGATTGCACGAAGCCGTTGCGTCCGAAGCCCTTGGCCACCTGCACGATGCGGCGCGGCGGATACGCTTTGGCGTCTGTGCCACTCGTGCATGAAGGCCGCAGCATGTCGTCTTGCGGCTCTTCGGGCGTCGCCCGGTCGTCGATCACGTACTGCATGTTTTCGTGCGCCAGGATGCCGTCGTAGAACGCATCGACCGCCGCGGGGTTCTCATAGTCGATCATCGCCAGCTTCTCGGGCGTGACCAGCTCAGGTGGCACGCCGACGATCGCTCCGAAGACCACTAGCTGCTCGCTGCCGGGGCGCAGCATCTTGAACAACTGCGTGTAGCGGTCGATGGCGAAGATGTTGCCGTCGGGCTTCAAGCTCTCGTAGTAGCAGCGCAGGTTCAGGCCTTGCATCGCGCGCTCGGGATCGGCCAACGGCGGGACCTGAAAGTGGTCGGTCTGCCGGCTCGAGCAATCCTCTTCGTCGGTGACCAGCACGATCGCGACGAGCGAGAGGTCGTTCGGATCGTTGCGGATGAACTCGCCGTTCGGAAAGCTCACGCCTGCGTTGCCCGTGGCGCCCAAGCCTTCTAGGTCGGTGAGGAAGGTGACGCGCTGATCGTCGCCCGGCCACACCGCTTTGAGCGCCGACTCGAGCTGCTGCTCGAACCCGCAGCCCTCGGTGCCGACCGTCGCGAGGCACGCGAAGTCGGTCGCGGTCTGATCGATGTCCGACGTGCCCTGGACATAGCTCAGGAACGGCGGGTTGAAGGTCTCCGCGCTGCAGCCCGTGATCTCCGGGCTGGCAGTGTTGTCCAGCAGGCCTTCGTCGCCGAGCCCGTTGCAGTTGGGCACGTTGTCAATCCCCGGCAAGCCCAAGTCGCTCGACACCACGCCGAGATGGACGTCGCGCGCGCCCTCGTACTCGAGCGTGCCGTCGCCATCGAGATCCACGCCGGCCAACAGCCTCTGGATCAAGCGCGGGAACTGCGCGCGCAGCGCGGCTTGCTCCTCGCGCATGGTGTTCGAGTTGTCGACCATAAACAGCAGGTCGATCTTTTCGCCGGTCGTGCGGCCCTCGATCGTCGGTCCGCCGCCTTCGCCACCGGTGCCGCCAGTGCCGCCGCCACCTTCGCCGCCGCTGCCCGATGTATGGGTGCCCGCTGCACCACCTTCGCCACCTTCGCCCGAGGTGCCGCCTTCACCGCCGGCACCGGCAACGCCGCCGTCCTCCGCGGGAGGATCGTCCGAGTCGCTCGGACAACCGGTGTTGAGCCCTAACACCAGTACGTTCAAGATGAATAGGAAACCAAGCTTGGATCTCATAACCCCTCTTTATTCCGATCTCGCTTGCGCGATACGCGTCGCCAGCAACTCCATCGCCGGCGACCAGTCAGACGCACAGATCGACTGAACGAAGCCATTCTCACCGAAGCCGCGTGCAACTTGGACGATGCGCCGCGGCGCGTACGCGAGCGCGCTGCCGGTCGCGGTCGTGCACGACGGCCTTAGGCTGTCGTCCTCCGGGACGTCGGGCGTACCGCGATCATCGACTTGGTACTGCATGTCCGGGTGATTCAGGATCGCGCTGTAGTGAGCGCTGCGCTCGGCGCTGTCGCTGAGGTCCACGCCGGCGAGCGCGGCTTCGCTCACCAGCTCGGTGGGCACGCCGACGATCGCGCCGAAGACGACGCGCTGTTCGTAGCCCGGCCGCAATGAGCGCAATCCGTCGACGTAGCGCTCGACGTCGTACAGGCCGTTCGGCTCGGGCTGCTGGCTCTCGTAGAAGCAGCGCGTATTGAGGCCCTGCAAGCGCCGCGGATCGTCGACGGGCAGCTCGCTGGGCGCAAACAGGTGCGAGGTGTTGCTGCTCGAGCAGTCTTCCTCGTCGGACACCAGCACGATTGCGAGCACGGACACATCGTCGCCGCCGTGGCGTACGAACTCGCCGTTCGGGAACCCAGCGCCCGATTGGCCGTTGCGGCCGAACCCACTGACGTCGGTCAGGAAGGTGATGCGGCCGTCGTCGCCGGGCCACACCGCCTTGAGCATGCTCTCGAGTTGCTGCTCGAAGCCGCAACCCGCGATGCCGAGGTCTGCGATGCAGCCGAGGTCCGTGGCGAGCTGCGTCGCGTCGTCGGTGCCCGCGACGTACGACAAAAAGCGCGGTGCGAAGACGGTAGTGCTGCATCCGATGGCTTCAGCGCCGGCGAGGTTATTGAGCAAGCCGTCGTCGCCGAGGCCCGCGCAGCCCTCGATAAGATTCGAGCCGACCGTGCCGAGGTCCGTCGAGACCACACCCAGGTGGATGTCCTGCGCGCCTGCGACCACGTCCTCGCCACCGCCGATCGCGGTGTTGCCGAGCAAGCGCGCGATCAACATCGGGAACTGCTCGCGCAGCGCGAGCTGCTCTTCACGCATCGAGCCCGAGTTGTCGACCACGAACAGCAGATCGATCTTATAGGTGGCTGCGGTCGGACCATCGCCGCCGTCGTCGGGGATCACGACCTCGCTGTCGGGCGCACCGGCGTCGTCGGGCACCGGCACGCCGGCATCCGGCGCGGGCGCTTCGCCGTCCGGCGGATCGATCGGCGTCATACCCGAGTCGTTGAGCGGGACGCCGCCATCCGTCGCCGGCGGCGTGCCGCCATCTTTGGCGGGTTGCATGCAATCTTCGCTGTCCGGCGGGCAGACGAGGCCACCGTCGCCGACCACGAGCGGACCACCGTCGAGCTCCGGATTGCCGAAGTCACCTCCGGCGCCCGCGCCGTGGTGGCCGCCGTCAGGCCCTAGATACGAAGGCTTCGATCGCTTGCTTTCGCTGCATCCGGAAAGCGCGACGAGCAACGCCAACAAGCCCGCATTTGCGAGCGACCCACCGTATCTAAGCATCTGTACAGCCCCCTGAGACCAAGCAAGACGCACCACTATGACCTGAGTGTCTACGCACTCAAGTCGTGATGACGCAGCACGTCCACATCTTCACTGCCGACAACCAGTTAAGATTCGACGGTGCCGGCCATTCTTGTGACGCGCACGGAGCGCACGCGGCGCGCGGAGGCGTCGAGCACCTCGATCTCGATACCATTGGTCGTCGTGAGCTTGTCGCCGCGGGTCGGGATCCGTCCGGCGAGGCCGATCGCGAGGCCTGCGATCGTGTTCCACTCGCCGTCTTCCGGCAGGTCGAGGTCCATCAACCGATTGACCTCCCTAATTGGGGTACTCCCGGCCACGATGGCGCCGCCGTTCGGCATCGGCACGATCGAAGTCGAGCCTTCCTTCGCATGCTCGCTGAAGATCTCGCCGACCAGCTCTTCGATCAGGTCCTCGATCGTGACGATGCCGGCCATGCCGCCGCGTTCGTCGACGATGATCGTGATCGCCAGCCGTTCCTTCTGCATCTCGCGCAGTAGATCGATCGCCGGCTTCATGTCCGGCACGAAGTACGGCTTGCGCATCACCTCGCCCACGCCGAGCGACGAGAGCGAGATGCGATCCGTATCGATCGTCGCGCCCATCCCCGAGGCGCGCTCCCAGCTGCGCGTCGCGAAGTCTTTGATGTTGATGTACCCGACGACGTTGTCGCGCACGCCTTCGTAGACCGGGATGCGGGTGTGCGGGCGCTCGCTGATGATGCGCTGCGCTTCAGCCAGCGTCGCCTCGCGCGGCAGCATCACCACGTCTTGGCGCGGCACCATCACGTCGAACGCGGTCAGCGAAGGCATGTCGATCGCGCGCGACGCGATCTCGGCCGCCTGCGGATGGAGCGTGCCGGACTTGGTCGCTTCCTCGACCATGTGCTGCAGCTCTTCAGGCGAGTAGCGCGCCTCGGTGAAGTTGGTGCGATCGCCGAACGGCTTGAGCACGATGTTCGAGCTCGCGGTGAGCAGCCAGACCAGCGGCCGCGCCAAGAACGAGAGCCAGAGCAGCGGCCGCGCCGCGAGCAAGCCGTACTGCTCGGCCGAGCGCAGCGCGATCGACTTGGGCACCAGCTCGCCGATCACGATCGACAGAAACGACACGATGACGACGATCAGGCCGAGCGCGATCTCTTCGGCGTACGGCGCGAGCAGCGGGATGGCCGCGACCTGCGGCTCGAGCCGGGCCGCGATCGTTGCGCCGCCAAAGGCCGCCGCCGTCGCCGAGACGACCGTGATACCGACCTGGACCGTGGCCAGGAATCGCTCCGGCTCATCGCGCAGCCGCTTGATGGACCGGGCCGCGCCGGTACCGCGATCGATCAGCTCCTGGATACGCGCCGTACGCAGCGTCAGCAGGGCGATCTCGGATCCCGAAAAGAACCCGTTCGCGAGGATCAAGGCGAAAACGATGAGCAGCTCAGACAGCAACGAATGCCTCCCAAGGGCTTAGGCGAGCGCGGGAGTATAGGGGCTTTTCGCGGCGAAGAGCCCTTGACGGCGAGGCGACGGAATCCATGGCCATGGCTGGCGGCACGGCCCGTGCTGCCGTGCCTGCAAATGCGCGGGTTTGGCCCGCGCCGCGACCATGGCCCACGCCCGCCGAAACTACGGAAGCTCCTCGTTTTCGCACGACGTTTTGCTCGTCGGCGGGGGCCTACAGAACGGCCTCATCGCGCTGGCATGCCTCGCACATCGGCCGGAGCTGCGGCTGGCCGTGATCGAGCGCGAGACGGCGCTCGGCGGCAATCACACGTGGTGCCTGCACAGCGGCGACGTGCCGGATGGCGCAGCCGCGTTCGTCGAGCCGCTGATCACGCACCGCTACGAGGCGTACGACGTGCGCTTCCCTGGTCTGTCGCGGACGGTGCACGCGCCCTACGCCGCGATCACCTCGGAGCGTTTCGACCGTGTGCTGCAGGCGCAGCTCGGCGACCGAGCTCGGCTCGGCCGGTCCGCGCTGCAGGTCGGTGCCGAGCGCGTGGTGCTCGACGACGGCGAGGAGCTGACCGCGCCGCTCGTGATCGACGCGCGCGGGCCGCGCGCCGCCAGCGAGCTGTCCGGCACGTACAGCCACGTGCGGAGCACCTGCGGCTTTCAGAAGTTCGTCGGCCTCGAGCTCGAGCTGCGCGCGCCGCACGCGCTCGCGCACCCGATCTTGATGGACGCGACGGTGCCGCAGGACGACGGCTACCGGTTCTTCTACGTGCTGCCGTTCGGGCCCCAGCGGTTGCTGGTCGAGGACACGGTGTTCTCGCGCTCGCCGCGGCTCGACGTGCACGCGCTCACCGCTTCGGTGCTCGACTACGCCAAGCGCTTCGGTGAGGTCGAGCGCGTCGTGCGTAGCGAGCAAGGCGTCTTGCCGATGCCGTGGTCGAGCGAGATGACCGCGCCCGAGCGTTCGCCGCTGGTCGCGGGCTACCAAGGTGGCTTCTTTCATCCGGCGACCGGCTACTCACTGCCGATCGCGCTCCGGCTGGCCTGCTTGATCGCGGCGCACGCGCCGAGCGACGTGTTCGGCCCTGCGCTCGTGGAGCTCGTGCGCGAGCACAAGCAGCAAGCGCGCTACGCCGAGCGTCTCAACGCGCTGCTCTTCCATGCCTTTGCGCCCGCGGACATGTGGAACGTGTTTGCACGTTTCTATCGCCTGCCCGACGCGTTGATCGAGCGCTTCTACGCGCTGCAGCTCACCGCGCTCGACCGCGCTCGCATTTTAGTCGGCCGCCCGCCCAAGGGCTTCTCGCTCACGCAGGTGATCGCCCACTTGCGATCGCCCAATCCCCTAGGTGCAGCATGACCGCAGTCAAAGATGCAACGGTTTCCGTGACAACGCCGATCGTCGCGCTGCTTCAGCACGAGCTGGTCGGGGCGAGCATCGAAGTGCCGGCGCACCTGTGGGAACCGGCGTTGCTCGGTCCGTTGAGCGATTTTCTGGATCGCCCCGGCAAAGAGGTGCGCGGCAAGATGGTCGAGCTCGGCTATGCGCTGAGCGGCGGCGAGCCGGAGCGCATGCCGGAGACGCTGCCGCTCTTGATCGAGCTGTTGCACGCCGGATCTTTGATCGTCGACGACATCGAGGACGGCTCGGCGATGCGCCGCGGTAAGCCGGCGTTGCATTGCACGTATGGGCTGCCGGTCGCGCTCAATGCCGGCAACTGGCTGTACTTCTGGCCGCAGGTGCTGCTCAGCCGCATGGCGCTCTCGAACGGCGCGCGCCTCGAAGCGCACGAGCGGATCGCCGAGTGCCTGCTGCGTTGCCACGAGGGCCAAGCGCTGGATCTAACGGCGCGCGTCGATTCGCTCGCGCGCGCAGATGTGCCCAACGTGGTGCGCGCGATCACCACGCTCAAGACCGGCCAGCTGATCGGCCTTGCGTGCGTGCTCGGCGGGATCGCGGCCGGCGCGACCTCGCGGCGGATCGAGGCGCTGGCCGCGTTCGGTCGCGACATCGGCATCGGCTTGCAGATGCTCGATGACCTGAGCGGCGCGCTCAACCCCGCGCGGCGCGACAAAGCGCTGGAAGATCTACGCGGCGCACGCGCGACGTGGATCTGGGCGTGGCTCGCCGAAGATCTGGATGCGACGCGCTACCACGAGCTGCTCGAGCTGCTGCGCGGTGCGCGCGCCGACGGCGACAGCCAGCGCTTTGATTCGTTGCTGGGACATGCGCGCTTCCGCTTGGCGATGACCGGCATCAGGCGCGTGCGCCGCAGCTTGGACGACGCGATCGCGGCGCTCGCGCACGCCGTGGGCGAGGGCGAGTGGCAGCACGTCGTGCGCAGCGAGCTGGGCGCGCTCGAGCGCGCATTCATGGAGGGCACATGAACGCGCATCTCAAGCCGGTGCCGCAAGCGCGAGCGGGTCGTGTGCCGAAGCGCGCCGCTGTGATCGGCAGCGGCTTCGGCGGGCTCGCGGTCGCGATTCGCCTGCAGAACGCTGGATTTTCCACGGTGCTGTTCGAGCAGCACGAGCAGCCCGGCGGACGCGCGCGCGTGTACAAGCAGGACGGCTTCACGTTCGACGCCGGCCCGACGGTGATCACGGCGCCGACGTGCTTGGAGGAGCTGTTCACCGAGGCCGGCCGCACGATGGCCGATTACGTCGAGCTGCTGCCGGTCACGCCGTTCTATCGGTTGCTCTGGGACGACGGCGCGTCGTTCGACTACGCGGGCGACAGCGCGTCGATGGTGGCGCAGATCGAGAAGCTCGCGCCGGGCGACGTGCGCGGCTACCTCGAGTTCGTCACGTACGCGAAGAAGGTGTTCGAGAAGGGCTATCTCGAGCTGGCGGCGACGCCGTTTCTCAAGCTCTCGGACATGGTGCGCGTCGCGCCTCAGCTGGCGAAGCTGCGCGCCGATCGTTCGGTGTACGCGACGGTCGCGCGCTTCGTGAAAGACGAGCACCTGCGGCAGGCGTTGTCGTTTCACACGCTGTTGGTCGGCGGCAATCCGTACGAGACCAGCGCGATCTACACGCTGATCCACTACCTCGAGCGGCAGTGGGGCGTGTTCTTCCCGCGCGGTGGCACCGGCGCGTTGGTGGCGGGCTTGGTGAAGCTGTTCGAAGAGCTCGGCGGCGAGCTGCGGTTGTCGAGCCGCGTGCGCAAGATCGATCTGATCGGCAGTGATCGCCCGCAGCATCGGGTGCTGTTTTCGGACGCGCGCAACGCGCTGCGCGAGGACACGTTCGATGTCGTCGTGTCGAACGCCGACCTCAGGCACACGTACAAAGACTTGTTCAGCGCCGAGCCGCGCGCGCGCAAGATGGCGCGCAAGGTCGAGAAGCTCGACTGGTCGATGTCGCTGTTCGTGTTGTACTTCGGGACCGACAAGCTGTATCGCGATCAAGTCGCGCATCACAGCGTGCTGTTCGGCCCGCGCTACAAGGAGCTGCTCGACGAGATCTTCCGGGGCCATGCGCTGCCCGATGACTTCAGCTTGTATCTGCACGCGCCCACGGTGACCGATCCGTCGCTCGCGCCGGACGGTTGCGACGCGTTCTACGTGCTCTCGCCGGTACCGCACCTGGGCAATGCGCCGATCGATTGGCAAAAGACCGCGCCGCTGTACGCGGACAAGATCCTCGCTTCGCTCGAGAAGCTGATGCCGGACTTGCGCAAGCACGTGGTGAGCAAGCGCTGGATCACGCCGGAGACGTTCCGCGACGAGCTGCAGAGCCACCACGGCTCGGCGTTCAGCTGCGCGCCCAAGCTGACGCAGAGCGCTTGGTTTCGGCCGCACAACAAAGACGCGAGCATCCCTGGGCTGTATCTCGTGGGCGCAGGCACGCATCCGGGCGCGGGCGTTCCAGGCGTCGTCAATTCCGCAAAGGCGACCGCGAAGCTGATCGTGGCGGACTACGTGTCATGAACGCGGTGGCGAGCAAAGCAGCGCGCGCGATCATCGCGCATCACAGCAAGAGCTTCGCGCTCGCTTCGAAGCTGCTGCCGCCGCGCGTGCGCAACGACGCCGTCGTGCTGTACGCGTACTGCCGCCGTGTCGATGACGCGGTCGACAATGCACCGCCGGCGGCGCAGCGCGAGGCGCTCGATGCGCTGCGCGCCGAGCTGAACGTTCTGTACGAAGGCGTGCCGCAGAGCGACCCGCTGCTCGCCGCGCTGCAAACCGTGATCCCGCGACACTGCTTCGACGACTTGCTCGACGGCATGGCGATGGACGTCACGGCCGAGCGCTACCAGACGCAAGCGCAGCTGCTTTTGTACTGCTATCGCGTCGCCGGCACGGTCGGCTTGATGATGTGCCACGTGATGGGCGCCAAGCATCCGGCCGCGCTCGCGCGCGGCAAAGACCTCGGCATCGCGATGCAGCTCACGAACATCGCGCGCGACGTGCTCGAAGACTGGTCGCGCGAGCGGTTGTACTTGCCTGAAGACTTGATGACCGAGAGCGGCGCCGCCGGGCTCCAGCTGAGCCTCGGCCGTTCGTTCCCGCGCAGCGCAGCTCCCGCAACCGCGCGCGCCATCGGTACGTTGCTCAACTGGGCCGACGGCTACTACGCCAGCGGTGATCGCGGCCTGCGCTACCTACCGTTCCGTTGCGCCGCCGCCGTCTACGCCGCACGCCTCGTGTACTCGTCGATCGGCAACGTTCTTCGCCGCCGCAACTGCGATCCCTTCTCGGGCCGCGCCATCGTGCCCAAGAGCCGCAAGCTCGTCCTCGCCGTACGCGCATTGATCGCGATGGCTTTTGCCACGGCGCTCAGCGCGTGCGCCCATGCACCCGCTCCGACGCCTGTTCATACGAAACCCGAAGCCGCGGCGGTCGCGCCACCGCAAGCCGCACCGGTGTCCGCAGCGTCACCAGCATCAACACCGGCGCCGGCATCCGCAGCGGTCGTCGAGCCTGTGGCGGCAACCGGCGAGGTGGTCGTCGACGTGATCGGCCTCGACAGCGCCGATGGCCTCTTGCTCGTGGCCCTCTTCCGCGACCCAAAAGGTTTCCCCGACAAGGGCGCCAAAGCCTTTGGCAAGCGCATCGCCAAAGCCCGCGCCGGCAACGCCCGAATCGTCTTCCGCGACGTCCCGCCCGGCCCATTCGCCGTCACCGTGCACCACGACGAAGACAAAGACATGGCCATGGACACCGGCCTCTTCGGCAAGCCGACCGAAGGCTACGGCTTCTCGCGCGACGCCAGCGCGCCGTTCGGCCCACCGGGCTTCGCCGACGCCAAGCTCACGCTCGCACCGAGCGAGCGCAAGCGCGTACCGATCCACATGAGCTACTGAGATGAGCCGAACCAAACCCGAGATCCATTGGTTGCCACGGCGTACCGGCGCGTTTCATGTGCCGCCGGGCGCTGCACCGTCGGCGGTCGTCGTCGGCGGCGGCATCGCCGGCATCGCCGCGGCGACCGTGCTCGCGGAGCGCGGCGTGCGCGTCACGCTGCTCGAGAAAGAAGCGGAGCTCGGCGGCCGCGCGGGCGGCTTCGCCGAGCAGCTGCCGACCGGCGAGCGCGTGCAAATGGAGCGCGGCTTCCACGGCTTCTTTCGCCAGTACTACACGCTGCGCGCGCTGCTCTCGCGGATCGACCCCAAGCTGTCCATGCTCACCGAGCTGGCCGACTATCCCGTGCTCGGTCCGGGCGGTGAGGTGCAGAGCTTCTCCGGCTTACCGAAGCGCACCCCGCTGCAAGTGATGGCGCTGACGATGCGCACGCCGCATCTGAAAGCTCGCGACCTAGCACAGGTCAACGGCCTGGCCGCGCTCGAGATGTTGGCGTTCGACGCCGAGCGCACGTACGCGCGCTTCGATCATATCAGCGCATCCGACTATCTGGCTTCGCTCGCCATGCCCGAGCGCGCGCGGCGCATGCTGTTCGATGTCTTCGCGCACTCGTTTTTCAATCCCGAAGCGCAGATGTCGGCGGCCGAGCTGCTGATGATGTTTCACTTCTACTTCACCGGTAATCCGGAAGGCTTGATCTTCGATGTGGTGAACGAGCCGCTCGGCACGGCGCTGTGGCGGCCGATGGCGAGCTATCTGGCAGCTCGCGGGGTGCGGATCGAGACCGCCGCCGCGGTGACGCGGATCGAGCACACCGGCCAGAAGATCGGCGTGGAGCACGCGCACGGCACGGTGACTGCAGACATGCTCGTGCTCGCGCTCGATGTCGGCGGTCTGCAAGCGGTGATCACGGACAGCCCGAGCTTGCAGGCGTTGTGGCCGAACGTGTCGGCGATGCGCGCGACGCATCCGTTCGGCGTGCTGCGGCTGTGGCTCGATCGACCGGTGCGGCCGGATCGCGTGCCGTTCGCCGGCACGACCGGCATCGGCATGCTCGACAACATCTCGGTGTACGAGCGCTTTCAAGGCGAGAGCGCGCGCTGGTCGCGCGACCACGGCGGCTCGGTCGTCGAGCTGCACGCGTATGCGGTGCCGCCCGAGGCTTCGGCGGATGAGGTGCGCGCCGATCTGATCGCGGGGTTGCACGCGTTCTATCCCGAGACGCGCGCCGCGCGGATCGTGCACGAGCGCTTCCTGATGCGCGGCGATTGCCCGGCGTTTCCGCCGGGCGGCCACGCGCGCCGCCCGCAGGTGGCGACGGTGCTTCCCAATGTCGTGCTGGCCGGCGACGGCATCGCAGCGCCCGTGCCGTGCGCGTTGATGGAGCGCGCTGCGATCACCGGCTTTCTCGCCGCGAACACCTTGCTCGCACCGCTCGGCGTCATGCCGGAGCCGATCCGCTCGGTGCCGAGTCAAGGTCTGCTCGCGCCGCCGTCTTTCTTGCGCGGCAAACAACCGCGATCGCTCGAGCTCGATGAGGCCGCCCAATGAGCGTGTTTCGGCGCGCCGCCAATGGCTTGCGTGTGTTCGGTCGCGCGCTTGCGCCCGCGCCGTCGGTCGACATGCGGCCTGATTGGGAGCAAGCCGAGCCGGTGTGGATCAAGCGCGCCCTAACGCACAGTCAAGCGCTGCCGACCGGCGGCTGGTACGCGCTCGACGCGTCGCGCGCGATCACCGACGCGCCGCAGCGCTACGAGGTCGAAGGCCGCGCGCTCGTCGTGTGGCGCGACGCGCACGGCCTGCTCGCCGCGCCGGAGGCGTGCCCGCACCTCGGCGCGTCGCTCGCCACGGCGCGCGCGTGCGAAGGCAAGCTGGTGTGCCCATGGCACGGTCTGGCGCTCGGCCGTGACGGCTACAAAGGCTGGAAGCCCTTCGCGACCCACGACGACGGCGTGCTCGCCTGGGTGCGGCTCGATGGCTTCACGGACGACCTGACCGAAGCGCCGATCTTGCCGTCGCGGCCGGCGCGCGCGCTCGACGCGGTGATGCGCGTCGAAGCGCAGTGCGAGCCGCGCGACGTGATCCAGAACCGGCTCGATCCTTGGCACGGCGTGCACTTCCATCCGCACTCGTTCGGCACGCTGCGCGTGATCGATCGCGCCGAGGACGCGATCACCGTGCGCGTCGCGTACAAGCTGCCGCTGTCGCTCGCCGTCGAGGTGGACGCGCGCTTCCATTGCCCGGATGCCCGCACGATCGCGATGACGATCATCGCCGGCGAAGGCTCAGGCTCGATCGTCGAGACCCACGCTACGCCGATCAGCGCGGGCCGCACCGCGGTGATCGAAGCGACGCTCGCGACCTCCGAGCGCCCCGGCTTCGGTGCGGCGATCGCCGCGGCGCCGGTGCTGCGGCCGATCATGGCGTGGGCGGCGAAACGCTTATGGACCGAGGACGCCGCGTACGCCGAGCGCATCTACGCGCTGCGTCACCAGATCTCGATCGGCCAGCCGCGCTTGGCGGCGATCCGGCGCAAGCGCGGATCCGGATTGACGGCGACCGGCTGACGCACGCGCTCGAGCAGCGGCAAGTCGGTGATGCTGTCGGTGTAGAACGCGCAGTCCTCGAGCGCAAAGCCGAGCTGCTGCGCGAGCAGCTCGGTCAGCACGACCTTGCCGTGCGCGTACGCGAGCGGCTTGTGGACCTTGCCGGTGAACAGCCCATCGGCGACCTCGAGCCGCGTGCACACGATGTGCTCGATGCCCAGCTCGCGCGCGACCGGCTCCGCCGCGTACGGCGTCGTGCCGGTCACGATCGCTACAAGATCTCCGGCCTCGCGATGCTTGGCCACCGCGGCGCGGCCTTGATCGCTGACATGCTCGTGGATGTACTTGGCGTAGCACTTCACGCAGTCCTCGATCATCGCGGCTTCGCTCTGCCCTGCAAACGCGGCCAGCGCCTTCTCGGCGACGGCTTGCGCGTCGATCATGCCCACCGTGTAGCGCGCGAGCCACACCGCCATGCGCAGCGAGTCACGCCAGGTGGCCTGGCCGGCGTCGCGTTGATAGCGCACGTACAAAGACGTCGTGTTGACGCGCACCAGCGTGCGGTCGAGGTCGAACAGAGCGGCTCGTTGCGCCACTCAGTCGGCCTCTTTCACGAGCTTGAGCAAGGCATCCTCGATGTTGGCGGCCAAGCGAACGTGGCCTTCGGCCGTCGGGTGGATGCCATCCTCCAGGTTGAGCGCGGGCACGGCCGCGACGCCGTTCATGAAGAACGGCACGAACGCTACATCGAGATCATCTGCGATGCGTTGATACGCCGCCGCGAACGCCTCCGAATGGTCGGCGCCGTAGCTCGGCGGGATGCGCATGCCGAGCAGCAGCGCCTTGGCACCGGCAGCGGAGATCTTCTCCAGGATCGCGCGCAGGTTCTTTTCGATCTCGGCCGGCGCCACGCCGCGCATCGCGTCGTTCGCGCCGAGCTCGACGACGACCACGTCGGGCTTTTGCTTGAGCAGCCAGTCGACGCGCCGGACGCCGCCCGCGGTCGTATCGCCGCTCACGCCGGCATTGATCAGCTGAAAGGACGCGCCCCGGGCGGCGAGCTTGCGCTGCAGCACGGCCGGGAAGGCCTCGTCCTCGGCGAGGTGGATGCCCGCCGCAACGCTGTCACCGAGGAATACGATCTTGGGGCCGGCGATTGGCTCGGGGGCCGCCGCCGTCTCGGCGGCTTTCGGCACGGTCGCCTCACCTTGCGCGGCCGATGCGGGCTCGGAGTTGCAGGCGCTTGTAGCGGATACGATGCACAACGCGACCAGCACACCATAAGATCGACGAACAAGGTGATGCATGAGCAATGATGTCTCCGTGGTCGCGCAAGCGGTAACGGTACCGAGCCTCGAGTGCCGCAGCGTGACGCGTGTCTTGCCGTCGGGGACTGTAGCGCTGCACGTGCTCGATGGGATCGATCTGCAGATCCTTCCGGGCGAGGTCGTGGCGATCGTAGGCCCTTCGGGCAGCGGCAAGTCGACGTTGCTGGGTTTGCTGGCCGGCCTCGATCGGCCGACCTCGGGCAGTGTGCGCGTGCTCGGCCGGCCGCTCGAGGCGCTCGACGAGGACCAGCTGGCGCTGCTCCGGCGCGACCACCTCGGGTTTGTATTTCAGACGTTTCAGCTGCTCACCAACCTGACCGCGCGCGAAAACGTGCTGTTGCCGCTCGAGCTGCACCGCGTGCCGGATGCGCGGCAGCGCTGTGATGAGCTGCTGGCGCGCGTCGGGCTAGAGGCGCGCGGCCATCACTATCCGGCGCAGCTGTCCGGCGGCGAGCAGCAGCGTGTGGCGATCGCGCGTGCGTTCGCGCCGCGGCCGCACATCCTGCTCGCCGACGAGCCGACCGGAAACCTCGACCAGAGCACCGGCGGCGCGGTGCTGGATCTGCTGTTCGAGCTGCGTGAGCAGAGCGTCGGCGAAGCCGGGCGCGTTCAGAATACCGGTTCGACGCTGGTAATCGTGACGCATGATGAGCGGGTCGCCTCGCGCGCCGATCGACGGATCCGGCTCGAGGCGGGCAAGATCGCCAGCGAGGAACGCCGGTGAGCATCGGGCTGTTCTTTCGCACGATGCTGCGTCAGTCGCGCGGCGCGCGCGGCCGGATGACGTTCTTCATCGCCTGCGTCGCGGTCGGCGTCGCCGCGGTGGTCGGCGTCGCCGCGATCATCGACACGATCGAGCTGGGCATCCGCATGCGCTCGCGCGAGCTGCTCGGTGGCGATCTGTCGGTCGAGTCGCGGCAGCCGCTGACCGACCTCGACAAGTACTTGCCGGCCGCGGTGGCGAGCGCGCCGCGCATCGTCGTCACCACGCTGCCGACGATGGTGCGAAGCGAGCGCGGCGACAGCCGGCTCGTCGAGCTGAAGGCGATCGAGACCAGCCGCGGCGCGTTTCCGCTCGCCGGTGACATCGACATCGAGCCGCGGCGGCCGGTGCGCGAGCTGCTGAACGATAGCAGCGTGCTGATCGCGCCGGAGATCGCCGAGGCGTTGCAGGTGAGCGCCGGCGCTACGCTGCACGTCGGCGGCAAGCCGTTTCGGATCGCCGGTATCATCGAGCGCGAGCCCGAGCCGCTGACGTTCTCGTTCGTGTTCGGCCCGCGCGTGCTGATGACCGAGGGCGGGCTGCGCACGACCGAGCTGTACGGCTTCGGCAATCGCGTGCGCTACAAGCAGATCTTCGCGCTGCCCAAGTCATTCGTGGGCGCGGCGCTCGCGCGCTTGCAGACCACGCTCGAGGCGCGCATCCCCGGCGGCGGATCGTACGTGCGCGTGGAGACTCATGAAGACGCGCAGCCCGCGCTACGGCGCACGCTCGAGCGCGTGCAGAGCTACCTGGGCATGGTGGCGCTGCTGTCGCTCTTGATCGCGAGCGTCGGCGTCGCGCAGATCTCGAGCGCGTGGATCGCGCAGGCCGCACCGCAGACCGCGATCATGCGTTGCCTGGGCATGCGACCGCGCGAGGTCATGCTGCTGTATCTGGCGCACGTGGTGATGCTGGCGCTGATCGGCAGCGTGCTCGGCGGACTGCTCGGCGCGATGTTGCCCTCGCTCGTGCTCATCGCATACCCAGACCTCGCGCCGCGCGAGCTGCTCGGGATGGTGCCGTTCAGCGCGCTCGCGCGCGGCGTACTGCTCGGCGTGGGCGTCGCGTTGGTATTCAGCGTGCCGCCGCTGACCGCGGTGTGGCGCGTTTCGCCGGCCAGCGTGCTGCGCGCCGAGGTCGCACCGCTGCCGGTGCCGCGGTTGGTGCGCGTGCTTTCGTCGCTCGTGCTCGCGCTCGGGATCTTGATCGCGGCGTTCGCGCAGACGCGCAACCCCGTGATCGCGCTGAGCTTCGCAGCCGGCGTAAGCGTGCTCGCGGGGCTCTTGTGGTTGCTCGCGCGCGCGTTGCTGCGCGGGGTAGGGCGCTTGCCCCGTGCGCGGTTGCCTGCGCTGGTCTGGCAAGGCGCCGCGGCGCTGGCGCGGCCTTCCGCCGGCACCACCGGGAGCATCGTCGCGCTCGGCTTGGGCACGCTCGTCGTGCTGGGCATCACGCTGATCGAAGGCGTGCTCACGCGCGAGGTCGCGACCGCGCTGCCCAAGGATGCGCCGAGCGTGTTCATCGTCGACGTGCAGCCCGACCAATGGCCGGGCGTCGAGCAGATCGTGCGCGGGCAGGGCGGCACGAGCATCCAGAGCGTGCCGGTCGTGATGACGCGCCTGCGCGCGGTCGGCGGCCGCAACATCGACCAGCTGGTGCGCGATCGCGAGCGGCTCGACGGCAGCCGCTCCGACGCCGGCAACGGCGATCGCGCGCGCGACGAAGAGCGCCCGCGCCAGATGCTGACCCGTGAGCAGCGCATCACCACGCTGAAGACGCTGTCGGCGAGCAACGAGATCGTGGCCGGTGCGCTGTGGAGCAAGCCCGGCGTGCCGAACGAGATTAGCGTCGAAGAAGAATACGCGCGGGATATCGGCGCGACGCTCGGCAGCATCCTCACCTTCGATGTGCAGGGCGTGCCGCTCGACTTCGAGGTCACGAGCCTGCGCAAGGTCGATTGGCGTAGCTTCTCGGTGAACTTCTTCTTGGTCGCCGAGCCAGGCGGCCCGCTCGAGGATGCGCCGCGCTTCATCCTCGGCGCGGCGCGCGTGCCGGCCGACAACGAGCAAACGATGCAGAACGCGATCGCCGAGCAGTTCTCCAACGTGACGGTGCTGCGCATCCAGCCGATGATCGATCGCGCGACCGAGCTGCTCGGGCAGATCGCGATCGCGGTGCGTCTGATCGGCGGGTTCGCGGCGATCACCGGGCTCGTGATCTTGGCCGGTGCGGTCGCGTCGTCCCAGCTGCGGCGCGCGCGCGAGGCGGCGTTGCTCAAGACGCTCGGCCTGACGCGCGCCCGCGTCGCGACGCTGTTCGCGGTGGAGTACGCGCTGGCCGGCGCCGTGGCGGCGACGCTCGCGTCGCTCGGCTCGTATGTGCTGGTCACGTTGTTTACGCGCAACGTGCTGGAGCTCACCACCGCGCCGTCGTGGGCCGCGTCGGCGATCGGCTGGCTCGTCATCGTGGCGCTGTCGATCATCGCCGGCCTGCTCGCCAGCGCGCGGGCGCTGCGCTCGCCGCCGCTGGCAGTGTTCCGCGAATAACTTGCGCTGGCGCACGGGTTGGTGGCAGGCAAGCGCATGCGCTCGCAGCTGCTGATCGCGCTGGCCTGTGCCGCGAGCATCGCGCTCGGCGCATGGGTCGCGCTGTGGCTCCGCGACCTACGCGAGCGCATGCGCGGCCGAGCGTTACAGCGCCAAGGTGCGCGCGGCGAACGCGATGCCGAGCGCATCCTGAAAGCGGCCGGCTACACGATCTGCGAGCGCCAGGCCCGCCGCAGCTACCGCCTCGAGCTGAACGGTGCGCTGCGCAACGTCGAGGTGGCTTTCGACTTCATCGTCGAGCGCGCCGGCGAACAGCTCGTCGCCGAGGTCAAGACCGGCCACGCTGCCCCTCGCATCGAACGCGCCGAGACCCGCCGGCAGTTGCTCGAATACCAACTGGTCACCGGCGCCCGCTGCGTCCTCCTCGTCGACCCCGACGCCGCCACGATCCACGAGGTCACCTTCCCAATCACCATGCCCCTCACCCCCGCCCCCGCCTCATGGCGCACCAGCGCCGTCCTAGTCGCCCTCATCCTCGCCGCCGCCTGGTACCTGCAAAAGACGTAGGGAAAAAAGACGTAGGGGACGGTTCTCGAAAACTCGAAAACTCGAATCACGGCTGCTACCAGTCTCATTGCTGCTACAAGTTTTCGAGTTTTCGAGAACCGTCCCCTAATCCTCAATTGGTTGTGCGGGCGAGCTCGACGAAGGCCTTGTCTTTCATGATTACGAAGGGGTGCTCGGCGAACGTGAGGTTGCCGTCGCCGGAGTGGTCGATGACTTGGAGCTTGCCCATGCCGAAGCCCATGGGGCCGCGGGCGAAGTAGTGGGCTTGTAGGACGTAGGGCTCGGCGCGCTTGGCGCCGGGGATGGCGAAGCACTCCGGGCCGTAGCCGGTGGTGATGTCCGCGTACAGCGCGCCGCCGCTCGCCAGCTTGGGCTTTTGGTAGAACGCGTGCCCACCGCGGCCATCATAGATGTGGAAGTCGACGTCGTTCGCATCGGTCTCCCAGCTGAGCACGAAGCGCAGCGAAGGCTTGTTGTCGAGCACCGCGCCGTGCGCGTTGAGCCCGCTTTGCACGCGCTCCGCCACGCTCGGATCGGCGCGCAACCAAGCCGCGCCGATCAGCCCGAGGTCCTCGCGCAAAATGCGATCCGCGCCTTCGAACCGATCGCCGCGGTAACCCCGCTCGAGCGCGCGCTCCAGCGTCTCGAACGCCTGCGCCGGCTGGCCATGCTTGAGCTGCGCGTACGCGAGCAAGCGGTGGCTCGACGGATGATCCGGCCGCTGCGCCACCGCACGCGCATAGCTATCGACCGCGAGCCACAGGCTCTCGCTGGGCAAGCGCTCGAGCCGCTCGGCGGCCATCCGCCGCAAGTCCGCGCGCGACGGGAACAGATCGATCAGCGAGCCGTACGCACGCGCCGCACGCGCAAAGCTCTTCTGCGCTTCCAACGCTTCACCGAGCGCCACCAACGCGATCACGTCGCCCGGGTTGTCGGCGACCGCCTTCTCCGCAGTGCCCACGGCTTCGCCGATGTTGCCGTTCACAAGCATCGTGAGCACTTCCGCCAGCACACCTTCATAGGCATCGGTGATCGCCGGCGTCGGGATCTTTACCGCGCGCGGCTTCTTCGGCGCGGTCGCGATCGCCAGCTGCGAGATATTGCTACCCGGCGTGCTCTGCACCATCGACAGCTCCACGCCGCCGGCGATGCTCGCCCGCTGACCGGACGGCTTCGGAAACCGCACCTGGCGCAGCGCGCTGAGGATGCAGCTCTGCACGCCGCGATCATCGAGCGAGCCGCTCGTAACGTACGCGTCGCTGACCGTGCCCTTTTCGTTGACCGAGATCTCGAACGACAATCGATCGCTCGCGCCCGCCGCAGGTGCAGCCCCGCGCGCATAGCACTGCTTGATGCGCCCGCTCGCCGAGCGCAACGCGGCCCGCGCTTCATCGGCCGGCATACCTTCGACCGAGCCGCCGAGCACGCGCGCTGCCGGCTCGAGCTGTTGCGGCATGATCGCGCCCGGCAGATTGCGATCGGGTGCGCCGGTTGCGATCGCGAGATCATCGCGGGCAGCGCCCTTGGTGCCGCTCATGCCGGCGCCGCTGCCCGCACGCGAGCCCGGCCCTGCGGACTGCCCGACCGAGACGCCGTTCGCCGCGTCGAGCGAGCCGACGCCATCGGTCATCGGTTTGGCGGGGCTCGACGGCTTGGCCTCTGCTGGCGGCGGCGGCGCCATCGCCTCGGCGGCCGCGCTCGGTGCCGGCATCGGTGCGCTCGCCGGCCGGCTGGCTTCCGGCACCGCGATCCGCGCGCTCTTGTCCGCGGCTTCATCACCCGCGCTCGAACGCTTCGCGCGCTCCCCGCTCGGTGCTCGGCGCTCGTTCACCGCGCCGCCCTCCGCGATCCCGCGCCGCCCGAGCGAGCCAAGGTCGGAAGGCTGCTCTTGTTGAGCTGCGCTGGTCGGCGGCTCCGCTTCTTCCTTCGTATCGTCTTCCCAGTCGCGCGTCCGCACACCCTGCACGTCGTCGCGCGCGATCTTCAGCGCTTCTTTGCCGCCGCGCTTGCTCAGCTCGATGCCTTCATCGCCGACCGTCAGAATGTCGCTGAGCGCGTCCTGCTTGATGCCGTAGCGCGTGTAGTCGTAGTCGGTCTCGAGCACGAGCAGCGCCGTGTAGTCGGACAGCACGCGCTGCTTAATCGAGAGCTCGACGATCTCCTCCTCACGCGCCGCGCGCTCGTCGGTTGCATCCGGACGCAGCGCGTTCAGCTCTGCAGTGAGCCCCGCGATCCGCGCCCGCGACCACGCGCGCTCGAGCAGCGGCCGCGGCGTCTCGATCGTGTCGAACGCCTCCGCGCCCGCGCCCTTGAGCTCGATCTGCACCGGCGCATCGGCCGGGATCTCCGCGAACACCAGCCGCTCATCGCCCGCTTGCACGTTGGTCAGAACCGCGGGGTGCACCCAGGTCGCGCCGCTCACGTGCACTTCGATCTCGTCCTGCACGCCGAGCAGCAAGCGATCCGCGAGCTGTGCGACCGGCACGCGCGCATCGAGCACGGCGCCCGCGTCGCGCAGCCCGGAGCGCGTCAACGCACGCAGCGTGTCGCGATCTTGGATGCCGCCTTCGGCCAGCACGTCGAGCCGCGTCGCGCCATGCGCCGCCAGCTTGGCGATCGCTTCGCGCAAACCGATCGTGTCGCTCGCCCCTGCGGTCACGACGCCATCGCTTACCACCAGCACGCGCGAGATCGCGCCGGACTCTTGCGCCACGAACGTCAGCGCCTGCTCGAAGCTCGAAGCGCCGAGCGCGCCGCGCTCGAGCAACTTCGCTTGCTCGCGCATCCCGAAGCCGCTCGCCGGCCCCTCGTAAATCTTCTCGCTGCTCTGGTCGAACGCAACCACGCGCAGCTCGAAGTTTTTACCCGCGCGCGCCTGCAGCTCGTCGACCAGCTTGCCCAGCCGCTCGATCTGCGCGCCAAAGCCGAGCGCGCGCGACGCGCTCGTATCGAACACTACGGTCAGCCCATCGACCGTGGCCGCCGGCAACGACAGCACAGGCACCACGCGCGCGACCACCAGCTCGCCGTTGCGCAGCGCCATCGGCTTCTGGCGCGGCAACTGCACCTCGAGATCGCCAGTCGGCGCGTAGTCGGTCTTGATCAGCGAGAGCGTCTGGGCCTTCGGGTTGCGCGCGCGGTCGCTCGACTCTTCACCGGTCGCGCTGCTGCTGCCTACGCGCACGTCGACGTTGAACGACTCGAGCTCAGGCAGGCCCTGCAAGCGCACGCGGTACGGCTCGCTGCGCGACGCGATCTCCTCCGAATACGAGAGGATGATCTCCTTGGTCTCATTGGCATCGATCGGGAACACGCGCGCCGCGAACTCGTTGCCCGCGTCCTTCTCGAGCAGCGCCGGGTCTTGGCGGCGGTGCAGGAAGTCCTCGTAGATCTGCGCGGCCCGCTTGCGCTCGATGATCTCGCCCTCTTGCATCTTGTCGGCGATCCGCATCGCGAAGCGCGAGATCGCGGCCTCTTGCGGCAACGTGATCTCGAAGCGCCCCTCGCGCCGGCGACTCTCCGGATTGCGGAAGCGCATGTGCAGCTCGGTGAAGGCCAGCGGCTCTTCGATCACCGTCCGCAATCCGGAGA
>Ga0193752_1001091_pt1 | contig 23568 bp, 15 predicted proteins | sample H1c1metaG_FD_144924 | JGI IMG/M metagenome (GOLD analysis project Ga0193752, IMG submission 144924) | Soil microbial communities from a riparian zone of the East river system, Colorado, United States - H1c1 | ecosystem: Environmental > Terrestrial > Soil > Riparian zone | place: USA: East River...
CTGTTGCGCGCTGGATGGAGTGCTCGCTTCGTCGCTGCGACCGGTCTGTGTCGGCCTCGGCCTGTTCTACGCGCTGCTAACGGTTTGGTACGGCTTCGAGCTCGAAGGCGAGCCGCGCAACAGCATGAGCCTATCGACGGGCCTGCTGTCGATCGCGTTGGTCGTGGGCGCCGTGTGGTTCGAGCGCAACCGCGTACCGCCGCAGCTCGCGCACCCCGCCGCGGGCTTGATCGGCGTCGCTGCGATCCTCAACGCGCTGTTGCTGTTGGTCAGCGTGCCCGAGCCGTATCAGACGACCAACCTGATGATCGTGCAGCTCGGTTTCGGCTGCTTGCTGTTCTCGCTGCGCTGGTTCGCGGGCCTCGCGCTCTTGTCGTTCCTCGGTTGGGGCTTCGTCGTCGGCAATCGCACGGCTGATCCCCAATGGCACCACTTCGGGCTCGCGTTGGTGCAATCGACGCTGTTCGGCGCGTTGGTGCTGGTCGTGCGTATCCGCGCGTATCGCGACATCCAAGAGCTGCGCTTGCGCGATCAGGTGCTGGTCGACCAGCTGAAGCAGGCCAATCAAGCCGCGCTGGTCGCCGTCAAAGCCAAGAGCGAGTTCCTCGCCAACATGAGCCACGAGATCCGCACGCCGATGACGGCGATGCTCGGCATGACCGAGCTGATGCAGATGAGCGAGCTCGACGAATCGCAGCGCGAGTACGCCGCGACGATCGAGCGCGCCGGCAACACGCTGCTGCAGCTGGTCAACGACATCCTCGACTTCTCGAAGATCGAGGCTGGCCAGCTCGCGATCGAGAAGGTCAGCTTCAACCTGCCGGAGCTACTCAACGAAGTGCGCGAGCTGCTGGCAGTGAAGGCCAAGCAGAAGGGCCTCACCCTGCTGGTCGAGGTCGAGCCCGAGTCGCCGCTGCGTTACCGCGGCGACCCGAACCGAATCAAGCAGGTGCTGGTCAACCTCACCGGCAACGCCATCAAGTTCACGCATCAGGGCTACGTGCGGATACGCGCCAAGGGCCAGCCGCTCGACGCCGAGCAGGCGATGCTCGAGATCCAGGTCGAGGACTCCGGCATCGGCATCGCGGGCGACCAGCTCGAGAACATCTTCGAGGCGTTCACGCAGGCGGACGCATCGACCACGCGCAAGTACGGCGGCACGGGCCTGGGCCTCGCCATTTCACGCCAGCTCTCGCGCCTCTTGGGCGGCGAGCTGCGCGTCGCGAGCGAGCCGGGCAAGGGCTCGACGTTCACGGTTTCGCTCGTGCTGCCGATGGTGATGCACCGCAGCTCGATCCCCGCGCCGATGAGCGGGCGCGACTCGGCGCGCTACGAAGGCCGCGTGCTCCTGGTCGAGGACAACCCGGACACGCAGAGCCTCGCCGTCGAGCTGCTGATGCGCATGGGCTGCGACGTCGAGCACGCCGCAAACGGTGCAGAAGCGCTCGACCGGCTCGCCTCGAACAACTACGACCTCGTGTTCATGGACTGCCACATGCCGAGCATGAACGGCTACGACGCGACGCGAGAGATCCGGAAGCGCGAAGCCGGCGGTAAGCACACGCCGATCATCGCGCTGACCGCGAGCGTGCTGCCGGAAGAGCGCGCGCGCTGCAAAGAGGTCGGCATGGACGACTACATCGCCAAGCCGTTCTCCAGCCGCGACCTCCAGCAGGTGCTCGCTCGTTATTTGTGAAGCGGTGAGAGTGTGCCGGGGGCCGCAGAATGTAGGCCGCACTCTTTGATCGAAGCTTCTTCCCACCACCAGCGGCCTTCGCGCTCGTGTTGGCCGGGGTGCGTGGGGCGCGTGCACGGCTCGCAGCCAATGGAGACGAAGCCGCGCTCGTGCAGCTCGTTGTACGGCACGTTGTTGGCCCGGATATATGCCCAGGTTTGCGCCGAGCTCCAGTTGGCGAGCGGGTTGAGCTTGAGCAGCGCGCCGTTCTGCGACGAGAACGCCGGGTCGATCTGGGCGGTCGCGACGTGCGCGCGCGTCGGGCTCTGATCTTTGCGCTGGCCGGTGATCCACGCGCGGTAGCCGAGGAGCGCCTTGCGCAGCGGCGCGACTTTGCGGACGCCGCAGCACTCTTGGTGGCCATCTTCGTAGAAGCTGAAGAGGCCCTTCTTGCGGACGAACGCGCGCAGCTCGGTCGCTTCGGGCGAGAGCGTTTCGATCTCGATGCCGTAGTGCGTGCGCACCTTTTCGATGAAGCGATAGGTCTCGGGGTGCAAGCGACCGGTGTCGAGGCAGAACACCGAAAACGGTAGGCCGGTCTTCACGGCCATATCGATCAGCGCCACGTCCTCGGCGCCGCTGAACGCGATCGCGGCATCGCGACCGAACGTCTGGAGCACCTTGCGTATGACGTGCTCCGCCTCGCGGCCCTCGAGCTCGCTCACGAGATCGGCGAGCGAGATGTCCGCTACGGGCGGGGGCGTGCTGGGCACGACCGCGTCGCGCTTGGCGTCCAGCTTCTCGCGCATGAAGCGCAGCACGCTGCTGTACGGCACGGCGTCACCGCCGCCGTCGTCGACCAGAAAGAACGGCGCAGCCTCGACGCCGTAGCGCCGGGCCAGCTGCATGCCCTCGGACTCGGGCTCGTTCTCGATCGCCCAGACGACCTGATCGATGCGGCCCCAGACGCCGCGCGACTTCAGCAGGTCCTCTGCTTCGACGCACTTCTTGCAAGCCTCACCGCTCGCAAGCCGCTTCTTGACCATCGTGACGTGCATGCTGCCAACCGCCGTGCTTCTACCCTTCGCCGCGATATACGCTGGCGAGAGATTCCCGCATATTCGCATGGACTTTAGGGCCAATTGCAAGCTGCGGCCAGCCGCTGATTCACAACCTGCTGAGATCGCTAACGGATTCATGGAAACCCGTATCGCCGACGGCCCCTTCGGGCCCTTCGAAGGACCGGCCAGCGACCGCATCGTGCTGCCGCGCTACGCATCCCAGACCGCCTTCTCCGACCGTCTGGTCGAGTTGTTGGGGGGGTTACTGGATGGGGGCGGGACGTTGATCGATGTGGGAGCGCACGTCGGCTTGATCAGCATTCCGGTCGCCCGGCGCACGGGGGTGCGCTGCGTCGCGTTCGAGCCGGCGCCGCTGAACGCCGCGTGCTTGCGGCGGAACGTCGAGCGGCATGGCGTCGGGCAGCAAGTGGCTGTGCACGAGCTGGCGCTGGGCGAGCGCGCCGGCCGGATCGCGTTTGCGCTGTGCTCCGAGAACAGCGGCGACAACCACGTGCTCGCAGAAGGCGCCGCATCGGACAGTGCGACCAGCGCCGTGGTCGACGTCGAGAGCGCACGGCTCGATGACGTGATCGACGCCGCCGCGCTGCCCAAGCCGATCGTGCTCAAGCTCGACGTGCAGGGCGCCGAGGTCAAGGTTCTGACCGGCGCACGCAACACGCTGCAGCACGTCTCGGCGGTCGTGCTCGAGTATTGGCCGCGCGGGCTCTTACGCGCCGGCGATCATGCCGCGCAGCTCGAGAGCTTGCTCGCAGCCTTGCCTTGGGGCGCGGTGCTGAAGCAAGACGGCACGAAGCTCGAGCCCAAGACGCGCACCGAGCTGTTCCACGCGCTCGCCCACTTCATGGCCCACGACGGCAGCGACGATGGCTTCTTCGATCTGCTGCTCACCTCGGGCCGCGGCTTGATCGAAGGCGCCGGCTCGTAGTCACGCGAGTCGTAGTCGCGCGAGCGAAACGCGCGCGCGGCCGTAAATACGTTCTCTACATAGCGCCGGCTGACATCCGGCAGCGGCGTGCCATCGCGCGCCCATTGATCGACGTCGGCCGGGCCGCGGTGGTAGGCGACGAGCGCGAGCGTGAGGTTGCCGTTGTAGCGCTTCACCATCGCGGCGAAGTAGTACGTGCCCGCGTGGATGTTGAACTCCGCGTTGTGCGGCAGGTACTTGCGACCGATCTTCGTCGCGATCCAGCGCCCGGTCCTCGGCATCACCTGCATCAAGCCGCGCGGACCTTTATGCCCGCGCGCTTTCGGATCGAACTTGCTCTCGACCCAGATGATGCCGTTGATCAAGTCCGGCGGCAGGTCGTGCTCGCGCGCCGCGGCGTGCACGAAGCGTTGCACGCGGCGATAGCGATCGAGCTCGTCTCTCGTGAGCTCACGCAGCTCGCGCGGCGGCGGCGGAGGCTCGAGCGGCGCCGCCGGCAGCACGACGCGCTTCACCGGCGGCGGGTCATCGCCGCGCCACTCGTTGGCAGCGTCGTGCGAAGGCTCGTCGACACGAGCCGGCAAGGTGTCGCCCTTGTTGCGAGCAGCGCACGCGGAGACAGCCAACACGGCGCACGCGCCAAAACTACGCAACCAGCCACTGCTCATCGGGGCCGTAGCTTACACGACTGCGGCCGCCTGCCCGCTTGGAGCGCGCGCAGGCGGTGCGCTACTCGGCACCTCGACCACTCTGCCCCCCGGATCACGCACATTTGCCCGGCCACGCGGGCATTCCGCACGGGCGCTAAGCGCGTTTCGCGTCGTGATCGCTGCGCAAACATGGGCGCGCGAGCTTGGCGATTGGCGCCGAAGAAACGACAATCAAAGCCAGTGCATGTCTGAGCTTTGTGCGGTTCATAAAATCGTCGCGGCGCCGGATGGGCGGTGCGTGCTGTGCCGGCGGCCCAAGTTTTCGTTCGGCAACGACGAAGAAAACGAGACCGTCGCGAGCAAGACGTTCACCGCGTTGCTCGGGCTCGGCTTGCTCGCAGCGATGGGCTTCGCCGCTTACGCATTCACGATGCCGAGCGCGAATGCTTCGGCCAACAACTCGCGCACGGTCGCGATCGAAGGCACCGCCGGCCTCGCGAACGAAGCGCCTGCGCGCGCTGAAGACGGTACGGCCGCGAGCGCGCCATCGCCCGCGCCGGAGAACAAACCCGCCGATACGTTGATGGCCGAGGCCACTGCGCCGCCGAAGCCTGCCGCACCGGCACCGATCAGCAGCAAGCGCGCGCGTGCGCGCACCATCGGCAAGAAGATCATCGACCCGCGGCTGATCGAAGCGCGCAAGAGCGTCAAAGTGACGATGTATTCGGCGCCGTGGTGCTTCATCTGTGACCGCGCGCGCAACTTCCTCGAAGCGCGCGAGGTCCAGCTCGTGGACTACGACGTCGACATGGACCTCGAGGCCGAGAAGCGCCTGCAGCAGCTCAACCCCACTGGATCGATCCCTACCTTCATCGTCGACGGCAAGACGATCGTAGGGTTCCATCCGTGGGGGCTCGAGGACTTGATCGATGAAGCCGCACAGCAACACTTCTGCATGAAGAACACGCAGGGTGCCGTGTGCGAGCGCCTCGCCTCAGCGCGTTGATTATCGGGGGAACGTGCGCCGTTCCCCCGCCCGTTGGGCAAAGCCCAACGGGGCCCACCCCTTCACGAGGTTCGCTTCGCTCACAGCTGCGCGCATGGTGCGAGCAAGCTCGCGTATGCGAGCGTGAACGAGCGTCCCCGAGTGCGATCGCGTGATAGGGTTGGCGAGCTTCTGTGATGGACCAAGGCCGCAGCACAAAACGCTACGCAACGACTCAGTCGCTGCTCGTAAAGTGCGACACGTGGGGTGAGTTCGTCGCGCTCTATGCGACGGATGTGAGCCAAGGCGGCATGTTCGTCGTGACCGAAGAGCCGCCTGCGGTGCTCAGCGAGATCGATGTTCAGCTGAAGCTGCCTGAAGGCCACGAGATCCCGCTGCGCGCGCGCGTCGTCCACGTAATCGACCCGGCGCAAGCCGCGCAGGCGCAGCGCGACCCCGGCGTCGGCATCGAGTTCGTCGGGATGGACGCGGCGACGCGTGCGCAGATCCATCAGCTCGTCGAGTTCGCGCGCTGGCAAGGCACGTCGCATCGGCCGACCGCGACGCTGGCCAGCCACATGTTCGAGATGAACGCGGGCGCTACGCCTGCCCAAGTCATGCAGTCGCTGCCCAGCCCGCCGATGGCGAACGCGACCCCGCGCGAGGCAATCCCGAGCGCGCGCGTGATCGACGGCGAGACGGCCAGCTCGGGCGTGCGGCGTGCTTCGGGCGTCCCGCAAGGGCGCGCCGAGGGCACGGTCAGCGGCAAGCCGTCGGGCGCGCCGCGCAAACGCCGAGTGGACAGCGGGCCCTCTAGCGCGAGCCCCGGCAAGCGTGCGAGCGCCGAGCCGCCGGCAGCGCCCGCACCGCCACCGCCGAAACCGACCGATCAAATACAGCTCAAGGTCGGCATCAGCCACCTGGCCGCCAAGCGCTTCGTCGATGCGAACAAGCTCTTTCAATCGATGCTCGAGGCCAACCCTGGCGACCTCGAGGTGACCAAGTGGCTGTTCACGACGATCGCGCGCAAGGCGATCGCGAACGGCGACGAGACGGGCGCGCGCGCCGCGTACGAGAAGGTTCTCGCGGTCAGCGAGGACTCACAGGAGGCTCGCAAGTTCGTGCGCGAGCTCGATCAGCGCAAGAAGCTCGAGGCCATCCCGTTCGGCCGGTTCTTCGCGAAGAAAAAACCGTAGCTCGATCTACAGCTCACGCTTCAAGCGCTCTGAGACGGCTCTGCGCTCCGCGATCACGGCGACCAGCAGCGCGCGTGCGCCGGCCTGATCGCGGCCGACCAACAGGTCCAGCTCGCCCTCGAGATGACCGAACGCGCACAGCACCAAGCTGGCGCGCGAGATCGGAAACGGCACCGTGCCGCGATGGACGATGCGGAGCAGCCGGGTCAGGTCCTCGGTGGAGACGCGCGAAAGGCCCTTCACGCCGCGCGGGTTAGCACGGGGGGCGGTGTTCGGATAGACAGCCGCGGCTAGACGGTGCGGCGCGCGCGTGTATCCTCCGCCGCATCATGGCCAAGCAGCAGAAAACGGCGATCACGCCGACGCGCGAAGAGAACTATCCCGAGTGGTATCAGCAGGTCGTCAAGGCGGCCGACCTGGCGGAGAACTCGCCGGTGCGCGGCTGCATGGTGATCAAGCCGTGGGGCTACGCGCTCTGGGAGAACATCCAGCGCGTGCTCGACAAGCGCTTCAAGGAGACCGGGCACCAGAACGCGTACTTTCCGCTGTTCGTGCCCAAGAGCTTCTTGGAGAAGGAGGCCAAGCACGTCGAAGGGTTTGCGAAAGAGTGCGCGGTGGTCACGCACCATCGCCTCGAGCTGAACGACAAGGGCGAGCTGATCCCCGCGGGTGAGCTCGAAGAGCCTTTGGTCGTGCGGCCGACCTCGGAGACGATCATCGGCGCGATGTTCGCGAAGTGGATCGGCAGCTACCGCGACCTGCCATTGCTCATTAATCAGTGGGCGAACGTCGTGCGCTGGGAGATGCGTACGCGCTTGTTCCTGCGTACGACCGAGTTCCTCTGGCAGGAAGGCCACACCGCGCATGCGACTGAGGGCGACGCGCGCGAAGAAACACAGCGGATGCTCGAGATCTACGCGGAGTTCGCCGAGCAATACATGGCGATGCCCGTAATCATGGGCGAGAAGTCCGAAGCGGAGCGCTTCCCCGGCGCCGTAAGCACGTACTGCATCGAGGCGATGATGCAGGACAAAAAGGCGCTGCAGGCCGGCACCTCGCACTTCCTCGGCCAGAACTTCTCGAAGGCGCAGGAGATCCGCTTCCAAGACGAAGCCGGCGTGCTGCAGCACGCGTGGACCACATCGTGGGGCGTATCCACGCGCTTGATCGGCGCCTTGATCATGACGCACAGCGATGACGACGGCTTGATCTTGCCGCCCAAGCTCGCGCCCTCGCACATCGTGATCTTGCCGATCACCGCCAAGGCCGAGAATCCGCAGGACGTGATCGCGTACTGCAAGAAGCTGCGCGACGATCTGCAGAACAAGGTCTACGGCGGCCGCACGATCGAGGTCGTGCTCGATGAGCGCGACATTCGCGGCGGCGACAAGATCTGGGGCTGGGTCAAGAAGGGCATCCCGTTGCGCGTCGAGGTCGGCCCGCGCGACATGGCGGGCGGCACGGTGTTCGTCGGGCGCCGCGACAGCTCGGAAAAGCAAAGCATGGCGCGCGACGCGTTCGTCGATGGCGCCGCCGCGATGCTCGACGAGATCCAGCAGGGCATGCTCAAGCGCGCGAAAGAAACCCTCGCGAGCAACACGCGCAAGATCGACAGCAAAGAAGAGCTCTACGCGTTCTTCACGCCGAAGAACGCCGAGCAGCCGGAGATCCACGGCGGCTTCGCGCTGATGCACTGGTCGGGCGATCGCGAGGTCGAGGAAACACTGAAGACCGAGATCGGCGTCACCTTGCGCTGCATCCCGCTCAAGGACGAAGACGGCCCGGGCACCTGCCCGATGACCGGCAAGCCCTCCAAGCAGCGCGTGATCTGGGCCAAATCATATTAGCGGACCGTCCGTGCGCTGGCGGCTCCCCATGCTAGGAACCGCCAGCCATGGATGGCGCGCGACCTAATTCTCCGCAGTCTGAGTACCGCGCCGTCTGGACGCTGGGCTGGCCGCTCGCGCTCGCACAGCTCGGGATCTTGCTCGCCGGCGTCGTCGACACGGTGATGGTCGCGCGCGTCAGCGTGGAAGCGCTGGCGGCGTGCGCGCTCGCCAACATGTGGCACTGGGCGTTCATGTCGATCGGCCTGGGTCTCGTGATGGGGATCGACGCGCAAGTTAGCCAAGCGCACGGCCGGCGCGATGGCGACGCATCGGCGCGCGCGCTGCACCGCGGCTTGATCTTGGCGATCGCCGCCAGCATCCCGGTCACGGGCGCGCTCTTGCTCACGGAGCGCGGCATGCTGCTGCTCGGGCAGTCGGCCGAGGTCGCGCGGCTCGCGCAGAGCTACAACGTGATCAAGATCCCGACCACGTTCTGCTTTCTGACCTACGCGGCGTTCAAGCACTACCTGCAGGGCCGCGAGATCGTGAAGCCGGCGACGGCGGTGATGTGGATCGCCAACCTGCTCAACGGGTTCTTCAACTGGGTGTTCATCTTCGGCAACCTGGGCGCACCGGCGCTGGGGCTCGAGGGCGCAGCGATCGCCACGACGATCACGACCGCGACCGAGCCGGTGCTGCTGTATGCGATCATCAAGATGTACGCGCTCGACCAGGGTGCGACGCGGCCTTGGGATCGCTCGTCGTTCGCGTGGAAGCCGTTGCTCGAGACCGCGAAGCTCGGCCTGCCCGTAGGCTTCCAGATGTCGCTCGAGGCGTGGGCGTTCACGATGGCGAGCTTCATGTCCGGTTGGATCGACGTGACCAACATCGGCGCGCACCAAGTCGTGCTGAACATGGCCTCGCTCGCCTTCATGATTCCGATGGGCCTATCGATGGGCGCGTCCACGCGCGTCGGCAACCTGATCGGTGAAGGCGACGTGCTGGCGATGCGCCGCGGTGCGGGCGTCGCTCGCGCTTGGCGCGGGCTCGATGCTGTTCTCGGCGATCGCGTTCACGACGCTGCGCTTCGAGCTGCCCGAGCTCTATTCGGATGATGCAGCCCTGATCGCGCTGGCCGCCGGCATCCTGCCGCTGGCCGGAGCGTTCCAGCTCGCCGACGGTGTGCAGGTCATGGCGTGCGGCGTGCTGCGCGGCATGGGCCGGCCGACGGTGGCTGCGGTGATCAACATGTTCGGCTACTACGCGTTCGCGCTACCGCTCGCGTACCTGATGGCCTTCGAGCTCGGGCTCGGCCTTCGGGGCATTTGGGCAGGCCTAGCGCTCGGCGTGGGTACGGTGGCCATCGCGCTCGCGTTTTGGGCGTTGCGGACAGCAAAGCGGCCGCTGGAAGCGCTGCGCGTCGGCGCGCTGGCCAGCGTGCCACATGCACAGGCCACGTAGGCCGCCGGCAGCCATGTGCATGGGTCAGATCGGCCCCCGGGTGACCCCGCACTTCCGATATGCTTTTGTGCTTCATGGTCGCGGTAGCGGACGCGCGCTCAGCGGTGGCAGGCAGTGGCGAGGACGAGAAGGTCATCGCCAGCCGCTATCGCGTGGAGCAGCGTCTGGCCAAGGGTGGCATGGGCATCGTGTACCGGGCGTTCGACCCGGTGCACCAGCGCAGCGTCGCCCTCAAGCGCCTGCACTCGGGCGGGCCGCGCAGCCGGCAGCGCCGGATGTTCGAGCGCGAGTACGCGACGCTGGTCGGGTTGCGCCACCCGCGCATCATCGATGTGTACGAGTACGACGTCGACGCGATCGGCCCGTATTACACGATGGAGCTGCTCGATGGCCGCGACCTGCGCGACCTGTCGCCGCTGCCCGCGTCGCTGGCGTGCCGCTACCTGCGCGACGTCGCGAGCTCGCTCGCGCTGCTCCACGCGCGACGCTTACTGCACCGCGATCTCAGCCCGCGCAACGTGCGCATCACCGAAGACAAGCGCGCCAAGCTGATCGACTTCGGCGGGCTCGCGACGTTCGGTAAGCACAGCACCGTGGTCGGTACGCCGCCATGCGTGCCGCCGGAAGCGCTGCGCGGCGCCTCGCTCGATCAACGCGCCGACTTGTACTCGCTCGGCGCGCTCGCGTACTTCCTGCTCACCGGCCGGCACGCGTACGAGATCCGCACGCTGACGGAGCTGGCCAACTCGTTTCGCAACCCACCGCCGCCGCCGCCTTCGCAGGCGACCGGCCGCGAGCCCAAGGAGCCGATCACCGCCGAGCTCGACGAGCTGGTGATGGCGCTGCTCAGCCGCGACCCGATGGCGCGGCCGGCGAGCGCGGCGGAGGTGATCGCGCGGCTGTCGGCGATCGCGGGTCTGTCCGCGGAGCGCGAGCCGCAGTCGGCGACGAGCTATTTGCTCGGCGGCAAGACGGTCGGTCGAGCGCGTGAGCGCGCCAAGCTGCGCGGCCTGCGCAAGCGCGCGGTGCTCGGCCATGGCGGCACGGTGATCCTCGACGCGGTGCCGGGCATGGGCGCAGCGCGCATCCTCGAGGACCTCGCGCTCGAGGCGCAGCTCACCGGCGCGGTCACCGCGGTCGTCGATGCGCGGACCGCGCGCGGTACGCTCGGCGTCGCCAACGCGCTGCTGCGATCGATCACACGCAGCAACCCTGCCCTGGCCGAAGTCGCGGCGAGCGGCCTGAGCGATGTGTTGATGCCGATGCTCGCGGAAGAGAGCGTCGAGGTCCGGCGCGCCAGCACCCAAGGCAGCGTGGACGCCGATCCGCGCGAGCGGCGCTTGCGCGAGCAGCGCGCGCTGGTCGGCTTCTTCGAGCGGCTGACCGAGCACGCCAGCGTCGTTCTGTGCGTGCGCGGGCTCGAGCATACCGATGAGAGCTCGGCGACGCTGCTCTGGGCCCTGTCGCAGAGCGCGCCCGAACAGTCGCTCTTGATCGTGCTCGCGGTCGATCCGATGCAGCCGCCGGCAGCGCCTGCCGCGGTGCGCAATCTCACGCAGCGCGGCCTGCACATCGCGCTGCAGCCGCTGTCGCCGGTCGAGGTGCGCGCGCTGGTCGAGACCAGCTTCGGCCCGGTGCCCGGCACCGAGCGCATGGCGGCGTGGTTGCACCGGGTGAGCGGCGGTAATCCGCTCGGCTGCATCGAGCTACTCCGGCACCTGCTCGACGCGCAGGCGATCCGCTTCGCCGAGGGCGTGTGGGCGCTGCCGGCCGAGCTGTCGTCGGCCGAGCTTCCGACGGCGCTCGAGCAAGTGATCGAAGCCCGCATCGATCGCTTGCCGGCCGACGCGCGCACGCTGGCCAACGCGCTGTGCGTAGCGCGCGGCCGAGTCTCGCGCGAACGCTGCATCGCGATCGGTGAGCTGGTCGGCGTTGCGCAGCCAGCGGCGGCGCTCGACGCGCTGGTCGAAGCGCAGATCGTGATCGAAGACCAGAAGTCGTGCCGGATCACGCACGAGACGCTGCGCCGTGAGCTGTCGAGCCGGCTCGACGCCGCGGAGCGCAAGCGCTTGCATCGCGTGCTCGGCAGCTTGCTCAGCGATCGCTCGGGCGGCGATCCGGAGCTGATGCTCGACGCCGGCTGGCACCTGTTGAACGGCGGCGACGAGCAGCGCGGCGCGACGTTGCTGGCCGACGCCGGCGCGCAGATCGCTTGGAACGCCAACGCGATGCCGGCGGCGATCCCCGCGTTGCGCGCAGCGCTCGACGCGTTTCGCAGCCAGAAGCGCGGCGCGCACGAGCTGGCGCGGCTGCTCGGCCCGCTGGTGATGGCCGGCTACTACACCGACCGGCGCATCATGGAGCAGTACGGCGATGAAGCGCTGGCTACGCTCGCGCAGGTCACCGGCGTCGCGCGCGCCGAGCGCTGGGGCAAGCGGATCGGCTCGCGGCTCGGCGCAGCGCTCGGCTTGGGTAGGGGCTTGTTCGGCTTCGTGCGGCGCTACGGTTGGTCCGGCTTCGCACGCTTTCGCGACAGCTTGACCATCTTCATGACCGCCTGCGGGATGCTGGTCGGGCTCGCGGTGATCGTGATGGATGGGCCGCGCGCCCGCCGCTATGCGGGGTTGATGAAGCCGCTCTTGCCGTTGGGCGGCGGCGCTCGCCTCGCGCACGACCTATCGTGGGCGCTCAGCCTGATCACCGAGGATCGGCACGCCGACGCGGTCGAGCAGCTGCGCAAGGTCGTCACCGCGTCGCGCAAGCCGGCCGGCTTCGGCATGTCGGAAGGCTCGCTGCGCATGCTGCGCTCGGGCGCGCTGTACGGCCTGGGCAGCACCGAAGCGCTGTGCGAAGACCCGCACGCGCTCGACCGCGCGACCGAGCTCGACAGCATGGGCTCGCTCTTGTTCGAGATGTTCGCGAACCAGATTCGCTCGCTCCATCACTCGCTGCGCGGCGAGACAAGCATCGCTCGCGACTACCGCGCGAAGGTCGAGTCGTATGCGCTGCAAGCGGGCTCGAGCTGGCAGGCCGAGGTCTGGGCGCCATCGAGCCGCATCCTGGCCTGCGAGCTGGTGCGCGACCTCGAAGAGGCCAAGCGCATCATGGAGGAGCTCGACCGCTTGGCGGCGGAGATCCCATCGATCCGGCGCCACGCCGCGCTCGCCCGCTCGAGCTATCACAAGCTGCGCGGGGACTCCGCGGAGTCGATGCGCTTGCGCGACCCGGTGCGCACGAGCGAAGCGCCGCGCTCGTTCAACGGCTGGTCGACGATGATGGCCGGTCACGTGCTCGACTGCGCGCGGACCGACCAGCTGGAACGCGCGCTCAAAGATGGTCGCGAGGCGCTCGCGCTCTATGCGCCGCGCGAGCTGATCGCGACGTCGGTGATCACGCCGCTGCACGTCGAGCTGGCGCTGGCCGAAGCCGAAGCCGGCGAGCTCGACGTGGCGCGCGCGCGGATCGAGAGCGCGCTCGCGCGCACGGTCGAGCGCGGCGGCCCGGCGACGCGTGGCACGCTGCACGAAGCCGCCGCGCGGATCGCGCTGGTCGCCGGCGACCGCGACCGCGCGGTGTCGCATCAGCTGGAGATGGAGCGTTGCTTTCGGCCGACTGCCAACCCGCTGCTCGTCGCGCGTTGCGAGCGACTCAAGCGCGCGATCGCGCGGCTCAAGCGCGCACCGGCTCCCGGCAACGAGCTGCGCGACACGCTCGATCTAGGTCCGCCGACGAGCGCCGAGCCGAGTGTGCGCCCGTCGGCGATGCACGAGATCAGCGAGGGCCGAGCTTCGGTGCCGCCGGGTCGCAATCGTTCGTGATCGCGCGGTCATGCATACCGGCAGTTAGCCATGCATACCGACAGTTAGCAGCGCGCGCGGCACAGCTTGGCTCACGCCACGCGCGCGACAGGCTTTCCAGAAGCTCCGCAACCTGGGCAATTTCTCCGCACTTTGGCACGACACCGGGACACTCCGAAAACGCATGGGCGGAGCCGGGACAGTCGCAGCTAGGCGGCCGTGTACGCGACGTAAACGCGATCGCTGGCACAAGCGGTGCAAAGACTTACGGAAAATCAGGCAACACCGCATGCTGTTGCAACGCGGTGGAATCAGTAGTGCTTTTGGGGATGGATGGAGGATTGGCGATGAGACAATTGCAAACACACGCGCGCTTCGGGCTGTTGATGAGCGCGCTCGCGCTCATCAGCGTGCCGAGCGCAGCGCTCGCGCAAGACGCAACGTGCGAGACCGATACGGACTGCGAGCACGGCTACACCTGTGAAGCGGTCGGTGGCGGATGCCCCGCCGTCGACTTCGCGTGCGAGCCGGGCAGCGAGTGCACGCCACCACCCGAGCCGGAGTGCGAGACGGTCCTCGGCTGCGTGCCCGCCCGCGATTGCGAAGCGGACAGCGACTGCGCGACCGGTTGGAAGTGCGCGACCGAGCAATACAGCGAGTGCACCGACAGCGGCGGCGCTGCCGAGCCGACCTGCGCGCCGGGCGAAGAGTGCGTGAAGCCCGAGCCCGACCCGTCGGCCGTGCCCGACTGCGAGACCAAGGAAGTTAGCTTCTGCGCACCGCCGTGGGCGCTGCCCTGCGTTGAAGCCGCCGATTGCGGCGCGGGCTTCGAGTGCGTCGAGCTGATCTCGATGAGCTGTAGCGGAAGCTCGGGCGGCGGCAGCGCCGGCGAGCCTACGCCGAGCGACAATCCCGCGCCGGACGACGGATCATCCGGCTTTGCCCCGCCCGCGGAAGGCGATCCTGTTCCGCCGGACGAAGGAATGCCGCCCGAGTGCACGAGCGAGCCCAGCGGGGAGTTTTACTGCCAGCTGGTCGAGACCACGTGCGAGACCGACGCGGACTGCGCGGCGGGTCTGACCTGCCAAGAGCAGTACGGCGACAGCGTTTCGTGCGGCGGGGCTACGCCGCAGCCGGACCTGCCCGAAGACGGCAATGGCTCGGGTGGCGCTGCTGGCAGCGGTGGTGGCGACGATCCGGATCAGGATCGCGCTGTGCCCCCCGATTGCGTCGCCCCCGAGCCGACTTTCGCGTGCGCACCGCCTGGCTTCAACGGCGGCTACGGCTACGACCTCGACGGTCGCGGCGAAGCGACCTCCGGCGGCGGCGACCCGGATCGAGGCGGCGGCACGGGCACGCCGGATCCGAACAACGAAAACGGCGAAGAGCCTCCGGCGGCACCGGTCGACGACGACGCTGAGCTGTCGGGCAGCGACGAGAACGCCGCCGACACGATGAGCGAGTCGAGCGGCTGCAGCACGACCGGCAGCTCGCGCAGCTCGGGCGGCATGGTGCTGATGGGCCTCGCGGTCCTTGGCCTCGCCGTGCGCCGCCGGACGCTCCGCGGGTAACTCGAGTCGACCCTACGGGTCAGCAGCCCCGTTCGGCCTCGGCCGGGCGGGGTTTTGCTTTTGCGGCCTTCGCTTCTAAGCCACCGCTCGGGCCAGCGCATCGAGCATGGCGGTGCCGGCCTTTACGCCCGAGCGCTCGACCAGGCTCTGCAGCAGCGGCAAGTGGGCCAAGAGGCCCTCGAAGCGCTCTTCCGAGCGTACGCGGGTGCGACCGCCGCCCAGATCATCGAAGTAGAACGCGTGCTCGCCGACCAGCAGCCCGGGCAGGCCACCGCGCCAGGTCAGCTCGGCGTTGGGCGACACGCGCAGCACGCTCAGGCCGAGGGGCAGCGCTCCGCCGAGCCGTACCCAGATCCGATCGGCGACCGAGAGCGGCCGCTCGGGTCCGCGCGCCGGCCGGAACACTGCGGGCATCCAGCGAGCCCAGCGACCGAAGTCGACGAGCTCGCCAAAGACTACGGCGACCGGCTTGTCGATCACGATCTCAGCGCGGGAAACAGCGGGCATCGGGGACCTCAGGACTGCAACCAGGACGGCAAAAGGCCGCCTGCCCTAGCACGAACGGCCATCACCTGAACAGCGACACTGTCCGGGTTCCCAGGCCAGGCGGCGTGTGCTCCAATCCCGCCCGTTTTGAGCCCCGCGTTCATTGCCGCCATCGCGCTAGCCGTCGTCGTCGCGTCGCTGAGCGCCGCGGTCGTCGCGCGGCTGTTGCGCGAGCGGCAGCGGGCGACGCAAGCGCTCGAGCACAGCGAGGCGCTGTTCCGGTCGCTCGTGGAGAACGCGATCGACATCGTGGCGGTGCTCGATCACGCCGGGCGCTTCCTCTACGTGAGCCCGTCGGTGGAGCGCATCCTCGGCTACAAGGCGGACCAGCTGAAGGGCCGCGTGTCGCTGGACTTGGTCGCGGACGCCGACAAGCCGCTGGTCGCGTCGACCTTCGCGGCCGGCCTCAAGTACCCGGGCACGAGCCACAGCGCGACCTGCACCATGCTCGATCAGTCCGGTCGGCCCCACGTGCTAGAGACCCGCGGCAGCGCGGTGCTGTTCGGCGGGACGATCCACGCGGTCTTGAGCCTGCGCGACATCACGACCGAGCGCCGTGCGACCGAGGACCAGCAGCGCCTGCAGGCTCAGCTCGTGCACGCGCAGAAGCTCGAGGCGTTCGGCACGCTGGCCAGCGGCATCGCGCACGACTTCAACAACCTGCTCACGCCGATCCTGGGCGGCTCGGAGCTCGGCCAGGGCATGCTGCCGGCGAACAGTCCGGTGCGCGAGCTGTTCGAGCGGATCGAAGAGGCCGCGCGGCGTGCGCGCGCGCTCGTGCAGCGCATGGTGCTGCTCGGCAAGAGCAGCAGCGACGAGCGCAAGCCGCTCGACCTGAGCGAGCTGGTGCGCGACGCGGTCGAGCTGTTGCGCGCCGCCTTGCCGCGCACACTGAAGCTGACGAGCAGCGTGGCGACCGAGAAGCTGATCGTGATCGCCGACGACGTGCAGCTCCAGCAAGCGCTCTTGAACCTCACGACCAACGCGGCGCAGGCGATGCGCAAGGTGGCGGGCGAGCTGACCGTCCGGCTCGGTTCGCTCGGTATGCTGTCGCCGGCGCGGCGCAAGCACCCGATCCTGCGCACCGGCGATTGGGCTCACCTCGAGATCAGCGACACGGGGGAAGGTATGGATGAAGACACGGCACGGCGTGCGTTCGAGCCGTTCTTCTCGACCCATGCATCGCGCGAGGTCGGCGGCGGCGCGGGGCTGGGCTTGAGCGTGGTGCACGGCGTGATCAACGGGCATGGCGGCGTGATCGACCTGAGCAGCGCGCGCGGCCAAGGCACTCGAGTCGACGTGTATTTGCCGCTGCAACAGCAGACCGCGCGCCAAGCGAACAGCGACGCGCCGAAAGTCGACGGTGACCGCAAGGCGTGCATCTTGCTCGTCGACGACGAGCCGGCGGTGGCGTCGGTGTGTCGGGAGCTGCTGAAGATGCTCGGCTACGAGGTGGACGTGTCGACCGACCCGCGCGAGGCGCTCGAGCGGTTCGCAGCCTCACCCGATCGGTTCGATCTCGTGGTGACCGATCACAGCATGCCGCACCTGACCGGCCTGCAGCTCGCCGAGGCGCTCGCGCCGATGCGCGCGGCGCGCGTCCCGATCGTGCTCACGACCGGCTTCGCGCAAGACGACGTGCTGATCGGCACGAGCCGCGGCTTGATCGCCGAGGTCGTACCGAAGCCCTACGCCATCGAAGAGCTCGAGAGCGCCATCCAACGCGCCCTCTCAGCCCGCTCGAACTAACATCAGTTGCAGACGAGCGTGCCATCCCATTGGGCGGTAGTGTCTTCGTCGTTGCCGGCGATCAACACGAGATCGCGGCCTTCGGCGCTGAAGCGGACGCGCGGGTCGACGTTGCAGGCTGCGTCGCGCGATTTCTCCAGCTCATCGACGGCGTGTTGCGCGGCGGCTTCGTCGGCCAGGCGAATTCGCCATGACACCAGCACGAGCTCTTCCTCGGGCTCGAAGAACACATAGATCAGGTCGTCGCCCCAACCGGCCGCGAGCGGCCACGCTTGCTCGTCCGGTAGCTTCGCGCCGGTAAAGAACGCGTACACGATCAGCGCGCCGAAGCGGTCGAGCCCAGGACGCTGCCACGTCGGACCGGGCGCCTCGACGCGGCAGGACAATGCTGGGTTGAGCACCGGTCGCAGCCGGGCGTCGAGCTCTTCGTCGTGCGGCGTCATGTACTGCGCGATGTGGCGCGGCTGAGTCGCATACGCATGGCGCACGCCGGCGTTGCCACCACGCTCCCACGCGTCGGATAAGAAGCGCGCGCCGAGCGGATAGATGAACCAGCGCACGCCGTAGAACGGCGACTTGTTGTCCGGCAAGTGCACGCGCCCGCCGAGCAGGTCATTGGTGTAGTTGGCGTGCCACGCGTTCTCTTCCGCGTTCTCGCCCAACATCTCGAGGTTGGCGAGGTGCTGATAGAACGTGGCCTCGCCTTCGGTCAGCGCGCGCGATGCGAGCGAGCTGTCGGTCGTGCCATCGCTGAACGCTCCGGACAGCTCGCGATCTTGGAGCGCGTGCGTGAGCTCGTGGAGCAACAGACCGGTCTCGAAGTAGTCGTCGCGATCGTTGCCGCGGTCGATGACCGTTACGCTGCCGGTCGCCGACGAATAGAACGCCGCCACGTTGGCGACCTGATTGTCCACGGACGCTTGTCCGGACGACGTCGTCGGCGTGACCAAGCCGAGCACCTGCAGCGCGAAGTCCCACGGGACGACCGGCTTCCGCACGTCGGGATCGGGCTCTTCCTCAGTCGGCGGGTCGTCTTCCGAGGCGGCTTCGCGCGCGTCCGCCTCGGCTTGAAGGCGCGCGCGATAATCTTCGAGCGTAACGGTGTTGATGGGCGGCACGCCCGCGAGCGGATCATAGCCATCGCCGCGCAAGCGAACTTCCTGGCACGACTCGCGCGCGATGTTGCACGGCGTCAGCCCAGTCGATGCATCGCAGGCACCAGCGCCGATGCCGACCACTGCGAGCGCCGCCAGCAGACTCGCGCGCGGCCACACCGCTCGGTTGGAGCTCATAGCTCGCCTCCTACGCGCAGGTGCAAACCCCAGGCCCGAGGACCGCGCTCACCTGCCAGCGGCTCGTCCAGGTTGTGAATGTAGCGCACCTCGCCGAACCAGCGATCGACGTGCACCGAGCCGAAGGTCTCGGCCGACAGCTGTGCGCTATCGACGTCGAGCGTCGGCATGAGCACCGCGCGCAAGCGTACGCCCAGGCGCGCGACGTCGTTGCCGGTCGAGACGCCGGCTGCGGTGGGCATGATGAAGTCGATGTCCTCGGTGTAATAATCTTCGCGCGACGGGATGAGCAGCGAGGGCTTCGCCTCGAACAAGAAGCTGAACCACGGCTGTGTGCGCAGCTCGACGTCGAGCGAGGAGATCGCGGTCGTTCGATTGGGCGCCCAACGCCACATCCGATACAAGCCGTCCATCGCCTGCGCGTACGAGAGCGCCGCGCGATGCAAGCGCGCGTCCGGCCCGCGCGTGATCGTCGCGAGCGGCCCAGCAACGCCGACCCCGAGCGTCACACGCATCGCCAGCTTGGCCGGCAGCGGCACGCGATAGAACGCCATCAGCTCCGGATTGGACGGCCGCCAAACGACGTCGCCCTTACCCTCTTTCGGTGTCGACACCAGCGTGGCAATCCCGAACACACCCGTAAACGAGAACCGCTCGTCGAGCACGTAGCGGGCGCCGAGCTGGAACAACGTCAAATCGATCGACGTGCGCGCCTCGTCCTTCGCGAAGTAGGACACCTCACCGTCGATCGCGTGGCGTTGCGCCTGAGCAACCGCGTCCTGGGATGACGCGCGACCCGGCACAGCGACCGCCCACATCAGCGCGCAGGTCAATGCCACGCGCGACACCCAAGACATCCCCTTAAGCACCGCGGGCAAGTTACACCGAAAGACGGCAAAGCGCCGCTCGCGTTTGGTGTCGTTTTAAAGCTAGATCGCTCCCATGCCCGGACCTTTCCAAGGCTTCGCGGAGCACGGCCGCTTCCCTAAGATGGAGCTATTGCGCAACCGTCACCTGGTTGGCGAAGAGCGCGGCGGCAACGTGACCGCGGATCACAAGCACTAGCAAACCGACACAGAGGCCGGGGGGCACCACGCATGATTGGGGAAGGCAAGGACGTGTCCGTGCAGTCCGACTCGGCACCATGGCGCGAGCAGCTGCTGCGCGGGCTGCTGATGGTCGGGCTCGCGCTGACCAGCTTGGTCGCGCCGGTCCTGATCATTCAAACGCGGCTCTACGAGTCGTGGCTGGGCTTCGGGCTCGCGCTGCTCACGTATGCCTCGGTGCTGTGGGCCGTAGTCGCGCGGCGTGCGCCCTACAAAGCGCGCGCGCTCGGCTTGCTGCTCGGGCTCGGCATGCTGGCGATGGCCGGCTTTCTGCGCGTCGGCTTTCAAGTCGGCCCCGGCGTCGGCTGCGCGCTGATCGTCGTGTCGACCGGCCTCTTGCTCGGACAGCGCGCGATGTGGCTGGCATTCGCGATCACATTGCTGTCGGTGCTCGGAGCGGGCGTCGTGCATCAGCTCAACGGCGGCGTGTGGGTCGCGCCCGGCGCCAACGACGTGATGCGCTTCAACAACTGGGTGCGCGGAGCGCTGATGTATTCGCTGTTTACGGCGGTGCTCGCGACCGCCGTCACGTTTGTGGTGCGCCGCAACGAAGACGCGCTGGCCGAGCGCACGCGCGCGCTCGACGAGCTGCAGAGCGAGCAGGCCCAGCGCAAGCAGACCGAGACCGCGCTCGATCACGCGCACGGCACGATCGCGCAGATGCAGAAGCTGGAAGCGGTCGGTCGGCTGGCCGGTGGCGTGGCGCACGACTTCAACAACGCGCTGGTCGTGATCCTCGGCTGGGCCGACGCGCTCAAGCGCATGACCGACGAGCAGAAGCGCGCGATCGCGCTCGACGAGATCATCGCCGCCGGCAGCCGCGCGGCTCGGCTCACGCAACAGCTGCTGACGGTCGGGCGCAAAGCGGTCACGGTGCCGACGGTGCTGTCGCCCGGCGCGCTGCTGGCCGAGATCGGCCGCTTCGTCGAGCGCGTGTTGCCGGAGAACATCCGCTTGCGCACGGAGGTGTCGAGCGATGCTCCGGTGCTGTTCGCGGACGCCGCACAGCTTCACCACATCATCCTCAACCTCTGCCTCAACGCGCGCGACGCCATGCCGCAAGGCGGCGAGCTGGTCATCCGATCGCTGCGCATGGACGGGGGCGAGCGGGACATCCCGCCCGGCGCCTGGGCCGCGATCCAAGTGCAGGACACCGGCACCGGCATGGACGCCGCCACGCTCGAGCGGATGTTCGAGCCGTTCTTCACGACCAAGGGCGAGCTCGGCACCGGCCTTGGTCTATCGACGGTGCATGGCATCGCGACACAGAGCGGCGGACACGTGCTCGTGCACAGCAAGCTCGGCCAAGGCACGACGTTCACCGTGTTGCTACCGATCGCGACCGAGGGCGCGGACACGGCCTCGACCACGCCGAGCCAAGCGTCGCCGCGAACGGCCGGCACCGTGCTGATCGCCGAAGACGATCGCGCCGTGCGCGACGTGATGGTGCAAGCGCTTCGCGACGCCGGTCACGAGGTGCTCGCGGCCGAAGATGGTAGCGGCGCGCTCGAGCTGGCGCGCCGCTATCGTGGCCGGATCGATCTACTGTGCAGCGACGGCGTGATGCCCGGCATCAACACCGCCGAGCTGATCTCGGGCTTTCGGCACTTGTTTCCGGACGCGCCGATCATCGTGTGCTCCGGTCACATCCGCGAGCTCGGCTTGCGCAAGCAGCTCGAGACCCGCGACGTGCGCTATCTCGCGAAGCCATTTACGGGCCGCGCGCTGGCCGCTGCGGTCAATGACGCCTTGGCTGAACGCCATACCCCATAACGTGTGAGCATCACCATGTTGAGTGGCTCAGCTGTGAGATGGATCTAAGCATGCATCTGGGTGGTCAACCAAAAGACTTTATAGCTGGGCCGAGAACAGGGACGACACAGTCTCCGACAGCTTCTCATCCCACGGCCGCTCTTTCCACTGTGCCAGGGTGATGCGCTTAGAGCGCACTAGGTCGTGCTCGAACACTTCGGTTTCGCGCTCGGCGAACGACCGGTCGTAGACGTTGAGATTACACTCGTCGTTCAGTCGAAAAGAGCGGTTGTCGAAGTTCGTGGAGCCGACCGAGACCAGCAGTCGATCCACGATCAACCCCTTGACGTGGAACATCGTGGGTGTGAACTCGTGGATGAGCGCGCCGGCTTCGAGCAGCTCGCCCCAGTCGGCTCGCGAGGCATGGCGCACGAGATCGGAATCGATGTGCTCGCCGGGTACGAGGATGCGGACCTTTACACCGCGCTTCATGGCCGCGCGCAGCGCTTTGCGCATGGCTTCGTCGGGCAAGAAGTAGGCGGCCGACAGGTCGATGGACTTCTCGGCCGCCGAGACCACCATCAGATACATGAGTTGCATGCTGTCGGCGCCGCCGGTTGGCGAGCTCTTGAAGAGCTGCGCCGCGAGCTCCCCGTGTTTCTCGAGGGCCGGAAAGTAGGTCTCCCCGTGCAGTGTCTTGCCGGTGGTCTTCACCCAATTGTCGATGAACGTGCCTTGCAGCTGCGCAACGACTGGGCCCTCGACGCGGTAGTGCGAGTCGCGCCAATGCTCTGCGTCTTGCGCGTTGCCCTGCCATTGGTCCGCGATACCCACTCCGCCGGTGAAACCGATCTGACCATCGACGATCAGCAGCTTGCGATGCGTGCGGTGGTTCATGCGCGCGAGGTGATACCAGCGCAGCGGGCGGTAGTACTCGATCTCCACGCCGGCGCGTTTCATGCGCTCCACGAGCTCGTCCTTCATCTTGTCGCTGCCCACCCAATCAACCAAGACGTGCACCTTGACGCCGGCCTGAGCGCGATCGGACAGCGCTTCGGCGAAGCGCTGTCCGATCGCGCCCGACCAGTAGATGAACGTCTCCATCGCAATCGTGTGCTGGGCGGCGCGAATCGCCTCGAGCATCGCTGGAAAGATCTCATCTCCGTTGTGAAGGCTTGCGATGCGGTTGCCCGCGACGATCGGCGGGCCGAGCAGCGCGCTCAGCTCGCGCACGAAGAGCGGCGAATCGATGCCGGCGTGATGCGGCACGTTTTGCTCGATACGCTTGGCCGGGCCTTTGAGGTTGAGCGCGATGACGGCCACGACTGCGGTCAACAGCGCGGAGCTCAAGCTCACCAAGACGAGTTTTTTGGTCGACCAACGGGACTTGAAGAATGAGCGCATGGCGGTCGGCCCTGGTAGCACGAGCCGTGGATCGACGAGTGGGGAGCTACGCCGCGAGCCGTCGAGAGTAGCGGGCTACGCACGCGGATACCGCAATGCGCAGCACCGTGCGCTCGCTCAGCTGCAGTCGGCGGTGTCGGTTCCGGGCGGGCAGAAGTCGGGCTCGTCGCACTCGCCGTCGTTCGTGAACTCGCACGTGCCGCCGCCGGTGCCTGCACCGCCGCCGCCGGAGCCTGCACCGCCACCGCTCGTGCCGCCGCCGTTCGCGCCGGCGAGGCCGCCGAACACGCACGCGGCGAGCGCGTTGCTCTCCGTCGTACAGGCGGCCGCGCTGAGCTCACCTTCGCCGTCGACGTTGCAGGCGAAATCAGCCGCAGGGCGCGCTGCCGAGCAGGCGACGAAGGCTCGCGCCTGCGCCGCACAGTTGGGCGCTTGGTCGTCGAGGCTGTCGCACTCCGCTTGGCACGTGGCGGCCGAATCGTTGGGGCACATCAGCGGCGCGATCTTCGCGCACACGTCCGAGCAGCCGGTCAATGCCGAGCAAGCGC
>Ga0193752_1001092_pt1 | contig 23540 bp, 16 predicted proteins | sample H1c1metaG_FD_144924 | JGI IMG/M metagenome (GOLD analysis project Ga0193752, IMG submission 144924) | Soil microbial communities from a riparian zone of the East river system, Colorado, United States - H1c1 | ecosystem: Environmental > Terrestrial > Soil > Riparian zone | place: USA: East River...
GGAATGCGATCGGCCGCGATGATGCAAAAGCCGGGATGAAACTGATCGTTGGTTACCTGAAGGTCAGGCAGGATCAGGCTGCCCAGGTCGCGGACAATAGTTCTGCTCCAGACGTCGTTTCCCGCCCCGAGACCTTACCACCTTCGGCAAATTCCACTCCGAAGCCGCCAGTCGCTGCTACCAAAGCCCCCGCAGCAAATACACGTCCAACCAATGCTACACCGGCACCGGCAAAAAAAGCAACAGGCGGTGAAGGATATTTCAAAACATCATTCCTCGAAAACGGAAGGGCAGTCTCAGGATTTTCGGGTGTATTCAAAAGCACCAGCGGGTGGGGTGATGGAAAATATTATGCACTGATGAACGATGTGGCAGTAGGAACCATTGTAAAGGTGTCCGTTCCTGATGGAACAAAATCGGTGTATGCCAAGGTGCTTGGTGAACTACCCGACATGAAAGAGAGTGCCGGCCTGAGTTTGCGTATCAGCGATGCCGCAGCCAGCATCCTCGGTAATTCCGGCGGGAAGTTTGATGTCCGGATTGCTTACTGAATTTCCTGGTTTTCCTTTCCCCAGTTGATTGTTTCTTCGAGTCCTTCCTTCATGCTTATGGTCGGTGAATAACCCAGCATGCCCTCGGCTCTTTTGATGGATGCCAGGCTGTGTTTGATGTCCCCGGTCCGGTCCGGTCCGTGTACCGAATCGAGTTTTACCCCAAGGTTATTTGAAATTGATTTCCACAACTCATTCAGTGTAGTGATCGAACCGCAGGCCACATTGATCACCTCGTGTTTTGAGATAGGTGCAAAAAGTGCGCGGATATTGGCCTGCACGGTATTTTCGACAAAAGTAAAGTCGCGGCCGGTTTCACCATCGCCGTTGATCATTGCGGGTTTGTTTTCCAGGGCGGCTTTGATGAACAATGGGATCACTGCTGCGTAGGGGCCTTCGGGGTTTTGCCTTGGACCGAATACATTAAAATAGCGGAGCCCGAAAGTATGAAAGCCATAAGTCCTGGAAAATACGCTAGCGTATAGTTCATTGATGTATTTTGAAACAGCGTAGGGCGATAGCGGGTTGCCGATCTTGTCTTCTTCCTTTGGTAGTCCCGGATGGTCGCCGTAAGTGCTGGAACTTGCCGCGTAGATCATACGCTTCACATTTGCATCCCTTGCAGCGACAAGTATGTTGAGAAACCCGCTCACATTCACTTCATTGGTTCTTATTGGGTCGTTGATCGACCGGGGAACAGAACCCAGCGCGGCCTGGTGCGCGACGTAATCAATGCCTTTCAGGGCCCTGTGGCAGGTTGCCAGGTCACAGATGTCGCCTTCGATGACTTCCAGGGCGGGATATCCTTTGAGGTTCTCAAGATTCTTTTTGAACCCAGTACTGAAATTATCGAGGACCCTGACCTTGCCTGCCCCCTTAACTAACAGATATTCAACGATATGTGACCCAATGAACCCCCCTCCTCCAGTAATCAGGAAAGCTGAGGAACTGATATCTGCACTGTGATAATCTTTTTCATACATACCTGAATCAATTTTAAGAGGTTAGTTAAAAGGGTTTGCAAAACTAAAGGTTTGGTATCAATATTGTCTGGCTAGTATACCCTCCCTTATCAAACTTTGACCAATTCTTTTTGCTCTTGGGATTTTATGGAATCCGCATCTAAGTGAAAATGCTTAGAACAGGCGTTCCATTGCAGTCTGTTGATGTGAGTGACTGGTAATTAGCGAATTAAAAATTTTCGACGTTGCAATTTTGTTACTGGTGCAACGTTTCAGTCCCTGTGGCAGTCAAAACAATCAATGAAGGTTATCCAACCTTTCCGAAATGTTTCTTTACTGTCACCGGGCACAGACGACAACTCTTGAAAAACTAATTATTAAATCCAATCGGGGCTGCCCCATTTAGAAAAGTATGAAGACAGCAATAACCTTAACCCATCTGGCCGGAACGAGGGCCATGAAGGAAAAAGTTTCTTTGAGGCATTATGTTGATGACAAACCTAAGTACTTCTTTTTCAAAAGGTTATTTGATTTAGTTTTTTCAACTATAATCATTTTCGGCATTTTAAGCTGGCTGATTCCCGTTGTTTCCGTCTTCATCATGCTTGATTCACGCGGTCCCGTATTCTTTGTCCAGCGCAGGGTGGGCAAGGGGGGGAAAATTTTCCATTGTCTCAAATTCCGCACAATGGCGGTGAATTCTGAGGCCAACCAACAGCAGGCAGGCAACGAAGATTTTCGGATCACCAAAGTGGGAAAGTTTCTCAGATTTACCAACCTGGATGAGTTTCCGCAATTTTTTAACGTTTTAGCTGGCAATATGAGCGTGGTGGGTCCACGTCCCCATATGCTCAACGATTGCAACCAGTTTTCAAAGGTGGTATCCGGGTACAAGTTTCGCAATATGATCAAACCGGGCATCACGGGTTTATCGCAGGTGAAAGGTTATCGCGGTCCAGCCAACGATTTTGCTACTATCTTCAGAAGATTCGAATATGATGCTTTCTATGTAAGAAATGCCGGGTTTAGTCTCGACCTGAGGATTATCCGCCAGACTTCCGGCCAGGTTGCTTATGCACTGCTTCGCAAGCGTCTTCCTATCCCTTCACCTGCATTAAGAAACTCAGAAAAGGATGTCAAGATGCAACTATTCACAGCCAACTATACCATTACTGATTATCTCCGCGCCTCAGAGACCATTATCTATAAGGCCATTCAGAGGAAGAGTTATGGTGTATCTGCCTTGGCTGTACACGGATTAATTGAAAGTGTGAAGAACGCGGATTTCAGAAGAACGGTCAACAAACTCGACATGGTTGTGCCTGATGGCCAGCCGATCCGTTGGGCATTAAATAGTTTCTACCGCGCGGGGCTACAGGACCGAGTAACGGGTCCGATACTAACCAAATATGTACTGGCGCGCGCAAGCGAAGAAAAACTGGGTGTTTATTTATACGGAAGTACCCGTGAAACACTTGAAAAATTTAGTTCTTTTATACAGATCAATTATCCAGGAGTGATCATCGCAGGTACACATGCCGACCGTTTCCGCGAAGCAACTCCTCAAGAAGATCAACAGGACATAGCCAAGATCAACGCCAGTGGCGCGCACATTGTACTTGTAGGCAGAGGATGTCCCAGGCAGGAAAAATGGGTCGCCAGCCATCTTGGAAAAATAAATGCGGTAATGATGGCCGTGGGCGCTGCCTTTGATTTTCACGCCGGCAATATCAGCCAGGCGCCATTATGGATGCAACAGGCCGGAATGGAATGGTCTTACAGGCTGATCCAGGAACCCGGCAAACTCTGGAAACGATACCTTACAACCAATCCCCACTTCATACTTTTGTTTATTCTTTGCAAGCTTCGTCTGCGGAAAGTGGCATTTGCCTAAATTTACTGCTGACAATCAGGATATTTCCAGGATATGATCCGGATCCAACCCTGATGTAAAACAAAATAGGATGAAAATCGCCCTGATCACCGGATCGGGAGGATTGATCGGCAGCGAATCCGTGTCTTTCTTCTCTGATAAATTCGATCTTGTCATTGGTATTGATAATAACCTTCGCCAGTATTTCTTTGGTAAGGAAGCTTCAACGGACTGGAACAGGAACCGCCTTCAGGCTCAGTTTTCTAATTATCGTGATTATTCAACAGACATACGCGACTATCCTGAATTGGAGAAGATCTTTGCGATGTATGGCACCGACATATCCCTGATCATACACACCGCAGCCCAGCCCAGTCACGACTGGGCAGCAAAGGAACCTCTTACCGACTTTAGCGTCAACGCCACCGGAACATTAAACCTGCTGGAACTTACCAGGCGGTATTGTCCAGGCGCTGTGTTCATATTCACTTCCACAAATAAAGTGTATGGTGACAATCCTAACCTGCTTCCATTAGTGGAAAAGGAAACGCGGTGGGAGCTGGACTACTCTCATCATTATTATACTCATGGCATCGACGAAAAAATGAGCATCGACAACTCCAAGCATTCCATTTTCGGTGCCTCAAAAGTGGCGGCCGACATTATGGTGCAGGAGTATGGCAAATACTTTGAAATGGCCACTGGAATATTCCGCGGGGGATGTTTAACAGGTCCTAATCATTCCGGGGCGCAGCTCCATGGATTTCTGGCCTATCTGATGAAATGCGCCATCACGGGTAATCACTACACCATCTTCGGTTATAAAGGCAAGCAGGTAAGGGACAATATTCACAGTTACGACCTGGTGAATATGTTCTGGCACTTTTATCAGAATCCCGGTTACGGGGAAGTTTACAACGCAGGTGGCAGCCGCTTCTCCAATTGTTCAATGCTCGAAGCCATTGCGCTCTGTGAAGAGATCGCGGGTAAGAAACTTTCCTTCTCTTACAGCGAGGCCAATCGGGTCGGCGATCATATCTGGTACATCAGCGATGTATCGAAGTTTCAGAAGCACTATCCGGGCTGGACTTTCAAGTATGGTATTGAGGAAACACTTGCAGAGATGTACTACAGCATGAAGGACAGGATGATCCAGCCGGTTCTTTAGTTCACTTTTTCAGCCAGCACTATATTGTTGAAATACATGCTGTCATTTTTCGGCATGATGACCAGCAGGATACTGCCAATTATGTTAACAGGTGCAATCAGCACCATCCTCAGGAGGTAATCAAGTATCTTGTTTTTCGTGTTCACGATACTGTAAAAATACAGCGCGAGCATCTGAAAATTGACCCTCGCAAAGTTTCCGCTCTTATTTTGCCTGATCACACGGAAGCCCTGTTTTTCCATCAGGTGTCTGATCCCAAAGGAAGTATACCTGCCAAAATCATAGGGCACTTCGTGTTCGTTCCAGCAAAATGGTACTGTGATCAGGATCTGTGCACCAGGTTTCATCACCCTTCGGATCTCCAGGAGTACCTCTTCAAGGTTAAAAATATGTTCGAATACTTCAGAACAGAAAACACTGTCGAAACTATTATCGGGGAAGGGAATGTTGTTGCCGTCATAGAAAACATCAATTTTTGAATTTGCATGTCCATGACCGGTATTTTCCATATCAATACCAATGTACTCATCGACTTTGAACAGATCTTCATAGGGTTTGCTGCCGCAGCCGAAATCGAGTAATTTGCCCGAAAGGCCTGGCGCTTCCTTTCGTACATTGTTATACAATTGCTTTCTGATAAAATAAAATGGATTTAGGAAGAGTCCTGGGAGGCCTGGGTTAAAACTCTGCCTGAAGAAAAATTTATTCATCGGATACGCTTATATAATGATTTAGATTCAGCACGCGGTGCATGAGGGCCTGTTGGGCAAACTTTATCCCAAGAACAACGGTAATCATTGTTTCGGGGAATTCCAGGTAGTTATCAATCAACAGTAGGAAGATCAGCAGGAGGTAAAGAAACTTGAACACCCTGAATTCAATAACAGCGTTTCTGTTTTCTTTTACCGCCAAATAGGCCTGCGCAGTTTCCCGGTACATCCTGTAATATAAATACCCAAACAAGAGTGTAAATATCAAACCATATTCGCCAAGAAATGCGAGCAGAGTGGAAAATGGTTGATTCCGGAAACCATCGAGGTACAATGCCTGGGAGGTATTTTTTTCATTCCATAAAGGATATGCATAATTGAGGAAATAATATGGTTTTTGATCTTCTTTCCAAACGAACCTGGGAAAGTAAGACGGGCTGCCTACCATGAATGCAGACCGACTGTTGAACGTACCTGGGCCCGAGCCAAATAGAAAATCTTTTGGATCCCGGGGATAAGAAACCCCGTAATTGTAAAAGGAGCGGATCTTTCTTGGACCTTTTTCAACATCAAAACTGACCAGCCTTTCAAGGTTCACCGTATTGTAATAAAGGGCGTAAGGTTTGAATAAAAGCAGGAGAAAAAATATGGCAAGGATGCCGCCAGTACCAATCAAGGCGGTTTTCACTATTGCTGTTATTTTAAACCTGTAAAAAGCAAGGATGAAAGCCAGGATACAGATGATCTGCCCAGCTCCATAGAATCCCAACACCGATGAGGTGAGAAAGAATACCGTGAATATCAGGTTCTGAGTGCTTTTCACCTGCATCAACTTCATGAAGTAATAGAAGAACACAACGGCATTCAGCAACATCAGTCCATTAATAGACGTTGAGTACGCGGAGAACAATCCCTGAAAACTGTCGTCATATTCCGGGAATTTCAGAAACTGGCCAATACCGACAATATCATTCAGGCCTGCAACCGCAGCAATACATTTAAAGTAGATATTGAAATTATCGGCTGTTGTTTTTGCTGGCAACGTTGCAAACAGAAGCAACAAAAAGGGTAAGATATAATAAAGCGCGAGGAGCTTATATCCGATGAACCATCCATTGAAGAAAGACAATAAGAGACCCGCCGTAATAACAATAAGCAAAAAGAGCAATGCCGCGCTGAATCTAAACCTATATACCGCTGCAATGACGAGCACCACGACGGGGTAGATGATCAGCAATGATATCCTGGCAGCTGTGCCAATAAGTAGTGCTACCACGACCATCACGATTAAGGAGTTGGTCTTTAGCCGTGATTCACTGGCAGGGAGGCGACTGGGGAATGGTATCGTCCTGGAGGTGCTCATCCATTTTTTTCGCTGGAAACGAGGTGTTGATAAATCTCCATTATCTGGTTATAACATTGTTCGGGATGATATTGATCAAGGTAGGACTGCCTTGCGTGGGCATAATAACTGTGGTCACCGGTGCCGACCTGCCTCTCAAATTCTGAGACCGCTTTCGTGAGCGCCACAGCATCACCAGTTGAAAAATGCAATCCATTTTTCCCGTCCTCGATCATTTCACTCATTGCTCCCTGCCCTGAGGCTATAACCGGGGTTCCGGTTGCCAGTGCCTCAATGATCGTCAAAGGCAGTCCTTCATACCAGATCGAAGGAAAGACAAGTGCCCGGCATTTCTTCATAAGGTCGAGCACGGCTTCCCGGCTCTGCTTGCCGACGAACCTGATATTTGCCGGCTGGCCATATTTGTTCATTATTCGTTGCATGTCGGGTCCGTCGCCAACGATAATAAGCGGTACCTCCACCATTGTCCATGCATCGAGATTCTGCCCACAAACAAATAGTAATCCAATCTTTCTTCCGGATTGGCAGCACCCGGATCCTCAATAAAATTATGTTTTACTTTGATCTTTTCTGCTGGTACTCCAAAAGAAGAATCGACCAGCCTTTTTTTGCTGAAAGCAGAAGGTGTGATATATAGGCTCACTTTATTTTTCCAGGTCCCCAGCCATTTATGCACTGCAGCCATAGCACCTACCGCTGCGCTCCCTACTGCTGAATTGTGATAACACTTGTATTTTACCCCATACCACGGAAAGTCGTGCGTAATGCATAATTCGCAAATTTTGTTGTCCCGAAGCAAAAGACAGTTGGCGCAGATCAACCTGAAATTGTGAATAGTTACTACAACAGGTATGCCCGCTTTATGTGTTGCAAACAAAACTGAAGGAGAAGCTGCGAAGAAAAAATTGTGAATATGTATAAGATCAGGGCGAAAATCATCAATGGTTTTTGTTACGGTTTTCGCAGAGGAGAAATTATAAATAACACTAAAACCCGCTTGCAGTTTGCCAGGTAATCCTTTACCCATGTCTCCATTGTCAAAAAGCTGGATTCGTACTTCATGACCCTTCCTGGTCAGAAGTTCAGCTTCGGCTTCCAGAGTTGAATCTTCCCCTCCTCTGCTTTGCAGGTATCTCGTATGTATGAAAAGGATTTTCAAATGTTGTGGGGAGGTTGTTGGTCGATCAGATTCCTCCAGAGCGCGATAGTATTCTTTCTTTCGAAGTCCCGCGCCCGGATACAAGATAGCTCCGAATATTTCTTTTTCGTTTCCTTGTCTGAAATTAATACCGAAACCGCATTTGTTGTTTCAGTGATATATGACTGGTCGCTATTGGGACTGTTCCTGGATGGTGGAACCAAAATGCCAAATTCTGAAAATTCCATAGAATCGGCGGTAAGATAAAAATTTCCTGAGGGATTCAGGATCTCTCTTGGACCTGAGGGACAATCTGAGGATATTATAGGTAACCCGCAGGCCATTGCTTCAATGATTACATTGGGGAATCCTTCATAGATCGATGATTTGATAAAGATATCTGACCTGGTCAGATACGGATATGGATTTTGTTTGAACCCCAAAAGATAAACGTCGGCATCGAGGTCCACCATTTCATCAGTTGCGCCAGAAGACAGGAAGACCTTCAGCCCACTAGATTGTGCAGCCTCTAGAAGTGTAGTGAGAAGGCTGCCTTCCCCTATTATAACGAGTTTCAGCGATGGGAAGTTTTCTTTCAGGTTGCGCAATACCGGCATCAGCAACCATTGACCCTTTGGCCTGTTAAACCTGCCAACATTGATCAGTATCGTATTGGAAGCCAGGAGGCTTTCCACTGAAGAAGGAATGGGTTCCTTTTGCAACGTGTTGATAAGTTCAGTGTCAATGAAATTATAGATCAGGCTGATTCTGTCCCCTGTTAAGTCGAAGGATGATACCAGGTCTTCTTTTATCATCTCTGAAGGAGTAACAATGAAATCCGCTTTATGATACAGCAAGGTGATCAGCCTCTTGAATATTCTGAGCCGGGGGTGATCCCTGAATTCCTGGGAAAGGAAACTCCGCACGCTTACGATAGTTTTTTCGTTCCTTCTGGATAAGAGGTTGGCAATGTTAGAAGCCTCCATAAAACTCACCGAAACGTCAATGGCCCTCATCTTTTTCAATTGTTTCAGTTTCCGCACGAGGACTACGAAGCGGATGAACCGCTTAGAAAATGAATTGCCGGCCGTATTTACAGGGAAGGGTAAAATTATCTTTTCCAGTTCCCCTTTGTAAACAAAGTCAATTTTATCCAGGTCGTTATATATTGCAAGAGTGACTTGATAGTATTCACTCAGATAGATACTCAGGTTGGCAATTACCTTTTGGGCACCGCCTCCATACAGCTGATTGACGATCAATAAAAGGTTTCTCTTTTTCAATTCAGGAAAGAATTTTAGCATATAAAGCCTTATAATCAGCCGCCACCCTGATCATATCACATTTTTGACAAACACTTTGATAACCTTTCTGCCCCATCTCCAACGCCTTCTGAGGTACATTAAGCATGTTTAACAGGGCTCCTGATAAAGCTTTGTGATCGCCTGTTCTTACCAGTAATCCGGAGTAACCATTTGTGATAAGGTCCTGGCTTCCCGATACCTCGGTTGCTACTACCGGCATTCCCGTCATCATTGCTTCCATCAGTGCGTTGGACATACCTTCTCTTCGGGAGGGTAATACAAAAACATCATGCTGATAGAAGGTTGAGGGCAAAACTTGCTGTTTGCCGTAAAATTTGACCGCGTGGCTGATTCCTGTTTCTATACAATACTGACGGTAGAGTTCAAGATTTCCTTCACCAACAATATGAAGAGAAGCTGAGGGATGCTCATTGATCACCTGCCTCCAGCTTTGGAGCAGTATGTCAATTCCTTTGGCGGGTTGTTGGGTTAGGTTTCCGACAAACAATACAGAACCGCTCCAGGTTCTATCCCTGGGCATCAGTTCAGCAACATCGATCCCATTTGGAATCATGGTTACCCGGTGATCAGGAACGCCGGCTTCCAAAAAATTCTTTTTGATCGCATTGGTCATGGCAACGAAATGGGCATAACTCACAATTTCTTTTTGCTTTCTTAATCCATGGGGATATCTAAGAATGTTCCGAATGCCGTTCATCGTGGAATCCTTAATCACAACCGGTTTTTTTAGTCTTCTCCCCAGTTTTACTCCCACCCAGGCAGGCCACTCCATCATATGCACATGAATAATGTCGAACTTATCCTTCCTAAGCCAAAGGTGTATGAGTGCGCTGATGTAGAAAAGGTTATACCGTAGTATCATACCCACCCAAACTTTTCCTCTTACTTCCGAGGTGACTTCTTTATTGTCGTCATAAACAATTTTGAAAGAGGAAGGCTGTGCTTTCTTTTTTCGGGGGAAAAGTGACGGGATGTCAATTAAAAGATCGAGAGGGGTGGACACCCTGGTGAAAGAAAGGCCGCGGAACTCTCCTTTTCGTTTGAACCAGAACTTTCCCCAGGAAATGATCCTGGTCTGAACGTTCATCGCATTGAGTTGCCTGCAAAGTCTTGTACCCTGAATTTCAGCGCCACCAACCGGCATTGGCGGGGCAGTTCCAAAGACCATCAGAATTCTTGGATTGTTATTTTCCATTATATTTTTCATGGAGTTCGGAAAGGCTGATACTCAGAATATTTTTCTGTTTGCAATAATTGAACAGCCATTCCAGTGTACCCAAATATTGCTGACAATCTGTTTCTGTTTTCGAATAAGGACTTAGCCCCGGCATTACTTCAACGTTGTGAAACATCATATTGTACACAACTATCCCTGCTTCGGCATTTTGCTGATAAGTGGATTCCATGATTTTTTCCAAATTCCGGATCCCGGAAAAGACGGGGCGCAGCCACAATGCTCTCGAACGCTTGTAAGGAAGACGTTTATTTCTTATGGTGTATTTCATGGCCTGAACCAGCGAAAGTTTCTCGCGGATTATGGTCACTGGTGCTTCCAGCAGGGATTGATTTTCACCCGATTCAACCATTGAGCTTTCTGAGATCCAGTAGGGCTGTCCTGGGGCGTGTCGGAAATCAACTGGTTTTTCCCTGGTCCGGTCATCCCATCTCACATTCGGAGTTACACTGGTGTCTACCAGGTAGCCCAGTTTACGAAGACTGGAAATGGTATTCAGTCCGGCACTGAATCGGCCGGCTCTGAAAGAACGGGGTGCGAAATCAAACTTGCGGACGAATAGCCTGGTTATCTCGTCAATTTTGGCGAACTCAAGTTCGGGAGGATAAAAACAACAATTGGCTTCACCCTTTCGACCTGCGTATTCGTGAAATTGTTTTTGAGGCTCGATAAATTCCGGATGCAGATGTGTACCAAGTTCACACCGGCCCGAAAGGGTTTTGAATACCGCCACACTTTCCTCGTTTTCAAGAACGACATTATTAACAAGATAGGTAGGTACGATTTCATATTTATCAAACAAGGGCTGCAACCTCTGTTTGATTCCCACTGACACACCTGTAAAACTGAGCGGATTGGAATAGGTCCACGAAGGAGTACAATCGGGTTCAACATCTATGGAGAGAATAAGGAACTGTTTCATCCCTGAAGTTGAGCTGTCATCTTATCAAATTTGTTTTTCCATAGAGCCAGGTTGAAGAGATACCAGACTTCTAATTCATAATCCATCCCTTTTTCATAGCAATCATGTACAAGTTTCATCAGTGGTTTGGGTCTTAAACCCAATTCTTCAAGAACTACCGGTGTCACGGATGCAAGCACCTGGTTTTTCCAATATGTTCTCATCCAGTTTTTTATGGGGAAACTGAATCCTCTTTTTGGCAGTTCTGTGTTGTAATGCGGCGCGAGCCGAACGAGTAATTCCTTAAGAATGGCTTTATTGTGAAACAATGAATTAGATTTTTGGGAGAAAGGCAATTTCAAAGCAAATTCAACAACCTCATTGTCCAGGTAGGGTACCCTTACTTCCAGGCTCGTTGCCATGCTCGATCGGTCGACTTTGTAGAGCATGGTGTCGGCGAGATAGGTTTTGATGTCAAGTACTGCGGGAAGGTCTTCCCTGCCGACAATCGCATCGGTATTGTTGAGAGCCCAAAGCCCATGGCTGGTCAGATCCTTTTTGAAATAGTTTTTAAATCCGGGAAGCAGAAACAGATCGAAATGGGTTTGCACGGGGTCCGGTTCAGCAATCAACTGGATGGCATCGCTGTATCTATTAGAAGGAAGGTAGCCGGCCATTTTGCCCATACCCTGCGGCAATCGGGTTCTGGCCTGTAACTTTCTGATTTTTTTCCATTTGTCGTACCTGCTGTACCCCCAGAACAATTCATCCGCGCCGTCTCCGGAAAGGGCCACAGTTACAAATTCCCGGGCTTTTCGGGAGATGATCCAATTGAGCAGGGAGGCATAGTCCGCAAAGGGTTCATCATAATAGTCATAAAGATCTTCAAGGTGGTCATTCAGGTAGTTGGCATCGACAGAGAGAAGATGGTTTTTCAAATGGGGGTTGTGGAACCCTTTGATGAAATCAAGGGCGTCCCCGCTTTCATCAGTCAGGGTTTTCTCCCCAAATGAAACAGTAAAAAAGTTTACATCTTCTTCCTTCGTAAAATATTTCACCACGATTGCCGCCATCAGGGAAGAGTCTATGCCTGAACTAAGGAATAACCCCAGGGGAACATCCGCCTGCATTTGTCGTTGGATACTGCCTCTTAGTATTTGTTCCAGGTCCTCGGAGGGATCCTGTATTGCTTCTGAAGCAAAAGTATAGGCATCCCAATAAAACCGGGGCTGATGTGCAGCTGAGCCAGGTTCTGTTGAGGCTTCGATATATGAACCAGGTGGAAGTTTGTGGATGTTCCTGATAATACTGAAAGGAGTAGGAACAGACTGCATCCATAAATACATTTCAGCGGCTTCAGCAGATATTTCCGGTTTACGGCCTGATAACCTGACAATGGAATTGATCTCTGAACTGAAATAGAAGGCGTTGCCATGCTGGTGATAATAAAATGGCTTGATCCCCAGTCTGTCGCGGCAGATCAGGAATTTCTTTTCTCGTTTGTTAAGCCAGAAAAAGGCAAACATTCCATTTAATTTCGGTAGTGCCGATTTATCCCAGATGCGCAGGGCGTGGAATAACACTTCTGTGTCGGAGGTGGTTCTGAAGGTTACACCGCTACGTTCAAGTTCATTTTTTAGTGCTTTGTAATTATAGATTTCACCATTGAACGCCAGCAGGAAGTCTTCGTCTTCGAAAGGTTGGTTTGATCTGTCTGCGAGGTCGAGGATAGCAAGGCGGTTGAAGAAGAAGGCAGAATTGCCTCTGTCAGTCAGTTGAAGTTGTTCATCAAATATCTTGATTCCGCAACTATCCGGTCCCCTGAACCTGACCTGGGAAGCAATAGGTCCTAGTTCCTCAACAGATAAGGGCCGGGGATGATTTATTACGCCTCCAAATCCACACATGTTATGTTATCTTTTTAACAGCCCATACTTCCCGTTGTCTTGGGTACAAACCCAGGCGGTGAATTGAGCAATTTAAGTCTTTTGTAAGAAACTGAATATCGTGATTGACCCTATACGCCGGGTCCCGGACAGTGTCGATCAATAATTCAGCGCCAGGCAATAAACATTCCCTGAAATATTTTTCAATATGAAATTTCAACAAATCAGGGTCGACATGATGAATCCAGTTTACCATAATGATCAGATCGAAACTCCCTTCCAGGGCCGAATCCGGAAAATCAAACAACTTGTATTGAATCCTTTGCCCGCTGAGCCGGCTAAGAAAGGACGCTGCCTTTAAAACTTTGGGATCCTGATCATATCCCGTTCTGAACCGATATTGGAGGTGCCTTATAATGTCGCCCAAACCGCAGCCAATCTCTGTAGCCTTGTCCTTCTGCTGCCTGTCATTTCCATAAGCGATAATGTCGGTAGCATACTTTCTTTGATCAAGTGAAGTAGTGTGCCATTTGTCAAAACCGTAGGCCAGCCGCAATCCATGTTTCCAGAAACGGACAAAATACCCTGACAACTGCTGCATCGGGCTAATTTAACGGAATAATTTGATTTTCAACACTCTGTAAAGAACTTTCGGAAGGATCAATGATCGCCAGACTTCGGTTTTGTTTATTAATACATGCTTAAGATATCCCTTGATGCCGTTTGTGCTGGTAAGTGCGACAGTAAGATAATTGGTGAGGTAATCCCGGATTTGTCTTCTTTTCCAATTTTTGAGTCGGTGTACCTCTGAACTTTTCACCGACACCGCGAATTCGTATGGGCCTGTAATTCTTTGCATATTGTTTTCCACAGTGTTGACATCGAGTTTTTTGCTTTCGTTGCCTCCATGATGTACCCATACGCCCACAGTTTGATTCAGCAGAATCACTTTTCCTTTGAGTGCAAGTCGCAAAAAAGATTCAATATCAGTCGAGAGGATATCATACCTGTAAAAATCCAGGTCAATAGCAGGTTGCCGGCGGAAGAGGGTAGCAAGGTGTGAAAAATGATGAAAATCCAGGAAATAATCGAGCCCATCAACAAGTTTTGATGCAGTTTCAATCTGAGGCAAGGCAAAAGACTGCAGGTCACCTTTAGCATCCCTGACTTCGTGGCCAGCCTGAAGGAACATTATGTCGGGTCCGGCCTTTTGGATCAAATCGATCGCCCTGGTCACAAATCCCGGGTCGGTCAGGTAATCATCGCCATCGAGGTTAAGCACCCATTCGCCTTTGGCGTGGTTTTCCAGGGTAGACTTGTAATTCAATACCCTCCCAAGGTTTTTTGGATTGAAAACTACCCTGATCTTCGAATGGTAGCTGTATTGCCGGAGCACCGATTTTGTATCATCCGACGAATGATCATCAGCCACAACGATTTCCAGATTGTTATAATCCTGTTGCAGAGCGCTGTCAATTGCCGTTGGCAAAGACCTGCCCTGGTTGTATGTGGGGATCATTATTGTTACAAGTGGCAACTCCTTCATGATAATTAATCCACAGACAAATGGGCTCTATGGTTTTTTTGCGGAACTCAGGCGGCCCCAGGTATTTGAGATGAAATTGTTGAAATCTGTATTCAGCTTTAGCCGGAAACTCAAAAATATCAGCACCGCAACATACACTGAACCGCCTACTATTATCAGGATGATCTCATTGACAGACAAAGTGTATCTCAGGATCAGTTTCAGACAGAGTATGAGTATGGTGTGCACTCCAATCATTATAATTAGGTATCGTAAAATGCTTTCATACCTGATGAATGGAAACAGCCGGGTAAAGAACAGGTAGATCACCAGGACATTGAGGATACTCATCGTTAACAGGGCAATAGGGTATCCTATGTAGCCTGCCCAGCTGACACTTAGACCTATCAAGGCCACCTGAATGACATTGCTGAAAATCTGGTACAAGATGGGAATTTTAATTTGTTGTGCCGACATGTAAAGATTGCTGGCTATGGAAATGATTGCAGTAAATGGGAGACTGAGGGCGAGGTATTTAAGCAGTGAAGCCGAAACCTCTACGGACTTTATATCAAACGAGCCCCTCTTGAACAGAGTCGAAATGATCTCGTGTGGAAAAAGGAAAAACAAACCGCTAAGTGGCAGAAGTATAAATACAAGGAACTTGACTGTGGAGATGAAAATGTCATTCACCCGGGTGAAGTCTTTTAAAGCATACAACTCATTTATTTTTATGCGGGATACGGCGGAAATCTGGTTGGTAATAAACGAAGTGGGCTGGGTAACAATCTGCTGGGCATAATTGAGTGAAGCAATTACACCAACTTCGAAACCGCTCAGGAAATACAATGGGGCGTACAATCCCAAACTGGTAGCAAAGTTTCCGGTTTGCACAAAGATGATATTGTGCCATATCTTTTTCGAGACAGGAAAGAACTTCAGTTTTGGTTGCCATCCGATCTTTTTTCTCATGATGCCGATCAGCAGGACGATGTTTAGCGTATAAGAGGTCAGAAGACCGAAAACTATGCTTTTGCTGTCCAGAATATTATGATAGAACAGCACGAAGACAAGAGAAAAAACAGAATTGATAATTGCGGCAATAACGGGAATCGTGAAATAACGGTAAGATGCCAGGATGTCGGTAAGTAAAGAAGTTACAGACATCAGGATGATGAGCGGGATGGAAAGCAGCAGAATATCCGAATGTCTTGCCAAAGCTCCCTGGTCGTATTTGGAAAGCGAAGTAAAGACCCAGACCGGGTTTACAAAGAAGACCAGGCTGATAAGAATCGCCACGCTGATGTAACCGAAAATGAACAGGTTGATGAAGATCATGGCCGAACTTTCGCCATCCTGAATCCTGATTCGGATGGATTCAGGAATGATCACCGAAGTATTTATGCTGGTAATGAAAGTAGCAACAATCAAAACCGTATTATAGGCATAAAAATAGATGTCCATCTTCTCGGAAGTGCCAAAATAATACGCAATCAGAAGACTGTTAAGAAATACAAGGCCTTTGTTGAAAATGTTGAAGAAAGTGGAAAGGACAATGCCTTTCTTATATGATTCAACCTTGAGCAAGCTTATGGTTTTCGGATCAGTTTCCGGTAAGCGATCATTTTTGCAAATATGCCAATAATGCTTACGACCAGGGTAGCGAGGACAATACCAATAATTCCAAAACGGATGGTATTTTCCCGGAGTACTGAAATTCTCTGGCCAGTGGGATTGAAGCCCGAGATGGTTTCGATTATCTCATCTTCGAGTATTGCTTTTTCTCTGAAATCCGAGAGTTCGTCTTTTAGTTCCAACAGCTTGTCGTACAACTCGAGTTCAGGCGCCTCAACAATTGGAGTTGGGCCCTGTAACACCAGCCCCCCGGTTCTTTGATTATCCAATGGAAAGTCCTTCCGGAGCCTGATATTGTAGGTTTGCCTTAAAGAATCAAGGCCGTCGATTGCCGCAAGGAGAATCTTTTCTTCTTTTATGTTACTGGCCTGCTTTGCCCGCCTCAGTTTTTCCAATGTGGCATTGGAAGAAATGTATTTTTTTAACCCTTCCGTCATTTTGGCGAAAATATTCTGGTCGCGGCTGACAATGGAAATTTCATGTACCGTATAGTCAAACTTGTTAAGGTTATTTTTGAACTCCTTATAAGGCATCGGCCTGGTCCAAAAAGTATCGCGTTTGATGATGTTCACACGATTTGGCATGAAACGGTCGCGGTACAAGTCATTCGTGGACAGATCATCTTCAATCGGCTGTGCGGAAAAGGAAACCAGTTTTTTCGCCTCATCGGCCTTTATGCCGAATATGGCTGACAATTGATTTACGTTTGAGGTTCCGATAAGCGTGTTGAAATACGAAAGGGAGGAGTACAGGGCCCTTGAACTCTGAAAATTGGTTTTGACCACCATTTCGGAACTGTAACCCGGTCCCGAATTCATGTAAAGGTAACTGCCGTAGGCAAGTCCCAGAAGGAGCCCTAAGGAGATCCAAGCGAGGTTTTTAAACCAAAACAGAAAAAGTGCGGCGATCAGCCTGCCAAACCGGGCGAGGATCTTCCCGATCAGTATAAAAAAGCTTTTAAGCGTAGCTCCAACCTTGTAAAGCAAGAATCCAATGTCTGCATCCGAGTCCTGTCTTCCAGGAGGTATTGCTGTTTTCTGTTCTGGATCCATACTAAAAAATTACTGGGATAATTTGCTTTGATAATGACTAGCCATCCTGATCCATCTTTCCTATGGAATATGGATTGACCTCACTAATACGCGCAAATGTAATAATAAACTTCAGACAAATGTTTTGATCTGCGGCCATTATTCAATGAAAATCATATCTTTAATTGGTCTGATTTATTGAAAAATACCAAAACCGCACAACCATTGTGGGCATCTTAAAAATGCTTCGGAGATCTTCTAACTGGATCCTAATTCCTGTTTGTATTCCGCTTCTCATCTGTTGTTCTGACCAAATCTCACGTAAAAGCCAGGTGTTTGTGGAAACATTCAGATCCGAAGGACTCAGTGATGACCAGGTCATTCAAAAAGCGATCGATGAGGCAGGCGAGGGGGGTAGCATCATTTTTGAAGCCAGTCGTGAGTACCTGCTCAGGAACGGACTGATCGTGAAAAAGTTTCAGACCCTCATTGGAAATAACGCCACGTTAAAAAGAGCCGATCAAACTTATAGTCATTTAAGGTTACCTGCACCAGCAGCGGATAGTTCCTTGCTGCTAGACAGTGTGCCTCCCGGCTGGAAGCGGGGAGATCTCCTCCAGGTGTTTATAGATGAAAAGTGCCCTCACTCTACCTCCTTTGCTGATGAGCATATTTTGCCAAATATGATTACCGGCATGGATTCCACCAGGATCAGGCTGTCTACCCCGGTGGGGCCTTCAATTGACGGGTCTATACCCACGTGGCCAAAGGGCGCTGTCGTGCGAAAAGTTTTTACTCTGCTCCGGGGAGACTCTATCAATTTTCAATCCTGCCCCTTTACGGTATCGAATATCAATTTCAATGGGAATAAAGCAGCTAACAATCTCAACTTTTACTGGAATGTCAATTCCACGATCTTTACCAGAGGATTAGGCGCGCGAGTGGAAAACTGCAGATTTTACGAGATTCCAAATGAAAATATAGTGGGTCAGGGGATTTATGTCGAAAATTGCCAGGCGGCCAATCTGAACGGGTCATTTGTACATTTGTCTGGTGTGGATACCATCAGGTATTTTCGACAAAAAAGTTCAATCATTACAGGCAATACCGTCGATGGTGTGTGCCTCATGAATACAGCAATTACAGGACACTCAGAAGGAGCTATCACCAGTTCTTACAATGGAGGATTTGCGACAATTGTCAATAACCGGATCTATAATTGCAGGGAAGCAGCTTTCGGGGCCATTGGATCTCCCGTGGATATAGCTGATGGCGGGAACTCCGAACTTATCATTTCCAACAATATTTTCAGGAATTGCAGTAAGATAGTCTATCGCGTCACTTATGCCGAAGACAGTACTAAACTATCCAGGGATATCTTCCTGAATGGCAATATTTTTTCAAATTGTGGATATAATGACTGGAGGCCTTTTACTAAAGATCCTAAACACTACCCCCGGATCCGGATAGGAGTAAACGACGTGACTAATAATACAGTGTGGTTATATTGATGAGATTCCGAATTCCTTAAACGTGTTGTGGGATCGGCTCATGATTCATCGGCAGGGAAATAATAAATGTCGACCCTTTTCCGGGCTGGCTCCTCGCCGTAATAAAGCCATGGTGTTCCTCAACGATCTTCTTGCACAGTGCCAGGCCAATGCCCGTGCCCTCGAATTCTGTGTGAAGATGGAGGCGCTTGAACATGCCAAAGATCTGCTCTGAATATTTCTGGTCGAAGCCGATACCATTGTCCTCGATGAAGATCCTGCAATATTTGTTTTTTATCTCCGTGCCATTCAATGGTTTCCCCTGGGTTGATTCGGAATATATTTTGACTTCCGGAATTTCGTTCTTCTTGGAATACTTCAGCGCATTGCTGATGAGGTTGTGAAATAGTGGACGCATTAGCACGGGATTCACAGAAAGTAAGGGCAGACTTTGTGCATTGATCCTGGCTTTCTTCGACTGTATCACCAGCTCAAGGTCTTCGAGCACATCTGCGAGTATGGCGTTCAGGTCGCTTTCCACAAAAGTTTGTTTCTCGAGTGATGTTTTTGAGAAGAGGAGGATATCCTTTATCAGCGCCTGCATCCTTTCCCCGGATTGCTGGATTCTGGTAATGAAGAGTCTCGCTTCATCGTCCAACTGGTCTTTAAATTTGAAGCCCAGCCGGTCACTGAACATGAGGATTTTTCTGAGTGGTTCCTGCAGGTCGTGTGATGCCATGAAGGCAAAACGATCGAGGTCGCGGTTGGCCGATTCGAGTCTTTCGATATTGTCAAGCAGCTGGTAATTGAGTTCTTTGACCTTCTCCTCAGAGATTTTCCGTTCATGGATCTCTTCTTCCAGGCTCTTGTTTATTGACACTAGTTTCTGCTCTTGTGCCAGGAGAATATGGTTTTTCTTATAAAGCTCCATAAACACACTCACCTTGGCCCTCAACAGGTCTGGATTGATGGGTTTGTATATATAGTCAACAGCCCCCGTCATGTATCCCTTGAACATCTGTTCATCACCATAACTATTGGCGGTGATGAATATGATGGGTATGTGTCTGAGTTTATCGCGCTGGTAGATCATGGAGGCCGTTTCAAATCCATTGAGGTTCGGCATCTTCACATCCATGAGGATCATCGCGAAATCGTACTCGTGGAGCAGGATCTTCAGTGCCTCATTACCCGAATTGGCCTTGACGAATTTATAGCCAGCCGGTTCCAAAATAGATTCAATGGAAAGCAGGTTGTCTTCCCGGTCATCAACTAAAAGGATCTTTTGCTGCATTGGCAGATTTTATTTGTAAAACCACATTCTCATCAGCGAAAGTAATTGGTCTATTTTCAAGGGCTTGGTTATGTAGTCAGAAGCTCCGGCCTGAATGCATTTTTGCCGGTCGCCCTTCATTGCTTTGGCTGTTACCGCGATAATCGGCAAGGTACTGTTTTTATGTTCTCTCCTGATTTTCTGTGTTGTCTCATAACCATCCATCTCCGGCATCATGATATCCATCAGCACCATGTCGATCCGGAGTTCTTCATTCATCAGTCTGTTTATCGCTTCCTTACCACTTTCTGCGGTTATTACATTGATGTTAAATCTTTCAAAAACCGTTGTCAGTGCAAAAAGGTTCCGGACATCATCATCGACTACCAGAATGTTCTTTCCGGCGAGAATGTCTTCTTTTCTTCGGATATTTTCGATGATCTTTCTTTTCTCGGGTGCCAGATTTTTATGGCTGATGTGCAGGTGTAAAACGATCTCTTCAAGAAGGTGTTCCAGGGAATTCACCCCTTTCAGAAGTATGGTATTGGACTTGCTGTTTAATTGTTTCAATTCTGTCTTTGTGAAATCCTTCGCGGAGTACACAATGACAGGTGTAAGTTTCCTCTTTTGCTGGCTTACTTTTCTCACAAGGTCTGTGCCGGAAATATCCGGCAATGTATAGTCCAGCGTGATACAATCGAAATCCCTGGAGTTAAGCAGATGGAATGCCTTCTCCCCGGTGTCGGCAATCGACACTTCGATGCCTTCTCCTTCAAGCATGCGAACGATCTGTGAAGATTCAATCTCATTATCTTCAATGATCAGCACGCTTTTCTTTTCCTTGTTATGGAATTCTGTTATGTCTTTGAACAGATCCTCCATCGATTTGCTGATCAGCGGCTTAAGATGGAAGCTTCTTGCTCCCCTTCGTAGGGCAAGTGTTTCATTTTCCTCCCCCGAGATCAGGTGAATGGGAATATGACGATAGTTGAGGTCATTTCTCAACAAGTCAAGCACTTTCCATCCACTGGTGTCAGGCAATTTCACGTCCAGTGTGATCGCGATCGGATTAAACCTGTTGATAAAATCAAAGACCTCGATGTAGGCTGTGGCCAGAACCGCCTTCAGTCCTTCTTCGTGTGCCCGTTCGATCAGGATCTTTCCGAAACGCATGTCATCTTCCACAATCAGGATCACCTGGTCGGAATTGTGAATCATATTACGGTCATCTCCAGTGTCATTGATCATTTCATTGACCAGTTCCATATTCCTGCTGTCGATGTTCTCGTTGGAAAGACGGATGGAATTCAGCAGAGTGTCGATGTCTCCGTTGTCGCCGCCAACCTGGAGCTGCTCGTAAGATGTGATCGCGTTCACCGTTTCCCTGGAGGGAACTACTGCCATGTTTTCCATTGGCACATAAAGAGTGAAGGTGCTGCCCGTGCCGGACACACTTTCCAGTTCAATTGTTCCGCCCAACAATTCGGCCAGTCCGCGACTGATTGACAATCCAAGGCCCGTTCCTCCATATTTACGACTTGTGGAACCTTCGGCCTGCTGAAATGCCTCGAAAATGATATTCTGTTTTTCCTGTGGTATGCCGATCCCCGTGTCGCTGATGGCAAAGGCAATTACCTTGTTGGCGTTGTCGAGGTTCGGGTTGCCGTATTTCCATGATTTTTCCGATTCATAGATCCGGAGTTTGACCTCACCCTTTTCAGTGAATTTGAATGCGTTCGACAGCAGGTTCTTGAGAATCTGGTTGAGGCGCTGCGTGTCGGTTTCCATTCCTTCGGGAAGATTCGGGTCGGTCTGAATGTTGAATTTCAGGTGTCGTGCTTCCGAGATCGGCTTGAAGGTAATTTCCACAAAGCTGGTGATCTCAGCAAAGCGGACCCTTGAATAGTTGGCCGTGATAAATCCGGATTCGATCTTAGAAAGATCCAGAATGTCGTTGATCAGGTTGATCAGGTCATCGCCGCAGGAGTGTATCGTTTTGGCGTACCGGATCTGTTTTTCATTCAGGTTGCCCTCGGCGTTTTCATACAATTGCTGAGCAAGAATCAGCAGGCTGTTCAACGGCGTGCGCAACTCATGCGACATATTGGCGAGAAATTCTGATTTGTATTTTGAGGTAAGTGTCAGCTGTTCTGCTTTCTCTTCCAGCGAACGCCTGGCTTCTTCCACCTCCTTGTTCTTGGCTTCTACTTCGTTCTTCTGTTTCACCAGCAATAGGGCTTTGTCCTGCAACTCATCATTGGTGCGGCGCAATTCTTCCTGCTGGATCTTCAGCTCACCGGCAAGGGACTGTGATTGTGATAACAATTCTTCCGTTCTCGAGTTGGCTTCGATCGTGTTGAGCACAATGCCGATACTTTCTGTCAGCTGGCTAAGGAAGTCGAGATGGGTTTCATTAAATGAATCGAGTGAGGCCAGTTCGATCACCGCCTTTACATCATTCTCAAAGAGCACCGGCAGTACAATCAGGTTGGTCGGCTTCACCGAGCCAAGGGATGAATTGATCTTGATGTAATTGTCGGGAAGATTGGTAATCATTATCCTTTCCTTCTCCACTGCGCATTGACCCACCAGCCCTTCACCAATAGCGAATTCACTGGGTATATTTTTTTCCGACTTGTAGGCATAGGATGCATACAATTTCAGTTTGGTATGCTGGGTAACTTCATCCTGTTGCAGGATGTAAAATGCGCCGAAATGGGCGGTCACCACCTGTGCAAGCTCAGACAGGATACGCTTGGTCACGGTATTCAGGTCTTTTTGTCCCTGCAGCATCTGGGTGAACTGAGCAAGGTTGGATTTGAGCCAGTCCTGTTCCTGATTTCGAAGCGTGGTGACGCGGAGGTTGGCAATCATCTGGTTGATGGTGTCCTTTAACGCTTCCACCTCGCCCTTGGCTTCAACCCCGATGTTCCGGGTAAGGTCGCCCTTGGTTACAGCGGAGGCCACTTCCGAAATAGAACGCACCTGCGTAGTCAGGTTCTGTGCCAGCTGGTTTACATTTTCGGTGAGGTTCTTCCAGATGCCTGAGGCGCCCGGCACGCTGGCCTGGCCTCCCAGTTTTCCATCGACCCCTACCTCCCGGGCCACTGTGGTCACCTGGTCGGCGAAGAGAGCGAGTGTTTCGATCATTTCATTGATGGTTTCTGTCAGCTGGGCAACTTCACCCTTGGCATTGATGGACAGTTTCTGCCGGAGGTTACCGGTGGCCACCGAGGTAACTACCTTGGCAATACCCCGCACCTGGCTGGTTAGGTTGGAACCCATCATGTTCACCGAATCGGTAAGGTCTTTCCAGATACCGGCCACACCTTTCACTTCTGCCTGTCCGCCAAGCTTACCCTCAGTACCTACTTCACGGGCCACACGCGTTACTTCGAATGCAAAGGAGTTTAGCTGCTCCACCATGGTGTTGATGGTATTTTTCAGGTCAAGGATCTCTCCCTTCACATCAATG
>Ga0193752_1001094_pt1 | contig 23484 bp, 16 predicted proteins | sample H1c1metaG_FD_144924 | JGI IMG/M metagenome (GOLD analysis project Ga0193752, IMG submission 144924) | Soil microbial communities from a riparian zone of the East river system, Colorado, United States - H1c1 | ecosystem: Environmental > Terrestrial > Soil > Riparian zone | place: USA: East River...
GGTAGAACCGCCGCCCCGGCCCGAACTGCACGGCCGTCGCGAGCGCGAAGAAAAGGACCCACAACGTCTGCATCGGCAGCCACGCCATGACCCGGTGGCCCAGCGCGGGCACCAGCATGGGGATCATGTCGAGCAGCAGGATCGGCGCCGTGAGCGCGGCGGCCGTGAGCACGCGCCGCTTCAGCGCGCGGCGTTCCTCCGTTCGCGCCGCCGCCTCGGCGTCTTCCGTGGTGCCCCCCGCCCCCTCCACGACGCCGTAGCCCGCCGCCTCGACGGCCCGCACCAGGGCCTCGCGCGGCGTCCCGGCCACCACGCGGACGGTGGCCCGCTCGGTGGCGAGGTTGACAGCAGAAAACGCGACGCCGGGCACCTTCGCCAGCGCCCTTTCCACACGGCCCGCGCACGCCGCGCACGTCATCCCGGTAATCGGCAGCACCACCTCCTGCGTGGGCACGTCGTACCCCGCCCCGCGCACCGCCTCGGCCAGCGCGGCGGGCGAGGTCTGCCCGGGGTCGTAGTCCACCGTCGCGCGCTCGGTGGCGAGGTTCACCGTCGCCCCGGCCACGCCGGGCACCCGCGCGAGCGCCTTCTCGACGCGGCGCACGCACGCCGCGCACGTCATCCCCGAGACGGGGAGCGTGATAGGGGTCGAGGCGGGCGGAGGAGGAGCGGGGTTCATGGCGGCCAGGTGACAGCCGCTGGGGCTGTCTGGGGTTCCGCCGCCACCTTACAGCCTTGTCGTCCGCCGGGGGGGAAGGGTGTCGTCGGGGACGGTGAGGTTCCGCCGCCACCTTACAGCCTTGTCGTCCCGAGCCATAGGCCGGCACAGAACGTTCAAGGCGGGGCGCTCTCCCTCTCCATTGTCGTCCTGAACTCGATTCAGGACCTACGCCCTCTCAAACGAGCGGGATGGTGAGTACGAGCAGCAACGGTCTGCACGACAGTGGTCAAGCCCTCTCCTTCTCGCGTGCCGGTCCTCCCGGTCGTAGGTCCTGAATCAAGTTCAGGACGACAATTTTGGGGGATAGCGCCCCGTACAAAACAGCCACAGAGAGGCGCGCGGGCGTGCCCCGGCGCCCCGGCCTACGGCGTGGGGTCGGCCTGCGTAGTGTCCTCCGGCGTGTCCGGCGCGGCGGGGGCGGCCGTCGTGTCGAGCTGCACGACCGGTGTCTCGGCGCTCACCAGTGCGATCCGGTGCGTGGTCGAGCGCGTGTGCCCGTCGTGGTCGCGCACGGAGATCTGGAGGTCGATGCGGTCCGGGTAGGCCGGGTCGATCCACAGGCTCCCCGTGAGCCGCCCGGCCGCCGCCGCGCTCTGCACCTCGGGGGCAAGCGTGAGGGGGGTGCCGTCCGCCTCGACCTCCCAGCGGAACGGTGCCGTGCCGCCCCCGGCCGTCACGTCCAGCGGCACAAGCACGCTGTCGGCCGTGGGCGTGAGCGAGGCCGGCAGCGCGCTCGCCTCCAGCGCGAGCGAGGCGGTGCGGTCCTGGCTCTGCTCGACCGTCACCGACCCGAAGTAGAACCCGATGATGGTGCCGAGGATGGTCACGAGTTGGGTCATCACCCCCCGCACGCGCTCGAACGCCTCCTTGTCGAGGTCGGGGTAGGTGAACGCCCCGAGCGCGACGGAGATGAACATGGCCGCCCCGACGATGGAGAACAGGAGCGTCACCCACCCCCGCATCACGCCGCCGTCGGAGAGCTGCTCGACCTCGATGCCGAGCACGAAGTGGTGCACGCTCAGCCCGATGATGACGAGTAGGCCGAGGGCGAACACCCCCCCGAACACCCCTTTGGTGAACACCTTCTCGGCGAACCCGCTCAGTTCGGTGAGCCCGAACCCCTCCTTCTTGAACGCCGCCGCGACGCGCACCGCCAGCCAGAGCACGAGGAGCACCCCGATCGCGCCGAGGAGTGTTTCGAGGTACCAGGGCAGACGCGCGAGGTCCATGCGTAGCGGGGGCGAGGCGGAGGGGCGCCGCACGCTACGAGCCCCCACGTTCCCGATCAAGTAGGCCCCCACGGAGCGGGAGGGAACGGGGGCACAACCCGCGCCGCTCCGTGTGCCGGGATGCGGGGCCTTTCGGTGCCGCGTCGGTGCGTGCCGTCTTGCACCATAACTGGCCGCGCCCTAACCTTCCGTTCCCACCCCGCGCGCCCCGGCAGGGCGTCCGGCCGCCCCTGCGGCCTCACCCCCCTCTCTATGCCTATCCCCCTCGACGCCGCCGCCCTCGGCCGCGTCCTCCGCGCCGGAGGCGTGCCCGGCGCCCTCGCCGACCAGAACGCCGAGGCGCTTCTGGAGACGTTCGGGCACTACGAGATCAACACGCTCAACCGCATGGGGCACTTCCTCGCGCAGGTGCTCGTCGAGAGCGGGCGGCTGAAGTACCGCGAGGAGATCGCCTCGGGCTCCGCCTACGAGGGCCGAAAGGACCTCGGCAACGTGGAGGCCGGCGACGGCCGCCGCTTCAAGGGCCGGGGGTTCATCCAGCTCACCGGGCGCGCCAACTACAAGGCCTACGGCGAGACGCTCCAGACCGGCGGCACGAAGAACTGGGACGTGGTGACGACGCCCACCCTCGTCGGCACCGACTTCTGCTCCGACTCGGCGGGCTACTTCTGGAACCGCGAGAAGCTGAACCTGGAGGCCGACAAGGGCGACGGGATCGTGAACGTGCAGCGGATCAGCCGCGCCGTCAACCGCGGCAACCCGAACTCGGCGAAGCCCGCCAACGGCGAGGGCGACCGGATCGACTCCTTCCGCAAGGTGATGGCCCAGCTCCGCAAGGAGGGGGTTACCGCCTGAGGGTTCCCCCGGGCCTCCTTCCCGACGGCACGCGGCCCGGCTGCGTGCCGTCCCGTGTTTCGGGCGGCCTGAGCCGGCGATGCGGAACGACGGCCCCACCGGGACAGAACCCGGGAGCCCTTGCGCGTGGCCACAGCAGATCGGGGAGTGCTGACGTTCCGAAGCCGGACGCGGGTCCGTGTGTCTCACGCTCGACCAGCTCGACGCCCGTACCGCCACCCCGCCTCGGGTTTAGCCGACCGCGCGCGCACCGAGCGGCCCGCTGACTTCGTGTTGGCGGGCCGCTCTCAGATAAGAGCGGTTTACAGCTTGGCTAGTCGGGGTGGACGAAGTCTACTCCGCAAGGGCTCTCCCGAGCAGGCTTATGGCTTACGACCGGAGAGGCTATGGGCTCAGTCAAGCTCTAAAAGGGGATGTTTGATTCTTAAGAGCGTGGGCCCGATACTTCTGTCCCTTCGTTCTATACGCCCTTCTCAAAGCCTCCATGACCAATTTCCAGCAGGCATTCGACCGGGTACAGTCCTTGGTCGATGCCTTCAGCAGGAACCGGGTCACGCTCCGCGCTCCATCCTATCAGGAGGCAGAGGTGAGGAAGGACTTCATCGACCCCTTCTTCTCGGCGCTCGGATGGGATGTAGGACACGAGTTCCAAAAGAACCCTTACGAGCAGGAGGTGAGGGTTGAGCGACGCGTGTTGGGGGCGGACAGCCGCATTAGCCGACGGGCAGACTACGCCTTCTACGTGAGGCCGAACTTCAAGGACGCGCGGTTCTTCGTTGAGGCAAAGAAGCCTGCCCGTGACCTCAACAACGCCGACGACTATTTCCAGACGGCGCGGTACGGATGGAGCGCGCAGGCTCCCATTTCGGTGCTAACCGACTTCGAGGAGTTCCACGTCATCGACTGCCGACAGCAACCCCAGATCAACTCGGCGTTGGGCCTTGGGCTCGACCGGTTCTCGTTCGAGGATTACGCCAAAGAAGAGACGTTCCGCCGGATCTACCACGTCTTCTCGCGCGAAGCGATGGAGGAGGACGCCATTGCGCGCTACCTCTCGCAAAAGCCAGAACCGCGTGGTCGCGTAGTGCAGTGGGGGCTTTTCAGCGGGGGCTACCAGCCCATCGATGACAGCTTCCTCGGTTATCTCGACGAACTCAGACGGCGCCTGGCCCGCGCATTCAAGAGCCGGAACCCGGAGCTTGATAGCCGTGAGCTCACAGAGGTCACCCAGCGCACGATTGACCGGCTCATCTTCATACGGTTCCTCGAAGACCGGCTGATCGAGCCCGAGCCCATCGTCCGTGAGTTGGCAGCCCGAGGCCCCGGGGGGTGGGCGGAATTCGTACGGACGTGCCGGCGGCTCAACGCGAAGTACAACGGGATCGTCTTCCGGCACCACTTCTCGGACGAGCCACGATTCGAAGGGGCGGACCCGGACATCTTCCAGCGGATCTGCGCGGAGCTGTCGGATTCTACCTCCCCCTACAACTTCGACGCGTTCCCCGTTCACATCCTTGGCTCCATCTATGAGCGGTTCTTGGGCCATGTCGTCGAAGCGACCCCGACGATCGCCAGAGTCGTAGAAAAGCCGGAGGTGAGGAAGGCGGGCGGCGTGTACTACACGCCTTCCTACATCTCCCATCACATCGTCGGTGATACAGTCGGGCGCTTGATCGACGGCAAAAGCCCAAAGCAGATCGCGAAGATGAGGTTCGCCGACATCGCATGCGGGAGCGGCTCCTTCCTCATCGATGTCTTCGACACGCTCCTCACGTATCACGGTGGATGGTATCAGGAGCATCCGGAGCAGGCGAAGCGGCAGGGCTGCCACTACGATGCGGAGGAGGGCTTGTGGCGGCTCTCTCTGGCACAGAAGCGGGGGATCTTGGAGAACTGCGTCTACGGTGTGGACGTCGACGACCAGGCCGTAGAGGTCGCCCAGATGTCGCTCTACATCAAACTCCTTGAGAGCGAGACGACGGCGAGCGCGAACGAACTGCAGGTGCTTTTCAAGGAGAAGATCCTCCCAGACCTGACATCCGCCTCGCACAAGGGGGTCTGTCCGGTGAGGATCTCGCGGCGGAGGTAAAACGACTCAACCCTCTCGACTTCGCCGCCGCGTTCCCAGAGGTGATGGCGACCGGCGGGTTCGACGCGATCGTCGGGAACCCCCCGTACGTACGCCTTCAGACACTCCGCGAGCTCGCTCCGCGCGATGTCGACCTCTACAAGCAGCGGTACAGAGCGGCACGAGTCGGCAACTTCGACCTCTACACCCTCTTCGTCGAACGCGGCTTGGAGCTGCTGAACGACCGGGGCCTCCTCGGCTTTATCCTCCCCCACAAGTTCTTTACGGCCTCCTACGGCCGCCCCCTCCGGGACCTTCTATCCAGCGGGCGCCACGTTCGAGGGATCGTCGACTTCGGGCACCAGCAGGTGTTCAAGGACGCCTCCACCTACACGTGTCTCCTCACGCTGTCGAAGGCCGAGACCAAGGAGATAGAGCACGTACGCGTAGAGAGCATCCCCGCGTGGCGAGACCGGCGCACGAGCGCAAGCTCCCTACACAGCACGTCCGCCCTCACGGCGGCCCCTTGGCACTTCGTGTCGGGCCCAGCGGCAGGCGTGTTCGAGAGGCTGAAGGCGTTTCCGGTCCATGTGGGAGACGTGGCCGACCGGATCGCCCAGGGCATTCGCACAAGCGCGAATGAGATCTACGTCCTGGATCTTCTCGACTGGTCTGAAGAGGGCACTGTCGCAGCTCGGCAGGCCGAGGGCCGCCGGGTGGAGTTGGAGGAGGGGGCCGTCATGCGCTTCCTCCGCGGCGAGGACATCAAACGCTACGAGCTGGCCCGCGAGGGCCAAGTCGTCGTTGTGCCCTACCGGCTTGAAGATGGGCGGGCGCGCCTGATTCCGGAGGAAGAGTTAGCGGCAGCATACCCCCTCGCGTACGAGTACCTGTCACAGAGCCGCCCGCAGTTGGAGGAGCGCGAGCGCGGGAAGATGCGGGGGCCGGGGTGGTACGGGTACGTGTACCCGAAGAACCTCGCTGTCATGAAGCGCCCGAAGCTCGTGGTGCCGGACGTGGCCGACCGTGCCTCCTTCGCTCTGGATGCGGATGGGTCCTTCGCCCTTGCGAGTGGGTACGGCCTGACGCTCCCAGACGATGCTCCGGTCTCGCTCGGCGCCATGCTCGCCCTCCTCAACAGCGAGCTCATGACGTACTTCGTCCGGAGAGTCTCGACCCCGCTGAAGGGTGGATACTTCCGCTACTTCGCCCAGCACATAGCGCAGCTCCCGCTCCCCGGCACCCCCGAGGAACCCATCGACGCGAAGGCCCAGGCTTCGCTGGCGTCCCTCGCGGCACAGGTCGAGTCGGCGCGTGCCCACCTCCGCACAGCGAGCACGGACCGTGACCGGCGCATCCAGCAGCGGCTCGTCGAAGCCCACGAGCGGCAGATCGATGAGGAGGTGTATCGCCTCTACAGTCTGAGCACGGCCGAGGTAGAGGCCGTGCGCGATGCACTGAGGGGAGCCGCTCCGCCGGAGGAGGACGCTGCGCTCGCGCAGACCCAGCTCTTCGACCTCGATTAATCTTGACGCCGCCCTCCTCTTATTGGAGGGGGAACTCGGCGAGAGCTACGCCGCCGTTGCTGCCCCCGCCCCGATGACGCTCGCGCACCTCATGGTCTTTGTGCCGGACCTCGACCGGGCGCGGGGTTTTTACTCAGGCGTGCTCGGTTTCCCGGTCACGGGCGAGGGGCCGGACCACCTCGCTTTCGATGCGGGCGGCACGCCGCTCCTCGCCTTCCGGGGCGACCGGCCCACCACGGTCGGCGACTACAGCCGCGAGAGCCGGGCCGTGTTCGTCTTCCGCGTGCCCTCCGTCCAGGCCGCGATGGCGGAGTTGAAGGCCGCGGGCGTCCCCCTCCTCCACGACACGCCGGGCGAGGGCCCGACGGGGCGCTACGCGGCCTTCGTGGACCCCTTCGGGATCGTCCACGAGGTGCTGGAAGGGTGGCCCCCGGCAGCCGAGACGGCGTGAAAGAGCGGCGCCCCGGCACGCCGGGGCGGATTCGGCGCGAGCTTACCCCCATGCGTCTCCTCCGCCGGCTCGCCCCCCTGCTGTCGCTGCTGCTCGTCGCGCTCGTCGCCGTGCAGTCGCTCGACCTCGTGGCCTGCGCCGACGAGGGGGAGGCGGCGACGCACGCGGACGGCAGCCACGTCGACGGCGGCGTGACGGCCGGGGCGCATCCTGTGCCGTCGCCGGGCGACGACCACGGCGGCGCGGTGCCCCACGAGGAGGCACCCGGCGCGGCCGACTGCCTGTGCCACGTCGTGTTCACGCGGACGGAGCGCCTCCCGCAGGTGGCGGCTGCGCCCGCGGCGGAGCCCGCCGTGTACGCGGCGTTCGTGGAGCGCGTCGGCTCGGTGCATGCGAAGCCGCTCGACCACGTCCCCTTAATCTGAGGACTGCTGCACGCCGGGGCTCCGTCTGAGCCCGCGTGCAGGCTGCGCGACGCCCGTGGGGGCGTGGCGCCCGCTCACCCCGCCGGGCCGGGCCGCATCGTTGCGGCCCCGTACGCCCGTGCGGTCCGTCCGTCCGTAGCGGTCCCTCAGGTTCATGTTCGAAAGGCTCATCGCATTCTCCCTCGGCCAGCGCGCCCTCGTCCTGATGGGGACGCTGGCCCTCGTCGTCGGCGGCTTGTTCGCGTTCACGCGGCTCCCCATCGACGCCATCCCCGACGTCACGAACAACCAGGTACAGGTGCTGACGCAGGCACCGGCCCTCTCCCCGCTGGAGGTGGAGCGGTTCGTGACGTTCCCCGTCGAGCAGGCGCTGAAGCAGTTGCCCGACCTCGTGGAGTTCCGGTCGCTCTCTCGCGCCGGGATCTCCGTCGTGACCGTCGTCTTCGAGGACGGCGTCGACACGTACTTCGCCCGCCAGCTCATCCTGGAGCGGCTGCGGGAGGTGGAAGAAGACCTCCCGGAGGGCGTGGAGACGCCGGAGCTGGGGCCGGTGTCGACCGGGCTCGGCGAGATCTACCGGTACGTCGTGCGCGACACGACGGGGCGGCTCTCGCCGATGGACCTGCGGACGGTGCAGGACTGGATCGTCCGGCGCGACCTGCTGGGCGTGCCGGGGCTGGCCGAGGTGAACTCCATCGGCGGTGAGTTAAAGCAGTTCCACGTCCTCGTGGACCCCGCGCGGCTCGCGGGCTACGGGCTCACGCTGCGAGAGGTGTTCGACGCCACGGCGGCGGCCTCGGGGAGTGCCGGGGCGGCCTACATCGAGACGGGATCGGAGCAACTCGCCGTGCGGACGGAGGGGCTCGTGACCGGGATCGCCGACCTCCAGAACACCGTCATCCGCACGAGCGCCGACGGGACGCCGGTGCTGCTGCGCGATGTGGCCGAAGTGCGGACGGGGGCGGCCGTGCGGTTCGGCGCCGCGACGCAGGACGGGCGCGGCGAGGTCGTGACGGGGTTCACGATGCAGCTCAAGGGGGCGAACGCGCGCGTCGTCGTGGCCGCCGTGCGCGAGCGGATCGAGGAGATCCGGCAGGCGCTCCCGGACGGCGTCGTGATCGAGCCGTACTACGACCGCACGGAGCTGGTCGGGCGGACGATCGCGACGGTGGCGCGCAACCTCGCCGAGGGGGCGCTCCTCGTGATCGCGGTGCTGCTGCTGTTCCTGGCGCACCTCCGGGCCGGGCTCATCCTCGCGAGCGTGATCCCGCTCTCGATGCTCTTCGCCGTGATCTGCATGGTGCTCACGGGGCAGAGCGGCAACCTGATGAGCCTGGGGGCGATCGACTTCGGGCTGATCGTGGACGGCTCGCTCATCGTGGTCGAGAACGTCCTCCGGCTCATCCAGAAACGCCAGCGGGAGGGGGCGGGCGAACTGGACGACGAGGGGATGCGGCGGCTGACCTACAGCGGCGCCGTCGAGGTGATCCGCTCGGCCAAGTTCGGGGTGTTCATCATCATCATCGTGTACCTCCCCATCATGGCCCTGCAGGGGATCGAGGGGAAGCTGTTCCGCCCGATGGCGCTCACGGTGACGTACGCCCTCGTCGGCGCGCTGCTGCTCTCGGTGACGTACGTCCCCGTGATGTGCGCCTTTTTCCTCAGGGGGGCACGGCCTGTCCGAGAGTCCCCGGTGATCAGATGGCTGCACCGCCACTACCGCCCCGCGCTCGTGCGGGTGATGCGGCGGCGTTCGCTCGTGCTGGGCGGCGCGGCGGTGCTCTTCGCGCTCTCCCTCTTCGGGTTCTCGCGGCTCGGCGGCGAGTTCATCCCCCGGCTGGACGAGGGCGACCTCGCGATCCAGATCATCCGGCTCCCGAGCGTGTCGCTCACGGAGTCCATCGAGATCGCGGGCGACGTGGAGCGGCGGCTCATGCGGTTCGATGAGGTGGAGACCATCGTGGGGAACACCGGCCGCGCCGAGATCTCGACGGACCCGATGGGCTTCGAGATCACCGACGGCTACGTGATCCTGAAGCCGAGGGATGAGTGGCCCGAAGTAGACGGGCGGCGGCGGACGAAGGAAGAACTGGTCGAGGCGATGGCGGAGGCCGTGGAGGACGTGCCGGCCGGGGTCCAGTTCTACCAGCCCATCGAGATGCGGACGAACGAACTCATCGCCGGGGCCCGCGGCGACGTGGTGGTGAAGGTGTTCGGGGAGGACTTCGACGTGCTCACGCCGCTGGCGGAGCAGGTCACCGGGATCGTCAATAGGACGGCGGGGGCGGCCGACGTGGCGATGGACCAGACGACCGGGGCGCCCCAGCTCGTGATCCGCCCGCGCCGCGCCGCGCTCGCGCGCTACGGGCTGACGATGGAGGACCTGAACACGGTCGTCGAGACAAGCATCGGCGGGCGGGCCGCCGGGCACGTCTACGAGGGGGAGCGGCGGTTCGACGTCGTCGTCCGCTTCAACGAGGGCGCCCGGCGCGACCCGGCGTCCATCGCCGCGCTCCCCGTCATCTCCCCGACCGGCGCGCGCATCCCGCTCTCGGAGCTGGCCGAGGTGGAGGTGACGGAGGGGCCGGTGTCGGTCTCGCGCGAGGAGGGCTCGCGGTTCGTCGGCGTCTCGGCGAACGTCCGCGGGCGCGACGTGGCCTCGTTCGTCGGCGACGTGCAGGCGGCGATCACGCGGGAGGTCGACCTCCCGGCGGGCTACCGCGTGGACTACGGCGGGGCCTTCGAGAACCTGCAGGCGGCGTCTGCGCGCCTGCTGATCGTGGTGCCGGTGGCGCTGCTGCTCATCTTCCTGTTGCTCTACCAGACGTTCGGGTCGATCCGGCTCGGGCTCATCATCTACCTCTGCGTGCCGATGGCCGTCATCGGCGGCGTGGCCGGGCTCTACCTCGCCGGGCTCCCCTTCTCGATCTCGGCCGGCGTCGGGTTCATCGCGCTCTTCGGGATCGCCGTGCTGAACGGGATCGTGATGGTGGCGGCGTTCCGCAAGTTCGAGGAGGAGGGGGCGACGACGTACGACGCCATCCTGGACGGGGCCGACGAGCGGCTCCGCCCTGTCGTCACGACGGCGACGCTGGCGGCGCTGGGGTTCGTGCCGATGCTGCTGGCGCACGGGGCCGGGGCGGAGGTGCAGCGCCCGCTCGCGGCCGTCGTCATCGGCGGGATCGTGACGAGCACGCTGCTGACGCTCTTCGTGCTGCCGACGGTCTACGCCTGGCTCGGCCGCGCGCCGCGCCGCGCGCCCACGCCCGACGCGCCAGCGGACGCCCCGAGCACCGGGCGGCTCGGCCCGGCCCTCGGCGTGCTCGCCGCGCTCCTCCTGCTGGGCAACGCCGCCCACGCCCAGTCCGTCCTCCCCGGCGACACGCTCACGCTCGCCGGGGCTCTCGCGCGGGCGGAGGCGGTCGCCCCGGAGCTTCGTCTGGGCACGGCCGCCGTGACGCGGGCGGCGGCCGTGCACGCGAGCGCGGGCATCCTCGAACCCACGGAGTTCTTCCTCGGCGTCGACAACGCGCCCACGCTCGCGGGCGACCTCGGCGGCGTGGAGACGAGCGTGGGCGTCGGGCAGGCGTTCCGGCCCCCGGCGTACTACCGCGCCCGGCGGGGCGCGGCGGCGGCCCTCGTCACGCAGGCGGAGGTGGAACAGCGGGCCCTCGTCCGAGGCGTGCGCGTCCGCGCCGCGCTCGCCTACCTCGACGCCGCCGCCGCCCGCGAACGAAGGGCGCTGGCCGATTCGGCCGTCGCCGTCGCCGCTGTGTTCGCCCGGGCGTCGGCGCGGCGCCGGGAGCTGGGGGACGCGAACGACCTGGAACCGCTCCAGGCACAGGTCGCGCTCGCGCAGGCCCAGCGGGCACGTGCGGAGGCGGCCGGGCGCGAGGCCGCCGCCGAAGCCGCCCTCCGCACCCTCCTCGTCCTCCCCCCCGACGGGCCGCTCACGCTGGCCGACCCCCTCGCCCTCGGGCCGGAGCCGGACAGCCTCGCCGTGCTGGAGGCGCGCCTCGCCGGGGTGAACCCCGACGTGGCGGCGGCCGAGGCGGCCGTCCGCGTGGCCGAGGCCGAGCGGCGGGCCGTCCGCGCCGAACGGCTCCCCACATTCTCGGGGGAGTTCGCCCTCCAGAGCGTCGGCGGTGGGTTCGGCTACCTCGGTGGGCGGGTCGGCATCGCCATCCCGCTGGCCCGCCTCGCCAGCGACGCCCCCGACCGGGCGGCCGAGGCCGGCGTCGCGGTGGCGGAGGCGGAGCGCGACCGGTTTCTCCAGGGGCTCGCCGTGGACGTGCGGAGCCGCCTCGCGGAACTGCGGGCCGCCCGCACCCAGGCCCTCCTCTACGCCGGGACGCTCGTGCCGCAGGCCGAGCGCGCCTATGCCCTCGCCCTCGCCCTCCGGCGCGAGGGGGCGGCGAGCTACCTCGAAATCCTCCAGGCGCAGACCGCGCTGATCGAGACGCGCGCGGCGGCCGTGGACGCCCGCCTCACCGCCGCCCGCCTCCGCGCCGAACTCGACGCCCTCACCTCTGCTTTTTAAACCCATTCGGAAAGCCGCGTCCCCCACATCATTGTCATCCTGAGCGGAGGGCGGCGAAGCCGACCGCAGTCGAAGGATCTCAGGATGGTGCGACGTGCAAACCTGAGATCCTTCGACTCCGCCTCCGGCTCCGCTCAGGATGACAGAGGAGAAGGCTGACGCTTGACCCAACCGTATCCAAGCCACTTGAACCCGATGAACCGCTTTCTTCTCTTCCTCCTGATCGCCGCGTTGCCCGCCGTGGGCTGCGGCGAGGAGGGCCCGCCCACTGAGGCGGCACCCGACGAACACGGGGATGAACACGACGAGGCGTCCGGCGAGGGCGGCCTGCTCGTGCTGACCGCCGCGCAGGTGCGCGAGGCCGGCATCGAGACCGCCCCCGTGGTGGTCCAGCCGCTCACCGTCCCCTTCACCGTCCCCGGCCGCATCGTCCCGAGCGAGTCGGGGCAGGCCGTGGCGGGCGCCGTCGTCGCGGGCCGCCTCACCCGCCTCCTCGTCGCCGAGGGGGAAAGCGTCGGCCGTGGACAGGCCCTCGCCGTGATCGAGAGCCCCGAGATCGGGGAGATTCAGGGCGAACTCCTCCACGCCGCGGCCACGGCCGAGCGGACGCGGCTGGAGTTGCGGCGGCAGGAGCAACTCGTCGCCGAGGGGCTCAGCGCCGAGCGTCTGCTGGAACAGGCGAGCGAGGAACACCGGATCGCACTGGCCGATCAGGCCGTGCTCGCCTCCCAACTCCGCGCCTACGGCGCCACGCCCGCCTCGGGGCCGGGCAGCGTGAGCGCGTCGGTAACCGTCCGGTCCCCCATCGCGGGCATCGTCTCGCGCCGGATCGCGTCGCTCGGCGCCTTCGTGAGCCAGAGCGAGGACCTCTACGAGATCCTCGCGCCGGGCGCCGTCTACGCCGACGCCGAGGTGCCGCCGGAAGGGGCCGCCGCGCTCCGCCCCGGCCTCGGTGCTGTCATCGTGGCCCCGGGCGACGCGCGGTTCCGCGGCGAGGTCGCCTCCGTCGCTCCGGCGCTCGAAGCGGAGACGCGCACGACGCGCATCCGCCTCCGCATCCTCAACGCGACGGCGGCGCTCCGGCCGGAGACGTTCGTGTCGGTCGAGTTTGAGGGCGAGGCGGGCCGCGATGCGCTCGTCATCCCCGTCTCGGCCGTCGAGCGCGAGGGCGGCGCCACCTTTGTTTATCGCCTCGCCCCTACCGACGAGGGACCGGCCGGGGCGCGCGTGGCGTACGAGCGCGTGCCGGTCGACCTGGGCGAGAGCGTCGGTGAGGTCGTCGAGGTCCGCGACGGGCTGCGGGCCGGCGACGAGGTCGTCAGCGCTGGCGTCTTCTACCTCCGCAGCACCCGCCAGCGCGGCGAACTCTCCGAACACGAGCACTAGACGGGCGCCTTCGGCGCCGACCACAGACCGCAGACCGCAGACCGCAGAAAATGCGCGTTCGCCCCCAGACGAGTACCCACGCAAGCCCCCCTCCTGGACAGGAGGGGCGGGGGGTGGTAGATCTGGACACGGCACCGGCGCACCGATCACACCACCCCGCCCCGCGCACATCGCGGCTGCGCCGCTCACGGGCGCGGGGCGGCCCCTCCTCGTCTGAGGAGGGGCGGTCGCGTTTCTCAACGGGCCCCGCCATTCCGGTCAACCTCCCCACGCCTTGCTTCGCTCGGCGTTGCCCCTCCTCAACTGAGGAGGGGCGGATGGTGGAAGAACCCGCCGGAGGGGCCACAGACCAAAATTGTCCCCGCTTCAAGGGGGACAGGTTTCCGCCCGTGAGCGGCGTAGCCGCGATGGGCGGAAAGCAGGGGGTCTCTCGCCCCGGACGCCCCTGCCCCACGGCCCCTCCCTCCTGACCCTCCCAATGGAAAAAACCGTCCAGTTCGACCTCGCCGAACTCCTCCCGGAGGTGCCCGACGCCCACGACGCGTGCGTGGACCGCCTCGTCCGTTCGATCGAGAGCAAGGAGGGCGTGATCCGCGCGCACGTGGAGGAGCCCCCCGGCGGCCCTGCCCGGCTGTGCCTCCACTACGACCCCGAGCGGCTCCCGCTCCCGCGCGTCCGTGAACTCGCGCTCCAGGTCGGGACCGCCCTCGGGGCGCGCTACGGCCACCTCACGCTCACCGCAGGGCCGATGCAGCAGCGGCGGGCCCGGACGCTCACCGAACTCGCGCGGCGGCTCCCGGGCGTGCTGGAGGCGGGGGGGTCCGGCTCCGGGGTGTTCCGCGTGGAGTTCGACCGGCAGGCGACGGGGGAGGAGGAACTCCGCCGCGCGCTGGCGGGGATCGGGCTCCGCGGCACGACGACGGTCCGGGAGGCGTCGGCTGCGCCCGCCCCCCACGACCATGCGGGCCACGACCATACCGGGCACGACCACGCCGGGCATGAGGGCCACGAGCACGGGGAGCATGATCACAAAGAGCACGAGCACAAAGGGCATGACCACGCGGGGCACGACCATGCCGGGCATGACCACGGGGGGCACGGGCACACGCACAGCCCCGGCGAGGCGAAGCTCGAACTCACCTTCGCGCTGCTCAGCGGGGCGTGCCTCCTCGTCGCGTGGCTGCTCGGCTACCTCGCGCCGGGCGTGCCGGACGTGGCCCGCACGGCGCTCTACGGCGCGGCGGTGTTCTTCGGCGGTGCCTTCACGCTCCGCGAGGCCGTCGCCGCGCTGCGCGCCGGGCAGTTCGAGATCGACTTCCTCATGCTCGTCGCCGCGGCGGGCGCCGTCGCCCTCGGCGAGTGGGCCGACGCTGCGCTCCTGCTCTTCCTCTTCTCCACGGGGCACGCGCTGGAGGGGTACGCGATGGGCCGTGCCCGCCGCGCCATCGAGGCACTCGGGGAGATCGCCCCGAAGACCGCCCTCGTGAAGCGCGACGGCGGCGAGGTCGAGGTCCCGGTGGAAGAACTCCGCGTCGGGGAGACGGTCGTCGTGCGCCCCAACTCCCGCATCCCCGCCGACGGCGTCGTCGTGGATGGGGAGTCTCCCGTGAACCAGGCGCCGATCACGGGCGAGAGCGTGCCCGTCGACAAGCGCCCCGCCCCGGCCGAGGCGCCGTTCCGTACGGACCTCGCGCGCTGGGACACGGTGCCGGCCGAGCACCGCGCCTTCGCCGGGACGATCAACGGGGCCGGCGCGCTGGAGGTGCTCGTCGCCCGGGCCGCCGCGGACAACACGCTCGCGCGCGTCGTCGAACTCGTGGCGGAGGCCCAGACGCAGAAGAGCCCGACGCAGCAGTTCACCGACCGGTTCGAGCGGGTGTTCGTCCCGTCGGTGCTGGTGTTCGTGGGCCTCCTGCTCGTCGTGCCCCCGCTCCTGCTGGACGAGCCGTTCGCGGCCTCGTTCTACCGGGCGATGGCGGTGCTCGTCGCGGCGAGCCCGTGCGCGCTGGCGATCGCCACGCCGAGCGCCGTCCTCTCCGGGGTCGCGCGGGCGGCCCGGGGCGGCGTGCTCATCAAGGGGGGGGCGCACCTCGAAGCGCTCGGGGCCCTCCGCGCGATGGCCTTCGACAAGACGGGGACGCTGACGGAGGGGAAGCCGAAGCTGACGGACGTGGTCCCGGCGGAGGGGGTGACCGAACAGGAGCTGCTCCGCGTCGCGGTCGCGGTCGAGCGGCGGAGCGACCACCCGCTGGCGGCGGCCGTCGTGCGGGAGGGGACGCCGCGGCTGGCGGGGGCCGCGCTCCCCGAGGCGGGCGACCTCCGGGCCATCACCGCGCGCGGCGTCGAGAGCGAGGTGGAGGGGCGCCCGGTCCACGTCGGGAACGCGGCGCTGTTCGGGGAGGCGGCGGGGACGCCGCTGCCGGACGCCGTGCGCGCGGCGGAGGAGGGGCTGCGGAAGGGCGGGCGCTCGACGATGATCGTCCGGCACGGCGACCGCTACCTCGGCGTGCTGGGCCTGATGGACACGCCGCGCGCCGACGCGAAGGCGGTGCTGGCGCGGCTGAAGGCGCTCGGGATCGAGCGGACGATCATGCTCACGGGGGACAACCAGGCCGTCGCCGACGCCGTCGCGCGCGAACTCGGGCTGACGGAGGCGCGGGGGGACCTGCTCCCGGAGGACAAGGTGACGTTCGTGCGCGAACTGGCGGCGAGCGCCGACCATGTGGCGATGGTGGGCGACGGGGTGAACGACGCGCCCGCGCTGGCGAACGCGACGGTCGGCATCGCGATGGGGGCCGGGAGCTCCGACGTGGCGCTGGAGACGGCCGACGTGGCGCTGATGGGGGACCGGCTGGACGCGCTCCCCTTCGCCGTCGGCCTCAGCCGCGCGGCCCGGGGGGTGATCCGGCAGAACCTCGTCGTGAGCCTCGGGATGGTCGCCATCCTCATCCCCTCGACGCTCCTCGGCCTCAACCTCGGCCTCGCCGTGCTCTTCCACGAGGGGAGCACCCTCGTCGTCGTGGCGAACGCGCTCCGGCTCCTGGCCTACCGTAAGGAGGAGTAGGCACGTAGGCAGGTAAGCATGTAAGCGCGTAGGCGGAATGCCCCTTTCTCCTGCCTGCCCTCCTCTACACCGTCATCCCCGCGAAAGCGGGGATCCACGGAATGGCACGCCCCATCAAAATTGTCGTCCTGAACTTGATTCAGGACCTACGACCTTAAGCAGAGGGGCGTGCTTGTCGGTGATCCACCTCCCGATGAACTCGTCGATCTCGATGAGGCGGCGTGACCTCCGCGGTGCCTTCATCCGTTGCGAGGGCATGGTGCCCATCTCGACGGCCTCCACGACTTGGTTACGCGGGGGCGATCTGCGACGACGGCGGGCGTGGCGGCGTTGGAGATGGAAGCAAGGAGCAGCACGAGCGTTGGGGCAAGGGAAACCCTGACGTTCAGAAGGTGTGGCTCCACCCCCGTCAGTCAATACGCTGAAACGTGACGAACCCCGTCACGCTACCTTGACCCGATCACCCTACACGCATTCTCATGTCGCTCGGCGTACCCGATGACTTTGATGAGAGGAAGTGCCCTATTTGCAACCATCAAGCAACCACCTATCTCCGCGATGCGACTCTAGAAAGCTTCCGTGTGGTCTGCCCCCGCTGTGGACGGTTCGAGATATCCGCCGATGCTGCCCTGAGCGATCTGTCGGAGTTCGGAGCCCGCTACCTGCTCTCCGGCGCTATTCGGAACATGAGTGAACGCGTGGAGCGGGTTTCCCTCGATCTGTTCAGTCTAGCCCACCTACTCGAAGACACTAGGATACCCCGGGGACCCTTTGAGATGATAGACGTTTTGCTGCAATACGTGGGACGCCGCACCAGTGGTCCTGGCGACCTCGTCCAGTTGCAAGACGTAGTGGACTACCCTGTACTCTTTCTCGAAGACCGCCACCAGTTCAGCTTCATCGTCACTAAGGCCATCGAACTGGGATATTTGGAATACCAGAAGACCGAGATGGCCTACTGTCTAGGGCTCCAGGGATGGGGGCGGCTCGAAGAGCTTCACCGTGCCGGTGTGCAATCGAACCGGGCTTTCGTCGCAATGTGGTTCGCCACTGAGACGGACGATGCGTATAGCGAGGGGATCCACCCCGCCCTCATCACTTGCGGCTATACCGCTCCCTTCCGAGTCGACAAGCGAGAGCACAACGACAAGATCGACGACATCATCATCGCCGAGATCAGAAAGAGTGGCCTCCTTGTGGCCGACTTCACCAACCACCGGCAGGGCGTCTACTTCGAGGCCGGACTCGCGATGGGGCTGGGCATCCCGGTGATCTGGACGTGTCGTAAGGACTACATGACCGACGAGGAAGGGAAACGGCCGCACTTCGACACCCGTCAGTACAACCACATCGTGTGGGAAACCCCTGAACAGCTCCACGAGCGCCTTGTAGCCCGGATCCAAGCGACGATCCCAGGGCGGGCAATGCTGCCGACCGCTTAATCCCTTACGGCCACGTCATCGAGCTATGGCCGCTCCTCAACCCCATCCACCCCCGCAGGAGCAGAAGAGGGCATTACCGCCATCATGCCACTCTTCCTGTGTCCCGCTCGTTCGAGCGGTCGCAGGTCCTGAATCAAGTTCAGGACGACAATTTTGAAAGGGAGTGCCGCGAACCAAACGGCGTCTCAGGAGGACAGCGCTGCAAGCGTCCGCTTTCCCCAGACGGTCGCTCAGTGGTCGGGCTGCTCGTCGGGGTCGCCGTACTCGAAGCGCGTCGTGGGCGAGAAGTTGCCCGTCATGATCTCGCGCTCGAAGGGGACCCCGAGGTTGACGCCCTCGCACGTCACGTTGAAGACGAACTCCTCCATCACGCGGAGCCGCCGGCCGCCGAGCGTGACGGGCCGCTTCACGATGTAGACGGAGCCCCAGGGCGCGCAGAAGAAGTGGCCGAGCTTCTGGCTGTGGCCGTCCTGCGCGTAGCCGAGGTCGCCTCGTTTGAACGCGGCGTCGATCTCCGCCTGGATGTCGAGGGTGCGGCGGGGGTCGGGGTCCAGCGACCACAGTGTCTTGAGGGCGCGGCGGGCCTTGCTGTCGTCCCTGAACTTCTCCGCGGCCTTGTCGTCGGTGAGGCACCACATGTCGAACCCCCGCTCGTTGGGCAGGGGGAGCCGCTTCAGCGCTGGCGTGGCGCCCCCGCCCGCGGGGGCGGGCCGCATGGCCCGGTCGGAGAGTTCGGGCATGGCGAGGAGCTGGCCGAGGAGGTAGAGCCCCTCGATGGAGGCCTTCACGTGCCCCTCGACGCGCTCGTGCACGTCGCGCGAGGGGTTGCCCCCCATCATCTCGTCGGCGTACCGCGCCTTCGTCATCGTGGAGGCGTGGAGCTGGCGGATCTGGTCGCGGCTCCGCTCCTGCTCCGCGCCCTGCGGCGGGGCCTCGTCGAGGAACGTGAGGGCGGCCTCGGTGTGGTCGCGGACGGCCCGCATGGCCGCGATCATCCCGTAGAGGTGCGCGTTCGGGCAGGGCTCGACCTCGCTCCAGGGGGGGAGTTCGGCGGGGACCTCCACGTCGAGGACGTAGCCGGGGTTGTGGTGCGCCTGCCGCGCGCGGTTGAGCCAGCCCTCGACCTGGGTGTAGAACCGCAGGATCTGGTCGCTCGTGACGGGGGGGACGAAGCCGACGCTGCCGGGGTGGCCCTGGTAGTCGGCGTCGAGGATGTGGTCGCCGAGGGTCTGGAGGACGAAGGCGTTCCAGGCGCAGAGGATCTCCGCCTTCGTCGAGGGCGCGAGCGTCCACGCGTTCTTCCCCTGCTCCCGGGCGGACGTGCGGTGCGTCTCCGCGTGTTCGAGCGCGTCGTAGACGCCCGCGCTGGCGCGGCGGTACGCCTCCAGCGTGTCGGCGGAGACCTCGCCGCGCGTGGCGGCGACGAAGCGGTTCCACATCGTCGGCTTCATGGGTCGGCGGAGCAACCGGCGGCGGCCGGTAGGTTCGGAGAAGGGGCCCAGCGCGGCTGGCCGGGCGGATCGGCCGAAGGTAACGGCGTCCTCTCTCCCCTTTGCCGTCGGCCTCAGCCGCGCCGCGCGCCGGAGGGGTAAGGGAGCGGGGAGAGAGGAGAGAGAGGAGGGAATGGAGAGAGGAAAGCAGGTCTTCCCGGTGTGGCGGGGTTCAGGCCCCCCTCCTGGACAGGAGGGGCGGGGGGGTGGTAGATCCGGCTCGCCACTGCCAATCCGATCAGACCACCCCGCCCTGTCGCTCCGCCTGCGGCTCCGCTCGGGGCTGCCCCTCCTGTCTAGGAGGGGCTGTTTATGCAAGTGCTCCCGCTCAGCATCCTCCTCTCCAACCTCTCACGCCCGCCCCGCGCCGTGCCAGTGCAGGGGGCGGTGGGGCGGGAGCCAGGCGCGCCAGGGCCGGCGCTCGTCGAACGCCGACGCCGCCACGCCGAGCCAGGGCGCCGCCTCGCGCCACGAGAGGAACGTCTGGAGTTCGCGGCCGGGGTGGCCCTTCCGGCGGAGGTCGAGGAGCTGGGCCGCCGCCCGCTCTCGGGCATCGCGGCAGAGCACGGCCGAGCGGCCGGGCCCCATCCGGTGCGCCAGCTCGCGCGTGACGGCCTCGAAGGCCGGCATGTCGCGCCGGCCGAGGTCGATGGCCCGGAGGTAGCGCGCGTCCCACACGACGTGCCCGCCCGGGACCCACGCGGGGTCGAAGGCGAGCGCGCGCATGGCGCGGAGAAGCTCGACGCCGTCGAGGCGGCCGACGAGCGTGACGCAGGCGAGCCCGTGTGTGGGCCAGACGTGGACCGAGTACCCCATCGCTATGGCGGCAGCAGGTAGGGCGCGGTGGTGGCGCGGCCCGGCGCGGTGCCGGGCCCCCGAATCACGTACGTCTTGAGTCTGTCGTTCGTGGGCCGGGTTCAGCGGGCCCGAAGGTCACGGCCCCTTTACACCCCCTCCGGTGGAGCGGGCCGGGCGCGCCGCCCCTGTACAAGGGGCGCTCAACGCCCCCTCGGGGTACGCCTGAGCCTTCGCCCGCCCCGTGCCGACACAGAAAAACGCTACTGAAGGAGTGCGGCACCTCCGGGCACGAGGTGAGTTATACAGAACAAGAAAGACTAAAAAGACAAGTCTACTTGACTCAACGACAGAATCATCTGCTTATGTAGATTTAACCCATCATGGATCACTCGATACAGAACCAGATCCGTGCGCGGCGGAAGGCGCGGGGCTGGACCCAGCAACAGCTCGCGCAGGCGGTCGGCGTCTCGCGCCAGAGCATCAACGCCATCGAGCGCGACCGCTACGTGCCGAGCCTCCCGCTCGCCCTCGCCCTCACCCGCGTCTTCGGCTGCACCACCGAGGACCTCTTCTCGCTGGAGCGGCGCCCGCCCCCGCCCCTGGCGGACCTGTCGGCGCCCATGCCGGACGCCGCGGCGCCCGCCCCGTAGCGCTCCGGCTTGCTCCGTTTGCGGCGTGGGCTCTAGGTTCGGCGCATCCCCGCCGCCCCTCTCTTGACCGTTCCCGCCCCGGCCGCCCCCACCCTGGCCGCCCGCGCGGCGCGCGCCGCCGTCGTCGTCGCCGCGCTCGGGTACTTCGTCGACATCTACGACCTCGTCCTCTTCGCCGTGCTGCGCGTGCCGAGCCTCCAGAGCCTCGGCGTCACGGGCGACGCCGTGCTCACGCAGGGGGTGTTCCTCTTCAACGCCCAGATGACGGGGATGCTCGTCGGCGGGCTGGTGTGGGGCGTGCTCGGCGACCTCCGCGGGCGCAAGTCCGTGCTCTTCGGGAGCATCATCCTGTACTCCCTCGCCAACCTCGCCAACGCGGCCGTCACCTCCATTCCCCAGTACGCCGTGCTCCGGTTCATCGCGGGCGTGGGGCTGGCGGGCGAACTGGGGGCGGGCGTGACGCTCGTCTCGGAGCTGATGCGCCGCGAGACGCGCGGGCTCGGCACGATGGTCATCGCCGGGTTCGGCACGCTGGGCGCCGTCGCCGCCGGGCTCGTGGGCAACCAGCTCCCCTGGCGCTGGGCCTACGTCGTCGGGGGCTGTCTGGGGCTGGCGCTGCTGCTGCTCCGGGTGGGGGTGTTCGAGTCGGGGATGTTCGAGGCGACGAAGGCGGGCGGGGCGCGGCGCGGCGCCTTCCTGTCGCTGTTCGCCACGGCCGACCGGGCGCGGCGCTACCTCGCCTGCATCATGGTGGGGTTGCCCATCTGGTACGCCGTCGGCGTGCTCGTGGTCCTGTCGCCGGAGCTGGCCGCGGGGCTGGGGGTGCGGGGCGAGGTGACGGTGGCGCGGGCCATCATCCTGTGCTACCTCGGCCTCTCCATCGGCGACTTCATGAGCGGCGCCGTGAGCCAGTGGATGCGGAGCCGCCGCCGCGCCATGCTCCTGTTCATCCTCGCGCTCCAGGCGACCGTGGTGGTCTACCTGCTGGCGCGCGGCGTCTCGGCCACGGCGTTCTACGGGCTGTGCCTCGCCGTGGGGTTCTTCGCGGGCTACTGGGCCGTGTTCATGACGAACGCGAGCGAGCAGTTCGGCACGAACCTCCGGGCCACCGTGACGACGACGGTGCCCAACTTCGTCCGCGGCGCCGTCGTCCCCATCACCCTCGCCTTCTCGGCGCTCCGCGCCCCGCTGGGCACGCCCGGCGCCGCGCTCGCCGTCGGCGCCGCCTGCACCGCCCTCGCCCTGCTGGCGCTGCTGCTGCTCCCGGAGCGCTTCGACGCGGACCTCGATTACGTGGAGCCTTTGTGAGAGCGATGAGGGATGAGCGATGAGGGGAAAAGGCAAGGGAAGGAGATGGAAGGAGACAGAGAGGACGAAGGCTTTCCCGTTATCCAGCCGGTGGCCCTCATAACACGCTCTCTTTTCTCCTCCCTGTATTCCCCTCATCGCTCATCCCTCATCGCTCATCGCTAGCCCAGCCTTGCCGTTCCGGCATAGGAGAATACCTTACCCCCCTCCTCCCCCCCCCCCCTCCCCTCCTGGTTCGCAAGCTCGTCACCGAGTTCATCGGGACGTTCTTCCTCGTGCTCACCATCGGCCTCGCCGTGCTCGGGCAGGTGCAGACGGCCGCGCTCGCCATCGGCGCCGTGCTCATGGTGATGGTCTACATGGGCGGCCACGTCTCCGGCGCCCACTACAACCCGGCCGTGACGCTGGCCGTGTGGCTGCGCGGGAAGCTCCCCACGGCGGAGGTCGTGCCCTACATCGCGACCCAGCTCGTCGCGGCGTTCGTGGCCGCGCTGCTGGCCCACTTCATCCTCGGCGGCACGTTCTCCCCGGCGCCCGCGGGCAACGTCTCGCTGGCGGCGTTCTTCGGGCTGGAGGTACTGTTCACGTTCGCCCTCGCGCTCGTCGTGCTCAACGTCGCCACGGCGCCGACCACGGCGGGCAACTCGTACTACGGCCTCGCCATCGGCTTCACGGTGCTCGCGGGGGCGTTCGTCGCCGGGCCCGTCTCGGGCGGCGCCTTCAACCCCGCCGTCGGCTTCGGGCCGATCCTCGTGGACACCCTCTTCGGCGACGGCTCGCTGCGCCACCTCTGGGTGTACCTCATCGCGCCGACGCTCGGCGGCGTGCTGGCGGCGTTCGTCTACAAGCTCCAGAACCCGGAAGTGCCGCCTGCGGCGTGAGCGGGAGGGGGAGTAGACTGGTAGATTAGTAGATGAGCCAGAAAATCCCTGATCAAGGGGCATTCAACTCATCTACTAATCTACTGTTCTACCAGTCTACTCTCCCGCCGAAGGCGGAACTGTGCGGGCGGCTCCCTGTTGCAACGGGGACCCCTCTGCCCGCACCTCCATGCTGAACCGCTGGGCCCCCTACTGGGCGCTCCCCCTCCGTCTCATCCTCGGCGGCAGCCTCATCGCCCACGGCGTCGCCAAGTTCCAGGACATCGCCGGCACGGCCGGCTTCTTCGGGAGCGTCGGCATCCCGGCTCCCGGCGCGATGGCCTGGGTCGTGGCGCTGCTGGAAGTCGGCGGCGGCCTGCTGCTCATCGCCGGGGCCCTCACGGCCGTCGTCACGTCGCTGCTGATCGCCAACATGCTCGTGGCGATGTTCACCGTGCACTGGGAGAACGGGTTCTTCTTTACGAACCAGCCGCCCGGCGTCGAGGTGAACGTCCTCTTCATCGCGGGCCTGCTGGCGCTGCTCCTCGGCGGCCCCGGCCCGCTCTCCGTCGACCGCCGCACCCACCCCGACGGCGGCACAGCGCCCTGAGGGGACGGCAGGACAGCGAGGAGGAGAGGAAGAGGGTGAGGCGTCGGTGGGAGCAGGTACC
>Ga0193752_1001095_pt1 | contig 23480 bp, 16 predicted proteins | sample H1c1metaG_FD_144924 | JGI IMG/M metagenome (GOLD analysis project Ga0193752, IMG submission 144924) | Soil microbial communities from a riparian zone of the East river system, Colorado, United States - H1c1 | ecosystem: Environmental > Terrestrial > Soil > Riparian zone | place: USA: East River...
CTTCACCGGCGCAACGCGCGCTTCATCAACACCACGATGCGAGTGGATCTGTTCGGCGCGGCCGCGAGCGACTCGCTCGAGGATGGTCGGGTCGTGAGCGGCGTCGGCGGCCAGTACAACTTCGTTTCGATGGCGCACGAACTCCCGGGCGGTCGCTCGGTGATCCAGCTGCGGAGCACGCGCCGTGACAAACGCGAACTGCGCTCGAATATCGCCTACAGCGTGGGGATGGTGACGTCGCCACGGCACTTGCGCGACATCGTGATCACCGAGTACGGCATCGCCGATCTGCGTGCGAAGACCGACGAAGAGTGCGTGCAGGCGCTCTTGGCGATCGCGGACTCTCGCTTTCAGCCGGAGTTGATGCGCGACGCAAAACGACATGGAAAGCTGCGCGAGGACTACGAGATTCCTGTGCAGCATCGACACAACCTGCCCGAGACGTACACGAAGCTGCTCGCGGGCTGGCGTACGCAGGGGCTGTTTCCGGCGTATCCGTTCGGCACGGATCTGACAGTCGAGGAGCAGGTGCTGGCTGCAGCGTTGAACAAGCTGCAGGACAGCTTGAAGACGCCCAAAGAGTTGTTGCGGACGGCAGTGACTGCTGCAGCTGAGAGCGGCGCAAGCCCAGAGCTGGAGCCGCTCTTGAAGCGGATGCAGCTCGACGATCCGAAGAGCGCAAAAGAGCACTTGTACCGGCGGCTAGTGATCGCCGCGTTGCGCTCTTAGGGTTTTTTATCGAACAACCGAGACGGATCGCGCGGCCGGCCGGCGACTCGATACTCGAGATGCAAATGCGGCCCGTTTGCGTAACCCGTCTGCCCGACTTCCGCGATCACTTGGCCGCGCGTCACGCGCTGGCCAGGAAACACGTACGCCGCGCGGCAATGGCCGTAGAGCGCGACCGTCGCATCGGGATGGACGACCATCACGAGGTTGCCGTACCCGCTGATCTCGTTGTCGCTGTACACGACCAATCCGGTTTGAATTGCGCGGATCGGCGCGCCTTCGTCGGCGCGGATGTCGAGCCCGGCGTGCGGCTTACGACGCGGCCCGCGGGGCCCACCCCCGTACTTGCCTGGACGCGCGTCACCGAGACCACGGAGCAAGCGACTGTTCTCGAGCGGGTAGAAGAACCGAGCGTCAGTGATATGACCTTGGATATGACCTTGGGTTTGAGCCTCAGCCGCGACGATCCACGACGTCGGCGGAGGTCCGATCAGCAACCGCGCTGCATCGTTGCGACGCCCGAGCTTGAGTTTCTTCGCGACCTCGGCGGCTTCACCGAACGGCTCGGGCACGCGCCGTGGACCCTGACAGAACCCGCGCAATCGACCTTTGCGAATGCACTCGCGGCCTTTGGCCGGCAGCCATTTGCGAGGCATCGCGAAGTCGCCGCTCGGCGCGGCAGCGACTATCTCGCTCGTGCGCTCGCGAGCTTTAGCCTTCCGCTTTGGAAGTGCATGTGCGCTCTCATCCCAGCTAACTGCGATCCCCGCGACGCAAACCGCTGCGATCCAAGCTGGGGTGCGAAACCCGCGAATGCGCGGCGGCCTGAGGCCTGCGGCCCCCAAGCGCACATCGCTGCAGAGTGTCTTCCCCTCCGGAATTACTCGCTTTAGTCGAGCCGACCCGCTGGTGCGGATGTTGCTCGATAGGAGTGTTGGAGGAACTCTCATGTATCGAAACCTAGTGCCGCTGTTGTTCGTGCCCTGTCTGGCCATATCTGCGTTGGCCTGCCAGAGCGGCACTGGCGGCGGCGCGACCAAGTCCCCACTGCCCGGCGTGAACGCGATCGTTTTTGCGAAGCGCGCGTACGTCGAAAAATCCGGGAACCACAACGTCTCGGATGGTGCGGGCCGCGTCGTCGACTATCAGCGCTACACGCCCGGTGGCGGCGTATTCGTGCTGGATCCGCCGACGCCCGACGGCAAGCTCACCGACATCACGTCCAAGTTCAAAGGCGTAGATGTCTCCGGCTTGGACCTGTCGTTCGACGCCAAGGAAGTCACGTTCTCCATGCGACATGAGGACGATGATGGGCACTATCACATCTACACTGCCAAACTCGATGGCACAGGCAAGATCAAACAGCTCACGTTCGGCATGTATGACGACGTTCGCCCGATCTACGTGCCTGGCGATCGTATCGCATTCGTAACTAACCAGAGCTACACGCCGCTCGGTACGCGTGCCGATGAGTACAATCACGGACGCGAAGTGACGCAAATCGGCACTGTCTCGTCGGTGTCCGGTGACGCTGACCGTCGGGTGTGTGCCCAAAACCTGTCGCACTCGGCCGATCCGTTCCTAATGAGTGACGGAACCATCGGCTACTCGCGTTGGGAGCACCTCGGGCCGACGAACGACGTGAAGTTGTTCCACATGAACCCGGACTGCACCGACATGCTCGCGCTCGCGGGCCAACACGGGAAAGACTTCAACAGTCTCGTCCAGGTTCGCGAGAGCGAGCCGGGCGTGTTCATCGGTATCGCGACTGCGCGCGAGGGCACGATTCAAGCCGGCGCGGTCATGAAGATCGACTCGCGTGCGCGCGGTGGTTCAGCCCGACTCGACGAGCAGACAGCAACCTTCAAGTCGCTCACGCCGCGCGTGCCGACAGGTCGCGATGCGCTCGTGCCGAGTGGCGTGGGCCGTTACCGCACGCCGGTTCGCTTGGATGACGCGGGCCGCTTGCTCGTGTCGTGGGCGGATGGCGACGTGAGTGATCGCACCGAGCTCGCGAACACGGCGCCGCACTTCGGCATTTACCTCTACGACCCGCAGACCGAAGAGCGCGTGCGCGTGTACGACGACCCGAAGTTCTGGGACATGTACGCCCAGCCGGTTCGCGCGCGTGAAGTACCGCCCGTTCGCACCGGCCGCTTGGAGCTGCCGGATGGTTCCGCGATGGACGCGTTCGGCGCGAAGGCTGCGACCCTCGGCTCGATCGACGTCTCTTCGACGTCGTTGAACGAGAGCGTCAGCGGTGCACAGTTCGGGACCGGAGTGTCGCTCGCAGCGGCGCTTCAGGAAACCGAGAAGGTGCGCATCATCGAAGGCTTCTCCTCCGAAGTCGGCTCGGTGCGCGAGTTCGGCCTGACGATGCACGAAGGCGCGGCGATCCTCGCTGAAGTCCCGGTGCAGAAGGATAAGTCGTGGGAAGCGGCGGTCGTGCCTTACCTGCCGTACCACATCCAAGCGGTCGATCGCTTCGGCCTCTCGATCCGCAGCGAAGGCTTGTGGATTCAGGCGATGCCCGGCGAGAAGCGCACGTGTGGTGGTTGCCACGAGTCGCGTTCGCAAGCTGCGAGCGCAACTCAGGGCGCGACCATGGCGCAGCAGTTGCCACTCGAGAAGAAGGACTACTCGCGGCTCGCGATCGCGGACCGCACCGAGTTGCCTTGGTACGGTGCAGCTAGCGGCGGCAACCTCCAGGACATCTTCGACGCGAAGTGCACGAGCTGCCACGACGGTGGTCCAAACGACACGTTCGCCGGCAAGACGTACACCGTCATGATTCCGCCGGAAGACGACGCTCCCGAAGGCACGATGCCGATGCTGTACGAGATCCCGTATCTCTTGCTGACGTCAGCGCCGGTCGAGACGTATTACGAGCGCGAGGTCGTCACGTATCCCGCGTCGTACGTCACGCTGCTCTATCCCTCGGCGATGATGGGCGACTCGGTCGTCATCGGCGAGATGCCTCCGACGTGGGTCGTGCCGGCATCGGCACGCGCGAGCCGCTTGATCCAAAAGATCAACGCGACTCCGACCGACGAGCGCGCCGGCCAAGAGTGGGCGTGGAAGACGAAGCCGCACCCCGAAGACGTCAACGGCCCTGCGCTGACTCCAGCCGAACGTTTGAAGCTGATTCAAATGGCGGATCTCGGCGGGCAGTACTTCACGCGCCGCAATATCGAAAGCTCTGCACAGTGGCTCTCGTCCGGTAGCGCGAGCGACACGACCGTAACGCCCCCGAAGATGTACCCATGAAGCCGACGCGCGGAGAAACCCAGATGAACAAGATCGTACAACTGACTGCTTGTTTGCTCGCCTGCGTGTCGATCAGCACGACGGTACTCGCGGAAGACGCGCCGGAACACGTGGTCTACGACCGCGAGAAGGGCGAGCTATCGCCTGGAACCGGAGCGCCTTCGCGTGAACGCATGGTGAACGCGATCAAGAGCGCGTCGCCGACATCGCTCTACGCGATGCTCGAGTACGGCGAACGCGTGGAGTGCTTCGAGTGCATTCCGCTGCTCGAAAAGAAGCTGCTGACGAGCGAGAACGCGCAGACGCGCGAGATCGCCGCCTGGTGGCTGCGCCGCCGGTCGTTCGGCTTCGGCCCGATCATGGTGCGCATGAAGAAGACCGCGGTGGAGAACGCGGATCCAGTGCAGCGCGAACGCGCGTTATCGGCGCTCGGCGAGTTCTTGGACCCGCACGCGCTGCCGACCCTCAAGCAAGCGGCGACCGCGGATGGTGAAGTCTCGGTGCGCGTGGCTGCGGTGAAAGCGCTCGGGCGCTTGAACGCTGCTGCGGGTAACGAAGTGCTGTCGATGGCGCTCGGCGATGCGGACGCCAAGGTTCGTAAGGCGGCGCTCGATCAGGTGCTCAAGGTGGGCTTCTTTCGCGACGCGAGCGCCATCCTTGCGCGACTCGACGACAGCGACGCTGGTGTGCGACGCGCGAGCGCGCAGATCGCCGGTGAGATCGGCGTGAAGGACGCAATCGAACCGCTGATGGGCTTGCTCATGACCGACGACAGCGCACAAGTGCGCCAAGCTGCGGCGATCGCGCTCGGTAAGCTGGGTGGCGACGGGCTCCCCGCGCTCGACGACGCGTTCGCAACCGAGAAGAACGAGCAGGTGTTGGGCGCGATCGACATCGCACGCCGTATGCACTGAACAGTCGGCGACTGACACTATGCGGCGCACGTCGAGGTTCTCGCGTGCGCCGCACTCATTTAGACTCTTGAGGGCTGATGCTTCTTCGTCACGCGGGAGCGACACGGATGCTCGACGCCAGGGGAGTGCAGCACCTGCGGCTCGTTCGCCGCACGATCATGTTCGTCTTGCCGGTCGTGCTCGCTGCGCCGTTGTGCAGCTGCGACGAACAAGCGCAGTCGGCGTTCTCGTTTTACGACGAGCGCATCGATCCGATCATCGACGTCGGCTGCCAGCGTCAAACGACGGGCTGTCACGTCGACGACGGGCGCGGGTTTGCGCTCGGCAATCTCGACCTCACGAGCTTCGATTCGCTGATGCGACGTCGCGATGTGTTGCCGGCGTACGGTCCATATTCGGTCGGCGTGTTGTTGCTGAAGGCGGGCAACCCGATCGACGTCAACGTCCGCACGATCGATCCGCCCGATCCGGCAAACCCGAATCTGCACCGGGTTCGCGTCACGACAGACATTCGGCACGCGGCAGGTGAGGGCGCGATCGCGCGCGGCTCGCGTGGCTACGCAGCGCTCAAGCAGTGGATCGACGGTGGCTTTGCTCGCACGGGTGTCCCGACCAGTCACCCCACGGAGAGTCGCGGCGAATGTTCGAACACGATCCCGGTACGACCGGGTATCGACCTGACACAACCACCGCTCGACTCGAGGTCGTTCGACGACTTCGTGACCAACGTGCAGCCCGTATTGAAGCAGCGCTGCGCGGGTTCGGTGTGTCACGGCAGTCAGATCGCCGATTTGGTCCTGACCTGTGGAAGCAGTGCGACGCAGTTGCGCTGGAACTACGAAGTCGCACTTCGGTTTCTCGACGAAGTGCCGGCGACCTCCGAGTTGATTCGCCGCCCACTTTCGAAGATCGCGGGCGGTGCGTTCCACGAAGGTGGCGACATCTTCGAAAACGTGGATGACAAGGACTATCGCAAGCTTCTCGCTTGGGCGACCTCCACGGTCGAACGCACACCTGCCGTGCTCGAGTTTGGCGAGGCCGACGACGGCTTGCGTTATTTCGGCAACCGCGTGCAACCGGTGCTCGTCCGCAAGGGCTGCATGTTCCTGAACTGCCATTCGCCGTCGATGTTTCACGACTTGCGGTTGCGCGGTGGGGCAGGGGGATCGTTCTCTTCGCTCGCGACGCGGCGCAACTACGAGATGGCGCGGGAATTCCTCGCGGCAGATGCACCCGACCCGGGGCAGAGCCGCTTGATCGCGAAGAACTTGTGTCCCCCGAGTGCGGGTGGCTACGGCGTGCAGCATCGCGGCGGTGCACTGTTCGAAGACTTCGGCGGCTGCGGCGACGACGACACGCGTGCGACCCTCGACAAGTGCGCCAGTGTCGATGCGGATGCGGGCGATCTGAACACTACGCCGGCGTATTGCATTCTCGCGCGCTGGCACGCGATCGAGCGCGAAGCCGCGGTGGCTCGTGGCGAGATCGAGGATGCGCAGGGTCCGAGCGGCGTCGTGTTCGTGGCGCGCCCGAACGGTGTCGGTGGAATCGCGGACTTCGACACGTTTCGTCCGGGCGCCGATTTGATGCTCGCGAGCGCGACTGCCGCAGCCAGCGGCGATCTCACGTTGGGCTCGCCGCGGTCGGTGCTCTCCGGTTGCGGGTTGACCGGCACGGTGGACATCCGCGGGACCGCGGTCAGCTGGGATGCGACGAAGATCGCCTTTGGTGCGCGTACGTCTGCGAGTGCGCCGCTTCGCATCTACGAGATGAGCGCCGATGGAACCGGTTGCGCGCAAAAGAGCGGACTCGGTGCGGGTGCAAACGAGGCCAACGGCATCCTGCTGCACGACTTCGACCCCGCCTACGCACCGGACGGTCGGCTCGTCTTTGCATCGACGCGCGGCAACATCGCTGGTGCGTCCGATGCCAAAGGCCCGACGCGCACTCCAGCATCGCTCGCGCCGAACTCGAATTTGTACGTGTTCGATCCGGCCGCCTCGAACGTGCGCCAGCTGACGTTCCTGCTCAACCAAGAGCTCGCGCCGAGCTTCATGACCGACGGGCGCTTGATCTTCACGGCTGAAAAGCGCGGCCAAGACTTCCACCAGTTTGCGACCCGCCGGATCAACTTGGACGGCGGCGACTATCACCCCCTGATCGCGCAGCGCGGCAGCGTCGGATTCGAGTCGGCCTCGGAAGTGGTCGAGCTTCCGAACCGAAACTTTGCGTTCGTCGGCGCCACACTCGGCGCAGCGGACGGCGGCGGCACGGTCGTGATCGTCAACCGCTCGATCGGGCCGGACCAAGACGATCGCGATCCGAGCGATCGCAGCTACGTGCACGCGCTAAGCGAGCCAGTCCCCGGTGCGGGCGCGGGCCAGACCGGTGTCTATCGCTCGCCCTCACCCTTGCCGAGTGGACGCCTGCTCGTCGGGTGCGACCTGACAGCCTCCGATTTGACGTCTGGAACGCGACACTACGCCTTGTGTGAGCTCGATGCCGCGGTCGGCGGCATGCCACGCATCCTCTGGAGCGACGCAGCCAAGAGCGTCACGGAGCCGAGGGCGGTGTGGGCTCGCGAAGCGCGTCCGGTCTTCGAGTCGCGGTCGGACGAGGTCAACGGCAGCACGTCAGTCGATCCGAGCGCCGACGACGCGCAGGTTCACTACCTCGACGTTCCGCTGCTCGGCACCTTGTTGTTTGCGAACACACGGGAGGGCCGTCCGATCAGTTCCCGCGTCGCGAGCCTGAAGCTTTTCGAGGCGCGCCCCCCACCTGCGGACGCTGCCAGCTTCGGGCAGCTCGGGTCGAAAGTGATCAAAGATGACTTCGGCGAGTTCTTCCAAGATCTGCGCGAGCTCGGGAGTGCCGATCTGAAGGACGACGGGTCGCTGCGCGTTCGCATTCCGGCAGGCGTGCCGATCGTGCTCGAACTGGGTGACAGTTCCGGGAAGGCTCTGAGCTTCGGGGCCGGCGCACCGTTCGAAGGGACGATGCGACAGCGCGAGGAAATGCAGTTCTATCCAGGCGAGCGCGCCAAGCAGTCGATGCCGAGGCGCCTCTTCAACGGCGTGTGTGCTGGCTGCCACGGCTCGGTGAGTGGTCGTGAGCTCGACATCGCCGTCGACGTCGACGTGCTCACGAGCGCGTCGCAAACCTTGGCCGATGACGATCTGGTGAATTTGCGATAAGAACCCGTGCGCCGTGCGTGTAGTCTGAGTGCGGCGCGCGCGATCGAGGGATCCTTGCCATTCACTACGCTCTTGCTCCTCGCATTTGGCATGGGCGCAGCTTCCGCGCTCGCGGGGGCACACGAGTTGCGGCTGACACCTCGCCACGCGTTGTTCAGCAGTACCTTTGCGGCGTTCGCTGCGTTCTTGTTGCTGCTCCTGTTGCCGGTCTCGACCTACTTCTACGTGTTTCACGGCGACTGGTTCTTGCTCTACCTCGTCGACGTCCGGCGCATCCCCTCCGCGCTCGCGCTGTTCGGTTTTCTGTTCGAAGGTGCGTTTGGTGTGCTCGGCTTCGCGATCGGCGCGAGTTGCGTCCGCAACCAACGCAGCGGCTGGGTGACCTACGTGCTCGTCGTCGTCGGCCTGCTCGCGATCGCAGTCTTGTTCGTCGCGCCCGAACGGCTGCTGTTCGTCGGCAACTACAAACAATATCGGGGCGGCTTCGGGCTGGTGAAATACGGGGGCACGTTGCTCAAAGGCAGCCTGCTGATGGGCGGCATCCTGCTCCTCGGCGGGACGTTCTTGGTGTTGCGGATTCGTCAGGGCCTTTCGCGCTAGTCGAGTTTTCCCTGACGCACTGCGCGATTGCCGACTGCCTGTGGACTCGCGAGGGGCTCCAATTGACGCAGGCGTAGCCCGCTTGTTAGCGTCTCGCTTTCAGTGTGCTTCTCCATGGCGCGCGGAACGTTCAGCTGGCGTGAGGTCACCGCTCTTTCGTTGACCTTAATCACGTCGGCGTGTGGGCCCGTGACCTACGCAGTCGACTCGCACTCTGCCGAGTCGATCGTCGCGAAGGCGCGCGCGGAGAACGCCGACTACTACGCGCCCTACGAGTTGTATTTCGCCGAAGCCCAGCTCGCGAAGGCGCGCGAGGAAGCGGCGGAGGGTCACTACGAAGACGCACTCGAGATGGTGAGTGTTGCAGAAGCGTACGGCCGGCGTGCACTCGAACGCAGCGCGCGGCCAGGCGAGCTGAATCCGTGATCCGGCTGCGACGCTCTCGTCACGTGCGGTCCTTCCTCCAGCTCGCTGGAGTGATGTTGCTGTCGCCGCTCGGCGCGGCATGTACCGGTGAAGAGCTGCGCGATCACGCGCGGCTCTCGCGGCTCGAACGGACGCTCGACGACGTGATTCACGCCGGTGCCTACGTCTGCGCACCACACGAGCTCGCACTTGCGCGCGCGAATACCGAGTTTGCGCGGATCGAGCTCGTGCAAGGCAATCCCGGGCGCGCCTCAGAGCACATGTTGGAGGCAGAGCAGAACGCTGGCGCAGCGCGCTCGCTGAGTCCGAAGGAGCGTTGTCAGAACACGGCGCAGCCGGTTCCGGATCTATCTAACGACGCGCCGGAGGACAGCGATCGAGACGGGATCCCCGATGCCGCCGACCGCTGCCCTTCCGAGGCGGAAGACCGCGACGGCACGCTTGACGCTGACGGCTGCAGAGACTGGGACGACGACGAAGACGGTCTCGACGACGACTCCGACCGATGTCCGAAACAACCGGAGGATTGGGACGGATTTCAAGACGAGGACGGATGTCCCGATCCGGACAATGACGCCGATGGCGTCACAGACGATCGCGATGACTGCCCGACACAACCGGGTACGAGTGAGCTCGCGGGCTGCACGCGCACTGAATATCCGGGCATCACCATATTCGAAAAAGAGCTGCGACTCACAACGCCAATCGAGTTCGAAGCTCGGACGGCAACCATCCGTTCAGTGTCGTTTGCAGCGCTCGATTTGCTCGTATCCGTGTTGCAAGAGCGCGTTCACATCAGTCTAGAGATTGCCGCGCATACGGACAGTCAGGGTGACCCTGAGAGTAACTTGCAGATCACACAAGCACAGGCGAACGCAGTTGCGTCTTATCTCATCGAACATGGCGTAAGTGCACCACGCTTGACGGCGCGAGGTTATGGTGACACACGGCCGATTGAGTCGAACAGCACGTCGCGCGGTCGTGCTATCAATCGACGCCTTGAGCTCATCCGGTCGGATCGAGCTCCATGAATTTGCCCACTGCCCCTAGGCTTGGACTGGATGAGGGAGCTGAGTAGGAGTCGAGCGAATGAGACCAGGGCTGCGAGCGAAAATCAGTATTGGTGCGCTACTTCTGAGCCTAGGCCTTGCGACCTCCACCGTCGCGCAACAATCAGCCGATCAAGTCGTCCAAGACCTCAACCGAGGAGCGATGGAGGCTTACAACGGTATGGATATCGAGAAGGCCGGTTCCATGCTCGAGGAGGCGTTGCGCGTGGCTCAAGAGGCCGGCGTGATGGGCCCGTTACTCGCGCAGACGAATTTGAATCTCGGCATCGTGTACGTCGGTGGTCTCAGCGACAACGACGGTGGCGTGAAGTATTTCATGGATGCGATCTGCGCCGATCCGAGCGTGCAACTCGATCCACTCACGAGCACGCCCGACGTGCAGAGTGTGTTTCAAGTCGCCGGCCAGCGCGTGCAACAGATGGGTTGTCCGCAGCAAGGTGGTCCGATGTTGGGACCAGGCGCTGCCGCTCAGACGATGCCGATGCAAGGGGGCCCACAGCAGGGCTACTACGGTGCAGCTCCCAGCGGCGGTGAGAACGGCGAAGCGGAGTTGCCGCCCGGCTGGGCTGCCACTGACAACAGTGAAGGCTCGGCGAAAGAGTTCGAGCGCGGCTTTCTTCAGATCGGTCTGACACTCGGGCTCGCCCACGTCGGTCCGGGCATGCTCGCCGATCGCAAACCACCCTACGATCAGGTCTTCATTAGTCGGTATGACGGCGGTTACGTCGGCGACCTGTTCGATCCGGCGACGGGTGACATCATCACGGACGCAGAGGGTAAGCCGAACTGGAACTTCGATGATCTGAGGTTCCCCGGCACGCCGCTGATGATGAATGACGCGATGGGCAAAGACATCGGCGAGAAGTCGGCGAACGCGTGGGTTCCCGACGGCGACTCCACCGATGGCGTGTACGAGCCAAACGGCGGTACGGCGGAGATGCCGTTGAAGCGCTACCTGCCGATCGACGGTGAGTGCAGTGCCGATGGCACGAAGACTGGACCCGGCGCCCGGATTGGAGACCCCAATGCGCCCCTCGCACCGTCGCGTTACTGCGTGCGTGTGAAAAAGGCGGGCTTCGCATCGGCGCTCGCGCTGCGCGCAGCCGCTGGTTACTTCATCACGCGTCGCATCTCGCTCGCTGCGATCATGCGCTTCCAGTTCGCTTCGGGTGAAGGCGACTTCGCGAACCTGCTGCTCGGTGCTCGGCTCGAGTACATGATCACGAAGCCGAAGGCGCGTGGCTTCATGGTTTCCGGCTTCATCGGTGGCACCTTCGGGCAGATTCAGGCGCAGCCCTCGACCAGTGACGCGACAGGCAAAGAGCCTTGGATCAAATCCGGGCTACAGGGCGCGCACGTCGGTGTGAATGTCCGCTACCGCTTCCACAAGAACTTCGGCGTGTACATGGCGCCCGAGTTCGACATTCAGTTCCCGACGGTCCTTTGGAACATCGACTTTTCGTTCTTGGGTGCTGAAGTCGCATTTTGAAGTTTTTGCGGGTTGGTGGGTACCCCGGGGAGCCGTGCCGACAGGGCGTGGATAAAAACAACGCCGCGGAGAGCTGCACTCGGCAGCCATCCGCGGCGCGGGGATGGTCACAGAAGAGAAAGAGGCGCTTCAGGCGGCGTCGACCTGGAGCTCCTTGAGTTGTTTGCGGAGCTTCCGCTTCGCCCGGGCTTCGATCTGCCGCGCTCGCTCGCGCGAGACACCGAGACGGCGTCCGAGCTCTGCGAGCGAGACATCATCCTCGCCCATGATCCGCTGTTCGACGATGTAGCGTTCGCGACGATCCAAGCTGTCGAGTGCGACGTCCAACCGACCGGACAACCCGGTCTGCTGTTGTGACGCTGCGAGCTCGTCTTCTTGGTTCTGCGAGTCGTCGCGCAACGTCTCGAGCATGGTGTGCGCCGAATCCGGGTGCGAAGCGACGTCGAGTGAGACGTCTTTCGCGTCCAGCTGACGCAGCATGCGAGACATGCGCTCCGCGTCGACGTGGAAGCGCTGTGCCAGCTCTTCGACGACGCGGCCTTGATCCTGTTCGAGCGAGGCAAGCCGCGCGCGTTCGCGACGGAGTCGGAAGAAAAGCTTCGAGCGAAGAACGCCCGAGCCGCCGCCGACCATGCTTGCCGACTTCACGACCAGGTTGAGCACGTAGGCGCGAATCCAGTAACCGGCGTACGTGACGAAGCGCGTACCGCGTTCTGGGTCGAACTTACGAACTGCGAGCATCAAACCGAGGCTACCCTCGGCGATCAGTTCGGATACGGGGATGCCGTAGCGCCGGTACTGCAGCGCGACAGCGATCACGAAGCGCAAATTGGCTTCAACCAGGCGGTGAGCCGCCTGGATATCTCCCTTTACGGCCGTAACGGCGAGATCGTGCTCTTCTTCTCGGCTAAGCCGGGGTATCGCACGTACCCGCCGGATGTAGTCGGTCAGGGCGGCATCTGAGGGGGGAGGACTCGTGAATTGCATGAGGGGATCCCAAATCTGACGTTACGTAACGTAACATAGGTGCCCCTCCACGAACGTCAAGCGCGGTCCATAACTGGGAGCGGCGTTTTTGGCGCCGAAAATACAAAAACGCCGCCAGGCGAGTGCCGGGCGGCGAGATGTGCAGAAATCACGCAGCAGACGCTGCGGCAATTTCGCGCGGGCTACGCGTTGAAGCTCGAGCCGCACCCGCAGGTGCTCTTCGCGACGGGGTTATTGAACTTGAAGCCTGCCCCGTAGAGGCCCTCGACGTAGTCGATCTCGGTGCCGCTCAGATACGTCAGGCTCATCTGGTCGACGTACATCGGGATACCGTGCGACTCGAACGTCTCGTCCATGTCGCCGATCTCGTCGTCGAAGAACAAATCGTAGCTGAACCCCGAGCAACCACCGCCGATGACGCGCAGGCGCAGCCCCTGCCCGTGGAGGTTTTCGGCTGATTGGATTTCTTTTACTTTTTCCGACGCTTTTTCTGTCAGCGTGATCATGGGTCGCGACCTCTTCCGAACCAGCAATATAGGAGTGGAGTGCGCCGGCCGCCACCCCACCTGGAAGATATCAGACCACGGTTTGCACCGTGCTGCGCCTGGCTGCGCTCTCCAGTAGCACACCCGTCACGTTGAACCGCGTGCGGCTCGGCTCGATGATCCCGACGATGCGCGGGAAACGCCGCCCTTGCGACGGTGCGCCGAGATCGATCTCCTTGGGCTTCGCGAACACCTGGCCCGACCGGTCGCTCACGAGCTTGATTCGCGGACGCGCGATCGCGGCCCGATTCTCGGAAGGGCCGACCACGATTCCCCACTCGCCGGTCTCGAACTCGACGACAGTGCCCGTCGGCAACACACCGAGCGCTTGAACGAGCAGCTTGAACACGGTCTCGTCGACGGTCGGTAGCCGCGACACGGCCGTGAGCGCATCGAGCGCCGTCATCGGACGCGTCGTATCGCGCGGAGCGAGAAAGCCGAGTAGGGCGCGCACCGCGTGCAGAATCTTGGACTGAATCAGCGGCGCCATCTGCCGCTTGTAGAGCGGACCGAGCAGCCCCTGGCGCTCGAGCTGCGTCGCTTCGTAGGTCGTCACCGTGCGCAGCGCGTTTTGCACGTTCACGCCGCCGGTCGCGATGCACAGTGCTCCCGTGAGCGACGGAACCTGCCGCTCGACGTCGTCGGCGAGCTGCACGAGTCGATCGGCGCCTTGCGGTCCGGCGAGTCGCGCACGGCCGATGTCGGCCATCAGCGCGGCCATCGCGAGTTGCGTCAGCACGGTGCGATCTTGCGTGAGCCGGCGCGCGACGACGATCGACAAAATCGCAGTTTGCACCGCGCGGCCGGGCTCGTCGCGGTGCGCGTTCGCGAGCGTGATCATCGCGAGCAGCGAAGTCTCGTGATTGTCTGCGAGGGCAACCAACCGCTGCGCGACGCGCTTGATCCGGTGCGGCATCACGTTTTTGCCCTTCGAGATGCGATCGAAGAACTGCCGCATCACGACCAGCGCCGACGCGTACGCGCGGAGCGCCATCTCCATCGAAGGCGCGTCGTCTTCGGTCGCCTCTTTGCTCTTGAGCGAGGAGTCCACTGCCCGCACCACGATCTGATTCAGCTTCGAATCGAGGAGGTGCTTGCGCCGCTGCGGGTCGCGCGAAGCGATCGAGAAAGCCTCACACAGCTGCAAGAGGTCGCGCTCCGTCATGTCGCCGGTGAAGCTCAACTCGGACACGCCACAGCCGAGGAGCAGCTTGCCGACTTCCATCGCGGAGTCGTAGACCATGCGCGGCGCGCGCAGCAGCTGGCCGCAGACGAACACGGAGTTCTCGACGTACGTGATGCTGACGTAGCCGCCGACGGCTGCAGCGAACTCGTTGATCATCGCGTGCGTCTCTTTCGCGGCCGACTGGACTGCGCGGTTGTCGGTCGCGTGCACGAGCGAGTTCTTCAACAGGCGAAACACTGAAAGGATGATGTCGGCGCCGCGGTCTCGAATCTCTTCGAGCGACTTGTTCCGAGTATCGCTGGCCTTGCAGGACGCGAGAAAGTCAGTGCGGTTGAGGGTGCGTCTCACGGCTGCTGTCCTCGCGCTTTGTCGCGCGGCCCGGGCAAGCTCGCCTTGTCGCGTGGCCCGGGCAAGCTCGCCTTGTCGCGCGGTCCGCTCGCGAGACTGTTCTTGGGTGCGACGGTCGAAGGGCCGGGCTTGCGCGCGCCACTGAGCGAGCCGGGAAGACTCGGCGTCGCACCGATCGCACCCGGACTCGCGTTCGAGTTTGCCGGCTTGTCGCGCGTCACGCTCGGCGTCGCCGCCGGCTGCGGCGACTCGTTTGCGCCGCTGCTCGCTCCGGTCTTTCTCGCACCGGCTAGAGTCCGCCGCTCGGTGCGGCGACGCTCGACGTCGGCCGCTCGATCATTCAGACGCTGCACGGCCGCAGCCGCGGCATCGCGCACGCGCTTACTGTTTTTCAATCCCGAGCTCTTCGCGACGGTATCGAGCAGGAAGAACGCAGGGTCGCTCGACGCGACTTCAGCCAAGAACTGCGCGGCGAGCTCGCGCGTCTCTTCGAGCGCGCGAGACCGAAACAGCGGCGAGTTCGACAGCAACGCCATGCAGACTTCTTCGCCGCGTTTCGCGCGCAGCTTGCACAGTGCATTCAGAGATTGCTTTCGTTCCTCGATCGGGAGCTTCGCGAACGTCTGCTCTTGGATCCGGAGCACGAGAAACGGTCCCGCGATCACGATGTTGTTCGACTCCATCGCGTTCAACGTCGCAAGTCGCACTTCCGGGTTCGGATCTTCGAGCAGGCGCCGCATCTCCGCGCGTAGTCGAGGCCCAGCCGCGCCTTCGACGTTGCCGAGCGCTTCGATCCGCACGAGCGCGTGCGGGCTCTGCACGGCCATGCCGATCGCTTCTTTTGCGGCCGGCGTGTCGAGGCCGGCGAGCAAGCGAACCATCCCGAGCGCGAGATCGAGGGCGAGCTTCGAAAATAGCGCGCCGATTTTGGCTTCGTGGCCGCGCCCCATCCGCGCCACGATCTCGAGCAGCAGCGCCTGGAGTGGACCTTCCGGCGCATCCGGCAAGAACGTCAGCGCTGCTTCGAAGTGCTGCGCCTGAATGCAGCCGAGCACGCGGGCCAAGCTCTTCATGTACTCGGGCTTGAGCTCCTCGGTGACCTTGGCGCTGCCGCGCAAGATCTCGAGTAAGGTCGGCGCCGACAATACCTCGCTCGTGATCGTGTCGCGCAGGCTCGTGGTGTCGATCTCGTTGCCTTCGACGACGACCGCGTCGCGCAGCTCGAGGATCATGTCGAGCGCCTTCACCGGCGAGCCGCTGCTGAGACTGTCGACGGCTCGGCGCAGCGGTACGGTCACCGCGGCCGATCGACCCATCTTCGCGGACGTAACGAATGCTTCAGCCGCGGCGACCACGAAGCGCTCGCTCGTGCCGGCGATGTCGACTTCCATGCGCGCGGACAGCAGTGCAACTGCAGTGTCGTCGACTGCGATCGCGCGCGCTGCTTCGGCTTCGTCCGGGGACTCTTCGAGCACGTTCAGGTTCGCGACGCGCGCGGCGGCTTCGGCGTCCGCCGCTTCACCGCGCGCGAGCACTTTGAAGAGGGCGCGGCTCTTCTCGAGCGCGGTATTCGTTTTCTTCGGAGGGGGACGGCCCGGCTTCAGCGAGCGGCCCGACCCCGCTTCGCCCTCCAGCATCGACTCCGCGAGTCCGATCCGGTGATCCTGGAATGCGCCCGCGAGCACGTTCGCGCGATCAGCTTCGTAGCGCGCGCGCTGATCCTGGTTACCTTCAGCGAACGAATCGACCGCTTGAAAGAACAAGTGATCGAAGCCCGCATCCCAGAGCATCGTGACCAAGTCGTCGTCGGGCGAGAGCTCGGTCAACGGATCGAGGAGCAGCAGCTTCAACCAGTTCTTGAACTCGACTTCATCGAGCCCCGGCGCCAAGCCCATCATGCGAACGCCGTCTGCGAAGAAGTGATACGGGATCCGGTTCCACGGCGGCTCCGGTTCCCAGACGACTTGGTCGCGCACCGCAAACGAGTACGGCGTGAGGTTCCAAGACAGCGCGACCTCACACGTCATCAGCGCCGACGCAAATTCGCGAAACGCTTCGTCGAACCGACGCCGCGCTTCCGGGTGGTCGTGGCCGTATTGCCGCGTTGCGACGAGCGCGATCTGCAGCGCCGCAAAACACTTCTGCATGCGCTCGATCTCGTCGTCGGTGCTCAGGCTCGGGTCGTAGGTCTCGACGCGTTGTTTGTCTTCGTCGGTGTCCGGTTGCCCGAGCAGCATCGAGCTCGGTGCATCGGCACCGTGCACCGTCGCCGGCATGATCTGTTGAGCCGGGCTGAGCATCGACTTCGAGATCGCGTGCTCGTTCACGCCCGATCGAATCTTCGCGAGCTCCTTGCGGAACGTCGTCGCGTCCGAAAACCGGTTGTCCCGCTCGTACGACAGCGCCCGGTCGACGAGTGCGACGAGCGCAAACGGCGCGCCGTTCAGCACACGCGCGAGCGAGCGGGCAGGCCGAGTCGCCGCCGCCACGAGCATCTCGCCCGCGGTTTCCGCTTCGTGCACTGCGAGCCCGGTCAGCAACGTGAACGCAGTCGCGCCCATCGCCCACAAGTCGGTTCGCTCGTCCACGTCGTTCCAGCGGCCCATCGCTTGTTCGGGCGCCATGAACGCAGGCGTGCCCATCACCATGCCGGTCTGCGTCTTCCTACTGTTCTCTTCGCGAAGCCGCGCGATGCCGAAGTCGAGCACCTTGACCTGGCCTTGATCGGTCCAGAACAGGTTTTCAGGCTTCAGATCGCGATGGACGATAGTCTGCGCGTGCGCGCACTCGAGCACGGCCAAGGTCTGGTCGAGAATCTCGAGCGTCTCTGCAACGGAGAGTCGCCCGCCCGCCTTCGTCGCCTTGCTCTCGATGGACTCGCCCCGCAAGAGCTCCATCACGATGTAGGGCGCGCCGTCGTCGTCCTTGTCGTCGTCGAGCACACGGACTGTGCCCGGATGATTGACCTTGTTCGCGATGTAGGCTTCGCGCAGGAACCGTTCGCGCACCTCGGTGTTGCGCGCGACATCCTCGTGGAGAATCTTCAGCGCGGCCATGCTGCCGTTGCGGTGTGTAGCCATGTACACCGCGGCCATGCCGCCTACGCCGATCAGAGCATCGAGCCGCCACTTCCCGCCGACGAGCCGTCCAACGCGCTGCCGGCATTGGATGATGAGCGGATCGTCTCCCTCCATCTAAGACCTCGTCTCGATACCCTCTAGACCAACACCGTAGCGTCTCACGCCGCGTTTGGTCGCCGCAATCGAGGGAACATGAGGCACATGTGGTCAGTAAGGGTCGGTGGCCCGCACAGCACCGCGCGTGGGACGGCCGCGCACATCCTGCAGCTGACGGCGGCTGGGCTTCGAACGGCCACCGAGTGCGCCCGCTAGCGAGACGAATCCGCGCGACTATTCCGCGCCGACGACGCGCTGCAAAGTCAGATGTGTGCCTGCAGCCGTCAGCGTCGTGCCGGGTGCGGCAAACACGCGCTTGATGTAACCGAGCGCTAGAACACCACCGAAATCCGGGTCGTACACGGCGCTCGTGATTTCGCCCGGAGTCTCGTTGCTCGCAGTCGTCAGAGTCGTGCCGGCCGCCGGCAGCTCGATGCCGCTTTCAGCTGCGGACCCCTGAAACCACGCCAGTTGCCGCGTCAGCTTCCCGCGGTTCTCCAAGGTGCAGACGACTTCTTGGCCGAGGTAGCAGCCCTTCTGAAACGATACGAGCTGCTTCAACCCAGCTTCCTGCGGATACGTGCGCTCGCCAAAGTCGACGCCGAACCGCGGAACGCCCGCGCGCAGCCGCACGAGCTCGTAGCCGCTCTCATCGATCGGAACCGCGCCGGCGGCTTCCAAGCTCGATGCGATCGTCGCCAATGCGCCGGCCTCGCCCAGAAACGAATAGCCGCCGATGCCGAGCTCATCGCTGGCATAGCCCGTAGCCACCGCGACCGTCGCTGCCGCTGCGAGTTGCGACGCTTCCGGACCGACGATCGACAACACTTGCGCTTCCGGCCAGCGTACGAGCTCGACGTCTTCCATGATGATGTAGCGCTCGAAGCTTTCGAGCAGGGCCGCGCTCGCCGACTTGGGAATCACGATCAGGAGCTCTTCGCTCTTCGTGACGGCCCACAAGTCCGCAATGACTTTGCCGCGCACGTGCACTGCGAGCGTGTGAACGCTGCTGGCGCCTTCGAGCGCGCGTAGGTCGTTCGTGACTTGGCCGTTCAACCAGCTCAGGCGGTCGTCGCCTTGCACGCGCACGACCTCGAGGTCTGGACGGAACCAGAACCCCGCGCGCTGCGTTACGTGCCGCGCTTGTTCAGTCGCTGATTGCACTGCATCGTTCATGAGTACGTCCTTCGTAAGGCTAAAACCCGAAATCGCAAGCCGAGCACCAGTGTCAGGCGGGTAGGGGCATCAGCCGCCCGGCGTGAACCTCGACCACGCCCCGCTCGGTTCGCATCAAAAGCGCCCCCGAAGAGCTCACTCCAGTGACCACACCTTCGATTTCTCCGCAAACAGCACGTTCACCGATCATCGCGAGCCGCGGCTCGAGCGCCTGTACGATCGACGCCGGCCCTTCGGCCACGAAGCGGTCGACTTGGTGTTCCACCGCGAACAAGACCTTCGCGAGCACCAACGGCCGATCGAACGGCGGCCGTTCGGACGAAGTCGCGCGCAGTGACGTCGCGATGTCGCGCAGCTCTTCGTCGAACTCGAGCCGGTTCACGTTCAAGCCGATCCCGATCACCACGCTCTCGACCGTCGACCCCAACGCGCTCGTCTCGACCAAGATGCCCGCGCACTTCTTGCCATTCAGCCAGACATCGTTCGGCCACTTGACCTGACACGCGCCCGGCGTACCGACAACGCTCTCCACCGCTTCGGCGACGCCGAGTCCAACTGCGAGCGTCAACGGCGGAAGCTGAGGCAACGACACTGCGGGCCGATCGACGATCGAGAAAAACAAATCCTGCCCGCGTGGGCTCGACCAGGCACGCCCGTTCGAGCCGCGGCCGCTCGACTGCATGTCCGCGAGCACGACGTGGCCGCTCGCTGCGCCGCTCGCCGCGTCAGCGCGCGCGTCGTCGTTGGTCGAGCCCGTCACGTCGAGCGCCCGCAGCGACCTACCGTAGCGCTGCGTCTGCAAGTACGGCTCGACTCGCGAAGCATCCAGCTCGTGCATGGGCGCCTCCGTCTACTGCCAGTCCAGACCTAGATCGACCGCACGCGCCGAGTGCGTGAGCGCACCGACGCTGATCACGTCGATGCCGGCCCGTGCGATCATGGGAATGCGTTCCAGGCTCACGCGCCCGGAGACTTCGATCAGCGCGCGGCCCGCGACGAGCTTCACCGCAGCCGGCAGCTGATCGTCCGCGAAGTTGTCGAGCATGACGATGTCCGCGCCGGCCTCGAGCGCCTCCGCGAGCTGCGCCATGCTGTCGACCTCGCACAATACCTTCGAAGTGTGCGCCGCTCGCGCGCGCGCGCGCCGACTCGCCGGCGTGACGCCGCCGCTCGCAGCGACGTGGTTGTCTTTGATCAACACCGCCGCCGCCAAGTCTTCCCGGTGGTTGTGGCCGCCGCCGCAGCGCACTGCGTAGCGTTCGAGCGCCCGCAGTCCCGGCGTGGTCTTCCGCGTATCGGTGATCCGGGTGCGCGTTCCCGCCGGTAGCGCATCCACGAACGCCCGCGTCATCGTCGCGATGCCTGACAGCCGCTGCGCGAAGTTCAACATCACGCGCTCGCCGTGCAGGAGCGACCGCGCCGGCCCGTGCAGTGTGAGTGCAGCTGCGCCTTTCTCGAGCCATGCACCGTCCGCGACGTGGGGCTCTACGCGTACGCGCACATCGAGCTGGGCGAATACCTCGGCGGCGATTTCCGTGCCGCAAAAGACCAGCCGCTCGCGCGCGGCGACCCGAGCACTACTCGTCAGCGCAGCATCGACGCAGGCTTCGGTCGTGACGTCGCCTCGCCCGACGTCTTCCTCGAGCGCGACCGCTACCACTTTGGTGAGTGTGAGTTTTGGAACCGACATGCCACTGCTTGGATATCACGGCCCGCTGCAGGGCGCCCGCGGACGGCTTGTGCCCCTAGTCCTGCTCCCAAGGCGGCCGTCAAAGCCACCCGCGCGTCAGGAAATCGGAGAGCAGATTGCAAAAGGCGTGGACGAAGACGGCCGCGCCGATGCCCCCGCGCAGCGACCTCAACCACCCGAACAGCAGTGCGGGAAAGAACACGGCGAACCGTGCCACGTGTACCTCGACCACGAAGTGCAGAACGGCGAATAGCGCCGCCTGAACCAGTAGTGCCGGCAGCGAAACGTCGGCACCGAGCAGCCGTACGCGGCGCGGCCAGGCGTCTTCGAGCCGTCCTTGGAGATAGCCGCGAAAGAACATCTCCTCCGGTAGTCCGACGACCACGATCTGCGTCAGCAGGTACGACGTGAACTGGGAGTGTGGGAGAAACGCGAAGGGTTGCCCGGGCGCGTGCCAGAAGTAGAAACCGGCGACGAACGGTGGAAACACCACTGCGCAGACCGCGAGCGCGACCGCGAGCTCGAGCGCGAGCGAAGGCAGCGCTCGGAGCAAGGCTCGCGCCAAGTCGATCACTCCACCGAGCAAGCCATGCGCTTCGCGATCCAAGTCCGGCGTGAGCACGCCGCCGAGCGCGATGCCGTAGCGCGGTAGGCCGCCGGGTGAGCGTTCAGCGCAACGGATGGCCGTAAACACGAACAGCGCCGCGACGAGCAGATGAAGGTTGTCGCGCACGACGGGCAGGAAATCGGCGCGGCTCAAAAGAAACACCACGACGGTGACCGCGAGAAACACTCGACTGACTTCGATCAGCGCAGCTCTGTTCCCGTGATTTCCGTGCATGACTGGCGCGCGCGCCGCGCGTTCGTCCAGCCTACTACAGGCGCCTACGCCACTGCGGCTTTGCGGCCTTGACCATCGTTCAACCGGGCCTACACTCGGCCCACCTTTGGCGGCAGGCATCGGTTGATTGCGGAAGACCTCATCGCAGAGATTCGAGTCCGCACCGATATCGTGGCGCTGATCGGCGACTATGTTTCGCTCAAGCAGCGTGGCGCGAGCTTCGTCGGGCTCTGCCCCTTCCACAACGAAAAAACACCTTCATTTCATGTGCGGCGCGACCGACAATTCTTTCATTGTTTCGGTTGCCAGGAGTCTGGTGACGCGCTGGCCTTTCTGATGCGACTCGACGGCCTGACCTTCCCGCAAGCTGCACGCACGCTCGCCGAGCGCGCCGGTGTCGATCTGCCCGAGTCGGACGATCGCGACGACTTCGAGATGCGTCGCGAGCGCGAGCGCCATCAGCGTTTGTGTGCGTTGATGGAGGTAGCGACGGCTTTCTACGAAGCGCAGCTGACCGAGCACCGCGAGTCAGCAGCCGCGCGCGCAGAGCTCGAAGCGCGCGGCGTGCTGCCCGCGACCCGCGCGAAGTTTCGCCTCGGCTATGCGCCGCTCGCGTGGGATGCGCTCGCGAACTTCCTCGAAGCGAAGGGCCATTCCGTCAAGGACGCCGAGGAGCTCGGCTTGCTCGCGCGCCGTCGCGAAGGCCGCGGCTACTACGACCGCTTCCGGCACCGGTTGATGTTCCCAGTCGCCGACGTGCAGGGTCGAATCGTGGCGTTCAGTGGCCGGATTCTGCCGGAGCCCGCGCCGCGGCCCGGCATGCCCGCCGCAAGCTCCGACCAACCTGCGCCAAAGTACGTCAACAGCCCGGAGAGCCCGATCTACAAGAAGGGCGAGCTGCTGTTCGGCCTTCACGCGGCGCGCGTCGAAGTGCGTCGTAACGGGTGGGCGATCGTGTGCGAAGGCAACTTCGATCTCATCGCGCTCCACCAGGCCGGCTTCGAAAATTCAGTCGCGCCACTCGGTACGGCATTCACGGCGCCACAAGCGCGCTTAATTCGAAGGTTCGCCCAGCGCGTGACCCTCATGTTCGATGGCGACAACGCAGGTATGAAAGCCGTACACGCTGCGTATCCTCTGCTGCGTGCGGCTGAGCTTACGGGACGCGTCGCGCGCCTGCCGCCGGGAGAGGATCCCGACACCTACCTGCGCAAGCATGGAGTACCGGGGCTCACGCGCCTGGTCGAAGACTCGATCGGAATCGTCGAATACGTGATCGACGGCTCCGCGGCCGCCGCGGGCCCGGAAGCCGAGTCGCGCGCCGCCGCAATTCAGTCGCTGGGGCCCCTGCTGATGACCGCTGGGAATCCAGTGGAAATAGAATTGTATATCCAACGGATTGCACGGCGTTTCTCGCTCACAGACCTCGGTGTAGTGAAAGAGCAGCTGCGTCGTGGTGTACGCGGTGCACGAGCCACGCGCCCTTCGAACCCGGGTGCTGAGCGATCGGCGTCGGGGAACCGCGCAGCTGAAACAAAAGTGGCCTCACGTCAAGAGCGTGTTAAGCTGCCGGAATTAGCACTGCAACGAGATTTATTGGGTGCTTTGCTGGACAAGCCCGAGCTCTTTCGGTCGGACTACTCACAGCGCCTGCGGGACCTTTTGACGGTTGAGGATCTACAGGCCATCTTTTCGGCCGCCGCGGCACAGATCGAGGAGTTCGGGACGATCGACGCCTCTCGGCTTGTGACGCAACTGCAGGGGCAAGTGATTGAAGCCGCCGCTTGGCTGCTGGAGCAACTGAGTGTCGAGACATACCCGGACCAAGCGGCGGCTTCAATC
>Ga0193752_1001096_pt1 | contig 23480 bp, 16 predicted proteins | sample H1c1metaG_FD_144924 | JGI IMG/M metagenome (GOLD analysis project Ga0193752, IMG submission 144924) | Soil microbial communities from a riparian zone of the East river system, Colorado, United States - H1c1 | ecosystem: Environmental > Terrestrial > Soil > Riparian zone | place: USA: East River...
GTGCTCCTTATAATTAAATATTCATCCACCGCAGGTACAGCAGCATCAAAACTACCAGTGATGGTAGTTGGTGTTGAACTTAAAACCAGGTTGGTTGGTTGATTGCCTGGCTCTGTACAAACCGGTGCTGCGCCGCCAATACTGATATCATCTAAAGCTATACGGTCCCTTGAACCAGAACCACCGGCTGTTGCCCAATAGATCCACCTAACCTGTACAATCGCCTGGTTTTCGGCGGCAACAGGTAAAGTTTCAGTATAGGTTTGATTATACCCAACAGCCTGACCAACTGTACTGAATGTAGATATGGTACCAATATCAATAAAATTCCCTGAGGTTCCAAGGCGGTATTGCAGGGCAATATTATTGTCCCAGGAAGCCTGCTGTAGAATTAAACGGGCTGTCCATTGTACATCAATATTTGTACTGCCCGTGGTATTAATAGCGATAATTAAAGCCCCGGCCGATTGTGAACCTGATGCCAGGATGCTTAAACCATTGGTATTCTCTTCTTTCCATCCGCCGGAATTTGCGGTAGCATTATAAGGGAGGTCGCCATTACCCGGTATCAATGTCCTGGTTGTAGGTACGGCGCCTGAAGTAGTTCCAAAACGATGAATCGCAACACCGGCTGGCAATGTACTGCCGGATTGACTGTTTAAATTGAATGGTAAAACCTGGGCAGCAGGATTTGTTTGCGAAAAACTGGTTGATACAAATAATAAAAGGGCAAAAAGGCCGGAGATTTTTTTAGTCATACATAGCATTAAGATCGTGCAGCAAATTTACGGATTAGTTACCGCTGTAGTTTGATTTTTATCAACAAAAAGCCCGTCAATATTACAATTGACGGGCTTTTAATTATGTGAGAACAAAGGATTACTTTGCCTGTGCATTAACTCGTTTAGCCAGCTTGCTCTTTAAATTGGCAGCTTTGTTCTTATGGATGGTACCACGCTTAGCCAGTTTATCGATCATTGAAGCAACTTTTGGAAAAGCTTCAGTTGCAGCTGCTTTTTCGCTTGCTTTCAGATCACGTATTGCATTACGGGTTGTTTTACCGTAATAGCGGTTACGTTCGTTACGCTTTGTACTTTGTCTTACGTCTTTTTTCGTTGCTGCGTGATTTGCCATTTAAATCTATTTTTTGGGCTGCAAAGATAGGGACTTGTAATGAAAAATGAAGAATTAAAAATGAATAATTTGAGAAATTGGTAAATTTCCTTTTATTTCAGATAAAAACAGGCTTATGAACAGGTATACTTTGCTCTTTTTACACGTAGCATCGCTGGTTTTACTCGGTTTTGGCTGGGTTCTGGACGTTTTGCACATTGATGTTTCGGTACATTATATTATAGATTTTAACCTCTTCAACGAAAAAAGAAGTGTGCTGGGCATGCTTGAAAAGCTATGGAAAGATGGTAATTACTGGCCTTTTTCCCTCATTTTCCTGTTTGGTATCATAGTCCCTTTAATAAAATCAGGGGTCATATTTTATTTGTTACTGGGTAAAAACCCGGATATGAAGTGGCAACGTTTTGTAAGCGCCATCAGCAAATGGGCCATGGCCGATGTATTTGCCATCAGCATTTTCGTTGCTTTCCTGGGAGCCAATGCTATGGATAATACCAAGGCATTTTTACAGCCTGGGTTCTACTATTTTACCGGTTATGTTATTTTAAGCGGCATCGTTGCCATGTTTTGCGGAAAATTGCTTTCAAATTCCGCAACAAATAATGCTTAATTAACCGATATTTGTAGCCGATTTCAGCCTAAGTTTTGAGGATTTTGCTCAGTTGTTTGATGTTGTGTGACAAGTCCCGATTAAAATCGGGATGCCGATTTAACATCGGCATGTGCATGACGCCAATGAAGCCAAATAGCAGTACTGTGGCCGGGTACAAAATAATTTCAACTTTTTTATGAAGGATTTTCAATACATCACCAATTCGCATCCGTCTTATGTAGAGGGTTTATACCAGGATTTTGTAAAAGACCCAAACAGTGTGGATGTTGATATGCGTAAATTTTTTGAGGGTTTTGATTTTGCGGTGAGCAATGCGGCTGGCAATGGTAATGTAGCGCCGGTTAATGGTTCCGCAGTTTTGCCTGGGCAATTAGATAAAGAATTTGCAGTATTTCGTTTGATACGTGCATACAGAAAAAAAGGGCACCTGGTTGCCAAAACAAATCCTATCAGGGAAAGAAAAGACCGCCATGCAAAGCTTGAACTTTCAAACTTTGGTTTATCAGATGCCGACCTGAATACAAATTTTGAAGCAGGAAAATTTGTGGGGATGGGAAATGCTTCATTGCAAAGCATCATTGCTCATTTACAAAAATGTTATACCAGCCATGTTGGTGTGCAGGTTGGGTATATTAACGACCAGGAAAAATTAGACTGGCTTACCACAGCCATTGAAGAAACTTTATTAAAACCTGTTCCGCTGCAGCAAAAGAAAAGGATTTTACAAAAGCTGAATGAGGGTGTGATGTTTGAAAAATTCCTGCACACAAAATATATCGGGCAAAAGCGTTTTTCGCTGGAAGGCGGAGAAACTGCTATTGCAGCTTTGGATGCCATCATCAACACATCTGCCAATAATAATGTAGAAGAAGTGGTGATCGGTATGGCGCACCGGGGAAGGCTGAATGTGCTGGCGAATATCATGGGTAAAACATACCAACAGATATTCAGCGAGTTTGAAGGAACCAGTCTGCCTGATACAACCATGGGCAGCGGCGATGTGAAATATCATCTTGGTTTTGGTAGTGATATTGAAACGGCCGATGGCAAAAAAGTACATTTAAAATTAAGCCCCAACCCATCGCACCTGGAAGCGGTTGATCCGCTGGTGATTGGTTTTGCAAGGAGCAAGGCTGATATTTTATACAATAGTGATTACGATAAAATTCTTCCTATACTCATACATGGTGATGCCTCTGTTGCCGGCCAGGGTGTAGTTTACGAGGTTTTGCAAATGAGCGGACTGGAAGGTTATTACACCGGTGGCACTATTCATTTTGTGATCAATAATCAAATTGGATTTACAACCGATTTTGATGATGCACGCAGTACCGATTACTGTACTTCCATTGCAGCTATGGTGCATGCACCGGTCTTTCATGTTAATGGAGATGATGCCGAAGCGGTTGTTAAAGCCTGTGAAATTGCCACGCTTTACCGCCAGCAATTCAACAGCGATATTTTTATAGATATGGTTTGCTACCGCAAACATGGTCATAACGAAGGCGATGAACCTAAGTTTACGCAACCGCAGATGTATGCATTGATCGATAAACATCTTAACCCAAGAGAAGTTTATACCCAGTTTTTAATAGAGAATGGCGAACCCGATGCACAGGCACTTGCAAAAGAAATGGAGCAAAGGTTCTTAGCAGATCTGCAGGAACGTTTGGATGAAGTAAAACAACACCCATTACCTTACAGTTACCAACCGCCTGAACTGGTTTGGAAAAGTTTGCGCAAAGCAACTGCTGCAGATTTCGATGGATCGCCGGTTACAGCAATTGGTACTGATACTTTTGCACAATTGTTTGAAGGCCTGATGAAATGGCCCGCCGATTTTAAACCGTTGCGTAAGGTTGAAAAACTCATCGGCGATAAACTGAAATTATTCAGCGATGAAAATAAAGTTGATTGGGCCACTGCCGAACTGATGGCTTATGGAAGCTTACTGGTTGAAGGCAAAGATGTACGTATGAGCGGGCAGGATGTAAAGCGTGGCACATTTAGTCACCGCCATTCTGTTATATTCGACGAAAATACAAATGCCGAATACAACAGGCTGAATCATTTTACGCAAACACAATCGCCTTTCCGCATTTATAATTCTTTATTGAGTGAATATGCCGTACTTGGTTTTGAATATGGGTATGCCATGGCAAACCCAAATGCATTGGTGATATGGGAAGCACAGTTTGGTGATTTTTGTAATGGCGCACAAACGATCATCGACCAATTCATCGCTGCTGCAGAAACTAAATGGCAGCGTATGAATGGTGTTGTTTTATTATTACCACATGGCTACGAAGGACAGGGACCTGAACACAGCAGTGCCCGTATGGAGCGCTTTTTACAAATGTGTGCAGAGATGAATTTTGTTGTATCAAATGTTACTACGGCATCCAATTTCTTCCATTTACTACGCAGGCAACTTGCATGGCCTTTCCGCAAACCATTGGTTGTTTTTTCGCCAAAAGCAAATTTGCGTCACCCTGGTAGCTATAGCGCTAAAGATGAATTTACAAGTGGATCTTTTAAAGAAGTGATCGATGATGCAGCGATTAGTGATACTGCCGAAGTGAAAAAGGTTTTATGCTGCAGTGGTAAAATTTATTTTGACCTGGCTGAGCGCCAGCAAAAAGATAACAGGAAAGATGTTGCCATCATAAGACTGGAACAAATTCATCCTTTGCCGCAAAAGCAACTGGATGAACTATATAAAAAATACAGCAAAGCCATCTGGTACTGGGTGCAGGAAGAACCATTGAACATGGGTGCAGCAACATTCTTAAGAATGAATGTAAAGAATATCAATTTTTATATAATCAGCCGACAGGCAAGTGCATCAACGGCCACAGGCTACAGTAAGGTACATGCAAAAGAGCAGGCGCAGATTATTGATACAGCATTTAATATATAATAACACTAATTATTGCGAATTACACGAATTGTAAATTTGTTGTCTTCTTAATTCGTTCAAATCCGTGAAATAAAAAAACAAGGGAGTATGTTTAATTCGTTATCAGAAAAATTAGAATCAGCCTTTAAGAATATAAAAGGACAGGCAAGGATCAGTGAACTCAATATTGCCAATACCGTAAAAGATATCCGCCGTGCATTGGTTGATGCCGATGTGAATTATAAGATCGCCAAAGACTTTACCGATAGAGTGAAGGAAAAGGCATTGGGCGAAAAAGTTTTGCTTGCTGTTAATCCCGGTCAGCAGATGGTAAAAATTGTGCAGGATGAACTGACGGAACTGATGGGAGGAACAGAAACTGAATTCAACATCAGCGGCAGCCCGGCAATTATTTTAGTCGCAGGTTTACAGGGTAGTGGTAAAACAACATTTAGTGGCAAGCTGGCCAATTATCTTAAAACAAAAAAAGGGAAATCACCTTTGTTGGTAGCAGCGGATATTTACCGTCCTGCGGCGATAGATCAGTTGGAAGTTTTGGGGGGGCAGATAGATGTACAGGTTTACAGCGAAAGAGAAAATAAAGATGCGGTTTCTATTGTTCAAAATGCCATTAAAGAAGCAAGGACAAAAAATAAAAATGTGATCATCATTGATACTGCCGGCCGTTTGGCAGTTGATGAAGTGATGATGACCGAGGTTGCCAATATTAAAGCAGCCATCAATCCACAGGAAATTTTATTTGTGGTAGATAGCATGACCGGCCAGGATGCGGTGAACACAGCCGCTGCATTTAACGAGCGTTTGGATTTTAGTGGCGTAGTGCTTACCAAATTAGATGGTGATACAAGAGGTGGTGCGGCTTTATCAATTAAATACACGGTAAACAAACCGATCAAATTTGCCAGCAGTGGCGAAAAGATGGATACCCTTGATGTGTTTTACCCCGAGCGTATGGCGCAGCGTATTCTGGGCATGGGTGATATTGTGAGCTTGGTTGAAAAGGCTCAGGAACAATTCGATGAAAAAGAAGCTGCAAGACTTGAAAAAAAGATCCGTAAAAATCAATTTGACTTTGAAGATTTTAAAACCCAGCTTGAGCAGATAAAAAAGATGGGCAATATCAAAGACCTGATGGGTATGATACCCGGCGTAGGAAAACAGATAAAAGATGTGGATGTGAATGATGATTCCTTCAAAGGTATTGAAGCCATGATAAATTCCATGACCCTGCAGGAACGCCGGAACCCGGATCTCATCAATCCGGGCCGAAAAGCCAGGATCGCCAAAGGCGCTGGTAAAGACATTGCCGAACTGAATGCTTTTCTAAAACAATTCGAGCAAATGAAAGGCATGATGAAGATGATGAATAAAATGCCTAAGGGTATGATGCCGGGAATGGGCAGAAGATAAACTACACATATTTTTCGTAAAGCCTCAACTGAATGGTTGAGGCTTTTTTATTGCCCGCTTTCTATATTAATTTTATTTCTCCCCTTTTATTTACCGATTTATTAAATTAAATTTAGCCTGTTATAACAGTTGGCCTTCCCAAAGAAAACCGGCCGCTGTTACTGCAGGTTATCTTCTCAAGTATCCATAAAACCAACTGTTCAGGTTCGAAAAAATCCAGCTTACATCCAGGTGCCATTGGCAGCTGCATTTATTAATTGGCTTCATAAACGTGGAAGCCTGTAAATTGTAATTATGAAAAAAATTGTTGTACGGGGTTTTAAAAAAGACAAACTTTCTCCCGAAGAGATCCAGGAAGCAAAAGACAGTAAGCTTGAACTAAAAGCTTCTTACCAGTTCAGCACTTCAAGAGCTGCGGCACCTGTGCATGAACTTGAGTTTGATAAAACAGATGTGCTTGAATTTGTTTTTGATGATAATACCACCTGGGTGGGAAGCTCAGATATCATCCACGATATATTCCCTGAAGCAGCTAATCAAAAACGTGCCGTTGGCGAAAGTTTTGAAGTGCCCATGTATTTAAAGACCGACGAAGCTAACCGCAGCCTGCTGGGTGATATTGCATTGAAAGCATTGAATGTATTTGCGAAAAAAGCGGTATCACAAAAAGTGATCGAAATAGCCGCAAGGCTCGAAAAGAAAGCTTTGGAAAATATGAGTGGTGTGTATGCAATTGATACTGATTTTAAACTTACCAAAGCAACTGTAAAAAATGCTGATAAACCTTACCTGCTTTTTCTGCATGGTACCAATTCATCAACCATCGGTTCATTTGGTGAAATAAAAGGATCGGAACTTTGGAAAAATATGCAGGCAACTTACGGCGGGAACATCATCGGTCTGCAGCACGAAACAATGACGAAGAGCCCGATCCAGAATGTGATCAATCTTTTTAAAGCATTGCCTGGTGTTTGTACACTCCATGTCATCTCACATTCAAGAGGCGGTTTGGTGGGTGATGTGCTGGCCCGTTTTTGTAACGGAAACACAGGCTTTACAAGTGCTGAACTGGCTTATCTTACCAAAACACAACGTGCCACAGATATTGCCGATATTAAAACCTTGCAACAACTTGCAACCGGTAAAAAGATCACTGTAGATAAATTCATTCGTGTTGCCTGCCCGGCTTACGGAACCACCGTTCTGTCAAAAAGGCTTGATCATTTTTTGAACATCAGTTTAAATTTATTGGGTACTTTATTCGGTCCTGTAGGCACTGTATTGACAGCCGAATTCAAAGAACTGATCTCAGCCGCTGTTGATACTAAGAATGACCCCGACCAATTGCCCGGCCTTGAAGCTATGAACCCGGCTTCTCCTTTTTTAAAGGTGCTCAATAATCCCGATAATATTATCAATAGCCCGTTAACAGTTATCTCTGGTAATTGCGGCATCAAATTCAATTTAAAGGCATTGCTCATTATTGCCAGTAAATTATTTTACCTGCGGGATAATGACCTGGTGGTAGATACCAAATCAATGTATTGCGGTACCAGGAGAAATATACCCTTACAGTATTTTTTTGATGAAGGCTCAGAAGTGGATCATGTACATTATTTTAAAAATAAAAAAACACAGGATGCATTATTGCTCGCTTTAAAAACGGTTACAACCACCATTCCAAATTTTGTTACTTACCAGCAATCTTTGCAGGCTGCATTAGACAGGAATGCATTGCTTGGTCTTGATGGCGGCGGCGTACACACTGAAAAGGTGACCGGTAAAAAGCCCATTGCTATTTTGTTGCCAGGCATTATGGGTTCCAATCTTGACCAGGGAAAGAATAAAGTATGGATCAACTACCTGAGGTTTTTAGTAGGCGATCTGAGTAAACTTGATATATCGAAGAAAGATATCTACGCATCATCACTTATAAAAACATCCTATAAAAAAATGGTTGATTTTTTAAGTACTGAGTATGATGTTGTAACGTTTCCATTTGACTGGCGAATGCCAATAGCCGAAGCCGCAGAGTTACTAAAAGCAAAAATTGAACAATACCTGGCTTTTAAAGTACCCATAAAAATAATTGGTCATTCTATGGGTGGTGTTGTTACCCGTGATTTCATTATCAATCACCCGGCCACCTGGAAAAAATTAAATGCTTCAAAAGATTTCAGACTGCTTTTACTGGGAGCGCCATTAGGCGGATCATACCGCATACCGTATGTATTGGCAGGTAAAGATTCCATCATTAACCAGCTTAGTAAGATCGACCTGAAACATACCAAGAAAGAATTGTTGGATATGTTCCGAAAATATCCGGGCTTGTTGGGCCTGTTGCCTATTGCAAAAGAGGTGGATTTTGCCGATGAAAAAGTATGGCAAAGCATGCGCAATGCTTCTTTGTTTGACTGGAATATCCCCGATAAAAAAGACCTGCAGTTTTGGGGAGTATATCGGGATAACGTTTTGACAAAAATGGATTCTATAGAAATGGATAATGTTGTTTACATAGCCGGTAAAGATGATGCTACTGTGTGTGGGTTTGAAATAAACAACAATCTACCCGATGAAAAAATCGTTTTCAAAAGCACTGCAGAAGGAGACCAGTCCGTAACCTGGGAAACAGGCATACCTAAAAAGTTACTCACTACCGACCGGTTGTATTATGTAAATGTATCGCATGGAGCTTTGGCAAATAATGCAGATATGTTCAATGGCATATCTGAAATATTAAAGACCGGTAAAACGGAATTGCTAAGCAGGAACAGGCCGATATTAAGAGGTATTCAACCCGTTTTTGATACAGTAGAGCAGGAAGTATATGATACAGATGAAATAAGCCTGGAAAATACTATCCTGGGCATTAAAGAAAAGAAAGCTACAGAAAAAGCAGGAGCGGTGCCTTTAAAAGTAAGTGTAAGCAATGGAGATCTGTTCTATAGCCGTTATCCTGTTATGGTAGGACATTTTATTAATGATGGAATTACCAGTGCCGAAAAAGTGATCGATAATTATACCGGTAACCTGCTGAGCCAGCGGCATAAACTAAATATGTACCCCGGTGAAATAGGCAGCAATGAAGTGTTTATTAATCTTAAAGGAGATTTTAAAGGCACTTTGGTTATTGGTCTTGGAGCCCCGGGCAGGCTTAGCTCTTTTCAGCTTGCACAAACAACCGAGCAGGGCGTAATAAAATATATGCTTGAGTTAAGCAAGCTTCATAAAAACATGAATACTGCTGATATACCGGTTGAAACAGGCATATCAGCATTGCTGATTGGTTGTGGCTATGGAGGCTTATCCATAGAAAGTTCTATAAGGTCAATTATACAGGGTGTTCAAAACGCCAATAAAAAAATGGAAGAATTCAATACTGAAGGATTGAAAATTATTGACCGTATCGAATTTGTAGAGTTGTACGAAGACAGGTGCCTGCAATGCCTTTATATATTAAGCAGGATTGAAAATGAAGAAGACAGTGCCATTAATATCAGGCTGCCTAAAAAGCAATATAGAAAATTACTGGGCCTGCGTACCCGCATTCCTATGGAAAGCGAAAACGATTGGTGGAGCAGGATAACCGTTGTAATGCAGGATCTGAAAAACGAAGACGAAGATGAAAAAACTGAAACAGCTTTGCGTTTTTCCTGCAGCACAGGTAGTGCCCGGGAAGAAGAACGTTACCTGCAAACAAGCCCTGAGATCATTGATGAACTGGTAGAGGAAATGAGCACTAATAATAACTGGAATGCCGGCATGGCAAAAACATTTTTTGAATTATTGATACCCAATGATTTTAAAGACGAAATAAAAAAACAAAGCAACAGCATGTGGGTATTGGATCATGCGGCCGCAGCATATCCATGGGAATTACTGCAGGATAGTACCAGCAATGCCCGGCCACTTTGCTGTAATGCCGGTATGATACGCCAGCTTAAGCTGGAAGACTATCGCATAAAAGTTAACCCGGTAGCTGGTAAAAAGGCCCTGGTAGTTGGCGATCCTGATCTGAAAGGGTTTCCTTACGCACAGCAACTGCCAGGCGCTTTTAAAGAGGCAAACCTGGTAGCATCCATACTGGATGAGTATGGCTATGAAATGACCAATAATTGTTTTAAAAAATCATCTACACAGATCATCAATGCATTGTTTAAAGATGAGTATAAAATTATTCACCTGGCGGGGCATGGCATTTTTAATGAAAAAAGGCCAAAGGCATCGGGAATGTTAATTGGCGACGGAGTTTTTTTAAGCACCACAGAAATTTGCCAGATGAGTAAAGTACCTGAACTGGTTTTTGTAAACTGTTGCTTTTTGGGAAAAGTTGAAGCGAAAAGTGAGGCACTGTTCAGCAAAAGATATAAGCTGGCAGCCAATATTGGCACACAGCTTATTATGAACGGCGTAAAAGTGGTTATAGCTGCAGGTTGGGCAGTTGATGATGCAGCCGCTTTATATTTTACCGGAATTTTTTATCATGCCATGCTGGATGGAGATAATTTTGGTGATGCCATTACCGAAGCCCGTGCAAAAACATTTTCAAAATATCCCAATACAAATACCTGGGGTGCTTATCAATGCTATGGAGATCCCTTCTTTAAATTAACGGAGGTTAAAAGATCGAGATCTTATACTTATAGTTATTTAATTGCCGAAGAAGCAGAAAATGATCTGAGTAATTTAATAAATAAGGCAGATGCAAAAGGTAGTTCGGCAAAATATATGTTGAAAGATATTGCTTCTATATCGGCAGCAGTTGATGCAGCTGGTATCCGTAATGCTGTCATCACCGAAAAAGAAGCCATGGCATTGGCCGAATGTAATGATTATGAAAATGCGATCACAAAGTTTCAAAGCCTGTTAAGTATGGAACAGGCAGGGTTTTCAGTGAAGGCCATTGAAACCTACTGTAACATCAGGGCTAAGTTATATTTAAGGAACTGGCAAACAGGCGTTGAAAAAAGCAAGCAATTATCCAATATAGATAAAGTTATTGCTGATTTAAAACAATTGCTCAACATGAGCCCTACCTCTGAACGGTTGAGTTTACTTGGCAGTACTTATAAACGTAAAGCCATGATGTCATCAACCAACACAGATAAAGCAAAGCTGTTATTGATATCTGCCGATTATTATAAAAGGGCTTACGATATGCCTGACAACTGTAATAAAACCTATTCATTGGTAAACCTGCTGGGAATAGAAAAAATATTGCAGCTTGTTAAAAATAATGCAGGCATTAAAAGCATAATTAAAAAATACAAATTTGTAGTACCTGCAAAAGCTAAAGAAGACATCGCTCTTGCTATTAAAGAAATAGACGATGCAGATGCTGATATGAATTTTTGGAAAGAAGCAGGAAAAGCAAATGTATTATTATGCGCCTGGTTGATGGAAGGAAAAAATACAGAAACGCTTACCGATAAATTTATAATTGAGGCTTATAATAAAGTATGGGATTTTGAGGGCTCTCAAAATAAAAAAATTGGAGAAATAGAGCATTTCGATTTCCTGATAGCAGCTTATTCAACCCTTATTAAAAAACCAGCGCATGTAAAGCTCATAAAAAAGATCAAACAGGATTTAGAAAATATCATAAAATAGCGGTTATTAAGCCTGGAAGATTGAATACATATTGAATTTGTTCTATTTTATTAAAGAAATTATAAGAAAGCTTACATTTTAATCACTTTTCATGGTATTATTTGGCATTTGAATGCTTGGGCATTATCTTTGTCATCCTTTTTTAAGGAATAAACCCTATTTAATAACAACCAAAAATTTCTATTTATGGCTGTAAAAATGAGACTGCAAAGGCATGGCTCAAAGAAGCGACCCTTTTACTTCATCGTTGTAGCAGATGGCCGTGCACCACGTGACGGCAAATTTATCCAGAAACTAGGTACTTACAATCCTTTAACGGTTCCTGCAACTATACAGGTAGATCGTCAGAAAGCATTGGACTGGTTACAAAAAGGTGCTCAACCCACCGATACTGTACGCCGTATCCTTTCTTTCAAAGGTGTGTTGTATCTGAAACATTTACTTCGTGGCGTAAGCTTAGGCTTATTTGACGAAGCAGGTGCTATGGAAAAATTCACTGCATGGACGGCTGAACACGATTCTAACGTTGCCCGTCGCCAAGGCGCCCACAGAAAGGCCCGTAACGATAGCCGCAACCAACCAGTTGTGAAAAAAGTGGAAGCAAAAGTTGAAGCAGCACCTGCTGCCGATACTGCTGAAGCTGATATTGAAGCATCAGCTGCAGAAGAAACCAAAACAGAAGAATAAATAACCTCTGTTCCGTTAATTCATTTAAAGTCCTGATTTTTTATCGGGACTTTTTTTATGGAACGATACTGGATTCTGGATGCTTGATCCTTGATGGCCGCCAGATTATTTAATAACTCATTAAAATTTGAACTATGCCAGAATCCAGTATCGAGTATCCAGAATCCAGTATCTTGCAGCGTTATGAACCATTATTTCAAAATAGGTAAACTGGCAGCCAGCACTGGTCTAAAAGGAGAATTGGTATTGCAGCACAACCTGGGAAAGAAAAATACTTTCAAAGGACTTGAAGCCATTTTCCTGGAAGAAAAGAAAGACAGTTTTATCCCATACTTTATCGAATATGCAAAGATCAGGAGCGAAAACGAGACCATAGTAAAACTTGAAGGAATTGATATTGTAGAAACGGCACGTAAACTAACTCCTAAAGAAGTGTGGCTTCTTGAAGAAGATTTTAAAAAATTTGCCGCCAAGTCATCACCCATTGCATTGCTTGGTTTTAATATTATTAATGAAGGCGAAGATCTTGGAGAGATACTGGAAGTAATTGAACAACCACACCAGGTTTTATGTTCTATATTATTAAATGGTAAAGAAGCACTCATACCCATTCATGAGGACAGTCTGGAAAAAGTAGATGCAAAGAATAGAAAAGTGTATGTTAGTTTGCCGGATGGATTGCTGGAGATTTACAGGTAAGATTTAAATTCGTAAAGTGAAAACCCCTCAACGCATCATAGCGCATTTTGACCTGGATTCATTTTTTGTTTCCGTTGAGATATTGAATAACCCTTCATTAAAGGGTAAACCGGTAATTGTTGGCGGTAAAGAAAGAGGCGTGGTGGCAGCCTGTAGCTACGAAGCCAGGAAATTTGGGATCCATTCCGGCATGCCATCTAAAAAAGCTTTTCAGTTATGCCCGCATTTAATTGTTGCCAACAGCAGCAGGGGAGAGTATAGTAAATACAGTCGTTGGGTAACGCAGATCATCGCTTCCAAAGCACCCCTATTTGAAAAAGCCTCCGTGGATGAATTTTATATTGATCTTACCGGCATGCAGAAATTCTTTGATCCCTTGCAATGGACAATTGATCTGCGTAAACAAATAATGGACGAAACCAACCTGCCTATTTCATTCGGCCTGGCCAGCAATAAAATGATGGCAAAAATGGCTACCAATGCAGCCAAACCCAATGGTTATTTGCAGGTACCTTTTGGAAAAGAAAAAGAGTTTTTAGCACCCATGCCGGTTAGTAAGATACCGGGTGTTGGCGAGCATACCTATGAAGTGCTGAAAGCCATGGGTATTAAGATCATTAAGGACATCAGCGAAAAAACACAGGAGGAACTTGAAGAAAAGCTGGGTAAATGGGGTATTGATCTCTGGTACAAAAGCCAGGGTATTCATCATGGAGAAGTATCAGGCTATCATGAAGCCAAATCCATTTCAAGCGAGCATACTTTTAATGAAAATAAAGTGGATATTAAATTCCTGAAAAGTGAATTGGTACGACTTACAGAAAAAATTGCTTTTGAACTGCGCCAGGATGAAAAAGTGGCCGGTTGTGTTGCTGTTAAGATACGCTATCACGATTTTGAGACAACCTCCCGGCAAACAACTATTCCTTATAGCTGTGCTGATGATGAATTTATCCCGGTTGTAAAGGAGTTGTTTGATAAATTGTATAAAAAAGGAAATCCTGTTCGCCTGCTGGGCGTACGTTTGAGTGAACTGACCAATGATGCCATTCAAACAAATCTCTTTGATGATGTGGAACGAAAGAACGACCTGTACAAAGCTATAGATAATGTTAAAAACCGGTTTGGAAAGAATTCTTTGAACAGGGCATCCTCATCTAAAAAGTAATTTTACAATTACACGAAAATCAATTCGTGTAATTAGTTTAAATTAGTGCAATTAAAATTTTATTTATGAGTTTAAGATTAGGGGATATCGCTCCCAACTTCCAGGCAAAAACATCTTTAGGCGAAATTGATTTTTATGAATACTTAGGTGATTCATGGGGAATTCTGTTTTCGCATCCGGCAGATTATACACCGGTTTGTACAACCGAACTGGGCCGTACTGCAGCTTTAAAAGATGAGTTTGCAAAACGCAATGTAAAAGTGCTGGCGTTGAGTGTTGACCCTGTAGATAAACACCTGGGCTGGATCAGTGATATCAACGAAACACAGAACTGTACTGTTGATTTTCCAATCGTAGCCGATGAGGACAGGAAGATATCTGAATTGTACGATTTTATTCATCCCAATGCATCGGCAACAGCAACGGTTCGTTCGCTGGTTGTTATTGGCCCCGATAAAGCGGTGAAACTGATCATTACTTATCCTGCATCAACCGGGAGGAATTTTGTGGAAGTATTACGTGTAGTGGATTCATTACAACTCACGGCTAATTATAGTGTGGCTACACCTGCCAACTGGCAACAGGGAGAAAATGTGATCGTAGTGCCTGCAGTAAGCACCGAAGATGCCATCAAAAAATTCCCCAAAGGAGTTGAGATTGTAAAACCGTATTTAAGGTACACACCACAACCGAATATTGATTAAAGTCGAAAAACTTTTTGCAATTCTCAAAATGCCGACTGGTTATAATAAACAGCCTCATCCCTGTTACTCAGGTAATCTTTATGCTCCTGGTCCAGGAATTCAAAATTTAAGAATTCTTCCAGAGGAATAAAGCCATCTTTTATTATTTTCTTATCCAGTTTGTCAGTATATACCAGCATTTCCTTTACCAGGTATGAACAATCCTCATGAAGTGTAGAAGATGACCCGGGTAATGCAAGAGCCAGATCTGGATTTAGCCCTTTGCTTTTTTCGTAATCCGTTTTCACTTTAGAAAATGCCAGTGGGCATAAATAGTGTTTAAAACCATCCTGAGAAGTAAAGTAAATTGAAACATGGTTTTGCTTGTATTGGATGATACCGTTATATTCCTCCTCGTCGCTTAACCTGCTTACCCGGGTTACTTCAATAATTCTCCTGTTTTTAAAGGCTTTAAATGACCATTGAAAAACAGATACCCTTTTATTTTCCTGGCTTAGGTCACTATGTATGCGGGAGAAGCTCCACCATTGCCCTTGTCCCACAGGTTTTGTAAAAAAAGCAGCTAAATTAATGAATTCCTCACGGGGTATCCTGAAGTCCAGGGTAATTGAATTACTTTGGCTATTTCTTTTTTTCAAACCCTCGAGGGTATTTGGTTTAAACCAACGTGCAGCCAGTTCCGGAATATTTTTGCGTGAAAGGTATTCTATGATCTGGTTAACCCGCTGAATATTTATATCATGACTTATTTTTATTTCTTTGATCTCCAGGTCAGGTAACTGGTTCTTTTTAAAATGCCGCTTTGATTTATAAAGGATAATTATTGATAAAACCGGTTTCCCGGGATATTGTACCCATATGCACGCTGTATTAAGAATGCAATCATGCTGAAGCATTTCTGCATTTACATAAGCCTGTAAGCTTATAGCATTTGTTTTCCTTTCATTGATCACTATACCAACAAGATAATTACCTACAATTTCAACATTACCCTGGTACATCTCTTTGTTTACCCCTTTCATGAAGACATAGAAAGAATGCTCTGAAATTTTCTCAAAATAAAATGGGACCTGGTAAATTTTTTTATCAGCATCGGGGTTTAAAAAATATCCATTCCAGGAACCTGTTAAAAGATCCGGTCTTATTTTAATATTGCTTTCATTTATTTTATCTTCCTTGTTTTTATCCTCTTGTTTTTGCTCTGTGCTATTATAATAGTTACGCCAATCAGAAATAGGTATTTCTAAGTAGACCAGCAGCACATTAATATCTTTTGGTTTGCACTTATAATTTTTATCTGCAAAACGTTGAACTTGTTTCAGCGCTATAACAGCCGTTTTATTATTATTATAAATTTCCGGAATGCTTTTAAGTTCCGCTTCAGCAAGCATATTATTTGCCTTGCGTTCTAATATATCAATATTTATTTCAGAGTGGAGTTTGGATAAAGAAGTCAATCTTTCCTTGAGGGGTAAAAGTAATGATTGACACAAGGAAAATTTTCTGAAATGATTGTCATACTGAGTTTTCTGCCCGATGTCTGTTTTTCTATCAGGATAAATTCTTTGTAAAAAGACCGATGAGTCTGTGATTAGACTTTTAAGACTTTCTGCAAGCATGTTGGTTTGGTTTAAAGCATTACTGCCAAGAGTATTTCAAAAATAATATATATAACGCAATAGTTGGCAGAAAGATGACTTAATTTCTTAAAACTAACAGAAACGACAAAATAAGACTTTCAGAGACTAAAAAATGACACGTAAGACTAAAAATGAATGGGCCAAAAATGGCAGTTTAATGCTGCCTATTTTGCGCTCAAATATTAACGCTTATGTACAGAAAAAAATCATATCGTGAATTATTTGAGTTGTACTTTTTTTTAATTCCTGTTTACTTTTTTATACAATTTTATGTAGCCTCATTAATAAACATGTTGATGGCATGCAGAGCCCCCCCTTTTTTTAGTACTCCAGGTTTTCGAATCATTAATCATCATTAAAACAAAAGATCATGTTACACAAGACACTACCACTACGAATTTTATTGATTTTTTTATGCTTCTCAGCAATACTCAGTTGTAAAAAAACTGATACTACACCACCTGTTACAGATGCCTTTATTAACCCCACAACCCAACCAAGTGAGTTAAGCCGGGCATTTAAAGTAAAAGATGGTGTTAACAATGCAGGCGACCGCCCAACCAAAACAACTTCAACAAATCTTAAGATCACAAAGTTTCAGACCTCAGCCCTTATTACTGCCGATAACTATTTATTTATTCCACTGATAGCCCAAACAACGGAAGCAGTAAATGGTATTTATTTCCAGGTGGTTGGAGCTGATAATTATTGGGTGGTTAATACAACTTTGGCACCTGATAAATCGCAGGTAATAAGTATTGAAGTACCTTTTAATGTACTCAATGGGAATTTTGAGATACTGTATGGCTTAAAAGGAGTTTCAGGCGGAATAGGAGAGCCCGTAAGTTTAAAGGCCAAAGTTACCAGTCCATTGGAATATTGTTCTAATGGAAAAATACCTGAACTGATCTCAGGCAGTGATGGTTTGGTAAATCATTCCTTAACCTTTGGAGACAAAGTAGGCTGGATAACTATTGATTATGACACTTATACTGTTCCTGACAGGATTGATATAAGGTACAATAACAAATGGGTAGCCAGTACAGGAGGCGTGCTTTCAGGAAATAGCCCACCTACCAAACTCTGCAGTTCTGTAACTCCAGGTGACGGGTTCATAGGAGCAAAAGGCTCCTTCAAGATATTTTATGATGGAAAAGTGAGTAAGAAGCTGGATATCTATGTATCCGGATGTTTGGAAGGAGGTACATTATGGGAATTTAAAGTAAGAGACTGCCCGACTTGGTATTCGGGTTTACCTGACTGTCCTTGTAAATATTCGGAAGCTCAAAGTAAAGGCAAGACAACTGATCCGGCAGGAGAATGGGTAGACTGTGGCACTGCAGATCAGTCATTCCATTATGGTGCAACTTATGAAGTAAGGTGGATACCTGACATGGCGGGACAACCCGGACAACAATGTACTTACTATTCAACAGGCAATTCGGATGGTAAGCTGATTACAGGAGGAATTGCTGCAGGATCTCCTGATAAGGTTTCACCTAGATCCTGCGGTTCACTTACACTCAGTTCTTGCAATCATTATGTTGCTGATGTTTTACCTTGGGGAAATACTACCTGGACACTTCCTTGTGGGGGAACAAATTCTGATATTAAACCCTGTTGGGAATATCTTACAAATTGGCCTGCAAATAATAGATTAGCATGTTCAAATAAAATTGTAAGCGGTATACAGCACATGCTAGCAATGATTGGTAAAATGTCATGTGAACAGGCTACCACACTAATAAAGGGAGCAAATGAAAGCTCGGTTATTGACACAGAATTAAAAAGTTATATTTTAGGGAATTTGTCCTATACCCCAACGCAATTAAAAAATAAACTAATAAGCTGGAAAAATTCAAATTCCTGTAGCCCTTCTTCACCAAGTGATTTATGTAAAGTTATTGATAAGGCAATAGCTAATTTGTAATAAATAATCAAACAATTTTTCAGTGAGGGTATCAATTGATGCCCTCACTGATTTTTTAAATAAGATATGATTTACTTTTTTTAATTCTTCTTCAACTGTTGCAGCAATGCCCTTATATCTTTCGGCAGCGCAGCTTCCAGGTCAATTATTTTTCCATCTGAATCTGTAAATTTTAAGCGGTAAGAGTGCAGCGCCAGCCTGTTCAGCATCGGCCTTTCTTCTTCATCATGCTTGCTTAGTTTGTATTTCTTTTTGATGGAAGAAAGCAGGACAGGTTTCCCATCGCCATACAATTCATCGCAGGCAAGCGGATGGCCCATGTTTTTACAATGTACCCGTATCTGGTGTGTACGGCCTGTATGTAACTGAAACTGTACCAATGAGAACATCTTATTTTCTTCTATCACTTCATAATCGGTTACCGAAGGTTTTCCTCTTTGATGTACAATGTAAAAACCTTTCTGCACGCCATGTTCAGCAATGGGCGCATCAATAGTTGCTTTTTTAGGGGAAGGAATACCATGAACAAGCCCCATGTAAAATTTTTCAATTTCCCGCCCTTCAAAAAGCTGTGAGAAATATTTATGTGCTGCTTCTGTTTTTGCAAAGATGATGATACCGCTGGTGTCTCTATCCAAACGATGAACCGTAAATATGGAGCCGTACTTTTCCAGCAAAATATCTTTCAGGGAAATTTGTGTTTGTTCCCTGTCAGGGATAGATAATAAACCTGCCGGCTTATTTACCGCAACAAATGAATCGTTCTCGAAAATAATTTCAGGACTATACTTTTTCAAAGCTTATTTCTTTTTGGAAGTGTTCATGTATTTCAGCAGGCGTATCTCTTTTTCGCTCAGGTAACGCCATTTGCTGCGTTCTACATTTTTCTTGGTAAGATTTGCATACATCACACGGTCAAGACCTTTTACATCATAACCCAAATGTTCAAATATGCGGCGTACAATGCGGTTGCGGCCACTGTGCAGCTCAATGCCTATGATGGATTTGTCTTTACTATCTGCATAAGCCAGGCTGTCAATTAATATTTCGCCATCTTCCAACGTAAGACCATCAACGATCTTATCAAAGTGTGCTTTGGTAAGTGGCTTATCTAATTTTACTTCGTAGATCTTTTTTATCTCGTAACTGGGATGAGAAAGTTTTTGGGTGAGGTCACCATCATTGGTGAGCAGCAAAACACCTGAGGTGTTCCTGTCTAACCGGCCGATAGGATAAACTCTTTCTGTGGTAGCCTGTTTGATCAGTTGCAGCACTGTTTTTCTTCCCTGCGGATCATCGGTGGTAGTAATATAATCTTTGGGTTTGTTTAATAAGATGTACACAAGATTTTTGGTTACAAATAATTTTTTACCGTTGTAAATTACTTCCGCTTTTTCCTCAATTTTAAATCCCGGTTCTGTAACCACGGCGCCGTTCACTTTTACTTTACCTGCAGAAATTAATTCTACAGCTTCCCTCCTGGAACAAACACCACAATGCGCCATAAATTTATTCAACGGCATTATACCGGTAGGTACATTATCATTGGCAGCAATTGCTTTGGCCGATTTTTGATGAGGTGTTTTTGCAGCTCCTTTTGGTTTATCTGTTGCAGGTTCAACGGATTTGACTTTGGCATTATCTGCAGCCTTGGTTGCCATACCACCTTTTTTTGCCTGCCGGGCAAGGTATTCTTCTTTCTTTTTCTCCTCAAAAAAAGCATTACGTTCCTTACGGTACTTTTTCTTTTCCTGGCGGAACTCTTCCTTTATAACGCTGTTTTTCTTTTTGGGAACAAATTTCTGAAATGGCGACTGGCTCATGTTTGACGTGATTTTGCTGTTTTACAACAGTAGTGAGTGGCAAAGATAGTTTTTTTTGGTGAGTAGCACTATAGAAGCAATAATTGGGGAGCATTAAGCCACATGATACTTATCTTCTTTTTAATGGCACTGTATCAGTTAAAATGGCCTCCTGTTTTGTTCTGTTTCGTTGTTGATCTCGTCTTAGCCGTTGCAGGGGTCTCTTTATTCTGACATTTGTATTTGGCTTCAGAACACGATTGGTTTGTGGATGGAACCTTGGCCGCACTTGTCTTTGTGCATTTACAGTAAATGCAAGACTAATTAAAAAAAGCAGTACAGGTAGTATTCTTTTCATGAAGATCTATATAGAATAAAGTGTAGACTATAAGAACAGGGATTGGTTTAATCATCTGCAATTCGTTTTAGCATAGCAAATAAAAAAAAGCCATTCCTTGTGGGAATAGCCTTTGCCGGGTATTGGGGATCTTATTACTTTTTAACTTTTGACCTTTCTCCACGATTCTTTTTCATCTCTTCTTTTTTCTTCAACTGATCGGGTGTCAATATTTTGTTATGCTGATCTTTTACTTCAGCTTTTAAAGCCATCATTTGTTCTTTCTTCTGCTCCCTGCTCAGCGATTCATTGCTTTTTATCTTTTCAAATTTTGCTTTTGTTGCGTCATGCTGCACTTTTAATTTTGCAACCTGCTCATCAGTTAAGCTGAGGCTGGTTTTCATTTTGTCCAAACGCTTTGCATAATGCTCTTCACTTTTCGCTTTACGTTCAGCTTTTAACTGAGTCATTTTGGCTTTCTGCTCAGCAGTTAACAAACCATCCATTTTTGTTTTTCTTTCTTTAAGGATCGCTGTTTTTCTTTCACGCTGCTCTTTCACCGTAATGTTTTCATTTTTATTAAGCTCCTGCATTTTTTTACGGCTGTCTTCATTAATGGCTTTAGCCTGCTTTTTCTGGTCTTCAGAAAAATTCAGCTGTTTGGCCATCATGCCTTTTTGGTGCTTATTATGATGATGTCCCTTCTTGCCCATTTTATCCTGCGCATTTGCTGTAGCCGTTAAGGCAAAAATGGCGATCATGGGAATTAATAATTTTTTCATGTGCTTTTTTTTAATTGTACAGGTATAAGACCCGTAACGGACAACGAAGTTTAAAATGAAACGATAAAGAAAAGTTAAACAGCCTTTTTGTTGGCTAACTGGCCGCAGGCCGCATCAATGTCCTTACCACGGCTGCGGCGAACCCTTACATTGACCCGGTTTTTTGCAAGGTAATCAGTAAACGCTTGTGTGGTATCTTCTTCAGATTTTAAGAAGGGAATGCCCGAAACGGGATTGAACTCGATTATATTTACTAAATGGGTGGGTATTTTACGGTAAACTTTTACCAGCTCTTCGGCATCCTGTTCACTGTCATTCACGCCTTTTAAAAGTACATATTCTAAAGTGATGTCATTTTTTGTTTGTTCATAAAAATAATTAAGCGCTTCAATCAATGCTTCAATATTATTGCTTTCATTAATGGCCATGATGGTATTACGCTTTTCATCATTGGCAGCATGTAATGATAACGCCAGGTTAAACCGTACTTTATCATCTCCCAACTGCTTTATCATCTTTGCAACGCCTGCAGTAGAGACTGTGATCCTTTTTGGGCTCATTGCCATACTATCGCTGGCTGTAATTCTTTCTATGGATTTTAGAACATTGTTATAATTCAATAATGGTTCGCCCATGCCCATGTACACAATATTGGTGATCCCGGTGCCATACATTTTTTCGCTTTGTTCATTCAATATAGCCACCTGGTCGTAGATCTCATCAAAGTGCAGGTTACGTTTACGGTCCATTAAGCCGGTTGCGCAGAATTTGCAGGCAAGGCTGCACCCGATCTGGGATGATACGCAGGCAGTATTTCTTTTTTCGGTAGGAATGATCACGCCTTCCAATAAATGCCCGTCAAATGTCTTAAACCTTGATTTTAAAGTACCATCGCTGCTGTGCTGGGTGGTATCAACAGTCATTGCCTTCAGTTCAAAATCTTCAGCCAGTTTTTTACGCAGGTCAAGCGATAAATTGCTCATATCATCAAAACTGCGGGCATTCTTCTTCCAAAGCCATTCATAGGTTTGTATAGCACGGAACTTTTTATCACCTATTGATTCAAAATACTCCTTTAACTCCGCAAGGCTTAAACTACGTATATTTTTAACTGCCGTCATGCTGCAAAGGTACTGCCGGAAAAGCTATTTTCCCGTAAGAATGTGCATTACGTCAAGTGGTACAGGGGGATTGGCTAAAAATTTGTAGTTTTCATTTAAATATTTTTATCATGCAGCGGTATAGTCTTTTAATGTTGGTCCTTTTTATTTTTTTATGCTCTGGAAGCAAATGCAGTTCTACAGTACAATCAAATGGTTTACAGAGTTCTGCGGAAAACAACGAAGAATATACAGATTCTGTAAGAACAGTTGTAAAAGGACTGAATTACCCCTGGGAAATTTTATGGGGAAAAGACGATCATATCTGGATGACAGAAAGGGATGGAAAGATCAGCAAAATTAACCCATCAACAGGCAAAATAATTTTTTCAGCATCGATTGCTGAAGTTGAAAGTCATAATGAAGGAGGTTTACTGGCCATGGTGCAACATCCTGATTTTTTAACCAATGGTTTGTTTTATGTGGTATATGATTATGAAGCAAGTGGCGGTTACCGGGAAAAAATGGTGCAGATGAAATTTGAGAAGGGCGGCATTAAACCTGTGAAAACACTGATCGAAAATATCCCGGCATCCAGTATTCATAATGGATCAAGGCTTTGGATAAGCAATGATGCTGTGCCCAAAATCTTTATGACAACCGGCGATGCCGCCAATCAACCCAATGCACAGCGTACCACATCGGTTTCAGGAAAAGTTTTGCGTTTTAATTTGGATGGAAGTATTCCGGCTGATAATCCTTTCCCAAACTCTGCGGTCTGGAGTTATGGACATAGAAACCAGCAGGGCCTGGTTGTTGCAAACGGCATCATGTATGCAAGCGAACACGGTCCCACTGTTGAAGATGAGGTAAACATCATTGAAAAAAAACGCAATTACGGCTGGCCAACTGTGAATGGCCCCTGCGATGACAATGACGAAAAA
>Ga0193752_1001097_pt1 | contig 23428 bp, 23 predicted proteins | sample H1c1metaG_FD_144924 | JGI IMG/M metagenome (GOLD analysis project Ga0193752, IMG submission 144924) | Soil microbial communities from a riparian zone of the East river system, Colorado, United States - H1c1 | ecosystem: Environmental > Terrestrial > Soil > Riparian zone | place: USA: East River...
CTTCCCAGGATAAATTTGAATACACCGAGACCAAATTTAAAAAATCGTACACACAATTATTCCCTACGGTTTACCTGCAGTACACTGCCAACGAAAAGAATCAATTCGTTATCAACTATGGCCGTAGAATTAAAAGACCCGATTATGAGGATATGAACCCATTCGTTCACTTTTTAGACAGGTATACTTTTGAACAGGGTAATCCAAATATCAGCCCGCAGTTTTCGCATAACATCGAGCTGAGTCATACTTACAAAGGATTTTTAACAACCACAGTAAACTATACAGCCACCAATAACATCATTCAGCAGGTGCTGGAGCAAAATGACCTGACCAATGAAACCTTTATCAAAAAAGCAAACATTGCAAGCGCCAAACAGATCGGTTTAGAGGTTACAGCCAATAAATCAATAACCAAATGGTGGACTGGTAATATCTATGCCAACGTGTATAACAACCACTTTAAGGGTTTAGTGAATAACGAAAAGATCTCTGTGGGCATCACTACATTCATGGCGCAGGTACAACAGCAATTCAAATTCAAAAAAGGCTGGGCTGCAGAGTTAAGTGGTGTCTATCGCAGCAAAGGCCTGGAAGGTGTGATCTACATTAGATCAATGGTACAGGTAAATGCAGGATTCAGCAAACAGGTATTAAAAGATAAAGGAAGCATCCGTTTGAATGTACGTGATATTTTTGCAGGCAGCGTTTTTAAAGGATACAGCAAATACGGTACTGTGGATGCAAATTTCAAAGATGTCAACGATAGCCGTGCAGTTAGCTTAACCTTTACATACAGGTTCAACAAAGGAAAACTAAAAGCAAGCAGCAGCAAAAGAAATAGCGGCGCCAGTGATGAACAGAACAGGGTGAAGAGCGGGGGATAAAAGGGATGTTGAATGTAAGAATGTCGAATATCGAATGTGTGCTCAAATTGTAGAAACATTCGATATTCGACATTTTCAAGTTCGATATTAATTCAATATTTTTGAGAAAAAACTGCCATGCCTTCATTTGACCTAGTTAGCAAAGTTGATCTGCAAACACTGGATAATGCTATCAACACAGTATCAAAAGAAATTACCAACCGCTTCGATTTTAAAGGTTCCCATGTAGTGATCGACCTTAATAAAAAAGATTTTAAAGTGAACCTGGAAGCTGATAGCGATATGAAGATCCAGCAGATCATTGATGTGATGATTAGCCGAAGTATGAAACAGGGATTGGCAGCTGAGGTTTATGACCTGAGCAAAGAGCCTTATCCCAGTGGAAAAGTGACCAAAAAAGAAATACCTGTAAGAAACGGGATTAAACAGGAAGACGCCAAAAAGATCGTGAAGCTTATAAAAGACAGCGGACTGAAAGTGCAGGTTGCCATTATGGACGATATTATACGGGTTACCGGTAAAAAGATCGACGATCTGCAGGAAGTTATACAGGTTTCAAAGAGCTGGAATGTGGGAATTGCACTGCAGTACATCAATATGAAAAGCTAGGTTTAATGGATAATTTGCTAAATGATAATGGATAATTTTTTAATCTTAAATGCCTTTGCGGGATAGAAAACCGACTTATTAAAGGCATTATCAGTTATCCATTATAACATTATCCATTTTTTGGTCGTTTTTAACCTAAAAATGCTTAATTTTGCCACTTTCTAATAAATAGTACGGCAAAACCCGTGCACAAAACATTAAAATTATGAAACAAGGAATTCACCCGGACGGTTACAGGTTGGTAGTTTTTAAAGATATGAGTAATGGTACTCAGTTTTTAAGCCGTTCAACAGCTGTATCAAAAGAAACAGTAACTTACGAAGATGGTAACGAGTATCCGGTAATTAAACTGGAGATTTCAAATACTTCTCACCCTTTTTATACCGGTAAAAATGTACTGGTAGATACTGCAGGTAGGATCGATAAATTCAACAAGCGGTACGAAAAAAAGGCAAAATAATTTAATAGAGATCATTATCTTTATTTAAAGTTTGTTTTTCATGGCTATACTTTAAGTCCCCTCCGGTTCTCCGGGGGGATTTTTGTTTTGGCCACGGATTGCACGGATGAGTACAGAGCTACAAAAGGATTTTGCATTACGGGAAACTAAAAGCTTTTTGTATTAATCTGTGTAAATCTGTGTAATCCGTGGCCAACATATTTTATTTGCTTTCTTCTTAGTAGTTTTACCCTATGCAAAAGATCATCTTTACAGAAGAATACTGTAAACCGCAGAATCTTCATCCTTTTACATACATACGTCACATACAGGATATCCGTATCGGTATTTTAACCATCAGGGAAAAGTGGGAGAAATATCTGAAGATATCTTCTGTCAATAAATGGGAAGGTCATTACCTGGATGATGCGAAATCTGTAAAGATTGAAAAGGGTATCAAAGATGACCACCTGATGATTCATGCCAATGTATTACCAACAAAATCCATCATCAGCAAAATAAAAAGGCTGAAAAACGGCGAATTTCTTACTTCTGAAAAAGAGGGCGGTATAGCTTTTAAATTTTCAGGTAAAGAGGTGTTGGGGTCGCATAAGATCAAGGTGAGTAAACCGGTAAAAGTTAAAGACGATATACAAGCCATTCATTATCCCTGGCAGATATTTCAAATGAATGACTGGGCTTTACGGGAAGATTTTGTATTAATTACGGCCGGCAGAAAAAGTAAGTCTATTTCTAAGACCAATAAACTGGTAAAACCTGCACAGATCTTTATTGAAGCGGGCGCAAAGGTTGAGCATTGTTTTTTAAATGCTACTGATGGACCTATCTATATTGGCAAAAATGCAGTGATCATGGAGGGCAGTTTGCTGAGAGGTCCCGCTGCTATTTGCGAAGGAGCCGTGGTTAAAATGGGCACCAAAATTTATGGGGCAACAACCGTTGGCCCATTCTGTACTGTTGCGGGGGAGGTAAAGAATTCGGTTTTATTTGGATTCAGCAACAAAGCACATGATGGTTATTTAGGTGATAGTGTATTGGGTGAATGGTGTAACCTGGGCGCCGGTACCAGCAACAGCAATGTAAAAAATAATGCAGGCGAAGTGAAATATTGTATTGATGCAGATAAAAAAGAAATGAGCGCCGGTAATAAAGGCGGTTTATTAATGGGTGATTATTCCAAAGCAGCCATTAATACATCTTTTAATACCGGTACCATGGTTGGGATTTGTTGTAATGTGGTTTCGGCTGGCCTTACGCCAAAATTTATTGGCAATTTTTCCTGGGGAGCTGATGGCATAACCAAATATAAACTGGGCAAGGCCCTGATCGATATTGATAACTGGAAAAAGCTGAAAGGCCTGACTATTTCCGACAGGGAAAAACAAATTTTGACTGATATTTACAAACTATACTAAAAGGAAATTCTATGCGTAAACAAATTGCAGCAGCAAACTGGAAAATGAATTTAACATTGCAACAGGCAGAAGCTTTAATGGATGAATTGATAGCCATACCACATGAGCTGAAAGAGAACCAGGAAGCTGTTTTTGGAGTTCCGTTCCCATATCTCATCAGCATAAAAAATAAATTGGCAGGAAAGCAACACGCTTTCGTTGCTGCACAAAATTGTTACGATAAAAAAAGCGGTGCTTATACCGGTGAGGTAAGTGCCGAAATGCTGAAAAGTATTGGGGTGGATTATGTAATAATTGGCCACAGCGAGCGACGTGAATATTTTACTGAAAGCCACGAAATGCTGGCTGCTAAAGTTAATATCTGTTTCGAAAATGGATTGAAGCCGGTCTTTTGTTGCGGTGAACCTTTGGAGATAAGGGAAGCCGGAACACAAAACAGTTTTGTTGAAACTCAATTAAAAGAAAGCCTGTTTCATTTAACTGCAGAACAATTAACTGGTTTTGTAATTGCTTATGAACCCATCTGGGCAATTGGTACCGGTAAAACAGCCAGTAACGAACAGGCCCAGGAAATGCATGCACATATACGTAGTGTAATGGCAAATCAATATGGAGCTGCTGTTGCTGATAGTATCTCTATTTTGTATGGGGGCAGTGTAAAAGCAAATAATGCAAAAGATATTTTTGGCCAGCCTGATGTGGATGGGGGATTGGTTGGCGGTGCCAGTCTTGTCGCTGCTGATTTTGCTGCTATCATCAGCAGTTTAAAATAACCGCCAGGATCTTAAAAGCTATGCACACAGGAAAGATATTATTGCAGAGTATGTTGTGGCGTGGACTGTATTATGTTTCAGCTTTTATCATTAATATTTTAATCGCAAGGCATTTTCAGGCTTCGGTAAGCGGAAGTATTTATTATATCAGCAGTATCTATGCACTTGTATTGTTGCTTTTCAGCCTTAGCCTTGAATCGGGTATCATTTATTTTTCGGCTAAACAGGAGATACCGGCTTCCCGGCTCTTTAATTTTTCTATTCTCTGGTCATTGCTTACAGGTCTGCTGACATTTGTTTTTACCTGGCAATTTGTTGGTGAAGCATATTCAGGAATATCAACCGAACTCATCATTTTTTCTGCAGTTCTTTTTATTACCGGCAATCTTTTAATTACTTATTGCTCCGGCTTTTTTTATGCAAGAAATGATTTTGTTATACCCAATATCATCATAATTTCAGGTACTGTTACTTTGATCGCTTTGATTCCTTACAATGGCAGATCTATTGTTCCGGCTATAACTGATGAGAATTATTTTTACGTTTATTTCGCTTCGTTTTTTGTTCAGGGAATAGCTATGGGTATTGCCGTAAGAATAAAATATGTAAAGACCGGTATTTTTCAATTTTTATCAGCAACAGAATTCAGGTTATTGTTTCGTTACTGCGGATTGGCATTTTTGGGTAACATCATTTTCTTTCTCCTATACCGGGTTGATTATTTTTTTGTAGAAAAATATTGTGCTACCTATGAATTAGGCAATTACATACAGGTTTCAAAGATCGTTCACCTGTTTTTCATCCTGCCAACGATCCTGGCCAGCGCAGTATTTCCTATCACGGCCGGTGGCCGGAAAGAAGCCATCAATAAACTGTTAACCCTTTTATCAAGATCAATATTTTTGCTATACAGCTTGCTGTGTATTTTGCTTGTATTAGTCGGTAAATGGATGTTCCCATTTGTATTTGGAGAAAGTTTTACGGCCATGTATCAGCCTTTTCTGTGGCTGATACCGGGTATACTTTCTCTTTCAGGGATATTTACCCTTACGGCATATTTTGCAGGAAAGAACAGGATCAAAGTGAATATTATTGGTTCGGTTTATGCTTTGCTTGTTATCATTATTGGAGATATTATTTTCATCCCCAAATATGGTATTGAAGCAGCAGCGATCATCAGCAGCCTGGGATACATTGTTTACCAGGTTTATATTATTGCAGTTTTCAGAAAAAAATATCAAACCGCCGTGGCAGATTTTTTTATCTTTAGATCATCTGACTGGAAACAAATAAAACAAACGATCATAGCTTCTCTTAAAAGAAATGAAAATTAGCAGTAACGATATGTATGTAGGCGGGGAGTATTTTAAAAATAACCCTGATTGGGATATTGCAGATGCCCGGTGGAAGGCAGATCTGATCTTCAGGCTGCTTCAAAAAAATGATATTAAACCAAAACAGGTTATCGAAGTTGGCTGTGGTGCCGGCGAAAACCTGGTGGAGTTATTGAAAAAAGATAACGCTATAGAAAAATTAACCGGTTACGATATTTCACCACAGGCAATTGAGTTGGCAGCTAAAAGATCATCTGGCCAGATCAGTTTTTATAATGAAGATATCACAGCAAAAGAAAACGTACATGCAGACCTGATGTTGGTAATTGATGTGGTAGAACATGTTGATGATTACTACGGTTTCCTGCGTAAGTTGAAAGCAAAAAGCGACTGGTTTGTTTTTCATATCCCTTTAGACCTTTCCGGCAGAACAGTGATGAAACCACATGTGATGCTGCAACAGCGGCAATCAGTCGGGCATATTCATTATTATACCAGGGAAATGGTGGAGTGGGCGTTGAAAGATACCGGCTACGAGATCAAAGACTGGATTTACACAAAACCGGTTGTAGATATTGAACCTGCCAGGTCATTTAAACGGTTTGTGAAAAAAGTATTGCGTAATATTTCCTTTACCATCAATAAAGACTGGAGTGTAAAAAAATGGGGTGGCTATTCCATGATGATCTTAGCTAAATAATTATTTATTAAACCTGTAGCACACAGGAAAAAAAATAGATCCCGTAAATGAAAGTTCTGTGGCTGGCAAGCATCTATCCATCTAAACTATTTCCCTATGATGGGGATTTTATTCAGCGGCATGCCCGGGCAACAGCTTTGTTTTGCGAAATTGAGGTCTTGCATGTTGTGAAAGATGAGAACGGTGTTGTAACCCGTGATGTGAAAGAGATCCTGATTACTAATGGTCGACTGGTCGAAAGGGTGATTTATTATAAGCCTGTCAAAACACCGATCCGTTTTATTAACAGGTTCCTATCGAGTTTGAAATACAAGCAGCTATCAAGAGCCGCTGTAAAAAAATATATTTCGGAGAACACCAAGCCGGCTTTTTTTCACCTGCATATGGCTATGAAAGCCGGTTTGACTGCATTATGGGCAAAAAGAAACTATAATATCCCTTACCTCCTTACTGAGCATTGGAGCGGATACCAGGATGAAGCAATTCCCAATATCAACGACTATAATTTTATTTATCATTATTACTGGGATAAGATCATTACTGGTGCAATCGCCAGCACTTATGTATCTGCCGATCTGAAAAAATTAATCGAAAAAAAATATAAAGTTCAGAACACGCTGGTCATCCCCAATGTGGTTAATACAGATGTTTTTTATCCGGTAGAAAGAGTATCGAACGATACGCTCCGCTTTATACATATATCTACCATGCTATACCAGAAAAACCCTGAAGCCATTTTACAGGCTTTGGCTTTGGTGAAGCATGAATTTAAATTAGAATTCGAGATTTATTTTTATGGCCCGGTTACTGAATCGCAAATTATATTGATTGAAAAGCTTGGCCTGATGCAAGAGGCTCTGCTCAAAGGTGAAGTGCCACAGGAAGATCTGGCAAAGTCCATGCAGCAATGCGATGCGCTGATCCTGTATTCCCGGTTTGAAACCTTCGGTTGTGTTTTAATTGAAGCCAATGCCTGCGGTATTCCGGTTATTGTGAGTGACCTGGATGTTTTTCATGAAATAGTTGAAGAAGGTGTTAATGGCGTTTTTGCTAAAGGAGATGATCCGGAAGCATTGGCTGATAAAATAAAAGAGTTTGTTGCGAAAAGAAATAGTTTCGATAAAAAAGCTATCGCAGCAATTGCTGCTGAAAAATATAATTATAAAAAAGTGGGACAACAGTTTTTCGACCTTTATAATAAGATGCTCCCTGGCACTATGTAGTAGCCCGGCTTTGTAAGGGTAACATAAATAATAATCCTGCAACAGGGCCAATGGCCAGTATCATAAAAATATATTGAGGATTGAACTGTGTAGATAGATAATTAAGCAGTTCGATACTGGCGATCGTTATGCTGAATCCTATACAGGTTACAAAAGTGATAGCCGTTCCTTTCACCTGTACAATAGCAGACTGTGCTACCATGGTAGAGAATAAAGGAGAGTCGGCGATCACAACCAATCCCCAGAAAATAAGAAAACATATGAATGGTATCGCCGGAAGCTGAAAAGCCAGCGGAGATACCAGGCAACATAAACCTGACAAAAGCAATGCAGTAAAAGCAGTTTTCTTAACCGTAAATATCTTTGAAAAATATCCGGCTGCTACACAGGCAATTCCTCCTCCTGCAATTATATAAAATGCTATTCGTGAAATATCTGTCAACTCACCGCTGTGTAAATTATTATAGGTTATTAAAATGAAAGGAACAAAAGCCCAAAAAGCATACAACTCCCACATATGCCCGAAATAACCAAAGGCCGCTTTAAGAAATGGGTTACTTCTGAAATTTTTAAATACCGCCGGATAATTTATCGGGCCGCCGATAACAACAGCGGGTTTGGATGGAACAAATAACAACATCAACATTCCCCCGGTGACAGAAAGCCCCGATGTTAAAAACAAAACTGTTTTCCATGGCAGATGGGAAGTGAAACTTTTTAGGAGGTGTGGTAATGCTGTGCCAACAACCAGGGCACCTACTAAAAACCCGAGTGCTTTACCCAACCCTTTTTCAAAATGATCTGCTGCTATTTTCATCCCAACGGGATAAATGCCGGCTAAAAAAAAGCCGGTGAAAAAGCGTAAAAGCAATAGCAAACTTATATTCGATTCAAAACAGGTGATCAATAAATTGGACAGTGCTGCCAGCATCGCACTGCAGAAAAAAACAGCTGAAGGCCGGAAGCGGTCGGCGATCAGGAAAATGGAATAAACAAGCGTGCCGGATATAAACCCAAATTGAACTGCTGCAATAATGTGCCCGGTTGTACTTTTTGCTATATCAGGATTTGATGCCAGGTCGGGTAAAACCACATTGCCTGCAAACCATAATGAGGTACAAAAGAACTGGGCAATAACTATAACAGGTAATATTCGTGGATTTACTTTATTCATCAACAGGCTCTCTTGGTAATTAATGGAAGGTAAATGCTATTTTCGCAAAAAAATATAAACCTAAAAGAATATAACATGAGCGAAGTTAAATTAACACAGGGAGAAATACACACCAATAAAGGCGTGATGAAATTTGAATTGTATGATGATGATGCACCCATTGCAGTGGCTAATTTTAAAAAATTAATCAGTGAAGGTTTTTATGATGGGCTTAGTTTTCACCGCGTAATACCAAACTTTATGATACAGGGTGGTTGCCCTAATGGTACCGGTGCAGGTGGTCCGGGCTATACCATTAACTGTGAATTAAAAGGCAGCAAGCAATACCACGACCGTGGTGTAATGTCCATGGCGCACCGTGGACTAAATACCGGCGGATCTCAATTCTTTATTTGCCACAGCAGGCAAAATACAAGCCACCTCGACGGGGTGCATACCTGTTTTGGAAAAGTTATTGAAGGATTGGATGTGATCGATGATATCAGGGGAGGAGATGTGATGGAAAAAGTAGTCATCATCTGATAGTATCCTTTTACGATAAAAGAAAAAGCCTTACCATGTAAACTGAATTTACATAGTAAGGCTTTAATATTTCAAAAAAATTACCAGGCCATGATGATCACTAATGCCATCAAAGCATAATAGCCGGCAACGATGCCAACTGCGGTAAATACATCTTTAATACCTGATGAATAGAATGTGTTGTTCATACACTGGAATTTTAGATTAAAAATTTAGTTGCCTAATTTTTGTTTCCAGGGGGCCGGTCACTGAAACCATGCGTTTCTTTGGAGATCTGTAAGAACTTTGAATGCTGATGTAAAATTAAAAATAAGATCGAGAAATCCAAAGCATTTGCAGGGATTTTTTTTCGACGAAACACCTGCAAACATTGTATTTTTTTACCGTTGCGAAGTTGTTTTAAAACCCTTGCTTGTTAAGTATATTTAATAAAAATACGTCAGGGACAATTTTCTCACACCATGTGCATAACTGGAAATGCCCAGTTTATATTTCGGTAATTTTGAACAAATTATAAACCGATGTTTGCAATCTACACAAAACGTTTTTCAGTAATTACTGCCATTTTTCTTTTTTGTGGTTTTGTACTGAATGCCCAGAACAGTATTGTTAAGAAATTTGAAACCGGTAACGTTTACGCCGGTATTGAGGTTGGATCAAAGGGTGTAAAGATGAGCGTGGTTGAGCTTGATAAGAAAGCAAGCGAAGAAGGAGATTTTAAAATCCTGAAAGATACCACCATCAATACCGATTTTATTTCTTTCACACAACCAACCTACCAGGCAACATTGGCCGCACTAAACAAGCTGTACGAAATTGCGATCAAGCAAAATCATATACCGGTTGCAAATGTATTTACGGCGATCAGCAGCGGCGTAAATATCCAGGCTCAGAAAGAAGATAAAAAGAACTGGATAGATCAGTTGATTAATGCTTTTAAACTTAATAATAATGAACCGGACAGAACGGTAGCTGTTATTGATGTAAAAGAAGAAGCCAGGCTTTCCCACCTGGGCATTGTTCCCGAGCCAAGGCGTTACAATACTTTTTTAATTGATATCGGGAGTGGAAATACTAAGGGAGGCTACTTTCCTTATGGCAATACAAAAGACTTCAGGCTTTTTCAGCTTACCTGGGGAACAAAAAGCACTTTCAATGCTGCCGATAAAATGCTGGGAGAAGAGAAAGGCCTTGAAAATTTTAACAGCCAGTTAAACCGGGTATTGGCGGGGGCAGAGAATAATGAAATTGTGTATTCAGTAAATGCCAGTGGGGCATTTCCAAAGAGTGATAACATTGCCTTCAGCGGTGGTATTGCATGGGCAGTTGCAACATTGATAGCCCCGGAATTAAATGATAACACGGTTGTAGGGGTTACCTATGATGAAGTACTCGAGTTCACCGAAAAGCTTTCTAAGAATCCTTCCTTATACTCCGATTATTATATTGTAAAAACATTACCGGAAAATAGTGTTGATGCTGAAAAAGTTGGTAAGGATGTAAAGCAGGTGAACAAGGTTTTTGATCAGCGGGCATTATTGGCAGGTACAGGGCTGCTCTTAAAGATCATGCGGCAATTTGATGGTGTGGTTGAAAGAAAAAAATTCTACCTGGTTAAGAATGGCGCTGTGGGTTGGATATCAGCCTATGTAAACCAGCATTCCGGAAAATAAAAATAAACAAGCATACATTATTACCCATGAGAGATACTAAATCTTTGTTACTGCTCTTAGTATCATTGTTATTGGTTGTGGTATCATTCATACTCATCTGGACATGGGGTTACAGTTATTATTCAAACAATGCTGGTGTAAAGACCAATACCGTGCAGCCTGCACCGGATCCTGCAGCCATTGCCAATATGGTAAGAGATTCATTGCAGAAGGTCTATAACGAAACTTTACAGGACCTGGATATCCAGCTGAATTCAACACTTACACATTCTGACTCCCTGCAAAATGAACTGGAAGTTAAGTTGGCTGAATTCTATAGGTTGAGAAATGAGATCGCTGCCATTTTAAAGAACAGGACAGCAAACAATAATTTTGCAGTTGCCAAACAAAAGATCGGTGAACTGCAAACCAAAGCAGATGACCTGAAAGAAAAGAACCAGGTAGTAGATAATGAGAATAAAAGATTGAGTGAAGTACTTAATGACATCAGCAAACCGGATAAAAATACTAAGCCCGGCACTATTACAAAAACTGTAAACCCCGAAAAGCCTAACCCGGTCTACTCAGCATTTATAGCATCAGATATGAAACTGTCTGCTGTAAACAATACTGATGAAACGGAAACTCCCCTGGCAGAAAAGGCCGATAAATTAACCGGCACTTTTACGGTGATGAATTTTAACAGCCAGCTTACCAATGCCGAAATGATGGTGGTTGTTATTAAGCCTGATGGAAAGGTTTTAAAAAATTCCGGTTGGGATGCTGGCACATTCAATACACCAGAAGGGAAAAAGATCTATTCCTACAAGTTCAGCTTTGCATATTCAAGGGGAGAGACCAAGCGCTTGGCTTTTTCCTTAAAGGGGGGCAGTTTAAGCAAAGGCAATTATACCATGGAAGTTTATCACAACGGGATGATGATTGGTAAAGTAACAAAACAACTTTCCTGATAATTTCTATAAGAGGCTCATTCACAGCGATTAATATCGGCTTTTTTATAATTAGAATAAATACTACATAAAAATGCACAAAGCTGCTACAATTTCCTGGAAATTGATTTTGCATCTTTACAGTGTTAATTAAGAAAAGCCCGTTTATTATCCAAATCCCTGTGAACAACACCCATTCAAGCATGAGTTCAATCTATGAAAAACCTTCAGTATTGAAGGTTTTTTTATTTGGATGATAGTCCTGTTTATCCAACCTCTTCAAAATCTGCCTATTTTAGCCGCATGAAAGCAGCTACCATTCACGAACTAAAACAGGAACTACAGAATATCCCTGCAGAACAGTTGACAGAACTATGCATACGTTTAGCAAAATTTAAAAAAGAAAATAAAGAACTGCTGACTTACCTGTTGTTTGAATCTTTTGATGAACAGGCATATATTGAGAATATTAAAACAGAGATGCTGCAACAGTTCGAAGAGATCAATACTTCCAGTGTTTATTTTATAAAGAAAAGTTTGCGAAAAATTATCCGTACAGTAAGTAAATACATCCGGTATGCAGCCTCGGCCGAAACAGAAGTAAAACTCTTATTGTTCTTTTGTACCACGCTCAAAAATTCAGGAATGCCCATTGAAAAAAATCCTGTCATCAGGAACATGTTCCAGGGGCAGCTTAAAAAAGCAGCAAAGGTGATTGCTTCCATGCATGTGGATCTTCAGTATGAGTATGTAAAAGAAATGGAAGCATTAACAGCTATATGATCTTCTTTAAAAAAATCGTACATTAACATAAAAAAGATATGCCAAGATCTAAAAAAAGAAAACAGCACCATGATTTCCACCCACAGGGCCATGCCGCTAAAGCACAGAAAACAAAAAGTGCCGTACTTGTTGCAGGTATATTCTTTTGCTTACTGGGTATAGGGATCGCTTATTTTGCGGCAGGGACAAACCTCTTGTGGTTATTGGCAGGAGCGGTTGCAGGAGCTGTTGGTGGTTACTTTTTCGGGCTCCAGATAGATAAGTCATTCTCCAAAAAATAAGCTATCACATTACAATTAGTTTCACTTTCCGTGTTACTTACTAACAACTGCTGCAATAAGTTGTGAATTAAGGAATTGCCACTTGCATTTTGCTGAACTAATGATTACTTTGGTTGGTCTTCTTATTCTTTTAACCTAAAACTAATCTTATGGACATTAAAAAATTGCTCATGGGCGGCATCGTAGGCGGCATCCTTTTTTTCGGGCTTGGATACCTGATCTTTGGAAACCTTCTTGTTGATTTTATGCACAAACATCCGGGAACAGCAACCGGCGTTGACCGCACAATGGATGATCTCCAGTTTCTTTACCTCGCAATCGGTAACCTGGCGATGGGATTCTTACTGTCATACATTTTTGTAAAAGCCAATGTAAGCTCACTTGGCAACGGACTTGTTACTGCAGGTATAGTTGGCGCACTGGTTTCTGTTGGTGTTAATTGTGTGCAGTATGCCACCACCCACGTGATCAGTAAAACAGCTATGGCTGCAGATGTAGCTGCAACCACTGTAATGTGTGCCATTGTAGGGGCTATAGTAGGAATGATGATGGGCATGGGCAAAAAAGCTTCCTGATCTTAAGTATAATACCTTCATCACAGGAACGATGGTTCATCTGTAAACCAATCACTGTGATGAAGGATTTTTTATAATAACACGCTGAAACCTGCATCTGTAAAAGATTTATTAGCTACTCTGGATAACTAAGCGTACATTTGCATTGTACATTAACGCTGTGAGCACACAGTACAGATAGATTCAATTTTTACAAAGTATTCTCCCCGTAACAGTTTTCTCGTCTTTTAAGTTTGCTTTCTACATTACTGCACAGGTATTTTATTTATTTTATTTTAATTATTAAGTTTTATGAACATTTATGTTTCAAATCTGAGCTTTAACACCAGCGATGCTGAGTTAAACGAACTTTTTTCAACTTTTGGCCAGGTTTCTTCTGCTAAAGTTATTACTGACAGGGAAACCGGAAGATCACGTGGTTTTGGTTTTGTTGAAATGCCTTCGGAAGATGAAGGAAAAGATGCAATGCTTGGCCTTAACAACAAAGAAGTTGAAGGACGTGCAATGTCTGTTTCTGTAGCAAAAGAAAGAGAAGAAAGAAGCAGTAACGGCGGCGGAAGCCGTGGTGGTTATGGCAACAACCGCAACAGCGGTGGTGGTGGAAGATGGTAATTTTTAATTAACACACTTTCTATAAAGAGCTCTGCAAGGAGCTCTTTTTTTATGCCCTTTACTATCATTATCTTTACCCATAGTTTATAAAAAATCAATAACAATGAAAAAGAGTTTCTTATTTGCAGTAACATGTATCTGCCTTTCAACAGTAATGTATGCACAGAAGGATGCAAAATTTTCTGAAGAAATGAAACAGGAAATGTGCAACAAGGTGAAAGCTGCTACCCAGCATGCCTGGAAAGGGTATAAAGATTTTGCATGGGGTGCCGATGACCTGAAGCCGCTCACAAAAACATCCAAAACATGGTACAAAACATCAATGCTGATGACGCCCGTTGATGCATTTGATACTTTTACTTTACTGGGCTTAACTACAGAAGCGAAAGAAGCTAAGGAACTTATTCTTGCCAAACTCGATTTTAATATTGATAACGATGTACAGGTTTTTGAAATAACCATACGCCTGCTGGGTGGTTTAATAACAGCTTACGAACTGGATGGTGATAAAAAATTCCTGGCCCTGGCAAAAGACCTTGCTGACAGGATGATGCCGGCGTTTAATTCAAAAACAGGAATACCTTACCGCTATGTGCACTTGCAAACAGGTAAAACAAGGGATGGTATTAATAACCCTGCCGAGATCGGCACGTTGATGATGGAATTTGGTAAACTTTCAAAGATCACAGGCGATAAAAAATATTATGATGCTGCAAAAAAAGGCCTGATGTACGTCTACAACAACCGCAGCACTTTAGACCTGGTAGGAGAGCAGATCGATGTGGAAACAGGTAAATGGGTAAATACAAGAAGCCATATAGGTGCTTATATAGATTCTTATTATGAGTATCTATATAAAAGCTGGTTACTCTTTGGCGATAAAGATTTTAAAACCGCTTTTGATGTACACAATGCTGCTATTAAAAAGCATTATATCAGTAAAACAGGTAAGGGCTGGTTCATGCACCAGGTTGATATGAACACTGGTAAAATAATAGATACAAAATACGGCGCACTGGAAGCTTTTTACGCAGGCCTCTGCGCCTTTGCCGGGGATGTAGAAACCGGCCGTCAGATACAGGAAGCTAATTATTACATGTGGACACGCTTTAACATTGAGCCCGAAGAATTCGACTTTAAAGCAGATACCATCACCAGTGCCTATTATATCTTACGCCCCGAAAATTTAGAAAGCGCTTTTTACATGTACCGTCTTACCGGGGAAGCTAAATATTTATGGCAGGGAAAAGTGATGGTGGAAAGTATTCTTGATCATTGTAAGAATGATGTTGGGTTTGCCTCACTTAAAAATGTACAGACATTTGAAAAAACAAATTCAATGGAAAGTTTCTTCTTTGGAGAGACATTAAAATATGCATACCTCATCTTTGCACCTGAATCAACATTGGACTTTAAAAAAGTTGTGTTGACGACAGAAGCGCATCCATTTAAAATAGAAAAGAAATAATACTTACCAATAAGCCGTCTTCGACAAGCTCATACTGACAGCTTTCTGTCATGTTGAGCTTGTCGAAACATAGACAGAAAGTGGCGATAAATTGAGATCTCTTTTTATTCCTTACGCACCTTATCGGTAAAGTAATCATGCATGACTGCTTTACCGGTTTGTATGTTGATACTGATCAGCAAATTCGCATCGCTTGATGATATCTCTTTGTTATCATTGCCCAATATGATCAGCCGTTTGCCGGTGTATACCCAATCGGTAAATTCGATAAGCTTTGTATTGAATGTCCATTTGATATTGCCTTTCAGGTCAACCCTTGAAAGGATAATATTACCATTATGTCCTACTTTTTCCCGGTAACAGATCAAAAAGCCATCATCGTTCTTAAGATGAATGGGCAATGCGGTATTTTTATCGAGTAAAAATCCACCCTGCAAATAAACAGCATCGTTTATCTTTTCCGGTTCGCCTATCACCAGTTCAACCGCTTTTTTTGTAGAGTCCCTCAGACTTATGCCGGCACCATATAATTTATTCCGGGCAGTTTCCGTATACACCGCCATGTACCTGAAACGGGTTTCAGGTTTCTCCAGGTCGGTACCACTTAATAAGCCATACCATTTGCTGTTAAAAGTATCTACACCTGTACATATATTGGTGTAACTCTTACTGCCCGTTTTTAAATTATCTATCTCTCTTTGCCTGTCTTTGGTGGCCCTGCTCAGGTCTGCAAAGTCGCTCACCTCGCCACTGATACTCTTTTTCATTTCACTGATGCTGTCCTGCAGCCGGTTAAAATTTCTGCCACTGTCAAGGTAAGCAGCATAGCTTATCTTTTTTTCGGCGTATAGTTTATTGAACGCCCTGTATCGTTCATAATAGGTTGTATATTTTTCATTCAGGGCTGCCTCCATTTTTTTAAGTGCTTTGAACTTCGCTTCCACAGGGTCTTTGCCGATCTCTTCTTCATCAATAGCAGTTGCCAGTAAACTACTGGTTGATAAAGTATATTTGATCCCATCAGTAGCAGTTATCGTTATCTCGTCATTGGCATCATTGTACACATAATAGTTTTTCTCTCCGGGCATTTTACCTCTCATTTGCGGATTCTTTGCTTCGATGATGTCCTTGTCTGCAATTTTCTCAAGTGTGAACGGATCAAATGCCATCAGCTCATTCATAAAAACCCAGGCCTTCCCATTGCCGGTTCCTATAACAGTTACAGGATGAAATTTTATATCGCTGTTATGTTTTATTTTCTTTACTGCTACCACTTCACCTGTTTCCGCATCATTGGCCTGTATAAAATAATTAACGCTCATACTTTTGTACGTACTCCCCCCATTCGATTTATAAGAAGTGGCTTTACCGTATTTAACAATGCTGAACACAATGCCTTTATCAGCTTTTTCAAAATACAGCACAGGGGCCATGGCAGAACGCTCATCATAACGGGAGAGGCATCCCCGCAGTAAAAAAATAAATCCTGCTATTATAGCGATGATCACAAGTGCTCCGCCGAATAAACCTTTCTTAAGCATATAATTTTTTTGATTGTTAAATATAAACAACAACAGGCAACATTCAAAGCCAACAAAGATATCATCAGGCTATATTAATTACATTTGCAGGTATGATAAGCAGCATACACGATTTTAAAAATGTGTTCTTCATAGGTGTAGCCGGCGTGGGTATGAGTGCCATTGCACAATACCTGGCTGGCATTGATAAAAAAGTAAGCGGCAGCGACCGGTACTTTAAAGAAGGCGAGTACAACGAAACAAAAGAAAAGCTGGAAGCAGAAGGAATTAAATGTTTCCTGCAAAACGGGGATGGTATCACCAATGAGACTGACCTGGTGGTTGTATCAACAGCCATAGAAGATACCGTATTTGAAGTGCAGAAAGCAAAGCAGCAAAACATACCCATCATCAAAAGGTCGGAACTGCTGGCGCTGATAGCTAAAAGCAAAAAAGCCATCGCAGTAGGCGGTACATCAGGTAAAAGCACTACCAGTGCCATGTTGTTTGATATACTTGATAAAGCAGGCCTGCAACCCAGCATTATCAGTGGAGCAGGACTGGTAAGTATTATTAAAGAAGGTAAGATAGGCAATGCCAAAGTTGGAGCAGGAGAGTGGCTGGTGATCGAGGCTGATGAAAGTGACGGAAGCATTGTACAATACCATCCCGAAATTGGTTTGCTGTTGAATGTTGATAAAGACCACCAGGAGATCGATGAACTGATGGACCTCTTCACAACATTCAAAAACAACAGCACAACATTCATCGTTAATCAGTCCAACCATTTAGCCAAACAGCTTTCGCAAAATATTGCACAGGATTTTTCTTCTGATGAAAACTCCGAAGCCGGCTACATTGCTACAGATTTTAAACAGGAAGGCTTTTCCATCACATTCAACATTCGCCATTCAACATTTGTCATCCAATCCATCGGTCATCACAACATGGAGAATGCATTAGCTGCCATTGCTGTTGCCAATCAAATTGGCGTTGACCTGGAAACCTGTGCTGCTTCCTTAAAGAATTACGAAGGCATTTACCGCCGCAACCAGGTGCTGGGAAACAAGAACGGTATTTGGGTGATCGATGATTATGCTCACAACCCTGTTAAATGTGCTGCTGCCATCAGGGCATGCCAGCCCGTGGCTGATAAAGTGGTAGCCTGGTTTCAGCCGCATGGTTACGGACCAACAAGGTTTTTACGTGCAGATTTTGTAAAAGAGATCGCAGCTGCATTAAGGCCGCAGGATGAAATCTGGATGAGTGAGATATTCTATGCCGGTGGTACGGCTGTAAAAGACATCAGTGCCAACGACCTTATCAATGATATAAAAGCATTGGGAAAGAATGCTTTTTTTGTAGAATACCGCAATAGTTTTTTGCAAACCGTAAGGCCACATCTTTCTGGTAATTCTGTCTTACTTTTAATGGGTGCAAGAGACCCCGGGCTTGAAGCATTCAGCAGGTCTGTATTTGAATCACTATAAATAAAATTTTATGAAAATTATTTTCAGTGCATTACTCATCTTTTTTGCATTAGCCGCTAATGCACAGATGGACAAACCGGTAACTAATGCAGAATTAAAAGCCCTTGTTGGTAACTGGGCGGGCCCGATGGTAGCCACAGGTTTTGTTGACGGGAAAAATCAACATAGCTATACAACTGCACTTGAAGTGGTTGATATGCAGGATTCCCTGATGTTTAACTTCACCTTCACTGGCGATGGCGGTAAACAATTGATCGAAAAATACCCCATGCGTATTTATGACAATGGGAGCAAACTAAGTTTCGACAGCACACAATTTGACATTGCAGAAATACGGAGAAGAGGCATCAGGTTAACCATTTATGCCGAAAGGGAAGGGTACAATGATAACCGGCGGGTTGAGTGGCAGGATATATTCATTATCGGCCCGGGAATATTAAACATCACAAAAGGTATCCGTTACCCGGATATGATAGATTTCTCGATCCAGAAGAGATTAACCCTTACAAAAAAATAAACACCAGCAACAAATATGTCTTCAATATTAATACAGCATATCAAACAGTTGGTAAATGTGAGGGAACAAAGCCAGTTGTTGCGGGGCGCTGCATTGGCTGAACTGCCGGTAATAGAAGATGCATTTGTATTGATAGAAGACGGCATCATTGCTGATTATGGCCACATGTACGAACTGGAACTGAAAGTTCCGCAATTACCCAAACACATTATTGATGCAGACGGAGAATTTGTTTTGCCCGCCTGGTGCGACAGCCATACACATATTGTTTTTGCCAAAACAAGAGAAGAAGAATTTATTTACAAGCTGAAAGGCATGAGCTATGCAGATATCGCAGCCAAAGGCGGCGGCATATTAAACTCGGCCAATAAATTAAATGAAGCCAGCGAAGACGAACTCTTCAACAGCACCTGGAAACGCCTGGAAGAACTAAGCAAACTGGGTACCGGCGCCATCGAAATAAAAAGCGGCTATGGTTTAACTGTAGAGAGCGAATTGAAAATGCTTCGGGTAATAAAAAAACTTAAAGAAAGATCAAATCTCAGTATTAAAGCAACTTTCCTCGGGGCACATACATATCCTGTTGCATACAAAGAAGATCACCAGGGATATATCGATAGCATCATCAACGAAATGCTCCCGGTAATTGCTTCCGAAAAACTGGCCGATTATATTGATGTGTTTTGTGAGACCGGTTTCTTCTCTCCCGGAGAAATGGAAACCATCTGCAAAGCAGGTATGGCTTATGGATTAAAGCCCAAGCTTCATGTGAACCAGTTGAACAGTATCGGAGGCATCGAATCATCGATCAAACTGAATGCTGTATCGGTTGATCATTTGGAAACGATGACAGATGCTGATGTTGCAGCATTAAGTAGATCAAATACTATCGGAACATTGTTGCCAACAGCCGCTTTCTTCCTGCGTATGCAATATCAACCGGCCCGCCAGTTAATAGATGCCGGTTGCGCCATTGCATTAGCCAGCGATTTCAATCCCGGTTCATCTCCATCAGGCAATATGAATTTTGTTGTAGCGCTCAGTTGCATACAAATGAAAATGCTGCCCGAAGAAGCTATCAATGCGGCTACTATTAACGGAGCTTATGCTATGGAAGTTGAAAAAGAACTTGGCAGTATCTCCATCGGCAAAAAAGCCAATCTTATTTTTACAAAACAAATTCCTTCATTGGCATATTTACCTTATTCGTTCGGTAATAATTTGATCGATAAAGTGATGATCAATGGAAATTTTATTTAACGGTATGAAAAAACTGGTAATACTATTCTGTGTACTTTTATTTAGTGGTTATGTACATGCGCAAACCGATTGTTCATTGTATCGTAAAGGATATTATATGTTCACAGATTCTACAGGCGATACCATTTTAATTCATCGTAGAAACAAATACCAATACGAGTATAACAGGAAAGTAAAAGAGAAAACTCAGTATGAAGTAACCTGGGTCAATGATTGTGAATATACCATAACGCAAAGAATTACCAATTCCAGGGCTCTTAAAAAGTATAGAAATAATGTCACAAAGGTTGTGATCTCAAAAAGCGATGGAGGGAATGGCTATTATTATACCTGCAGTTGTATTGACGGGACTTTAAAAAGAAAAGAAAACTTTCTGAAAAAAATTACAATGCACGAATTTTATCAACTTTATTAATATCCCATTCTACTTTTTTTCTTGATAAAAAAAGTACCAAAAAAATCAAGGCAAACACGATGCCTCCGGCCGTTTTGCCGGCCAGCGCACGGCACCAGCCTGCTTGTTCTTTTACGGCTTATTGCTAATACCGTATTTTAAAAATCTCAAGGTTAATTTAACAACCTCTAATTTGAATTGAGTACTTCAACAAATAGCCTTGCCTTAAATAGAAAGCAACCAAAGCCAGGATCAGTGTTAATAAACAAAACCAGTGGGTATCCATTTAACCTCATTCGGTTTTTGTTTAAGCAAAATCTCTGTTAACTTCGCCCTAGCTTAAAAGAGCCTTGCTATTCTAAGAGTAGAATTACCAAAGCCGAAGTAACAGTAGCACTAACGTCGAACATAGCTGCTTCCCGAAATGGGCTGTATCCATTTCGGGGCTCTTTTTTTGGTTCTTTTTTGGGAAGTGGCACATCCCGAACTTGCTTCAGGGCAAAAAAGAACAATAAACAACAGCATAAACCAACAATAAAAAACTGACAGAAAAAATAAAAACATGGCTCAACAACTCATCGAATGCGTCCCAAACTTCTCCGAAGGCAACGACCTCAACATCATCAAACAAATAACCAACGAAATAGAATCCGTTGAAGGCGTACGCTTATTGAACGTAGACCCGGGCAAAGCCACCAACCGCACCGTGGTAACCATGGTAGGTGAACCGGCCAATGTTATCGAAGCCGCTTTCAAAGCCATAAAAAAAGCCGGTGAACTCATAGATATGAGCAAACACAAAGGCGAGCATCCCCGCATGGGCGCCACAGATGTTTGTCCGCTGATACCCATTGCAAACATCAGCATGGAAGAAACGGCTAAGTATGCACAGCAACTTGCCAAAAGGGTAGGAGAAGAACTCAGCATCCCCGTTTATTTATACGAAGCTGCACAACCCGATGCAACAAGAAATAATTTATCGGTGATCAGAGCAGGAGAGTACGAAGGCTTCTTTAAAAAAATAAAAGAACCACAGTGGAAACCCGATTTTGGCCCTGCTGAGTTTGATCCCGCCAGGGGCGGGACTGTAATTGGTGCCAGGGATTTCCTGGTGGCATACAATATCAACCTCAACACTACCTCTACCCGCCGTGCCAATGCCATTGCATTTGATGTGCGTGAAGCCGGGAGAAATATAGAAGTAGATGGCAAAAAAATAAACCAGCCAGGCACCTTAAAAAGTGTAAAAGCCATCGGCTGGTATATTGAAGAATATGGTGTGGCACAGATCTCCATGAACCTCACCAACATCAACATCACACCCGTTCATATAGCATTTGATGAAGTAAACACCAAAGCGACTGCAAGAGGTATAAGAGTTACCGGCAGCGAACTGGTAGGACTCATACCTTTAAAAGCCATGACGGATGCCGGTAAATATTTTTTACAAAAACAACAACGCAGCACCGGCGTTAGTGAAAAAGAACTCATTAAGATCGCTATTAAAAGTATGGGCTTGGATGAACTGGGCTCTTTTAAACCCGAAGAAAGGATCATTGAATACATGCTCAACGATGCAGGAAGCAGTCGTTTAATAAATATGAAGCTCAACGATTTTGCTGACCTTACCGCCAGCGAAAGCGTTGCACCCGGCGGTGGCTCCATCAGCGCTTATGTAGGCACACTGGGCATTAGCCTGGGTTGTATGGTTGCAAACTTAAGCAGTCATAAGCGTGGCTGGGATGACCGTTGGGAAGAATTTAGTGATTGGGCAGAAAAAGGAGAGCAATATAAAAATGAATTATTAAGATTGGTAGATGCTGATACCGCAGCCTTCAACAAGATCATGGAAGCATTTGCTTTACCCAAAGCAACCGATGCAGATAAAGCCGCACGTACCGAAGCCATACAGGCAGCCACCAAATACGCCATTGAAATTCCTTTTAAAGTAATGGAAACTGCATACGCAAGTATGGAGGTCATTAAGTCAATGGTCATTAATGGAAACCCTAATTCAGTAACCGATGCAGGTGTGGGCGCACTCTGTGCCCGTAGTGCCGTAATTGGTGCCTTTATGAACGTACGCATCAATGCCGCCGATTATAAAGACAAAACATTTACTGATGAACTCATTGCCCGTGGCGCCGACATACAAAACAAAACGATCGCACTGGAAGCGGAGATATTGAAACTGGTGAATGAGAAAATAGGAGTGTAGGTTTCTGTCATGCTTGAGGAACGAAGCATCTCATACTACGGAGCGAAAGACTTTTTTATAGCAAAATAATACTACTGCTTTATGCTCACATCCAACATTCAAACCCCCGGTGTTTACATCGACGAGAAAACTGCTTTCCCAAATTCAGTCGTGCCCGTACCAACCGCTGTGCCCGCATTTATCGGCTACACAGCACAGGCAATCTACCAGGGTAAATCGTACACCAATGTGGCGCAAAAGATAAGTTCCTTTGCAGATTTCCAGGCGATATATTGTGTTCCCGATCCTGCGGCGCCGGCCGATGCGGCAAAGCAATACAACCCGCAGTATTACCTGGTTAAGCAAAAAGCGCAGCCCGTAAAAGGTGATCATATAGCCATCGATGCTGCGTATTATTCCATCCTGCCCGATCCCAATACCATCTACTATCTCTGCAACAGCATCCGTTTATTTTATGAAAACGGAGGAGGCGATGCATACATTGTTTCTGTGGGCACTTATGGCCCGGCATCCAAAGTTCCGGCGCAGCCGGGTGAAAATATTGTAAACCCCAATGTACAATTGAACGACCTGCTGAACGGACTTGCCTTATTAAAAAATACACCGGGGCC